>ERZ779629.584-NODE-584-length-14279-cov-5.488822_pt1 | contig 14279 bp, 10 predicted proteins | sample MGYA00514192_ERZ779629 | MGnify/ENA primary metagenome ERZ779629 (study PRJEB29562, sample SAMEA4376709) | mouse gut metagenome | isolation source: Cecum | study: EMG produced TPA metagenomics assembly of the A DSS colitis mouse model was used to assess the... | reverse complement strand
AACACGAAATATCCGGAAGCCGCTGCTTGCTCTGCCGAATATGACCGTTTCATCACAGCTCTGAATTTTTACCGTACAACCAACGATTATCCGATGGCCATACGATATTGCGACTCCGTTATTCATTATTTCCGCAATGCCGACTTTAAAATCGATTTATCAGACCATGTCGTTTCGACGCTCAAAGAAAAGATAGATATGCTCGACAGCCTGCATCTATATAAGGAAGCTTATGAATCCCACAAAGAATACGCAGCTTTGGTGGATTCGGCACGACTCAAAAACATGAAAGACAAACTGGAAGACCTGGAAATCAATAAACGGGTAGACGAACTGGTTATTGAGAAGAAAGCACTGGAAGTGGACTTACAGAAAAGCCGTAGCCAGCTATATATGTTCCTGGCCTTGTTTATCCTGGCTATCAGTTTCGCAGTCTTTGTTGCGTTCCGCTTATGGAAAATCAATTCATTGTATAAGAAATTACAGGACTCGAACCGCCTGGTCATCCTCGCCAGCGAGAAAGCACAGGAAAGTGAAAAGATGAAGAATGCCTTCATTAAGAACATGTGTCACGAAGTCCGCACACCCCTGAACGCGATCAACGGGTTTGCCGACCTGATTACGACAGAAGACATTACGCCTGAAGAAAAGCAGGAATTCAGCAAGATCATTTTCGAGAACTGCAACCATATCACTTCCATGATGAACAGCGTACTCGAAATTGCCCAGCTGGATAGCAACAAGGAGGATTTGCCCTTATCACCAGTAAATATCCATCTGCTCTGTTCCTGTGAAATGGAACAACTCAAAAGACTCAACAGCAAACCAGACATCGATTACCAGATAGAAGGTGACCGGAATAAGGATATTGCTTTTACCAACTCTAGCCATTTCAGTCTGATCCTGGCCCACTTGCTGAACAATGCAAACAAATTCACCGAACGGGGAAGTATTGTCCTTTCCTATAAAGCGGAAGAAGAACAAAACCGGATGATCGTCAGCATCACAGATACCGGTTGCGGTATTTCGCCCGATAAACGTGAATGGATATTCGAACGGTTCACCAAAGCGGATGATTTCGTTCCCGGTTCAGGATTGGGATTATATCTTTGCCGCCAGATCGCAGAACGTATGAAAGGTCAGATCTACGTAGACCCGGATTATACAACCGGACTACGCATTACGCTGATCATCCCGATCAAACCGGAATAAAATTATTTCTTTTTAGCGAAATAACGCCCTACATAAGGTAACTCTCCCAATGGCAGATCGCGTTTTACAACGATACCGACAAAGAGGCAAAGCAGCAATGTGCGGTAACCCAGACGCAGGATTTCCGACTCTATCGTCGGCAACATGCCGGCCAGATAAAATACGGTTGCCAATACAGAATAAGTGATCACCGATTTAAGATCATATTGGATCGGGAATTTCCTTTGTCCGATAAAATAGGATAACAACATCATAACCAGGTTACTAACAAAAGAAGCCCAGGCACAAGCCATATATCCGTATGTCGGAGCAAATAAAACAATGATCAGAATCGTCGCAACACATCCTATCGTCGAGAAATAAGCACCCCACTGTGTCTGATCAATCAGTTTGTACCAGAACGAGAGATTAAAATATATTCCGAAGAACAATTCTCCCAACATAACAATAGGAACAACGCGCAAACCCGGATAATAGGAAGCAGGGACAATATGTTTAAATATATCGATATAAAACATCACTGCCAGAAAAATAAGCAAAGCGAATATAATGAAATATTTCATCGCCTCCGAATATGACTTTTTACTGTCATCATCCTTATTCTTTGCAAAAATAAATGGCTCGTAAGCGTAGCGAAATGCCTGTGTAAACATTACCAGCACAACTGCTATTTTAAAACAAGCGCCATATATCCCCAATTGGGTATTAGCCATTTCCTTATCTTCGAATAGGAAAGGAAATAGTATTTTATCGGCTGTCTGATTAAAAATACCTGCAATCCCCAAAATCAGGATCGGAAAAGAATAAGCAAGCATCTGCTTGAGTAAAACAAAACTGGCTTTTTCCCGTAAACCCGGAATCATATCGGGAAACAATAACACAAATGTAACAAGCGATGTTATTACATTCGCAACAAAAATATATCCAACCTGATAATCTGGGATATAAAACCAATCGACCAATGCAGGGGCATGATCATAGAGCCATGGACAAGCTATCAGAAAGAAAAGAACTAAAACAATATTCAGAAAAATATTAAACAGCTTAATAGAAGCGAAACGAACCGCTTTCCCCTGATACCGGAGAAATGCAAACGGTATACAACAAAAGGCATCGACTGCCACAATTCCCGACATCATCCCTACAAACTCAGGATTCGAACCATACCCCAAAGAATCACTGATTGGAGTCAGCGCGCTGAATATCAATACCACAAACAGAACAGAAGTAAGAGCAATGCTAAATAATGTAGTAGCATAAACCCGCATCGGGAGCGCAATTTCTTTCTTATTCATAAAACGGAAAAATCCCGTTTCCATCCCATAAGTCAGAATAACCATCAGCAATGCCGTCCAGGCATACAAATTGGTCACGATTCCATAATCGCTTTCCGTCGCCAGCACACGCGTATACATCGGCACCAGCATCCAGTTCAGGAACTTCCCTACGATACTACTAACACCATAAATCGCAGTCTCTCCTGCGAGCCGCTTCATTCCTCCAGCCATAACTATTTTCAGTCAAATAAAAACCCTTGTTCTTCGCCCCTTTTACGTCCCAGATGGGTATAAGCCAGATCCGTGACCTCACGTCCCCGCGGTGTGCGTTTGATAAATCCTTCTTTGATAAGGAAAGGTTCATACACTTCTTCCAGCGTTCCGGGGTCTTCTCCCAAAGCCGTAGCAATCGTAGTCAGTCCGACCGGACCACCGCCGAATTTATCTATAATTGTAGTCAGCAACTTATTATCAACCTGATCCAGGCCATATCGGTCAATATTTAGTGCCTCCAGCGCATAGCAGGAAATTGCCTTATCTATTTCACCGGAACCTTTTACCTGTGCAAAATCACGTACACGCCTCAATAGCGCATTGGCAATACGAGGCGTACCGCGGCTCCGGGAAGCGATCTCACGGGCAGCTGTCAGTTCACATTTTACATTTAGAATATCGGCACTACGCAACACGATCTTCGTCAATGTCTCCATCTCGTAATATTCCAGATGCATATTGATACCGAAACGGGCACGCAGCGGACTGGTCAGCAAACCACTACGGGTTGTCGCCCCAACCAGTGTAAAAGGAGCCAGGTCTATTTGAATGGAACGTGCGCTCGGTCCTTTATCGATCATAATATCGATCCGGTAATCTTCCATAGCCGAGTAAAGATATTCTTCCACGATCGGACTCAACCGATGGATTTCATCAATAAAAAGCACATCATTCTTTTCCAGCGAAGTAAGTACCCCCGCCAGATCACCGGGCTTATCCAGAACCGGCCCGGAAGTTACTTTAAAACCAACTCCCAGCTCATAGGCTATAATATTCGACAACGTTGTTTTACCTAATCCGGGAGGGCCATGCAGCAACACATGATCCAATGCTTCTTTACGCATACGGGCAGCCATCACGAATATTTTCAGGTTCTCGACCACCTTGGCCTGTCCGCTGAAATCATGAAAAGAAAGCGGTCGGAGCGCATTCTCATACTCTCGTTCACTTTCCGGCATACGGGTGTCCCTTATATCAAAATCGTCTTCCATATTTTTGCTCATTGACTTGCAAAGATAGTAAATATATTTGCTTTATACCGTCTGGCTCCCGTTCATAACTTACGTAGCGGTCTATCCTCAGAAAGAGCTATCTGAAACAATCTACGGATAGTTTATTCACAATTTGCACTAAAAAAAACACAAATACAGGCCATATTTGCACTTCCCGAAGTGCAAATTAGTATATTTGCAGAAAACACATAGCATATGGAAAAGTTACAAGCTAGTTTTGACGCAATGTTACGTAGTATATCCACTACGTTTCATCGATACATGTTCAACCGCATTAATTGGGATAATCGTCTGTTAGGCTTGGTTGGTCCACGTGGCATAGGTAAAACAACATTGATGTTACAATATGCCAAAGAAAAACTAAATCGAAATACAACACTATTCGTCAATGCTGACGATTTATATTTTTCCGCGCATCACCTCGTTGATCTGGCCGATGAATTTGTGAAGCGAGGCGGAACACATCTCATTATTGATGAAATCCACAAATACAAAGACTGGGCACGCGAATTAAAACTAATATATGACTATCATGCAGACTTAAAAGTTTTCTTTACAGGTTCTTCCATTCTTGATATCCACAAAGGATCAACAGATCTGAGCCGACGCGCTATTGTCTATTCCATGCAAGGACTTTCATTCCGTGAATATCTAGAGATGTTTCATCATATAAAGATTCCCGCCTATTCATTGACAGATATCATACAACATCGTGCAGAACTCCCTGATAAATTCCGCCCTTACGCTTATTTCCAATCTTATTTAGAACAAGGATATTATCCATTCTCTAAAGAAGATCAATTCAATATTCGTTTGCAACAAGTGATAAACAAAACACTGGAAGTTGACATTCCACAATATGCAGAAATGAGTATATCGACAACTCGAAAGTTAAAACAATTGCTTATAATCATAGCCCAAAGTGTACCATTCAAACCCAATATGAGTAGTATTGCTACCATATTAGGAGTAAGTCGCAACAATTTATCAGACTATTTTCTTTACCTGGAAGAAGCCGGGTTAATAGCACAACTACGTGACGGAACAGGCGGTATCAGAGGACTTGGAAAAGTGGATAAAGTCTATTTAGATAATCCAACTCTCATATATAGTTTAGGTCAGGATACTTCAGAGATTGGTAACATAAGAGAAACATTTTTTCTAAACCAAACGAGAGTAGAACAAAAAGTTATCACGTCAGCTATTTCCGATTTTCAAATAGCTAACTATATTTTTGAAGTTGGTGGCAAAAATAAAAAACAAAAACAATTACAAGGTTCTGAGAATGGTTTTATTGTAAAGGATAACATTGAACAGGGATATATGAACGTAATTCCTTTGTGGCAATTCGGACTTAATTATTAGCCCCTTTCCTATATTTGAAAAGGGGCAGTCAAACAAGTCGAAGACACAACAGCCTATCCTCTGATAACATAAGAGAAACATCTTTCCTGACCAAATGAGAGTAGAGCAAAAATTGTTACGTCAGCTATTTCCGATTTTCAAATAGCTGACTATATTTTCAAATTAGTTATTCCAAATCAAAACTGACTAAATAAAAACCTTTTTCCTGAGAAATAGCTATTGCATATAATCTATTTGTGTCGGTATCAGATGCACAAAGATTAAAAACAAGGCAATCTGTTTGATATTTAGCAATTTCATTACCTTTCCAATCAAAAGAACAAATCTTATTAAACTGATTCGGATCTTTATCGGCAATCAACACACTATATAATAAAGCATCTGTTGCGCACAAAGCAGAAAAACCATATACAGTTTGATCTGTAGGAAGTAATGAACCACCACTAAAATTAACCTCAGGAGAATAAAAATAACGTGTGGAAGATATATTTATATCATCAGATAATTGAAAAAACTCCAATATACCACCAAATAAAGTTCCCACAGCCATTTTCCTTTTATCCGGAGAAACTGAAACTGAAGCTGTTATAAAAACCGGATTCTTTTCAGTTTCCGAAACAGGGAAACGATTATATTCTGCCTCAATATTCCCTTTTGAAAAAAGTTGAAATCGTTTCAACCCTATAGTATCCTTTCCTAATTGTCCATCTATGAGATATCATTCTTCCAAATAGAAAAAAGACATATTCTGGAAAAGTCTGTCACCCTGTTTAAAGAATCGGTCAAAGAAGATTTTCATAACAGATCTCAGGGATTAACAGAAAAAGTATCTTTGATGGATGTACCGTCAGCTATAACCACTCCCGACAGTTGTATTTTCAAATCTGAAACAATTGAGGTAAAAGCACCTGCTTTATCTAATCAGTCATTAGACGAAAAACTAACCGCTTTCCTCCAATCTATATTATCTTTCAAAAATCCAATAAACATTTATCAATTGGATACGATTTTCCAACAAAAATTGAAAAAAGAGAATATACATATAACTACTGCTGTATGTATGACCGACACGATCAATAAAAAGAGCCAAAAGTGTACTCGTTTTAATATAACCTCTTTCGACCCGTTATTTACGGAACCTTATATAGTTAGTTCCACGGGAATCACTTTGAATGCTTATATAAAAATATCCGGATTTACATTAGGATACCGTATGCCTACCTCATATTGGGTTGCCTTAGTCGGTTGGGTTTTATTCACATTGTCTATGGGGTATGCCTGGGACAATCTAAAAAAAAAGATCCCGGTCCTTATCAATGATTTTACAGAAAGAGAAAATTCACTGCAAAATGAGTTGATCCAAACGGAAGAGAAACTAGAAATACTCAAACAACTGGAAAAACAGAGCAATGATCCTGATATCCATATCTTCTCTCCTCATCTGCTATTTGAAAAAAGCACAAAGACATTAAAGTACAACGGAGAAACTATAAAACTAACCCGTCAGCAACAACAATTATTAGTCGCGTTTTGCAATGCACCTGAAAATACCTGTTCAATAAATGACTTATGCAATCTGGTCTGGAAAGGATGTACAGTAGAAGAGAACACTATTCAACAGGCTATCTCGCGTTTAAATATAACCTTAAAACCACTGGGATTATATATCCAATATGAATTTAAAGATAGTTACAAACTTATGTTTATAGAAAACTAACAATTAGCTCCCGATCAAACTTCTATTTCTTCCCTATCCTTTTATAATTACCATACGTACTAACTCCAATTTCCCCGGCAGGAAATCAGCGGTTGATAACCATCAGCCGATTGGCCGACAATTATGAGCCGTTTGGTTGATAATTATGAGCCAAGCGGCTCACAATTATCGGCCGCTAAAATGTATGGGATGTCAGCAAGAGAAGTATGGAATAAGCGTTGATAATGAAAGGTATGGTTTGATAGCCGAAAGATAGGGATAATATCCGTCGGATACAACAAAAAACAGAACTTGGCGTTTAAAGAAACAATAAAATGCCGGGTACCAGAAATCGGATGACGAAAGAAGCGGTATTTTCCGCCTGAGTTTTGATGCTGGAATCCGCTTTTATTTTTAGCAGAACAAATAAAATTACCTACATTTGTCCAGAACACTAAATTACGTATAATATGAACAGCGCATTCCTCCGTTTCCGGCTCCGCCAGGCAGGAAAGTTTATTCGTGAAATACCTGTTATCTATCTGGTTATACTGACAGGTATTTTACTGATAGCCGGGATTGCACTGTATCAGTTTACAAAAGATTTACATGGGAGCCTGATTATAGCGGGTATCCTGCTTGTTTTCCTTTCATTGATTCAATTACGGAGAAAAGACTATCATTTTATCCATCTTGCAGAGGAGAAAGCCTGGAAAGTATTCAGTATGGATTATCTCTTACTGTCCTTGCCGGTCCTTATCATCATATCGGTAAATTCATACTGGTATGTATCGCTGGCAATTATAGCCGGATGCATAAGTCTTGGTTTCATAAAACAGCCTTTCCACCGGACAAAAAAAGGAATGAACTCCCCTAAATGGATACCGGCGGAAGCCTTTGAACTGCGGTCAGGGATACGGCAATACGGCGGTTTATTACTGATCCTTTATGTGAGTGCATGGATAGGCCTGTTGTTGCCTTTTGCTTCTTTGGCATCGCTCTGGTTCTTCACAGTCATAGTATCCGATATATTCAGATTTTCAGAACCGGTACAGATACTTTGCTCACAGGAGCGTCCGGTCAACAGGTTCCTGCACGGAAAGCTTCGTTTAAATTTGAAGTTATTCTTATGTGCAACAACTCCTGTTTGCGCAATATATACACTTTTATATCCGGAGCATTGGTGGTTCATCCTCACCTTTTTGGCTGCGGTTTCCCTGAACATAACACTGTTTATTATAAATAAATATGCCCATTATCTGCCGAATACAAAAATAACAGGAGGACAGGTCCCCATAACAATAGCCGTAATAAGCATTTTCTTTCCGGTTCTTTTACCGGTAGTCTTGTTTTTCCTGGTCAAAAACTATCTGGCTGCGCGCCGGAATCTAACAACTTATTTATATGCTTACAATCCGGAATCTACAAGTAGAATATAAAAAAGAATTTCCTGTACTGAAAGGGATCGACTTATCGATGGAATCAGGGAAAATACATGGTCTGGTCGGCCTGAACGGTGTCGGAAAAACGACTTTGCTGAATACGCTGTATTCTTTCATCCGTCCTTCCGCAGGCTCGGTCAGCTATAACGACAGATCTCTAAAAAGGCAGGATATTGCCTATCTGGAAGCAGAAAACTACTTTTATCCTTATATGACAGGGCGCGAATATCTGGATCTTTTCCCGGCCGGCACAAACGGCTTTAAAACAGACAACTGGCAACAACTTTTCCATATTCCGTTAGACGATATAACAGAGAACTATTCAACCGGGATGAGAAAGAAACTCGCTCTGCTGGCCGTTCTGAAGCTGGATAAACCAATCGTTGTCCTGGATGAACCGTTCAACGGCCTGGATCTGGAAAGTGCCCATATCCTCACCCTCATCCTGCAACAACTCCGGAAAGGGGGCAAAACAGTGCTGGTCACCTCACATGTTTTCGAAACACTGACTTCCTGTTGCGATTATATCCACCATATCGATCACGGGGCAATTGACCACAGCTATTCCAAGGACCAGTTCGAAATGCTTCAAAAACGGCTCTATTCAACCATAGAAGATCAGGCTTCCGATCAGATAAAGAGACTTATTTAGTCCTTCAATCCGATAGGCATGTACTAAACAAATTAGGGGGCTTTGAAACACCCCCTAATTCGAATAGAAAAACGTTTTATATATTTATTCAGTAGTAATCGTCAGTTGTTTTCCTTGTTTCAACAGGTCATGTGAAATAAACCAACCTTTGATTTTCTGACCGTCGTAAGAGATATCCGTAATCTTCCGCCCATTGCCGTTCTTTACGATCGCGAACTGATTATTATCGCCTAAAGTGAATTTCACCTGATCGAACAAAGGTACGGTTACAATATATTCCGGATCAGCCGGAGAATAGGTATATAAACCAATGGCATTGAATACATACCAGGCAGACATTTCACCGGCATCATCCATTCCCGAATAGGCGAGCTTCTCTTTACCCATATCGTAATAATGGTTCATGATGCTATCCAGCACACATTGCGCTTTCTCCTGTTTACCGATGAAATAATAAGTATAGGGAACACTGTGGTCCGGTTGATTACCATGGCAATAATTTCCAATGAAACCGGTCATATTATGCGCTTCATAGTTTCTCCACGGTTCAGTGAACAGTGAATCCAGCTTCTGTTCGACCGCTTTTTCACCGGGATAAAGGGCAATCATGCCTTCCGGATCATGGGGAGCAAAGAACAGTGACTGCCAGGCATTAGCCTCACGATACATATAGGCATAATAAGGATAGTAAGGATCGAAATCCTTGATCCAGCTGCCATCGGCAATCTTTCCGCGCCAAAAGCCCGTACCCGGGTCAAACAGATTCTTATAATTGCCGGAACGTTCCATCAATGTTTTATAAATACTTTCATCTCCCAACTCCTTAGCCAACAAAGCGGTCGCATAATCATCGTATGCATATTCCACAGTCTTTGTTACAGCGGCTTTGTATTCATCCCAGGTCGGGACATTGGTGGTATCCTTTTCTGCAATCCATCCTTGTTCGATGTATTCATCCAGATATGGCCTGCCGCCTTTTCCCGGGACAGTGGCATTATTCACCAACAGTTTATAAGCCCGGTTCAGATCGAAGTCCTTCAAGCCACGTAAATAGTTACCGGCAACAAATACAGAGGCATGGTCACCATGGAAGAAGGTCGGCATATAACCATTTCGCTTTTCGCCTTTATCCGTGATGGACTTGATCACATCGGTCGTTACATCCGGAGAAATCATTCCCAATAAAATCAACTTATTGCGATAATCGTCCCAGAATGACGGATCGGTATAATAACGGAAACCATTATTTACCACATTACCTTTGGCATCCGTATATTCCCCGTTCACGTCGCTACGCAACGCCGGCCATAAGAACGAACGGTACAGGCAGGAATAGAAAATACCTTTCTCACGTTCTGTTCCGCCGGTTACTTCTATTTTGGATAACAAATTCTCCCAGGTCTTATCAGCCTCCTTACGAACCTGCACAAAACTCTTATCCTTCATTTCCTGCTCCAGGTTCATCTTTGCATTATCAATACTTACGAAAGAAAAACCGATCTTTAATTCCAGCGGTTTACTTCCTTTGCTATCGGCAAAACTGACAACCGAAACTTCATGTTCACCATCTTTCAACTGTCTGATATCCTCAATCTTATAATTGGAAACAGCATAGAAACGGATATTTCCTTCCGCATCCTGATTACCGGAAAAAGTATAATCGTCGACTTTTTGAATACTCCAGTCTCTTACTCCATTGTTTGTCCGTGTGATATCCACTAATACTTTCTTGTCGTCATCCGGCCGGAAAGTATATTTATGATAAGCACAGCGGAGCGTGGAAGTCAGTTCGGCATTGACCCCGTACCTTTCCAGAAACACCTGGTAATAACCCGGACGGGCCGATTCGTTCGAATGACTGTATGTTGAAGCATAATCACCGGAGGAAACATTTCCTGTCACCGGAAGGACAGGGAGATGCAGCAAATTCCAATGTCCTTTGTTGGTATGCGAAAAACCATAGATGACCGTATCTTCATACTGGTAACCGGCCCCACTCCGGAACTGAGTCACCGGACTCAGCTGTACCATCGCATTCGGGACGGAAGAACCGGGAAAGACTTCTGCCCCCCAGGTCCTTGTCTTCAAATGACGCTCATAACCCAGATCTTTCGTTTCCCATAGCGTAGCTGTCCCCAAAAGAGGATTCACATAATTCGTAAGTTGTTTATCCGGCTGGCAACTTATCATTATGGTTAATGACAGCAAACCTGCAAAAAAAGAGTTTTTCATGCTAAATTAATTATTAGAATATGATAATGATCAAGAATTAAAAACTATATCTGTCTGAAATTAAAAACACGTATAACTTATAATAGATCCAAATCGTCCAGCAACGCAACCGCTTCGATCAACATACAACCGCTCAGTTGTTCGGTCAGTCCTGTAGATGCTCCCGGGGCGTTCCGCCAGTAAGTACCGAATAAGACATTCGATTTATTGGTTCCCTGCGTCCATAATGTCTCGGCATTGGTTTTCAGGAACTGCACATAACGTCGTTTAGCACCTGCATCCAGGCGGTCCTGTTGGATCAGATCCGTAAAATAACGGATAAAAATACCTTTGAATAATCCAGCGTCTCCAGTTCCTTCATCTTTCAGGATGGAATTGTTGACCAATGTACTGATGGTATAATCAGCGGCCAAAACGGCATCGTTCAGATAGGCTTTTTCTCCCAATATCTTATACAATTCAACAGCCGATCCGACAAATGTTCCTTCATTGTAAGTAAATATCCAGTCTTTCTGTATTTCTCCTGTATTACTGTTTATATTGTCATACACCATTCCGTTATTACTATTGAATAATGTACTTTTCTCCCAGTTATATATCTTGAGTGCCCATTCTTTATAGGTCTCATCTCCAAACTCACGATACAGGCGGGCTGCCAGAATACAAGCCGGACCGTTTGAACAGGCATTTTTGCTATACTCCTGCCCTTTTACCCAGGTGATACCTCCACCTGCATTCTCATTCCAACCCACTTTGATATAATCCCATATCTGCAATGCCGCCTCTTTATATTTCTGTTCTTTGGTTGCCTGGTAAGCACGAAGAATAGCGAGGGCATTCCATTCCATATCATCGTAATAGTCATTCCGGAACGAATTACCGTTCTTGATCTTCACGCCTTCAAACCATTGGTCGAAATAGGTTTTATATTTTGCATCTTCCGTACGCAAATAAGCATCCGTCAAAACATCCAGCGCATGCGCCTGAGGCCAGTAATGGAACGTCGTATTTCCGTTGCTATCATAATTAAAATATTTTCCTCCTGCATTCCAGAATGAATTTACCAATGCTGTCGTACTGCTGTCGGCAGCGGCATACCAATTAATATTATCATTTTCATCCGGTCCGTTCGGAGTATTATCATCATCGCCACAAGCCCCCAGGAAAAGAGGGAGAAACAGGAAAAGGAGTATATTCTTCATGACATTATTTTTAGCTGTTAAAAAAAGAAGGACCCGGAATAAGATCCATTTTTCTCGAAATATACAATTCCGGGGCCTTCTTACCCAATATTTGTAATAAACTATTTAACGATTGTATGTGTGTAAGGCTGGTCTGCCGTCAGATAAACGGTATAAGTAGCCGGAACACCATCAAAATCACCCATCAGCTTCCATTTGTTATCCCACTGGGATACCTCGGTAAACAGTTGCAGGTAATAATAAGACTCCGGACTGCTTGCCGTCGGACGGGAGTCTGTCTGGTTCAATGTACCCCAGTCGACTTCCTTCTCTGCATCGGCACCTCCATTTTCCCGGATAGTCATTCTGAACTTATAGCGTTCGTCCCTACCCCAGCTCTCTTGCTTGAAAGTTACCGTTTCCTTCGCCTGGAATACACCATAACCTACATAAGGTAGTTCAAACAGAGATTCTCCGTCCGGACAGAAATAGAAAGTTATTTTGTTTACCAACGTATAGGTACAGGCACCGGTATTAAAGTCTAATGTAATACGGTAAACACCGTCTTTAGCGACCGTTGTCGTTCCGTTCTCTTTCACCATACCGTCCGCTGTATAGAACTCTCTCGGAGTACCGGTCTTTCCGTCCGTAAAATAGAATGGTTTGCCTGCCGCCAGTTTTGTATACACTTCAAATTCACCACCGGCAACAGCTTTCATTTTATGTGCCTTTGCCAGGTCAGCCCCACCTTCAGAAGCCTCTCCGGTCACATAGACATCGATCGGAACATCTTCGAAACCTGCCAGGCGGGTTACCGTAATCTTATTTTCAACGCCGGCTTTTACGCTCTGCAGACCTTTTGAAGAGAGTATAGTCCACTTGAATGTACCCGTATCAGACGGTTTTATGCCGACCTTACCTGCAATCTGATTCAACTGTTTATGCGTAACGGATACATAATTGCCAAATCCGTTATTATTGGCACACATCACATACACCGGTTTTGAGAAATCACCGTCTACCTTATCAAATGCAATCTGGTAAAGAGCAGTACCTGTTTCCTCTACACTCGGTGTTTGCCATTCAAAATAAACACTGGATGATGCGGACGGTTCCAGAACAACGGATTTTCCATCCGCCGGTTCAAGTAATGTACTGACACTTGCCAAACGGTTATCCGTGTCACCCATATTATCATTACATCCCATGAAGACCAACACGGCAGAGGTGATGAACATCAGTTTTATAAATATCGCTTTCATAATTCCTCCTTTTTATTTGATTACTAAATTATGAGTATATTCACCCTGCGTATTCAAAGAGAATGTAACATCATATGCCTTATCGCTCCAGCCATCGGTAGCCGGGCTCTTCCAGACTTCGTTGTTTGTCCACTGTTCTACATTCGTCTTTTCAGCCATGTAGTAATACTCATCATTTCCAGTCGGTTTGCTATCATTATTGATGGCGGCTCTCCATTCGGTCTCTCCGTCAGAACTTTCCATTCTGAACTTATAACGATCGTCCGAATTATCGCTATCCGTCAATCCCGTTACTGTATAGTTGCTGATAGCCCAGACACCGAGACCCTGGTAATCCAGTTCTATCTCTTTCTGTGACCAGTTCAGTAACCATTTCACTTTAGTCACCTCTTTGGAAGTAAACGATCCGGCATTAAAATCAATATAATATTTATAGATACCGGTTTTGGTTGCTGTCGTAGTACCGCCTTCTACCAGTTTTTCACCATTCAACGAGTATTCAGTCGGAGTACCGGTATTGGCACTGACAAACTTGAAGGACTTGCCCTCCGTCAGTTTCATGAAAACTTCAAATTCGCCGTCAGCCACTTTCTTCATGATCATGGCATTCTCCAGGTCAGCTCCTACTTCCGTGGCTTCACCGGTGATATACAACTGGGTAGGAACTTCTGCGA
>ERZ779629.581-NODE-581-length-14297-cov-5.182278_pt1 | contig 14297 bp, 19 predicted proteins | sample MGYA00514192_ERZ779629 | MGnify/ENA primary metagenome ERZ779629 (study PRJEB29562, sample SAMEA4376709) | mouse gut metagenome | isolation source: Cecum | study: EMG produced TPA metagenomics assembly of the A DSS colitis mouse model was used to assess the... | reverse complement strand
CGGACGCAAGGGAAACGCAGTCTTTGATGGCGCCAGCGATACCAGCAACCGAGAGAGTAAGGCCGATAGCACCGAGCGCCTTTGACGCCATGGACTTCAGCGACTTTACGCTGTCCTCGACCTGATTCTCCGAGTTCCTGTCCACTCTGTACCCGAACAGGATGCCAATATCTCTAATGGTCATGTCATCGCCCCACCTCCTTCGCTATGTCATCCGCCCGGCCTGCCTCTACATCCTGCTCCATGCGGAACAGGGCATAGAGCTTCAGTGCCTCATCCAGCGTGTAGACGTTCTTCAGCTCCCACATGGAGGCCAGCCGTGCCTTTATCAGCAGGTACATCCTGAGTTCAAGCTCAGTAAAGCCACTCAGGTCAAGGTCGCCATATTTTCTTGTCTCGGCGTCCCCGTCTTCGTCAGGCCCTCGATGAGAGAACCAAATCGGCCGCCGAGCTTCTTGAAAAAACCGTTGTAGTTGGTGCGGATGACCTCAAAGGCCAAAAGAAACATATCCTGCACGTCCTCGCAGAACACCTCGTTGGCAAGGTCCTCCGTCAGCACCCTCGGCTTCTCGTCCTCCGGGGTCTCGAAAGCGATGTTCTTCCCGGCAATCAGCAGGTGCTTCAGGATGGCTTCCAGCTTATCGCCGGAAAGCGAAGAAAAGGCCCCCGAAATGGCGGGGGCCGCATCCTCGATATTCAGGTCCATCAGGCCCTTGCCTTCCTTGTTGGAATCCACCTTGTCCAGCAGAGGGGCAAGGCCGGAGACGATAGGCAGCACAAGGGCTGCCAGTTCGCCGGTCAGGTTGGCCGCTTTGAAGGCCGGAAGGGGCCGGATGTAGAACTTATTCTCGCCGACTGTCACGGTTCTGGGTTCAAGCTGTTTCATGGTTTACCTCCTCATTCCTCCAGCGTAGCTTCGCCGGTCTCGATTTCCCACTCACGGTTGTTGGACTCCTTGCCACGGGTGACAGCGGCCTTCTTAGTACACCACGCAGCCTCGGTGCTGAACACCAGACCGCCCTTCAGGTCCTTGATGAGCAGGGGGAACATACCGTCGCCGGTCTCCCGGTCTTGGTCCACCTTCTGGCTGAAGTAGGTGTTGCTGTCACTGGTCTGCAACAGGGCAATCTTCACCTTGTAGGTGCCGTCTGGAGACACCGCACGGACAATCTCGCCGTCACAGCCCACCTTCTTCGTGATGCCGTCACCGTTGGCCTCGATGGTGACGAAGCTGTCATCAGCGATGCCGGTCACGATATGCGGACCGGCAGAGATGACCACTTCCTTCGGGTTATAGGTCTTGATTTTGGAAGACATTCATGCTACCTCCCTTACAGATTCTCATAGGTCAGGCACCCGGAGATGTTGACCACATGGATTGCCCCGGCCAGCCGTGCGGAGAACCGGCAGTCGCTCAGAACACGGGACGACTTCTGGACGCTGGTGAGTTCGGAGGCCAGCGGCACAGAGGTCACATAGCCGGGGTTGGCATTGCCATCGGCGTCGTACTCAGTAGGAGCGATGCCGCCGTACTTCTGCCCGTCCTTCAGCGAGGCAAGCATCTGGTTATCCACCAGACCGATGCCCCCGTCGGTGTACGGGATTTTCGGGTTCACCACCAGCAGGTTGACCACCCGGACCTGCATATCGTTCTGGAGCCAGTCACGGAAGCGGATAACGTCAATCCACTCCCCGGCGTTGGTCTTGCCGCCCTGCGTCAGATTCTTCGACGCAACAGTGGTCAGGTAGGTGATGTTCGCTGCCTCCAGCTTCTTGATGAACGTGGACTTCAGCTTGGCCGGGTACACGGCGGCGAGCTGCTTCAGCGCCCACGTCTCCTCCCCTGCGTGATAGTGCATGGCCTTTGCTGCCAGAGCGACCGCCATGCCATACTGGTTCTCCACCGGCACCTCATGGTCAGGCTGGTCGGCAGTCTCCTTGGCGAAGAGGGGGAAGCTGCGGAAATAGAGGCCGGGCTGCACCACGGGGTCGTCCGGGTCGTTGTCGATGTACCCGCATATTTTGTTCTGCGTCTCGGTCCACTGGATGACCTCCACCACCTGCGACTTCTCCAGACCGGCGGGGCAAATGCAGTACCAGCCGTTGATGCTGAGGGCGTTGTCCAGTGTCTCGGACACGCTCCACGGCTTGCCCTCAGCGACGGCCTGCTCCAGCTCCTCGTCCGTAGGCTCTTCGGGGACGGGAACGGCGTCGGCCATGACCGCCACATACACCTCATGCGGCCGGGGACTTTGGGAAAAGGCCACCCGTGCAGCCACGCCAACAGGGTCAGCGTCATCGCCGGTGGCAACGAAGCCCAGCTCCGTCAGCTCATTCAGGCTGTTATACACACCCACAGCGGGGATGTCCTCCTTCTGAACTTTGGGGGCCGGGCCGAGAATCAGGATGTTGTCGAAGCTGGCCTCGTTCGCAATCGGACTGGCAAGCGAGATGTCAACCGTACAAATCCTGTCAAGATTTGCGCTCATACTAATTTTCCTCCTTCACGGGTTTGTCATTGATTTCGACGTTGGAGAAGTAGCCGCCCTCATCGGCAGCCATGTCCTCGTTGCCGCCGCCGCTGGGCGTCGGCTTGATGGCAGGCACCAGCTCCGAAACGTCGTCCGCTTGGATGTCCCCGCCTTCGTACTCATACGGCTGTTCCTTCCCGGTCTCAGGGTCAACGGTGGTTCCGCTGTGCTTCACGCTCCCAGCCTCCAGCGTCCCGGTGTAGCCGATGGCTGTCATGGTGAAGTAGACCATTATCTCCATCATGGCACGAAACTCGAAGTTGCTATCGTGGATGAGGCCGGTAAGGTCCTGCACCGTCGGCGGCACCACGATAGCGATGTCCCGCTCATGGCACCACTGGACAACGTACTCCGAGTTGAGGAAGCTCGCAAAAGCAAGCATATCGTCCTCTGCGGTGTTCTCTGCTATGGGTGTAAAGCCCTGTTCCACCTCTTCCTGCGCCCCATTCGTGAACAGGTCTATCTGGATTGACGTGGAGGCTGGATAGAAAGCGACAGGGCGCCCGTCAATGACTTTGACAGGCGGATTCATGGGTCTGGACACGGGGGCCACGGAGAGCGTCACAAGCGACCCTGTGGGCTTTGCCCGGAAGCTCTGTTTCGTGAACGTCACTTCTGCCCTTTTGAAATACAGCTTGGTCAGTTGGCGGAGTGCCACCTTCAGCTCACTCAGCGTCATCAGCAGCATCCTCCTTTCCGTCCGGGCCAATTTTCGGCCGGGGAACCCGCCTTGCCTCAGCCTCCGACACGATGACAAACTCGCTGCGGCAATGACTGAGCATCGTATGGTCCCAGCCGAGAGAACTCACGCACTCATACCAATGGCCCTCCGGGTCCATCTTCCCCTGATAAAACAGCCAGTCTCCCCGGCGGCCGGTAGACTGGTCTGCGGTGGTGAACACAAGGTCTCCGAACGCCTTCATGCGCTTGACCCGCTGCTCACCTTCGGGGAGGGCTTGAATCTCGTCCTTTGACAAGGGCTGCACATTCAGGTGTGCTACCGTGTCCGTAAACGGCGCCACGCCGTAGCCGTCGATGAGGCGTTCCTCACCAAACCGGCGGATGACGAACGACCGTTTGAAGATGCCGAAGCCCATCGTCAGCTCTCCCCCCTTCTCTTGATGACATACTTCACCGACTGCCTCATGCGGCCGGTGTCAATAAGCGGCTTATCTGAGCCTTTCTTCCTGATAGTGGACTCAGCGTTCGGCTCAAAGCTGCCAGACCCGATTTTCTCCTGCACCAGCCGGACACCGAGGGCACCGACTCTTCGCAGGATGGTCTCGGCGGTCCCGCCGGATTTCAGGCTCTCCAGCTCCCGGCCGCAGGTGGTGTTGATTTTGTCCTCGTTCTCATCCACGCTCATCCGCAGGAAGGGCCGGGACGGGGCCGTCGATGTACCAAGCTCATTGAACATGGCGATTTGAGCCATGTCCACGCCACGGTCATCGGCGACCTGCCCAGCCTGAAAGCCGACGAACACCTGCTGCTCCTTCAGCTTCTCAATCTCGGCGAAGAACCGCTGGCCTTCCGGCGTCAGCCGGTCCCATCCGCCGCTCATCTTGCCTCACCCGCCGACCTGATAGGAATGACCACCAACCGCCGCAGAGACAGGTATTCGAGGCCGTAGGGCGTCAGGGCCAGCTCCGCATCGACCAGCAGGTTCGTCCCCTGATTCACGGTAAAGCTGACTGAGGTTTCACCTTCGGAGTAACTGCCTATCCTCAGCGTGTCGCCTACCGTCCCGTAGGTACTGTCGCCGTACCCGGCCATCTTCAGCCGGTGGGCGGTCAGCAGCGCAAGGGCTTGGTCATAGAGTTTGCCGAACACCTTCTTGCTGATAAGGGGGGCCGTGAGTTCCGACCACGCCATGACCTTATCGTCATCGAGGGCTTTGAACTCCGTAGCCACCAGACGAAAAATCTCAATGACGGTCATTGGCGTTCCTCCTTACTCGGTGGTCTTTTCCTTGATTTTCTTGACCAGCGTGTATCTGGTGTCGTCCTCTGTGGTCTCGATACCCAGCTTGCGGCACTCCTCCAGCAGCTCATCCTTGTTCAGCCGGGAGAGGGGCTTCTTCTCCTCGCCCTGCTCCTGCGTCTGGCCCTGCTCCTGCGTCTGGCCCTGCTCCTGCGTCTGGCCCTGTTGCTGGCTCTGGCCGGGCTGGGTATCTTCCTGAGCCGGGGCCTTTCCGACCACTTTGAGGTTGCCGATGCGCTCCATCATCTTGATGGAGGCGTTGGAGGCGAAGCTGTCCGCCACCTCTCCCACCTCGCTGGGGAGGATACAGACGCCGCCCACGGAAATAGCCTTGTTGCTCGTGTTCTTCAGTTTCATGGCTCATACTCCTTCACGTTAAAAAAGTGTGAGGGAGACCCGCCTTACACGGGCCTACCTCGTAGGTTGAACATCAGATGCCGGTCACGATGAGCAGGGACATGGGGTAGTAGATGACTGCCCCGGCGGTCCGGGCCTCGCAGGGTACGACCATTTCGAGGCCCTGCGTCTGGACGGGGTACTGCATGAAGGGCAGCGGGTTCTCGATGGTGAACTTCCGGGGGTCGTTCTTGTACATCAGAGCCACAGCCTGCCCGTCGGTGGCGGCGGCATAGGGGTTGGTGTCGGTGCTGGTGGCTTCCAGCTCCGGGCAACGCTCGATGCTGGAGATGTCCGGGATGTTCTCCTGAATATACTTCAGCAGGGTGGTTGCCGTACCCTCGATACGCTTATTCTGGAGGGTGATATACACACTCTCAGGAATAGCGAGGGTGTCCGGGGTCTCCACGCCCTTCGTGGCCTCGGACATGGTGCGGAGCATCCCGGTCAGGTCGGCAAGGATTTCGTCAGCATCCTTGTCGGCCCACTTCGTAGACTTGCTGGCACCGGCGGCCGGGACATAGATGGGGATGTCGTTCTCTTTGGAGAGGATGCCCCGCAGCCCGGTCTCGGCGTCGCCGTTCCACGCAATCTTATTGTTCAAGAGGTCAATCTGATACCGGGCCGCCTCTGCCTTCCGGGCATCCAGAGACTTCCCCGCCATACGAGAGGCTCGCATCTCCTGAATGGAGTAGCCATAGCTGGCACCGATGGACTTGATGATGGCGGTGGTGGGCTTGCCCTTCACATCCGCACGGGGCAGGTCGGTGGCGTAGTTGCTGATAATCTTCGCCAGCCCCACCTTGTCGTAGGAGTAGTAGGTGATGGTCACAGCACCGGGGTCAACTTCGCTGGACACGGGGAAGATGTTCAGGGCGGTGAGCTTCGGGTACACCACGTCATAGGACTGGCTCTTGACGTAATCCAGCTCACGGGCGAAAAACACGGAGGCGTCCTCGGCACTGTCGAAGTGCATCTGGTCGATACCGACCAGAGACGCCGGAATGTTGGAGGTCAGCAGCGCCTCATAGTCGTTCTGGTCGTATCTCATGGATTTCTGAGCGTTCATTTCGTTTCCTCCTCTCGATTATTCAGTAGCGGCAGCAGCGCCGTCGATGCCGTACAGCTCAACGGGGGCCACCCCGTTGCTGGCAGGGCCGATGAACCGGCCGGGAACGGTCAGGCCGCCCGTGGTGGAGAAGCAGCCGACATCATCCCCGCCATTCAGCAGGTGAACGGGGTCGCCATACTTGGGGGCTGCATCCGCAGCGAGACGGACCCACACACGCCCACGGCGCATGACGCCGATGTTCTGGTTGTTCAGGATGAACAGTTTGCCAGACAAATCCTGCTGCTGGTCGTAGCCGTTCAGCACCACGCCCTCGAACTGAGCGGCGGTGCTGTCAGCCGCAGGCAGCTTGATGTTGCTACCGGGCAGGGTGCCGGGGACGACACCCACGCCGAAACGGAGAACGCCGTCGGCCTCCTCGTTGAAACGGGAGTCAACGGCGTAATGGAACATATCGTAGATGCCACCGGCAACGCCCCTCGGCGTCTGGTTGCCATAGCTGGTCTGTACACTCATCTTACTTCTCCTCCTTCTTCTGCTGGCGGTTAATCATGCGCTGACGTGCATCAGCGGCAGAACCGACGGATTTGGTGGGCTTGGGGGCGGAATCCTTACGGGTCATCTGCCCCCGCTGGTAGTTGGTGTCCTTCCGGGCGTTCATCTCGGCGACGGCCATGTCGAAGGCGGCGGAGACGTAGGCGGCGCTCTTACCGTCCAGACGCAGGGTAGGCTTCAGCTTCTTCAGCACGGCCTTCTTTGCGCCCTTGACGCTCATGGATTCCAGACCGTCCATGTTCAGGCGGTCGCCCACACGGACGACCCGCAGCAGCTCACGGAAGTCGGTGGAGGAATCCGCCCGGTCCTTCTTGTCGGTCTTGGCAGGGTCTTCACCCTCGCCGTCCTTCTTGCAGCCCTCGCTGTCAGCGTTTTCCTCATCGCCATCGGCGTTCTCGTCCCCGTCCTCCTTCTCCTCGCTGTCGAGGACAGGGGACGCAGACTTCAGCACGTCGATGACGCCCAACAGGGTGTCGATGTCCTCGTCCTGCTGGGCGATGCAACCCATCGCCTCATCCAGATTTGCGGGGTCGCCGTTGCTGTCTCGGCGGTCACGGCGGTCCTTGACCATCTGCACTGCATCCTGCTTTTCCTCGGCGGCGGGAACGGCAGGCTCCTCAGCGGCCGGGGGGAAGCTGTCTGCCTCGGCAGCGGGGGGAGCCTCAGCCCCGGTGTCCCCGGCGCCCATGCGCTCTGCTCTGCGCTGCTTGAAGGCTTCGATGGCGGCGTCGATGGCGGCAGCGTCCAGACCGTCGCCGTCTTTTCTGGTGATGTTCTTTGCCATGTCTAACTTTCCTCCTTTGAGATTGTCGTGGCTCTGGCTGTCGATATTCAGCCGAGCCTGCTCACCAGCCCTCGCCTTCTCGACAAGGGCAAGATGATTGATTTCGATGTCCCGCTGGATGGCGTCGTAGGGCTGGCCCTCCCATACGCCGGGGGTTTCCTCCAGACGCAGGTTGTATCCCAGCGACAGCTCTCTCAGCCCGATGCCTCTCACGGTGTCCATATCGTGGATGATGATTTCGGCTCGCACGTCGTTCCCGTCCTGATAGCCTTCAGACAGGACCGTCCCGACGTGTTCCTCCTGCACATTCTCGGTATCGACGTACCCGGCCTCATGGGTGATGATGACCGGCTTGCCCTTGTAGGAGGCAAGGCTTTTCGCAGCGAAGACCTCTTCCGGGAGCCTCAGCTCCCGCCGTTCTGAGCCGTCCGGGTTGTGGTACACGAAGATACCGACCGACGTGACGATGGGGTGGTCTACCAAATAGCCCTCATCCGTGAAGTACGTCATGTCAAGCGGTATGCTGTCCAGACGGCGGACCCTTCCGGGCCTCGGTTCGTTCATGCGCTGTCCTCTCCTTTCTGGATGCTAAAATTTCTTCACGGTCCTCACCCCCTATGCTGCGATTGGCAGGTCGATGGTGTCAAAGTCGAAGACTGCAAGGGCCACACAGCGGCACTCATAGTCCTCACCGGGATGACACCGGCGGCCTGTCTTCTCATCAACAACCGGCGGGTCGTCCCATCGGAACCGTTTGCCGTTCAGCTTCTTATGGCTTTCACGGACACGGCTGTCGCCAGAGGTGGACCAGATGTACTCCTCCACCCCTGCGTCCCGCTGCTGCTGTTGGGCTATGTTGCTGTTCAGCTTGGCTATCTGGTCACGAGCCAAAAGCTGGGCGTGGCGGCGGTCCACGCTGTACGCTCTCTGAATCTTCTTGACAATGGACGTTGTGGTCTCGCCGTTGCGGTAGCCTTCCATGACTATCTCCCGCATCCGGCTGAGGCTTTCCTGCGGGATGGTCTTTATCAGTCCCACATTGTCCTCCACCCACTTCTTCATCAGCTCTCGGAACAGCTCGCCGGAGTAGTAGTCATCCAGCAGGTCGATTCCGAGGGTAGCCTTGACCGCCCTCTTCCACTCTTTGATGCTGAGTTTCCGTGTCAGGTGAGCCATGGCTTGCACCTTGTCATAGAGGCCGAACTTGGCCGTCTTGCGTTCCAGCTCCACCGCCATCGTGTTGAAGACCACGGCGAGCTTGCCGGTCAGGTCGGAGATGTCGTCGTGGTGGCGGTTGCTCTCCCGCTCCATTCTGGCGGCGTCTCTGATTTCTGGCAGGTGGTCTTTGAGGGTTTCGTTTAGAAGCCTCATATAGCCGTTTGTGACCCGCTGGAACTCACGTTCTGCCTGCAAAGGGTATTGGATGTTGGTCTTGCACAGAAGGCGCTTATGGCTCCCGAAACGGGCTTTGAGGACTTCCTGCACCATCTGCTTGTGTGCGATGTCGTTCACGGCCATCACCTCCTCCCGGCGTGAACGCATGAAAAAAGGCGGCGGTTTGCACCGTCGCCCATTTGCGGTATTTATATTACCCTCTGAGAGCCGCTTGGCGGTATCAGGATTCGCTCTTGGCTTTCTTCGAGGGTAAGTTTGTTGTGGATTCTCAGACGCCCCTTGTAGGGGCTGTGAGATGCAAAGAAAAAGGGCGGCGGATAACCGTCGCCCTTCTGCTTACTCTTCAGGTTCATCATCTGGTCGGTAAAGCTCGTTCCCAATGGCGGTGACAATGCTCTCGGCCATCTTTCCACGGTCAGACAGGTCTCCGTCACCGGCTGCCATCGTCTCCTCCACCTCGATGTCTCCAAGACGGTCGTACAGCTTCTCGAAGTCTTCATCGCTCAGGGCGCTCAGAGCATCGGGGTCATGTCCGAACTCTTCCTGAATAAAACTGAGCTGGCTTTCATCCAGCAATCCGACCGCCTTCTTTGCATCACTCAATCGGCTCACCTTTGGCGTAGGCTGCTCGTGCCTGATTTAAGCTCATGGCGTTCTCGCAGTCCTCTTCATCTGGGTACTTTTCCTGCACCCGGTCATGGAACCAACCGCACACGGAGCAAACATCGCCGTCCTCGGTCAACTCTGTCTTTCCACACACGGGACACTTAACCGTCTTCACTCAAATCATCCTCCTTACTGGATTCGTAGTATCTCATGGCCTTATCGGGCCTTGCGGCACCTGTCTTCTTATCTGCCTTCGGACTCATGTAGGTACACAGACTTCCACCCGGATAGCCTGTCGCATATTCGCAGGTCTTCTTGTTGAACCGAACAACCTTTCCATCCGGGGTTGCATAACCTACCACATCTCCGCCGCAGGGCTGTCTCAGGAAGTCTATGCCTTTCTGCTGGTATTCCTTCTCCGAGCTGGCTCCGACTTCTCGCCCATGTCTGCGGGCGTGGTCCTTTAGCTTCGCTTTGGAGGCAAATCCCGTGCAAGGGCTGTTCTCTCCTTCGGCTGAAGAGGTACTGGCGGCCTCCGAAGCCGTTCCAGATGAGCCGCCTGAGCCAGTAGAGGCGAACTGTCCGCTCTCATCCCTCGGATGTTTGGACTCCTCGAAATCCCCTCTATCATTCACTCTACCCTGTTTGTCACCCGCTGTCAAGTCAGAATTTTTGTTTGGGAACAGCTCGGTCAGCAGGGCTTCAATGGACAGGCGGAACGGCTCAAAGAGGCGCTCAGGCTTATCGGCCATCAGCTCTTTAGCCTTCTCCATGCTGAGGAATCCGGGGCGAGCCATCTCCACTCCATCGCAGGCGATGTGACCATCGTACTTGGTGCAGAGGTAGACCTGAGACACGCCGTACTGCTCTGGCATCCCGGTCAGGGTGGTCACGGGTATCAACTCTGTCGGCGTGATGCCGAACTCTTCCTGAGCTTCCCGGACCGCCGCCTGCTCCGGCGTCTCCCCGGTCTCGATGTGACCGCCGGGGCCGCAGATGGTCCCTTCCTTGGCTCTGGTGCCGCAGAGGATTTCACCGTCCACGATTACCAGAACACCAACGCCAGTCGGCGTGGCGGCGGCATCCCTGCTGTATGCGTCGAAGTCGCCAGACTGGAAGAGCGGAGCCTGAGCCGGTGCTGCCTGCCCCGCACTCTGCTCCCCGCCTCCCGGCGTCTTCATCTCCTCGGCGCTCTTCTGGGCTGCTTCCAGCTCGTTCATGGCATCAGGCTGACCGCTACCCAGCAGGGATTTCAGCAGGTCCTCATCCTCGTCCTCGGTGGCGACATCCTCCACGTTGTACTCCTCATCAGAGGAAAGGGCAGCCCTGACCTCGGACGGGTCGAGGGCCTGCATCTCCACATAGACCTGCGTGGCCTGCGCTTTCGCCAGCGCCGTCTGAGCCTTTGCCAGATTCACGGTGGCCTGTTCAGCGTCGCTCATACTCCACAGCGGGTTGAACTTCAGCTTGTAATCCGGCTCCTCGGCGATTTCCCCGGAGGCGATGCCTGCCCGGAAAATCACGTCCAGCAGATTCCGCAGGTTCCGCTTCAGCATGAGCTTCTGGATGCGCTCGACGAAGCTGTACCAGTTTTCCATGTCGCTCTCGCCGGTGGAGTTTTCCCCGGCGGGGGACCGGCCGAACAGGATGGTCTGCGGGATATTCGTCAGGGCCGACAGCATATTGCAGGTCGAGTCGATGACGTCCTTCACCCCGCTGAACTGAGCCACCTTGAAGTCGTAGCTCTCGCCCTCGCTGTCAATGGCGATGCTGTTCAGCAGGCCACGGGCCATGTCGATGACCTGCAACCGCTTCAGGACGGAGTTTTCACCGTCGTCCGTGGTCAGGAGGGCGGCAAGGCCCTTCATGGAGTAGATAGCCTGCACCGACCGCTCCAGCATCTTCGTTGCGTCCGTGTGGGACGTGATGGTCTCCCGCAGCGCCCGACGGATGCGGACGTACTCCGGCATACCCCAGAACAGGTAGGTTGAATCCGTGGTCTGCTCAGGAAGGACGCCGTTGCGGAACACAAGGCACCGGCTCTCATGCACTTGGAAGCTGCCGTAGATGCTGGACACATAGTAGAACTCAGGCTGTCCGAACTTGGATACCCTGTTTCCCACACCCTTCCCGCCGTAGTCCTGCATATACAAGCTGGTGTAGTCCGGCTGCACAATGGCCCGTTCGTAGACCCTCAGCTCGTCGATGCTGCGAACATTCTTCCAGTCTACCGGCTCTTCCAGCCCTCTCCCGTCGTCAATGAGCATGACGATGATGGCGCCGCCGTACAGCCTCGCCCACTTGATGGCGGTGGCTGCCTTCTCCTCCCATTCGAGGTCATCCAGCGCCTCCTCCACGAAGGCGTCCAGCTCATCGCTCTTCAGGTTCAGGTCGAAGCCGTGCTTCAGCGCCTCTTCCGCCGGGGCGTCTATGATTTTCGTGAACAGGCCGTTCCCCTCATACAAGCTGGTGAGCTGCATATCGGGGATAAGCGGTTCACGCTCGAAGCCGTAGGATTCTGAGTTGTCGTGCGTGGTGCCGTACTTATTCAGCAGGTTGACATAGCCGTCCTCTCGCATGGGGCGGACGGCTGTGCCAGCCTTCCTCTGGAGGATTTGACGGCCCCGCTCGTTCAACCGGCGGCGTTCCAGCTCACTCTGCGGTGTTCTCATGCTCTTCTCACTCCTCTCATCATGTAATCAGGGACGTAATATCAAAGGCCGTACTCTCGTTGTAGTAGGCGTTGGCCTGAGAGTAGCAGTCCACTTGGTCATCATGGGCGCCGCTTGGGAAGGATGCCATCTCCTCCACGAAGTCACCAACCCACGGGGCAATACTGGCGGCGGGAATGTAGATGTTCCCGGCCTCGGCTACGGCGGTCGTAGCGTGCGCCCGGACAACCTTGCCGCCGAACGGCTCCACGGGGACGATGCCGGGAATCTCCTTCCGCAGCACCTCGATGACCGCCGTGCCGTTGGCCTTGTCCTCCACCAGCTTTCGGGTGGTCTGGGGCCACTTGGCCGACAGGTCCCGCATAGCGTTCAACGTCTCCGTGAAGCTCATGCGGCCTCGCACTTGGTCCAGAAGGTAGCGGTCTGCCCCCTTCCTCGCCCACACCTGACCGACCACGAAGTCGGAGGTGTCCTTGTCTTTGAACGTGCAGTCCCACGACTGCACAAAATCCATGAGGCCGGAGGGCAGGACGGTCCAGCGTTTCCACCACTCCCGCTTGAACATACCGCCGGAGCTGGGCGTGGGCGTCTGCATATACAGCGACGACCATGCGTAGGTGCCGACGGTCTCCTTCTGCTGGGCGCACCAATCAACGTCATAGCCGCCAGCAGGCCACAGGGCCTCGCCAACGGAGCGGCCGAGGGCATCGTTCTCCTCATCTTCACAGACAGCAGGCAGAGAGATGATTTTCCAATCTTCCACCTTGCCATACTCAGGATTCAGGAGCCGGGCGGCAAGGTCGTCTTCATGCCAACGGGTCAGGATGATGATGACAGCGCCTCCGGCCTGCAAACGGGTACTCACGGTTGACTGGTACTCGTTCCACAGCATCTCACGGTAGGTCTGTGACTCAGCCTCGGCCCGGTTCTTGATGGGGTCGTCAACAATAAGCAAATCGGCACCGTAGCCCGTGATAGAGCCGCCGATGCCGACCGAAATCATGCCCCCTGTGCCGTTTTCAAGGTTCCAGTTGGTCTTGGTGCGCTGCACAGGTGATACAGTATGACCAAACAGAACAGGGCCGTATTCCTCAACCTTGTCCCTGTTACGCTTGCCGAACTGCTGGGCGAGACTGCCGCTGTAACTGACCTCGATGACACGCTTCTCCGGGTGCTTCCCCAGATAGAATGAGGGGAAGGTCTCGGTCACGGTCATCGACTTGCCATGACGGGGCGGCATGAATATCATCAGCCGCTTGGTTTTTCCCGCCATGATGTTCTCCAGCTCCCGACACACGAGGTCGAGGTGTCTGGCTCGTTTCCACCTGCCTGCATGGACAAGCTGGACGTAATCTGCGTAGTGCCTCCGTGCCAGCTCATACCGTGCGGCGGTGGCGATGGATTCTTTCAGAGCTGGCGAAAGCTGACGCCTACTCTTCGTCATCCTGCTCCCCGTCCAAACGGGCAAGGGAGCGCAATTCCTCCTCGGTCAGCTTCTCCATCGGCGATGTTTTCACGGACCCGCCGAGCGTGATTTCCTGCCGCTGAGAGAACTCACCCTTACTCCGATTATTGAGCCAGTACATGATAGCCATTGTGTCCGGGGCGATGTGCTTTGTCGTCACCCTTGTCTTCTCCACCCGCTGCCTGCCGGTGGCGGGGTCAGTGGTGATTATCTGCTCAACGTCCTTGGCATCGTAGCCGGTGGCCCGTTGGTACAGACTACGTTTGACCTTGGCGTCGGCGACCTCCTTCCCCATCTCCAGAGCTTCACGGAAGGAATCGTGCGCTTTCTTCCAGCGGTGGAAAGTACGGACTGATATGTCGAACGCCTCAGCCATCTCTTCATCGGTGGCGCCCTTCACCGCTAAAGACCACGCCCAATCATCGTGGTACTTCTCGTTGTATGCGCTCGCCTGAGCCATCTCATTCGCCTCCTAAGTAGTCGGCGCAGAGATACTCCAGCCCCTCCCACAGATTCTTGTTGGTGATGTCACCGTGGCCCACCATGCGGTCGAGGGCTTTCTTGATAATCTTGGCGCTGCCGACGGGAATCTTGCTGCGGCCGATGACGGTAGACAGCGGCACCCACATGGAGTTGTCGTTCTTCGGGTCGGAGCCTTCCCAGCCTTCGGAAAGCTGGCCGAGGTTCTGCTCGAAGATGCGGAAGATGATTTGCATAGCCGCCGACACATTCTTCACGTTGTAGGCGGAGGAAGCTGTCTCCTGGGCGTCCAGCCATGCATCAAACTACTTGTCGGTCGCCCGCCAGATGTCGCTGCCACACATGACCGACTCCCTCGCCTTGT
>ERZ779629.578-NODE-578-length-14346-cov-8.063047_pt1 | contig 14346 bp, 15 predicted proteins | sample MGYA00514192_ERZ779629 | MGnify/ENA primary metagenome ERZ779629 (study PRJEB29562, sample SAMEA4376709) | mouse gut metagenome | isolation source: Cecum | study: EMG produced TPA metagenomics assembly of the A DSS colitis mouse model was used to assess the... | reverse complement strand
TGCCCGCGTTCTCCATAAACAGCTTTACAATGGAGTACTCCACCTGGGTCAGCTTGATGCGCTTGCCGTTTTTCTCCAGGGTGCGGTTTCGGGTGTTGAGCAGGAACGGGGGCTGGCTCAGCTCATCCGCGTCCTGCACAGGCGCCCCGCCGGTGCGGCGGAACAGGGCGTCCACCCGCGCGGTGAGCTCCGCCGGGGAAAAGGGCTTGGTCACATAGTCGTCCGCCCCGGTCATTAACCCGCTCACCTTGTCCATCTCCTGGGTGCGGGCGGTGAGCATGATAATCCCCATCTGCGGATTGCCCGCCCGGATGCGGCGGCACACCTCAAAGCCGTCCATCTCTCCGGGGAGCATGATGTCCAGCAGGGCCACCTGCACGTCGGGGTTTTTCTGGATCAGGGCCAGCGCCTCCTCGCCGGTGCCGGCCTCCATGGTGTCGTAGCCCGCCCGCTTCAGGTTGATGACCACGAAGCTGCGGATATTGGTCTCGTCCTCCAAAACCAGTACCTTGCGCATTTTGATATGTTCCCCGCTTTCTAAAATCACAGCTCAATTATTAAGATCGCTTCACTCCCGCGCTTCGCCTGCTCGCCGCGACTCAGCGCTTACCGGCTGTCACGCTTCGCCTGTTCGCGACGCGCGGCTTCCCTCCGTCTCGGGCAAAACCCGCCTGCCGCTGCGCGGTGGCTGGGCTTTTCCCCTCGCTCCGATCCATCCGCGCCGTGGGCCGCCCAAGAGGCGGCTTAGGCCTATGGCCGCTTTGCGGCCTAACGGCTGCTCACGACGGCTCAGCGCTTATCGATTGGACCACGCTGCCGTAATCAGCCTGAACCGCTGGGCCAGATCCTCCTCGCTGATACCGCAGTCCCAGACCTGGGTGTCCAGCGCGGCGCAGTAGATGGCGCTGCTGTCGCTGACCAGCACCGTCCGGCCGGGCAGCTTGGAGCGCGCAGTCCGATTGCTCCCGGTGAGGTAGTAGATGGTAAGGAATCTTTCCGGCTTCCCCTCCTTCTGGTCGGGCCAATAGTAGAAGGTCACCGCCCGCTCGCCCCGGTTGCTGAGGCTGTCGTCCCGGACCACGGTGATATTGCCCGCGTTCCACCCGTTGGGCAGGGTGAGGTACCAGCCGTCCGTGAAGGCGTGGTACGTGATGGTGCTGGTGGCCCCCATTCCGGAGGAATCAAATTGCTGCCAATAGATCAAATACTGCGGCGCGGCCTCCTCCTCGCTCACCGAGGGCAGCCGCTGGGGCCGGGGGATCTCCGGCACGCCGTCTCCGTTGATGTCGGCGGTGGACGCCTCTGTGTCCGACCAGCGGGTGTCCACGCTCACGCCCCGCTCCGGGTCCCGGGTCACGTTCACCAGCCCGCCGGGCTCCAGCGTGAGCACATCGGTAAGCCAGCCGGCCTCGATTTCCAGGGTGACATACACGCCCGGCCGGCCGTCCGCCAGCAGCCCGGACTCCGACCGCACCACATCCTTCATTCCGTCGGACAGCGTTCCCGTGGAGGCCAGCACCATCACCCCGTCCTGATAGTCGTAGTACTCCGCCACATTATAGCCCTCGCCGGTGATATCCCGCTGAAACACAATCAGCTCCTTACTGCCGTCCTGGTTCAGGTCCACCGTCATATAGCCCTCGTTATAGGAAACGCTCATGAGTTCGTTGGCCCCGTTGGTGCCGAAGCTGTAGGCGGACAGGCTGTGCACGCCCGCGCTGAGCTGCCAGCTGACGATGAGCTCCCGGCTCCCGTCGCCGGTGAGGTCCTCATAGGCCACGGAGTTGATGGAGGTGCCGTTTCCGGCCAGCACGGCGGATTGGCGGTACGTCTGGTCACTGCCCTGGCGAAACAGGCACACCCGCATAGGCTTCTCCTCGGCGGAGGCCACCCGCAGAAACACCGCCGCCGTCTCCTGCCTCCCATCTCCGTCCATATCCAGCAGCTGGATGGTGGAGGTATTGCTGCCGTAATTGATGGTGGCGTATTCCGCCCCCAGCCCGCTCATCGTGGCGTCGATGGTCGCCTGAAGGTCCCTGTATTCCTGGGGCAGGGCAGGCAGGGCATACAGCTTATCCACCGGCTCAAACACACAGCCGCTGAGACACAGCCCCAGCGCGGCGGCCAACCCCGCCAGCAGCAAACGCTTTCCCATCGTCTCTCCCCCCTTCCGGCATGTTCGCAGTTAGAGGGTATTATATCACAAATTTCCCGCCCTGCCTATGGATTTTTTGTAAATGCGAAAATTTTCTGGGCGGACGCCCGTCCCGCCGGTTCTAGGCACTTCCCGCCGCAATCGGATATTTTTTCGGTTTCCCTTGACGCCGCCCCGGCCTTTGTGTTAAAATAGGCCTCGGTCCACAGCCGCTGGTATAGCTCAGTCGGTAGAGCAGCTGATTCGTAATCAGCAGGTCGTGTGTTCGAGTCACATTACCAGCTCCACAAAAGCCTCCGGGCAGATTTTATCTGCGCGGAGGCTTTTCCTATTTACTCAAACGAATGACAGCAAGAAGCGTATGGATTCCTTGACGGCAGGCGAGTGCCAATCACTGCGCCAGACCCCATTCCGGGTCCGTATTTATTCAGGCTGCCTGGTGCTTGTTTGATACAGCAATGCTTTGGATGAGCCAGTCCCCGCCTCCTTTTGCCGGGCCGCCGCAGCGCGGCCCATAGACCCTTAATAGAGATGAAGTGGTATCATGATCGTTTTAGACCTGGAGTGGAATCGCGGCTATGACCGCAATCCCCTCAACGAAATTCTTCAGATCGGCGCCGTCCGGGTGGAGCGTCCCGGCGGACCAGTGCTCAGCGCGTTCAATGCCTACATCAAGCCTGCTGTCCACAAAAAATTCGACCGCGGCGCCTCCGCCCTGCCTGAGCTGCGCGCCTCCAAGGAGTCGCCGCTGGATTTCCCGGCGGCTATGGAGGCGTTTCGCGCCTGGTGCGGCGAGGAGGCGGAATTTGCCTCCTGGGGCGGCGGTGACCTGGACATTTTGGCCGAGAGCTGCACCTATTGGGGGGTGGAGCCCCTCACCTCCCAGGCGTTTTATGACTTCCAGCGGGCTTTTTCCCACCGGCTGGGCGTCGGGCAGCAGCTGGCTCTGTGGCGGGCGGCGGAGTACTGCCGCGTACCGGATATCTTCTCCTTCCACAACGCCCTGCACGACGCGCTGTATACCGCCATTGTGGGGGGCTGGCTGCGGCCGGAGGACCTGGCCCCGGAGGTCCAGAACCCCTGCGCCTGCGCCCCGGAGCTCCCGGCCTTTTCCGCGCTCCCCTTCCCCCCTCAGCCCCGGCGGAGGATCGGGCCCTTTGCCACCCCCCAGCAGGTTCTGGACGCCAGGCCCGCCCGAAAGCCCCCCTGCCCCCTGTGCGGGGAGGCGGGGCTGGTCATCCGCTGGCACTTCGTCCATCCCCGGCGCGGCGCTCCTCCCACCCAATACTTTTCCCCCTTCTTCTGCCCGGAGCACGGCTGGTTTCTGTGCCGCCTGACTCTGGCCCAGGGGCAAGACGGGCTGTGGCGCGGGCGGCGCAGCGTCCCCGCCGTCACGCCGGAGCTGGAGCGGGAATATGCCGCCGCCCTGACCGGCGGCGCGCATGTCTGCCGGAGCAGCCGCGGCAAACGCCGCCGGTCCAAGCACTGAGACCTCCTGGACAAGCTCTCCAAACAGGAAGCCGCCGGCTGGCCCGCCGGCGGCTTCTCTCTTTGCTATTTCCCCCAGCCGCAGGCCGGAGGCTTCTTTCGCTCTCATTGAGGCCACTGGTAAGGCTGGTCCAGCGGCCAGGAGAGGCCCAGCTCCGGCAGCTCCAAAGCCTGTTCCCCCTCCATGTAAAAGTAAATGTCCAGCTTATCCGGGTCCCCCGGAGCGGCCACGAAGTTTTGCTGGAGGGTCTTTTGGATGCTGTCCAAAATGGTCTGAGCCAGCTGCTCCGCGCTGAACATGTAGAACTCGTCCTTCTGGGGGTCCGGCGGCCCCTGAAACAACGACGAACCCTCCGCCAGGCACACGCTCATCCCGCCCTTGCCGTCGGTCACTGGCTCGGCCAGGGTCAGGTCCCATCCCGTCAAGTCCGCAATGCCCTGGATGAGCAGCTCGGGGGTGAGTTCACCCTGGTAATCCATGGCGTACTCCTGAAAGCCCGCCCTGCGGGTGCCCACGTACAGCACGGCGCTTTGGCCGTCCTCCGGCGCCTGGGCGGAGGGCTCGACGGTGGGCGCCGTAGACGGAGCAGAGGCCGTTTCCTGCGGCGCGGCGGACGTGCTCTCCGCCGGAGGCTCCGAGACGGCACAGCCCAGCAGCGCCGCGCACGGCGCTGCCGCCATCACAAACAAATAACAGTGTTTCAATTTCATCGCTTCCTCCTTGCCGGTCTCTCGTCCGGCTCCGGGTCCAGGTGATTGATTCCATCCTACCTTATTATAAGGGTCCGGCCAGGAAATGTCAATTCCAGCCCTCCCTGTCCCGCCGGAGGAGAAATTTTTTCTCTTTTTCCCCGTTTTCCCTTGACAAACGCCCGCCATGGGCGTATAATGCCTCAAGTGTTCAAAGACAGCGGGTGCGTAAGCGTAAATCCCGCCGAGAATACAGCTGATAACGCTACGTTTGCGCTGTTTTCGTGTGGACACGAAAGCGGCGTTTTCTTTTTCCTCCGGGTAGAGAAATGCCGCCATCCAATCATTTCGGAGGTGAATTCAAACAATGCCTAACGCAAAGGTTCTCAGTGAGAAGCAGGCCATCGTGGCTGCCCTGGTGGACGACCTGAAGGCCGCCAGCTCCGGCGTCCTGGTGGACTACAAGGGCATCACCGTGGCCGAGGACACCGCTCTGCGCCACGAGCTGCGTGAGAATGGCGTGGAGTACGCCGTGGTGAAAAACACCCTGCTGCGCCGCGCTCTGGACGACGTGGAGCTGGGCGAGCTGGACGAGGTGCTCAACGGCACCACTTCCATGGCCATTTCCAAGGAAGACCCCATCGCCCCCATGCGCATCGTCAACAAGTACGCCAAGCAGATGGGCAACCGCTTCAACATCAAGGCTGGCTTCATGGACGGCAAGGTCCTGCCTCTGGACGACGTGTTTGCCCTGGCCGAGCTGCCCTCCAAGGACGCCCTGCTGGGTCAGGTCCTGGGCATGATGCTGGCCCCCATCACCAGCCTGGCCATCGTCATCAAGGCCATTGCCGAAAAGAACGGCGAGCCCGCTGCCGAAGCCCCCGCCGAGGAGGCCCCCGCCGCCGAATGAGCGGCTGTCCCTGCAAGGGGACACAACATATTTTAACATTTGAAAATTAGGAGGAATTTCATCATGGCTAGCGAGAAGATCACTGCTCTGATTGAAGAAGTCAAAGCCCTTACCGTTCTGGAGCTGAACGACCTAGTCAAGGCTCTGGAGGAGGAGTTCGGCGTTTCCGCCGCCGCCATGGCCGCTCCCGCCGCCGGCCCCTCCGCCGCCGCTGTGGAGGAGAAGACCGAGTTCGACGTGGTCCTGACCGGCTTCGACGCCGCCGCCAAGATCAAGGTCATCAAGGTGGTCCGCGAGATCACCGGCCTGGGCCTGGCCGAGGCGAAGGCCGCTGTCGAGGGCACTCCCAAGACCCTGAAGGAGGCCGTGTCCAAGGACGAAGCCGAGGAGCTGAGGAAGAAGATCGAAGAGGCCGGCGGCAAGGTGGATCTGAAGTAATCAGCGCATCGCATGTTCCCGTCTCAAGCAATCCACGCATAGTATCATTCAAATAATGACTCAAATTGAGCCAGTGGAATTCGTTCCGCTGGCTCTTTTTTGTTATCAAAAAGGGCATCTCACCCCTCAGGCCATCCCCCGCCATCCCCTCATTCTCTCTTTCGGGGGCACCGGAACAGTTAAAACTTGTGCGAAAAAACCCAGAAAAACAAGGTTTTCCCAAGCAAATTCTCCCCCTGCACCCTGTCCAACGCCCTCCGTTTGATTTTCACACTCCCCATGCCATCCCCATGGAAATCCCTCACAAAATCGGCGCGGGCGGCTGGAAATCCCGGCCTTTTTAAGCAAATAGCACCGGTTTTTGAAAAATTATTGAGTGCAGAGGATAAATTGGACGTTTGCCCCCGGAGGGGAAGAAATGCGGGCGTGGCGGGGGTGGTGCCTGGGGCCAGAGCGAGGTCAAAATAACTCGGACAACGTGCGCGTTATTCGTCGAACGCTGACAATAGCATCAGTCAAATAATGACCCCAAAAAGGGCCTGTGGAGATCGTCCACAGGCCCTTGTTTGCCGCCGCGCGGCACATTGTCATCTATTGTACGGGTCATCTACAACGTAGTCGTAGGGAATTGCGATGTCGCAGGGCGCATACCAATAGTAGTGTTTGCTGAGGATGGGGATTCCATGCTCCTCCAGCACCTTTTGGCACGTTTTCCACGAGCTTTTCCACCAGGACCAAAAGTAATACTTTCCTTCTGACAGGACAGGGGACGGTTCGTCATCGCACCACAGGGTCACCCACTCCCCATCCGGATAGCTCTTTGTCCTTAGCTTGATGGACATATTGACGTCCACCCACAGGTCGAACCCGGCGGGAATAACGGGCCCACCGTCCACTGTGACAGCTTCATCACACTCCGGCCCATCGCCCTCCTTTGGCGAATGCGCTTCCCGTAGTTCCTTTGCCTCGTCATGCTGGGCAAGATAGGCCGCCTGCTGCGCGTCAAATGCAAAATAATCCGACTATATTTTCACGATAATATCACTTATTTTTGAAAAAGTCAATTTCTTCCCTAAAGTTCAGAGAAATGCCTCCCGCAGGATTTCCAACACACGGATTGCATGGCGGACAGCGGCAAAGCTCACTTTATGGGGAAATAGTCCTCGCCCACGTAGACCCCCTCGATCTGCTCCGGCTCCACCGGCTCACGGAAATTCCAGACCAGCACCTTGCGGGCACTGTCCGTGCCGTAGGCTCCAAAATTGCCCTGGCCGCCCTCCCAGGGGGCTTCCACCAGCGTGCCGTCTGCCATCTTGGCGGAGACATTGGTACCGGCAAACCTGGACCACGCTCCGTCACCCTTGAAAATCATCGACAGGCTCAGGCTGGACATCCGCACCTCTTCCGCCTGAAACGCGGAGGCCAACTCCGCGCTGGCGGTGAGGCTGGGCATGAGCTTCACCTCCACCGGGAACGCCACCCCGTCGCTGTTTTCCCAGAGGTCCTGATGTGCGCCGCTAACGTCGCCTACCAAATTGAACAACTTCACAGCCGCCCCTGACAGATCATCCGACGGAACCTGCCCCCAACTGGTGACCGCCAGCAGGGCGGTTTTGCTTTCTTCGTCATAATCCAGGCACACACCGCTGCTGACGAACCCGCTGACACCCGGACCGGTATCCTTTCTGGGGAGATCCACCAGGCCGAACGCGCTGCCGAACGTGTTCAACTCCAGCTTGCTCAGCCGGCCGCCCTCCAGATCCCTTGCCTCTACATAGGCTCGGATGGTGAAATCGTCCGCCAGTACCGACCCCACCTTGAACTCAATCCCGTCGATGACATACGCCTTGTCCTCCTGCTCCTGGGCGTAGGGCGCGAACCCACCCAGCGCGGTCCCCAGCATCTCCCGCAGCCCCGGCGACGCCGCCAGCGCCGTACCCGCCAGCAGCACGCAGGCCGCTGCCGCGATGGCCGCGCTTTTCATCAACCCCAGCCCCCGGCGCTTCTTCGCCCGGGGCGGCAGCGCCGCCAGCGCCTCTTGCAGCCGCCCGTCAAATCCCTCCGGCACAATACATTCCTCCTGTTTCGCCATATTTTTCAGCGCCTCGTCAAATTGTTCCATATTCGCCCTCCTGTTCTTGCAGTATTTCCTTCAATTGCGCCCTGGCCCGGGACAGCCGGGACTTCACCGTCCCCTGGGGCGTCCGCAGCAGCCGGGCGATCTCTTCCACGCCCATATCCTCATAGTAGAACAGCACCACCACCGCCCGCCGGTCGGGCGGCAGGGCGCACACCGCCTCCCAAAGCCCGCTGTAATCCCGGGACTCGGGGGCGGCGGGTTCCTGGGGCAGGTCGTCCAGGCAGACCACCCTGCCCTGCCTGCGCCGTTGGGCATAGGCGCAGTTTACCGCGATTTTTACCAGCCAAGGCCGGACGGCCTGCCTGTTTTTCAGCCGGCCCAGCGCCTGCCACGCCTGCAAAACCGCCTGGCCCACCGCGTCCTCCGCGTCCGCGTCGCTGTCCAGCACCGCCCGGGCGGCCCGGTACATCCGGCGGCTATGCTCGGTCACAGCGGCGGCGAATTCCTCCCGCGTCCACTCCATTTTGGCATCATCTCCTTTTGGGTCTCTTGTCCGGACATAACTAAGACGCGCTGGATTCCAAAAAGGTTCCCGCTCCGCCGAAAAAATTTGTGAAATTCTTTTTTGCAATTTTTCATCTCCGCACTTGCAAATTTCGCTTTAGTGGTGTAAAATACTGTGTTGTAATCAAGCCCTACCTTCAAGGAAGAAAGGATGCTGACAACGATGTCTATGAAAAATCCATATCTGCTGTCTGTGCTGGACAGTCTCAAGGCCAAAAACGCCCATGAACCCGAGTTCCTCCAGGCCGTGGAGGAGGTGCTGGAGTCCCTGGAGCCCGTAGTGGAGGCCGATCCCCGTTATGAGCAGCACAACATCATCGGCCGCATCGTAGAGCCGGAGCGGGTGGTCATGTTCCGGGTGCCCTGGGTGGACGATACCGGCAAGGTCCAGGTGAACCGGGGCTACCGGGTGCAGTTCAACTCTGCCATCGGCCCCTATAAGGGCGGCCTGCGCTTCCATCCCAGCGTCAATTTGTCCGTCATCAAGTTCCTGGGCTTTGAGCAGATTTTCAAAAACTCCCTCACCACCCTGCCCATGGGCGGCGGCAAGGGCGGGTCCGATTTCGACCCCAAGGGCAAGAGCGACGGCGAGGTCATGCGCTTCTGCCAGTCCTTCATGACCGAATTGCAGCGCCACATCGGCCCCGACACCGACGTGCCCGCCGGGGACATCGGCGTGGGTGCCCGGGAGATCGGCTTTATGTTCGGCCAGTATAAGAAGATCCGCAACGAGTTCACCGGCGTGCTCACCGGCAAAGGGCTGAGCTACGGCGGCTCTCTGGCCCGCACCCAGGCCACCGGCTTCGGCCTGTGCTACTTCGCTGACGCCCAGCTCCGGGACAACGGCCAGTCCTTTGCCGGCAAGCGGGTGATCGTCTCCGGCTCCGGCAATGTGGCCATCTACGCCAACCAAAAGTGCACCCAGCTGGGGGGCAGGGTCGTTGCCATGTCCGACTCCAACGGCTACATCGTGGACGAAAACGGCATCGACTACAAGGTGATCCAGGAAATCAAGGAGGTCAAGCGGGACCGCATCAAGACCTATCTGAACTATGTGCCCAGCGCCAAGTACGTAGAGGGCTGCTCCGGCATCTGGACCATTCCCTGCGACATCGCCATGCCCTGCGCCACCCAGAACGAGATCGGTGAGAGCAGCGCCAACGCCCTCATCGCCAACGGCTGCATCGGCGTGTTCGAAGGGGCCAACATGCCCTCCACCCCCGGGGCCATCGCAGCATACCAAGCCGCAGGCATTCTGTTCGCCCCCGCCAAGGCATCCAACGCCGGCGGCGTGGCCACCTCCGGCCTGGAGATGAGCCAGAATAGCGAGCGGCTGAGCTGGAGCTTCGACGAGGTAGACGCCAAGCTCAAGGGCATCATGGAAGGCATCTACGCCGCCTGCGCCGCCGCCGCGGAGAAGTACGGCATGAAGGGCAATATCCAGGCGGGCGCCAACATCGCCGGATTCCTGAAGGTGGCCGACGCCATGCTGTGGCAGGGAATTTAAGCGCGGAGCCACAGCAAGCCCCATATTCCAAGCACAAAATAGCCCCCGCCGGACATCCGGCGGGGGTTATCTCATTTTTCCTCTTCCAGATCAAACTCGGGTCCAAACTCCAGAGCGGTCGATCCCTTGACCCTTTGCAGCTCCAGCTCGGGCACGGGGAGCTTGGTGGTGGTGCACCGGCCGTTCAGGATGCCGCCGTCCTCCACCACCAGGGAAGCGGTGGTCACATCGCCGTCCAGGCTTCCGGTGGGCTCCAAGCGCATATGCTCCCGGGCGTAGACGCTGCCCTCTACCCGGCCCGCCACGCGGACCACATCCGCCTTGATGGGCCCCCGGATCAGGCCGCTCTCCGCCACGATCACCGCGCCGGTCAGGTCGAACTCGCCCTCTACAACACCCTCCACCTGGACCACACCCTCGCCGCGCAGCGTGCCTTTGATAGTCACGCCCTGCGCAATGACGGTGCTGTTAGCCCGAGGCAGCGCGGGTTTCTCCTCAAAGCGCTCCTCGGCGGCGGGCGGCTCTATCATCTGCTCCGCTTTCTGCATACCAAAAAAGCCCATACGAATCCTCACCTTTCCTTTGGGACGGCCGCAATTTCCGGCCTTCCTCTAGTGTCCTCCATCCTAACACAAAAGGAAAAAAATTTCAACCCTCAATGTCTTCCTGCCGGTTATAAAATCAGCGCTCCACCAGCCGCCGCCGGAACAGCCACACCGCCAACGCCATCAGCGCCGCCGCCCAGACGGACACCCAAAGCAGGTGCCCCGGCAGCGCCGCCCAGTCCCCTGCCAGCGCCGCCCTGGCCCCGTCCGCCCCGTGGGCGAAGGGGAGCAGATAGACGAACGCCTTGAATCTCTCTCCCATCAGGGACAGGTCGAACCAGATGCCCGCCAGCCAGGCCGTCACGTTGGTGAGGATGGCCCCGCACATACCCCCCACCTGCCTGTCGTTGAACATTGTGCCGCACAGCAGGCCCAGGGCGATGAACAGCAGGGCCGACGGGACGAGGGAGGCCACCACCGCCAGCAGGTTCCAGCTCAGGGGCAGGCCCAGGGCTACCGCCGCCCCCAGGCAGATAACGCTCTGCCCCACCGCCATGGGCAGCATGGGCAGCAGATAGCCCAGCAGGAAGTCGGAGGCCGTCATAGGCGACGCCGTCAGCCGAGCCAGAAAGGCGGTGGAGCGGTCTTTGGCCAGCAGCAGACCGGCGAACAGCGCCAAAAAGGTCAGCCCGAACAGAGCGATGCCCGGGGCCAGGGTGTTCAACTCAAAAATATGGACCGGGATATTGTTTTGAATCACGGTCATCATCACCAACAGCACCAGGGGAAAGCCCAGCCCGAAGAACAGGGTCAGCGGGTCCCGGAACAGCTCCTTGCCGTTGCGCTTTGCGAACGCCAGCGTTCTCACGACGCCGCCCCCTCTCCCGCCAGAGCCACAAAGGCGTCCTCAAAGTTCTCACAGCCCGCCAGGGCCTTCAGCTCCTCCGCCGTCCCCACCGCCCGGAGTCGTCCGGACACCATGATCCCGATGCGGTCGGCCAGGGACTCCGCCTCCTCCAGATAGTGGGTGGTCAAAATAATGGCAGTGTGCCCCTTGAGGCCCCGGATCACCGACCACAGCTCCCGCCGGGCCAGCACATCCAGCCCCAGAGTGGGCTCGTCCAAAAACAGCACCTCCGGCCGGGATACCAGGGCCATGGCGATGGATAGCCGGCGCTGCCAGCCGCCGGACAACGTTCTGGCTCGCCGCCCGGCCCACTCCTCCAGCCCCAGCCGGGCGGTCACTTCCGCCACCCGTTCCTTTGGCTGGGCGTATATGCCCGCCATCAGCTCCAGGTTTTCCCTCACGGTGAGGTTGGGGGCAATGGCGGTCTCCTGGGGGGATACCGCCAGGATCTCCTTTGCCCGATAGCTGTCGGTGCGCACGCTGCGGCCCATAATCCGGGCGTCCCCCTGGGTGGGGACGGTGAGGCAGGACAGCATCTTAATGGTGGTGGACTTCCCCGCCCCGTTCACCCCCAGCAGGGCGAACAGCTCCCCCGCCGGAACGGTGAGCTCCAGCGCGTCCACCACCCGGCGGCGTCCGTATTCCTTGCTCAGCCCCAATATTTGTATCGCGTTCATTTCTGCTCCTCCTGTTTCTGCTGGGCCATTCGGGCCTGCCGGATTGATTCGTCCATAAAATCTATCATCCCGTCGAAGCCCACAATGGCGATGCCCCGTTTTTTGTCCGCCATCAGCAGCAGGCTGTCCCCCGACTCGATCTCGAACAGGTCCCGCACCTCCTTGGGGATGACGATTTGGCCCTTATCCCCCACCCGGACAGTGCTCAGAAATTGATCCTGCGGCAGCTTCAGCTTCATTGCGATTCCTCCTATTAGTTCTACTTTTCCCACTTAGTATAATTCGATAAACTTTCTATGTCAAGCGTCTATTTCCCATCTCCGCCGCATAGGATGCCGGTGAGGTGAAGCATATGCGAAAGAAAAGGACAACCCGGCCCTGGGTCCGGGGACTGCGGGCGGGCGCGGCGGTGCTGGTGGGGTCGCTGGCGCTGTGGCTGGCCTGGCTGGTGGGAGACCCCGCCGCCGCCCTGGACAACCTTCGGGAGCTGGCGGGCAGCGCCCAGGTGTCTCTGGCCCTGCTGTCGGCGGAGCTGGGGCTGGAGGAGCACGGGAGCGGCCTGTCCCGCTGGGACCGGCTGGTGCTGGCCCAGTCCTCCCTGCTGGGAGGCGCCGCGCCCTCCGCCGCCCCCTCCAGCAGCCCCCCTCCCCCGGAAGAGAGCCGGGATCTGCTGGAGCTGGACCCCTCCGGAGAGGATGAGGAGCCCAGCGCCTCCCTGCCCTCCGTGGACGCCCCGGAGGACGTCATCCCCCGCACTATGGTGGCGGGCACTTCGGCCAAATACGTCACGTCCGGGAACGTATCGGTCTACAACCATACGGATTACACGCTGGACATACCCGCCCTGCTGGAAAACGCCCCCCAGCTCTCCCCTGACGGAGATGGCCCAAAAGTGCTCATCTACCACTCCCATGCCACCGAGTCCTACTCCATGCAGGGCACCGACGTATACGAGCCCAGCGGCGACCACCGCACCCTGGACACGGACAAAAACATGGTCCGGGTGGGAGAGGAGATGAAAGCGGTGTTCGAGGCGGCGGGCATCGGCGTGGTCCACGACACCACCCTGTACGACTACCCCAGCTATAACGACGCCTATAACCGCTCGGTTCAGGGGGTGGCGGAGAATTTAAAGAAATACCCCTCCATCGTGCTGGCGCTGGACGTCCACCGGGACGCGCTGGTGGCCAACGACGGCACCATTTACAAGGTGGTGGCGGGGACGGTGGACGACTGCGCCCAGGTGATGATGGTGCTGGGCAGCGACGCCAACGGCCAGGTCCACCCCAACTGGAAGGTGAATCTGGCCCTGGCGCTGTCCATCCAGTCGGCGCTGGCGGACAAATGGGCCACCCTGGCCCGGCCCCTGGTGCTGCGGCCCACCCGGTTCAACCAGCATCTGTCCACCGGCACCATCCTGGTGGAGGTGGGCACCCATGGGAATACCCTTCAGGAGGCCATCACCGCCGCCCGGCTATACGCCCGGACTGTGGTGGAGCTGATGGAACAGGACAAGGGGAACGCCGGCTGACCAGCCGGCGCTCCCCTTGTTCACGTTCTTCCCCTCATGCCGAAGGTCCATCGGCCTGGGGCTGTCTTCTCTTGTAAATGACGATCTGTGGATCGCTGCCCCCGCATCCGTACTCGCATACCACCAAATGGCCGCTGTCGGCGGACAGGCCGTAGCACCGGTCACTGCCGGGCTTCTCCACCTGGCAGCCCAGGTAGATATCGCTGTCCCGCAGCAGCTTGATCCGCTGGCCGTTCTCCAGCTTATACTCCAGATTGATATAAGCCCCATTTAACGGGAACAGCTCGGTGATCTGGGGCATATCCGGAATATCCAGGGCATTGAATTCCTCAATCAGCTGGTTTTTATACTGGTAAAACGACTTTTCTCCTCCGCCCTTATAGCACTTGTAGACCACGCACTCGTCCCCAAAGGGACGTCCTTCCGTCTCCGCGCATCCTCTGCACCGTTCTCTCATCCCGCAGCTGCCGCAGTCTGCTCCGCATATAGCCGCCATTGCTATCCCTCCTATCAATTTTCTCCTCAGATCCTTGCCGCCCCGGTGGCTCTCGCCGCTTGGCCCACCGCTTTCGCCACCGCCGGGCACGCCCCACAAGGCTGCGCCTTGCGGGGACCCTGTATTTTCTTCCTCGGGCGAACTAAATTCGCCCTGCGGCAAGATTTTGCTGCGCAAAATGCTTGTTCGCGCTTATGCGCGCCCCGCTTCGCGGGGTCCCGGGTGTGCCCCGGTTCTTTCGCTCACGCCCGCGCCGCCCCGGTATCTCTCGCCGCTTGGCCCACCGCTTTCGCCACCGCCGGACACGCCCCACAAGGCTGCGCCTTGCGGGGACCCCGTATTTTCTTCCTCGGGCGAA
>ERZ779629.577-NODE-577-length-14356-cov-7.958464_pt1 | contig 14356 bp, 14 predicted proteins | sample MGYA00514192_ERZ779629 | MGnify/ENA primary metagenome ERZ779629 (study PRJEB29562, sample SAMEA4376709) | mouse gut metagenome | isolation source: Cecum | study: EMG produced TPA metagenomics assembly of the A DSS colitis mouse model was used to assess the... | reverse complement strand
TCCACCAAGGACACCATCTCCAAGCAGTACGACCACACCTTCAAGGACATCTTTGTCGAGATATACAAGTCGGAATATGAGCAGAAATTTCAACAAGCCGGTATCACCTATTTCTACACCCTCATCGATGACGCGGTGGCCCGGGTCATCCGCTCCCAGGGAGGCTTCATCTGGGCCTGCAAGAACTACGACGGCGACGTGATGAGCGACATGGTGTCCACCGCCTTCGGCTCGCTGGCTATGATGACCTCCGTGCTGGTATCCCCGGAGGGGAATTACGAGTACGAGGCCGCCCACGGCACCGTCACCCAGCACTACTACCGCCATCTGAAGGGGGAGCAGGTGTCCACCAACCCCATGGCCACCCTGTTCGCCTGGACGGGGGCGCTGGGCAAGCGGGGCGAGCTGGACGGTCTGCCTCAGCTCACCGCCTTCGCCCGCAGGCTGGAGGAGGCTGCCGTGGATACCATTGAGAGCGGCGTCATGACCGGCGACCTGGCGGGCCTCTGGGAGGGGGAGGCCCCGGCCCGGAAGGTCACGGGTCTGGAATTCCTCCGGGCCATCCGCGCCCGGCTGTGAGAGCAGCCCTGTCAAAAACGCAAAAACACCCGCGCCGGAACTCCGGCGCGGGTGTTTCACGTGAAACGGTTGTTTTAGGACTTGCTTGAAAATTGCCAATAGCCCAAGCGATGGGTCTTTTTCCGCCATGTGCCGTTGATGGCGAAAAAATCCCTCGCCGCTGGGCGCAGCGCCAATTTCAAACAGCGCCTAGTCCGGCGGGCTGTCCTCCTGGAAAAATTTCTGGAACTCCTGCTGGGCCAGCCCGTTCTTTTGGGACACGATGAGGGCCACATACCGCCCCTCCCGGGTGAGCACGGCGCTTTCGGTGAGGGGGACCTGCTCCGGGTCGTACTGGGCGAAGGCGTCCCGCCGGGCCTCCAGATGGTCCGCAAGGGAGTCCATCAAAGCTGCGGCGTCCGCCCTGTCCTTGAGCTTGACCACCGCCATCTCCTCCGCGGTCCCGGCGCTGGCGCAGGCGTAGAAGTAGTCCTCCACCCTGCCGTAGTCCAGGCCGGACAGGTAGGTAAAGCCGTCCGCGCCGCCCTCCCCGCCGGAGCGCTCCGTCATCTCGGGCAGGGTGGTGTCCGCCGCCATCATGGCCCGGACCAACTCCGCCGGGTCCAGGTCGGGCCCATCGGGGGCGCAGCCCGCGCAGACCAGCAGCGCCAGGGCGAGAAGCAGGGCTTTTTTCACGTGTCGCATCAGAAAACCTCCCGCAGAGCGCTCAGCCGGCGGCCCCGCCGCCCAGGGTAAAGCTGGGGCCGGGGGCCTCGCTGAGGGGCTGGCCACCCAGCGCCGCCGGGTCCACCCCGAAGGCCTCCGCCACCGCCCGGATAATGGCCTGCCCCTCGGGCGTGCCGGCGTCGATGCCGGCGGGCTGATCCTCCACCCGGTGGCTTTCCAGCAGCAGGCCCAGGACAAGGCTGTCCTCCTCGCCGGGATACCAGGAGGCCCGGCAGTAATAGCGCTCATCCAGCATCCCGCTCAGCACCGGCTCCAGGCTGCGCACCAAAAATTCCGCCATCTCCATGTCCTGCTGGGTGAGGGGGGACTTGAATTGGAAGAACAGCGCGCCGCTGCTGCCGTCCAGGGCCTGCTTCAGCGCGGCGGGGACGTCCAGAACGCCGTCCACCGGGATGCCGTTTTGGACGGCGGGGGTGTACTTCAAGCTCTTGGCCTCGGGCAGGGCGGACTCGTCCCAGCTGTGGCCGTCTCTGGCTACCGCGTCGGTCATGTTGAAATTGCCGTAGAGCACGCCGTGGGCGTCGCCGTAGACGTCCACGTGGTACCAGCCGTCCTCCAGCCGCACCAGGTTCCAGGAGTGATACTCGTTGTGCACGACGCGGCAGTCCAGCCCCAGCATGTTCATGAACAGCCGGAAGGTGGTGGCGTAGCCCACGCACACCGCCGTGCGGCTTTCCAGCACGTCGTGAGGGGTAAAGGCGGAGCGGGTCATGCCCGGGCGGCTGATGGCGCCGGTGGAGCTGGCGCCGATGTGCCGCGCCATCCAGAGGTAGACCGCCTCCTCCTTTTCATAGCCGCTCATGCCGCTGTGGGTGATCTGGTCCAGCACGTCCCCGGCCATGGACAGGGTCTCTTTGTCCTCGGCGCTGAGCTGGCTGGCGTCGCCGCTGAGGTAGGCGTCGGATATGTGGGCGGTGGAGCGGATCTCGTACTGGCCGCCCACCTGATAGCCGTCCTCGACGTACTGGTTTTCACGCTTGGCCTCCTCGGCCTGGCGCTCCAGCTGGCGGTCGATGTACTCGCTCACCTTTCGGTTCTGGACGGCGGCCTGATAGATGTTCAACCCCAGGCTGGCGGCGAGGCAGCCGGACAGCAGCACCGCGGCGGCGGCTTTCACCGCCCGCCGGCGCTTGGCGGGGGCGTTGGCGGGTGTGTTCATGGCGGGAAGGTCCTCCGTTTCGTGGCTGGCTGAGGCGGGCCCCAGCGGAAAGGGCGGCGGGGAATCCCCGCCGCCCTGGGCTTTAGTCGGTGACGATGTTCAGCTGCTCCCCCTCGGCGGACAGCTCCACCCGGGTGACGGGCTGGGCGTAGCGCTGAATCAGCTTGGCGGCGATGGGGTCCTCCAGGTCCTTCTGAATCTGGCGGCGCAGGTTCCGGGCGCCGTAGGCGGCGGAGTAGGACTTCTTCACCAGGTAGTCCAGCACGCTCTCGCCGTAGGAGAAGGCGATGTTCTTGTCCCTCATGACCGCCTCCAGCTCGGACAGCATGATGCGGGCGATGGCCTTGAAATTGTCCTCGCTGAGCTGGTTGAAGTAGACGATTTCGTCCACGCGGTTGATGAATTCGGGGCGCAGGAAGCTCTCCAGCCCCTTCATGGCCTTTTCCTTACCCAGCTGGTTGGCGGAGCGGCCGAAGCCCAGAGAGCCGCCCTTGATGTCGCTGCCGGCGTTGGAGGTCATGACGATGACGGTGTTCTCGAAATTGACCACCTTGCCGTGGGCGTCGGAGATATGGCCGTCGTCCAGAATCTGGAGCAGCACGTTGAGCACGTCGGGGTGGGCCTTCTCGATCTCGTCAAAGAGGACCACCGTATAGGGCTTGCGGCGGATCTTCTCGGTGAGCTGGCCCGCGTCGTCATAGCCCACGTACCCCGGCGGGGAGCCGATAATGCGGGACACAGAGTGCTTTTCCATGAACTCGCTCATGTCCAGCCGGATGAGGGACTCGGGGGAGGAGAACAGGTCGGCGGCCAGCTGCTTGACCAGCTCCGTCTTGCCCACGCCGGTGGAGCCCACGAAGATGAAGCTCACCGGCTTGTGCTTGGCGGAGATGCCCACGCGGCCCCGCCGGATGGCGCTGGCCACCGCGTTCACCGCGTCGTCCTGGCCCACGATATGCTCCTTGAGGCGCTGGTCCAGCTTGGCCAGGCGCTCGAACTCCTGCTCCTGGATGGAGGAGGCGGGAATTTTGGTCCACAGCTCGATGACCCGGGCCAGATGGGCGGCGGTGAGGGGCGGGTCCCCCTTGGCGGCCAGGGCGTCCCGCTCCGCGGTGAGCTGGGCCTGACGGCTCTTCAGCTCCGCCAGGCGCTGGTAGGCCTTGTCGTTGGCGGCGGACTGCACCGCCTGCTTCTCGGCGGTGACGGCGGCCAGCTTCTGCTGAAGCTCAGCGATCTGCCTGCGGCGGCCGTCCTGCCGCTCCTGGAAGGCGGGGTCCTCCCGGTTGGGGGCCTCGGCGTCGTCCCGGCTCACCGCCATCTCCAGGGTGTCCCGCTGGCGCTGGAGCTTCTGCTCCTGCTTTTGCAGGTCCTGGAGCTTGGGGTCGTTCTGGGCGCCGGTGGAGGCCAGAACCACCTCCATCTCCTTGGCGTAGTCGGCCAGCTCCTTGTCGATCTCGGCCAGCCGGGCCAGGTCCTTGTTGTGGAGGTTCATGTCCGACGACGCCTCGTCAATGAGGTCGATGGCCTTGTCGGGCAGGTACCGGTCGGTGATGTACCGCTCGCTCATGGTCACCGCCTGACGGCAGATGTCGGGGCTGATGGTCACGTGGTGGAAGGACTCGTAATAGGGGGCGATGCCCTTCAAAATCTCCACCGAGTCGTCGATGGAGGGCTCCTCCACGACGACGGGCTGGAAGCGGCGCTCCAAAGCGGAGTCCTTTTCGATGTACTTGCGGTACTCGGTGAGGGTGGTGGCGCCGATGACCTGGATCTCCCCCCGGCTCAGGGCGGGCTTGAGGATGTTGGCGGCGTTCATGGAGCCCTCCGCGTCCCCCGCGCCCACGATGGAGTGAACCTCGTCGATGACCAGGATGATATTGCCCAGCTTCTTCACCTCGTCGATGAGGCCCTTCATGCGGCTTTCGAACTGGCCGCGGAACTGGGTGCCCGCCACCAGGGCGGTGAGGTCCAGCAGATAAACCTCCTTGTCCAGCAGCTTATAGGGTACGTCCCGGTCGTAGATGCGCTGGGCCAGCCCCTCAGCGATGGCGGTTTTGCCCACGCCGGGGTCACCGATGAGGCAGGGGTTGTTCTTCTGCCGCCGGTTGAGAATCTGGATGGTCCGCTCAATCTCGTTGGCGCGGCCCACGATGCGGTCCAGCTTGCCCTCGTGGGCCTTGCGGGTGAGGGAGATGCAGTAATTCTCCAAAAACTTCCGCTTAGGAGGCTGGCTCCGGTCGGATTTGGGAGCGGCCTTCTCCTCCTTGTCCTTGGCGGCGCCCCCCCGCTGCATGGGGTCCCGGTCGGGGCCGCTGTCCGACTGGCCGCCGAACAGCTTGTTCAGGAAGGGGAAGGTGGCGGTGCGCCCCTCGTCCTCCTCGCTGTCGCCGTCGTCCTCCCCGGCGGCGGGGGTCAGGCCGTCCGGCTCCTCCGCGCCGCCGAAAGCGGACATCATCTCGGTGGAAATGGACTCCAAATCCTCGTCGGAGATGCCCATTTTCTTCATCATGTCGTCCACCGGCTTGATGCCGAGCTCCCGGGCGCACTTGAGGCAGAGCCCCTCGTTTTTGGCCTCGTTGTTTTCAATTTTGGTTATGAAGATGACCGCCACGTTCTTTTTGCAGCGGGTACACAGAGTGGGATGCATGATGCCGCTCCTTTCTAGGGAGAACAAGTTCTCACGTTCTTGATGCAGTTTGGCAGTACCATATCAGATAAATATGAACACGTCATGAATTTTAGAGTGGTAATTTTCGCGCTCCCAGGGAAATCTGCCGTCCCCTTGAAAAACCAGGGGCGCCGCGCCTGAAGCCGGGCGGGGTCAGACGGACAGTCCGCCCAGCAGCTCCCACAGCCTGTCCACGGTGAACAGGGACAGGACGGGGGTGTCCGGCGGGCAGGGGACGGCGCCGGCCAGCTGGCCCAGCCACACCAGCACCACCGCCAGCAGCCCGCCCTTCACCAGCCCGGCGATGAGGCCGCCGACGGTGTTTACCTCCGCCAGAATGGGCAGGTGGAAGGCCAGGTCCAGAGCGTGGCTCACCAGGAACCAGATGAGCAGGATGATTAGGAAGCTGCCGCCGAACAGCAGCGCCCGGGCGATTCCCAGGGAGAGGTAGCCCGCCAGGGCGTCCAGCGGGGACAGGGGACCGTGGCCCAGGCTGTCGTAGGCCACGCCCTGCTCCAGAAAGTCGGAAAAGCCCTCAAACAGGCCCTTTTCCTGAATGGAGGAGAGCAGCTCCTCCACCGTGTAGCCCTGGGCCGGGTCGGCGGGGATGGGCTCGGCCTCCGCCCCCCGGATGGTTTGGGCGACGATGGGCCGCAGGATGCCGGCCACCGGCTGGCAGAATTGGTCGGACAGGAACTGGGCCGCGAAGAAGGCCACGAACACCGCCGCCAGCCCGCACAGGGACAGCACCAGCCCCTTGGCCGCCCCCCGCCAGGCCATCAGGGCCAGCAGAGCCACGATCAGAATATCAAATATGTATCCGCTCATAAGCGCCTCCTTTTCCCGCGTGCCCGCAGGAGACCCGTCAGGGGATATAGAACCCGGCGCTGTCCGCCGAGATGAGGATGGCCGAGCCGTCCGGCATGAGCAGGACGTTCCGGGCCCCCTGGGTGCCCTCCAGGGTGTTATACAGCTCCAGCTGGTCGGTGTAGAGGTCCAGCCGGTCGCCGGTGAGGACCGCCAGATACCGCCCGGCGGCGGAGATGGACAGCACCTGCTCGTTCAGCTCCAGAACGCGGCGCTGGCCGGACTCGTCCACCACCCACAGCTCGGCCTGGCTGCCCGCCCGGTACTTGCCCAGCAGAATGGCGGCGAAGCCGTCCCCGCTGAGGGTGTAGCGCCGCAGGTGCTTGTCCGCCCAGCTCACGCCGGAGGAGCGGCCGTCGTGGCCGGTGACGGTGAGCCCCCGATCCGCCAGGGACCACACCGCCGAGGCGGTGTGCTTTGTCTCCAGCACCACGCCGCCCCCCAGCTCACAGGTGAAATCGGGGGCGTACTCGCCGCTGGCGTAGCTCATTTCGTACAGCTCCAGGCTGGTGGCGAAGGCGCCGCCGGACTGCCCCACGGTGAGAATGGCCAGGGTGTGCCCGTTGTCGGACAGCGCCGCGTCCATCACAAAGGCGGAGGACAGGTCAATGTGCATGACGGGGGAGTAAGCGGCGTCGTACACCGTCACCATCCCCCGGTAGCCGCTGGCCTGGGTGACTACGGTGAGCTGGCCGTTTTTGTTGAGCCGGGCGGACAGGATGGACTCAAAGTCCTTGGAGGACCACACCAGGGAGCGCTGGCCTAGCACGTACAGGTCGGTCCCCCCCGCGTCGTACACCACCGCCAGAGAGCCGTTGGTGTTCACCACGGGGTTTTCCATGCCCACCGGCTCGTTGATATACTGGGCGCCGCTGCCGGAGTAGAGGGAGATGGCATTGCGGGAGCACACCAGCAAATCCCCGTCCAGCACGGCGAAGGTGTCGGTGAGCTCGCCGCCGTAGGGGAAGGACTCCGCCCGGCCGCTGTCGCTGCGGATGAGGGAGCGGTAGGTGAACCAGCGCCTCACGCTGTCCGCGTTCAGCCGGTCCCGAAAGACCAGCGCGGCCACCAGGCTCACCGTCACCGCCACCACCACCAGGGTGGCCGTAAGGCGCACCAGAAAGCGGGGCAGCCTGCGCCTGGGCTGAGGAGGCTGTTCCTCCTCGTGCCGCCTGGGGGCGGGGTTGAGAGGCTGGATCTTCGGTTTTTTTTGGCTGTTTTCGTCCATAAAAACTCCGTTTTACAGTGCTTTGGTGAGGTAAATCATGTCCACCAGCTGCCGCCCGCCCTCAAAGATGGGGTGGTCGTAGTGGTCGGTGAAAAAGTTGGGGATTACATGGGAGCGGACAAAGCCGCATGCCTCGTAGAAGGGGAGGGTGAGGGGGCTGTCCCCGGTGCCCGCCACCAGGCGGGCGTAACGGCCTTGATAGGTCTGGCACAGAAAGTCCACCATGCGCCGGCCATAGCCCCGGCGCTGGCACGCCGGGGACACCGCCAGGTTTTTCAGCTCCAGCGCGCCGCCCCCCTCGTCCGTAACCACGCAGACGGCATGGACGGTTCCGCCGTCCTCCAGGGCGTACATGGTCCCCCGGTCCAGGTAGCGGTCAATCATGTCCTCCTGCTCGTCCCCCAGCAGCAGCAGGGGGAGGTGGCGCTTTTTATCGGTTTTCACCTCGAAAATATTCACAGCACGCCCTCATCATACCAAAGGTTGGTCATATACAGCCCGTCCGGCGGGATTGAAACAGCCGGGCGGAAATGAATTCCGCCCCGGCTGCGCCGCTGGGCGGCGGCCTGCTGACGCAGGCTTACCGCGCCGCAGAAGCACGGTCCGCATGGCTTACAGCACATCTTCGTCATACCAGAGGTTGGTCATATACAGCCCGTCCGGCGGCGCGGTAGGCCCGGCCAGGGTGCGGTTGCGGGATTCCAGGATGGCGGGGATTTCCGCCGGCTCCAGCTTGCCCTCGGCGGCGTAGATGCAGGTGCCCACCATCGCCCGCACCATGTTATAGAGGAAGCCGTCGGCGCACACCCGGCAGTCGATGACGTCGCCGCGGCGCTCAATGTCGAAGTAGTGGACGGTGCGCACGGTAGTGCGGGTCTCGGTGCCCACGCTGCGCACGGCGGCAAAGTCGTGCGTGCCCACAAACTGCGCCGCCGCCCGGGCCATGATTTCCTCGTCCAGCGGCTTGGGGTAGAACCACACCCGGTTAACAAAAAACGGGTCCCGGATGCGGGAATTGTAGATTTTGTAGGTGTACTCCTTCTTCCGGCAGGAGCTGATGGCGTTGAAGCCGCCGGGCACCACCGTGGCCTTGAACACCGAGATGTCGTCGGGCAGGCGGGTGTTCACCGCCAGGGGCAGCCGCTCCACGGGAATGCCGGAGGTGGTGCGGAAGTTGGCTACGTAGACCTGGGCGTGAACCCCGGCGTCGGTGCGCCCCGCGCCGGTGAGCTTTACCGGGTGGCACACCACCGAGGAGAGGGCCTTTTCCAGCGTCTCCGCCACGGTGACGGCGTTTTTCTGTACCTGCCAGCCGTGGTAGGCGGTGCCGGTGTAGCTCAGCCGCAGGGCGATATTTCTCTGCTCCATATCACAGCCCCCAGCAGCCCAGCACGCCGGCGGCCACCGCCGCCGCCAGCGCCCCCAGCATGAACAGCACGTCGCCGGGGCGCCAATGCAGCTGCTTCATCCGGGTGCGGCCCTCGCCGCCGTGGTAGCAGCGGCACTCCATGGCGGTGGCCAGCTCGTCCGCCCGCCGGAAGGCGGAGATGAACAGCGGTACCAGAAGGGGGATCAGGGCCTTGGCACGCTGGATCAGATTCCCGGAGTCGAAGTCCGCGCCCCGGGCCCGCTGGGCGGACATGATCTTGTCCGTCTCCTCAATGAGGGTGGGGATGAACCGCAGGGCAATGGACATCATCATGGACAGCTCGTGGACGGGGACGCGCAGCTTCTTCAGCGGCCCCAGCAGGCTCTCCAGCCCGTCGGTGAGGGCCAGGGGAGAGGTGGTGTAGGTGAGCAGAAAGGTGCAGGTGATGAGCATGACGATGCGCACCACCATGAAAAACGCGTGGAGGAGGCCCTCCTTGGTGATGGTGAAAATCCAGAAGGAGACCAGCGCCTGGCCGGGGGTGTAAAAGATGTTGAGCACGGCGGTGAACACCAGAATGAACACCACCGGCTTCAGACCGCGCACCAGGGCGCGGGGCTTGACGGTGGACACCTTCACCACCGCCGCCAGGATCAGCAGCAAAAGGGCGTAGCTGACGAACCACTTGCCCAGGAAGAGGGCCACGATGTAGCAGATCATAGCCACCAGCTTGGCCCGGGGGTCCAGGCGGTGGATGGGAGATTCCCCTGGGAAGTACTGGCCCAGGGTGATATCGCGCAGGGCCATCAGTGTTCCTCCCTTCGATGGAGGGCGGCCAGCACGGCCTCCCGGGCCTGGGGGATGGTGTAGACCGACGCGGGCAGATCCACCCCCATGGACCGCAGGCGGGCGAACACCCGGGTCATGGCGGGCACGCCCAGGCCCATGGCCTCCAGCTCCTCCCCATGGGTGAACACGCGCTCAGGCGTGCCGGAGAAGGGGATGGCCCCCCGATGGATGACCACCAGGCGGTCCGCCTCCCGGGCCACCTCCTCCATGGAGTGGGACACCAGGATGATGCAGGCGTTTTTCTCCTGGTGGTAGGTGCGGATATTATCCAGAATCCGGGCGGCGCCGGAGGGGTCCAGCCCCGCCGTGGGCTCGTCCAGCACCAGCACCTGAGGCTCCATGGCGATGACGCCCGCGATGGCCACCCGGCGCTTCTGCCCCCCGGACAGGTCGAAGGGGGACTTCTCCAGCACTCCGGGCTCCAGCCCCACGAACCGGGCGGACTGCTTGACGCGGCGGTCCACCTCGTCCCGGTCCAGCCCCATGTTTTTGGGGCCGAAGGCGATGTCCTGATACACCGTCTCCTCGAAGAGCTGGTACTCCGGGTACTGGAACACCAGCCCCACCTGGCAGCGGACCTGCCGGGTGCGGTCTTTGGACTCCCAGATGTCGGCGCCGTCGAAGAGCACCTGTCCGGCGGTGGGCTTCAGCAGGCCGTTCAGGTGCTGGATCAGGGTGGATTTTCCCGATCCGGTGCGGCCGATCACGGCAAGGTATTCGCCCCGCGAGGCGGAAAAGTCCACGCAGTCCAGGGCGGTGTGCTCAAAGGGTGTGCCCTGGCTGTAGGTGTGGGTGAGTTGTTTGGTTTCGATGATAGCTCCCATGTAGAAACTCCTTGAAATGGAGATAATGTGCAAAAATCATAGATTGTTATTCATGTTTGTCCTTTTGGGAGGGAAGGAATGTCATGAAAACTCCGGCAAGTCCTATCAGGACAAAGATAGTGTGCCAGCTCATACTCAAATCAAAAAATGCCTCGTTCCCATAAGTTAGGGTGAGCAGAATAGCCATCAGAATCAGGGAAATACCTTGGAGTTGACGCTTCATATTTCATGTACCTCTTTTCAATTTGGTCATGGCACTATACACAGCAGTTCTTTCAAAACCCCGGCGCACTCATCCACCGTCAGGGCGGTGAGGGGCACGTCCACCCCGGCCTGCCGCAGCTCGTAGAGCAGGGCCACCGGCTCGGGCACCTCCAGCCCCAGGGAGCGCAGGCCGTCCACGTTCTGGAACACCAGCTCGGGCTTGTCGTCCGCCACGATATGGCCGTCGTGCATGACGATGAGGCGGTCCGCCTGGGCGGCCTCGTCCATGTGGTGGGTGATGAGCACCACCGTAATATTCTGCTCCCGGTTGAGCCGCCGGATGGTGTCCAGCACCTCCTTCCGGCCCACGGGGTCCAGCATAGCGGTGGGCTCGTCCAGCACAATGCACCGGGGCCGCATGGCCAGCACGCCCGCGATGGCCACCCGCTGCTTCTGCCCGCCGGACAGCAGATGGGGGGCGTGGCGGGCATAGTCGGCCATCCCCACGGCGGCCAGGGCCGCGTCCACCCGCTCCCGGATTTCCGCAGAGGGCATCCCCAGGTTCTCCGGGCCAAAGGCCACGTCCTCCTCCACCACGCTGGCCACGATCTGGTTGTCCGGGTTCTGGAACACCATGCCCACCCGGCGGCGTATGTCCAGCAGGAGGTTTTCGTCGCAGGTGTCCATGCCGTCCACGTACGCCTTGCCCCCGGAGGGCAGGAGGATGGCGTTGAAGTGCTTGGCCAGGGTGGACTTGCCCGAGCCGTTGTGGCCCAGCACCGCCACGAACTCCCCCGGCCGGATGGTCAGCGACACCCCGTCCAGCACCGTAGGGGCCACGCCCTCCTCGGTGGTGTAGCGGAAGGTGAGATGTTCGGTTCGCAGGATAGGTTGGTCAGACATGGCGTTACCCCTTTAAACAATCGCTGAATTCTTTCAAATCTTGCTTTACTTCCTTGGACAGGCTGTTGAAGTCCACGCCTCGAATCGCGCCTTCCAACGCGTACAGATGCACCAGACAAACCTGAGGATACACCTCTTTCAGCCGAAAAAACGAATGCTTCGCACCCAATTCCATCAGCGCTTCCGGGGAGTTTACCCCAACGGAAGCCAGCTTTCTTGCCATTTCCTTCCCGATATTTTTCATGGACGTCAATTCCGGCATGCTGATTCCCTCCTAAAAGCACTGCGCCTGCATTACCCGCAGGTCCATCGCCCCGCAGCCCCACAGGGCAAAGCCAGCCCCGTGGCGGTGACGGGCAGGCCCAGCTCGTCGGACACGGTGCGTCCGCCGAACTTTTCCCCAATGACGGTCTGCAAAATATAGGTGAGCACCGACGGGGACAGCCCCGTGGTGTAGGAGTTCAAAATCACAAACAGCGGGTCATCGGACAGCACCCCCGCCACCAGCTCCACAAAGGGGTACAGGTTTTCCTCCAGCTTCCACACCTCGCCGGAGGGGCCTCGGCCATAGGAGGGCGGGTCCATGATGATGGCGTCGTACTTCCGGCCCCGGCGGATCTCCCGCTCCACGAACTTGGCGCAGTCGTCCACAATCCAGCGGATGGGCCTGTCCTCCAGACCGGAGGATTTGGCGTTGTTCCGGGCCCACTGCACCATACCGCGGGCCGCGTCCACATGGCACACGCTGGCCCCGGCCGCGGCGCAGGCGATAGAGGCCCCGCCGGTATAGGCAAACAGGTTGAGCACGCTCACCGGCCGGCCGGCGCGTTGAATCTGCTCCCGGGCGAAGTCCCAGTTGGCCGCCTGCTCGGGGAACACCCCGGTGTGCTTGAAGTTCATCAGCCCCACGTTGAGGGTGAGATCCCTGTAATTCACCTGCCAGTGCTGGGGGACGTTCTGGTCCCGCCACTGGCCGCCGCCGGTGTTGGACCGGGCGTACCGGGCGTCGGGACGCCGCCAGCCCTTGTGGGTCCGGGGGGTGTTCCAGATGGCCTGGGGATCGGGCCGCACCAGCAGCTTGTCCCCCCAGCGCTCCAGCTTCTCGCCCCGACCGCAGTCCAGCAGCTCGTAATCCGCCCAATGTTCAGCGACCCACATGGCCCCACCCCCAGAAATGATAATCAAGGTATTATACAACAGGAACGGCGATTAGTCAAACCCCGCGCGGCATAAAAAACCGCCGGGCGTTATCATGACACGGCAGGCTCACAGCCGCTCCGGCCCGGTCCGCCGTCCAAACTATGCCCGCGATAATGGAGACAGCGCCGTCTTGATGGCGCTCTGCGGATGTGCTATAATATCCCTGCAATTGGGCGTGCCTGCCCTGCGCTATTTTTGAGTAGGAGGGATTTTTATGACGCATCAAGAGGTGTCCGCCCAGCTGGATATGGAGCTTGAGAGCTTTTTCCAAGCGCACCCGGAATGCTGCCACCCCTTTCTGATGGATGAACGGCAAACCCTTCTGGATTCCCGCGCCGATGTCTCGTCCCTGGATATGAATGCGTTTGCCCTGTTTGACGAGATCCTGTCCTGCCGGATGGGCTTCAACCGGGACGATTCTCAAGAGAACAAAACCCATTACAACGCCGTCTGCCATCAGATATACCTGTTTTTCACCTCGGACGAATACAGGGAGGAGAAGCTCACCGCCGCCGTGGTGAAGGAAATGGTGATCCCCATGGCGGCGGTAAGCCTCAGCGAAACCACCCGGCTGGACCCGGTGCTGGCCTGCGCCGCAATCTCCCTGACCTTGAACACGATCCTCAAGATCGGGGTGCGGGCCTGGTGCGAATACTACCGGAATAAGCACCCGGAGCTGAAGCCATGACCACGGGAAATTACGTCTATGATAATTTTGTGCGGATAGACTGCGGGCTGTCCCCCCAAGAGCTGTGGACCAGCATTGTCCACGAAACCGCCCATTTTACCCTGGCTAAGCAGTCGTCCTACGGTCTGTTCTGCTTCTTCCTCCAGCAGGATATGAAGGCTGGCAACGAGGAGTGCGAGCCGGTCCTCCGGCTTCTCGACCAGGCCGTTGAGCGCACCAGCGAGTGCTATGCGCGCACGATGGAGCTGCTGCTCGACGCCTCCTTCACCGCGCTGTCCCCCGGCGAGCGGGCCCGCGTCGTGGAGGAACGGCGTGCGCAGCCTTATTGGAGCCGCTACCGGATGGACCTGCTCGAGCCGCTGCTGCTGAATCCCGACAGCGCAAAGGCCCCGGTTTTTCCCCACCTGCTGTTTATTTTGGCGGCGCATGTGGATACGCGGCCCCTTTTTCATAGGGACGTCTCAGACAGCGCTGCAATCAGAGCCATGATGCTGCAAAATCCCCTGGGGCTTTGCCCTGACCGGAGGCTTCCGGTTCTCATTCAGGCGTTCACCCGGCTGCTGGATACGGCTGCGCCCGCGCAGATTACGTGCGAACGGGTCATGGAGGAGAGCGGCCTTACGTTTCTGGATTCCGGCAGCCGCCAGAAAACCTTTCTGCGCAAACTGTGGGAGGAGGGGAAGCTCAGCCCGGGTATCCGAGCGCCTCTGGAGCGCAATCTGGCTGTTTGGGAGTGGGAGGACATCTGTTTTCTTGACCCAAAGGTGGTGTCCCTGGCGTTCGGTATGTCCATCACCGATGCCGCGATTCCTTACACCCTGCAGCCCCGTTTTTCTCAGCAGGTGCTGGACCTTCCGGCGTTCAAACCCGCCCGAAACGTGGTGTCCATTATGCTCAATGCCGCTGATTCCGTGCTTCCTCACAGCCAACTCCACGCTGCGCCTTCCCAATGGGCGTGTCAAGCTGTACTCCAATTTTGGGATACCTGGAATGGAATTCGGTACCAGCCTGCGCTGGTAGAGGACGTCAGGAAGCTGGGGCCTGTGCTGGAGCTGTATCAAGGCGCCCTGTATTTTTATCTGGACGACTACA
>ERZ779629.570-NODE-570-length-14458-cov-8.128445_pt1 | contig 14458 bp, 14 predicted proteins | sample MGYA00514192_ERZ779629 | MGnify/ENA primary metagenome ERZ779629 (study PRJEB29562, sample SAMEA4376709) | mouse gut metagenome | isolation source: Cecum | study: EMG produced TPA metagenomics assembly of the A DSS colitis mouse model was used to assess the... | reverse complement strand
TGCCCGTTACCGATACTTGCGTACTCGACGATTCCATCTTATAGCTCAGCGCAACCGTTACATCGTCCCCCGATATCCGATCGTCCGTCGTCGAAATGTTGCCGCTCGACCCGAGCGACCAACTCCATGCCGTATCGCCTACCGACGCAAACGATATATTCAGTCGTTTACGCGCGATCTCAAAGGTCAACTTTTTTGAGGTCGTAGATTGATCGTCCGCCCATGCGGTATTCGCTTTGTCCAACAAATCCAGCGTCACCGTATACGTACCCGCATTGCGCGCGGTAATCGCCGCGTTGTTGGCGGCAAACGTAATCCCGTCCGCAATTGTATTACCCGCACTGTCTTTGCCGGTTACGGAAGTAATCTTGATCTTGGTCGCATCGAAATTTTGCAACGTAAACGTCTGCGCAGTCGCATCGTAATCCTTTTGGGCACTGTCCAAACTCGGCACAGAGATCTTTTCCACGCCGCCTGCAACTTGCTCGGCAGCCGTGAGATTCAAATGAAATGCGGGACGGACCGCGTAAGTAGACGTGGCATAGTGGTTGCTATCATTGCCGGACGTGGTCTGCATGAGGGCAAGATTTGCATAATTGCAGTGTCCAGAGCGCAGCCACGAATCCATTCCATTGCCACGCTGTGCGACCGACAAGTTCCAGATGCCGGTAGTTCCCGTCTCTGCTATGCTCGGCAACCACAGATAGTCACTCGACCACTCTGTATAATGCGATTTCTCACTGTAATTCATGTTGGCGTTATAATAGTTCTCTATCTCCGGCGTTCCCCATGCTTCATTCGGGCACGTCTTATAATTGCTATTATATTTCATGGCCGTTTCCGTTCCCTGATACGCGACGTCTTTCGGTTGCACGATATAATCGAGCAACGACAATTCACGACCACCATCCTTAACTGACTGCATCGTAAACTTCGCATATTGGTGACCCGCGCTTTGCGCGATCGGAGTCAACTTTTTGGTCGCTTCTTTTGCATCCGTTTCGTTTGCAACATACCCGCATCCGCCGCTGTTGAGCGCATTCGCACGGATATAACTTGTACTGTACATATTGCTCGGATATGCGTCCGTCGGCGTATTCGCATACCACGGATTCCACTGCGATGTCTCCGCGCTCGTCGCCAGCCACATCGTCGCGATGACCTGTCCGTTGTCCAATTTACGCAGATCCGTCACCGTCCACTTCTTGCCGTCGATTATTGCGACAATATCTTTGCCGCCGTTGATCGCACGAATCGCCGCCGCATCTTTGGCAGACAAATCCGCGATATCGGCATCTTCTTCTCCCGCACCGCGCAACGCGTCGATCAACGCCCAAAACGTCTCGCCATTAAATACTTTCGGCTTGGTTGCTCCCGCATCGTAACCTTCCAGCAACAACTCATCCACAGATACCGTCGTCGAATCGTTTATATTGGTATTGGTAAATGCAAAAACATGCCCTGTATGGGACAATACTCCGTACAGTATCGATATTAGAATTCCAATAATTATTATAATTTCAATAATTCGATATTTGATCTTTTGCATACTTGCTCCGTCCTACCGTTATTTCTTGTTCCGAATCCCGCAAAACAACGTCCCGAAAAAGTTCGTATAATATGCTATTCCATGAACTTATTGAGTAAATTAAGACTTAAATATGCGAAAAACGACTTCCAAAATATGGCGCGACGGCAAATAAATCCGTTTTGACTTGACTTTGCATGCGCAAAAGAATAAGATAATAAGAGAAAAGTTCATGGAATAGCATATTCCATGAACTTTTTTCTTTGTAAAAACAATCGAATAACAGATCTTCTATATCCGCAAATTTGCACTTTCCCGCCGACGTTCGATCCCGCGTACGATATCGACTGCGTCGCGCGCCCGATAGATTCGGCGCAACAAAAAGGACAACCCGCCAAGGGGTTGTCCGATCCTGCAAAGCAATTTACTTTTCCAAATACGCGACGACGTCTCCGATCGTCTTAAACTTGTCCGCGTCTTCGTCTTCGACCTCGACGCCGAATGTATTCTCGACCTGCATGATAATCTCGACGACGTCCAGCGAATCCGCTTGCAAATCTTCGATCAAATTGGTCTCCATCGTCACCTGATCGGCGTCGACGCTCAAGATCCCGCAAATAATCGTACGCAGTTGTTCAAAAGTCTGTTGCATCATTCCCTTCCTTCGGGCATAGCCCTGCTGTGATACTTTGGTTATTATACACCCGATCGGGCAATCTGTCAATCCCCAACGTACGCGCGCCGCGCATATCACGCGGACGCGTAACGCATGCGCAAAATCATCGTTTGTCTCGGATGCCGACATCCGCGTCTGCGTTGCCGCTTCCGATACTCGGCAGATCTTCCGGCACGCGATACACCCAGCGCACCGTATCTGCGCAACACACGGTCGCGACGTGCTCCGCGGATACGTCCAACTCCGCATACGGCGCGATCGGCACGTCGCCGCGCACGATCTGTCCGGTCAAGCCGCTGCCCCGCATCTTGGCATACGCTTCTTTGCGCGTCCAATCTGCGATCGTCCCCAACGCCTGCGAGATCGGGCGATCCTTGCGCTCCACGTCGATCCCGACCGGCACGTCCGCCAAAGCGATCGCGCTCATGCCGTCCGTATGCGAGACGGAGATATATGCGCCGTCCGCGATCGGGCGACCGTTGGGCGCATGGCGCAATTCCCCGACCGCGCGTCCGCTCCATTTGCGATACAATGCCAATGCGATCGGCGCCCAGTCCGCAGTCGCCGATCGGCGCGCGATCCAAAATACGTACATGCTTAGCGCGCCTGTTCGGCTGCGAGCGCCCGCGCAAAGAAGTCTTCGACTACGTCCATAAACGCATCGTCCGTCGCATACACGATCTCTTTCTCCGACCAGGCATAATGCATCTCGACGTTGTATCGAAACAGATTGTCCTTGCCGCGCGGCACGTCATACCACTTGCCCGCCGCATCGGCGTTGATCCGCGCTTCGGCGTCGAGCGTACGCGACATCGTATGCCCGCGGTCGGTAAAGACGACGAATTCCGCATTCGGATTGGTGCACGCCGCGCGGCGCGCGCAGACCGAGATCTCGTACGGGACGGTCGGATCGTCCTTGCTGTGGCTGATCAGCACCTTGCCCCCGTAGCGGTTGACCCCGCCCATGCCGGTATAAAACGCGCGCTTGCCGAAGCGCAGTCCCTGATACAAATACATCCAAGGTTTGATCAACAGCATGAGCTTGCCGGCGTAGCGGTATCCCTGCATCGCCATGATATCCCATGCGTTGTCGAATCCGCTCAACGTCGCGATCGCCGTCAGCCCTTGCAAACGGTCGTTGAGCATATTGGCGCTCGCATACCCGCTCCAACTGTGTCCGTATACCAATAGCGGCAGATGCGCGTATTCCGACTGTTGCAGATACGCGATCGCGCGCTCCATATCGATCTGCGACTGCGGCAGCCCCACGAGCGATGCGCCCTTGCTGTCCGCCGTGCCGGTCATGTCGAATGCGAATACCAAATAGCCTTTGCGCGCAAAATACGCGCTGCGATTCATATACCCGACGCGGCTGCAACCGATCCCGTGTCCGACCAGCACCAGCGCTTTGGGCGCGTCGTTGTCGCGCAGACGGTAGAACGTCCCCGCAAGTTTATCCCCGCGTCTGCCGCCGAAACGCACGTCCTTTGCCGTCAGATCGGGATAATCGGACATATCCGGCACTTTGCTCAACGGCTCCGCTCTGCCGCCGAAGACCGCGCGGTACATGATCGCCGTCACGATCAGCGGTATCACGAACGTCAACGCCAACAACCCGTATACGACGACGACCGCAACGCGCAATATATTGTTCTTTCGATCCATCTGCATCGGCTCACCCCCGTCGCGCGGCAGTTTTACTGCATGCGCTGTTGTTTGACTTTTTTGTCCACGACGTGGCGTTTTGCCAATTCCGCAACGACGTCGTCGATCCGAATCCCCATATGCACCATCAACACCATCACGTGATAGCACAGATCCGCGATCTCGTATACGGTCTCTTCCTTGCTGTCGTTCTTTGCGCCGATGATGACCTCGGTGCACTCTTCGCCGACTTTCTTCAAGATCTTGTCCGTTCCGCTCTCGAACAGATACGTCGTATACGATCCTTCCTTTTTGCTTTCTTTGCGTCCGACGAGCATGTCGTACAACCCGTCCATCGCAAACGGCACGCGATCGGGCGCGGTATAGATAGGATCGCTAAAACAACTGTCCGTCCCCAAATGGCATGCGGGACCTTCTTTGACGACCTGCACGACCAGCGCGTCCGCATCGCAGTCCGCGACGATATCGACGATATGCTGCACGTTGCCGCTGCTCTCGCCCTTGCGCCACAGACATTTGCGCGAACGACTCCAAAAGCACGTGCGGTTTTCGCGTATGCTGATCTCCAAACTCTCGCGATTCATATACGCGAGCGTCAGTACCTTCTTCGTATAATAGTCCTGCACGATCGCGGGCACGAGTCCCTGCGCGTCGAACCGAATCCGATCGATGTCTACCATATAATGTTACGCTCCTTATCCGTCACAGTCGGACGGGAATTTTATGCGCGCGCAGCGTACGTTTCAATTCGTCGATGCGCACTTCTTTCCAATGAAATATCGATGCGGCAAGCCCCGCGTCCGCCTGCGGCACCTGCTCGAACAGCGTCACGAAATCCTGCGCGTTTCCGGCCCCGCCCGATGCGATCACGGGCACGTCCGCCACGTCGCAGACCGCTTGCAGCATTTGCAAATCGAATCCGCCGCGCACGCCGTCCGTATCGATGCTGTTGACGACCAACTCGCCCGCGCCCGCCGCGACGCCGTCGCGCGCCCATTGCAACGCGTCGATCCCCGTATCCACGCGTCCGCCCTTGGCAAAGAGTCGGAACTGCCCGTCCACGCGTTTGACGTCCATGCTCAGCACGACGCACTGACTGCCGTACTTGCGCGCCGCCGCGCCGATCAGCGACGGATCCGCAATCGCGCCCGAGTTGACGCTCACTTTGTCCGCGCCGCGTTTGAGCACGCGATCGAAATCGTCCAACGTCCGAATGCCGCCGCCGACCGTCAACGGGATAAAGATCTGCGCGGCGACTTGTTCGAGAATATCGCCGAACAATCCCCGACCTTCCGCCGACGCGGTAATGTCGTAGAATACCAACTCGTCCGCGCCGGAACGGTTGTAATACTCCGCAAGCCGAACGGGACTCTCGACGTCGCGCACGCCCTGAAAATTGACGCCCTTGACGACGCGCCCGTCCCGAATATCCAGACAAGGTATGATGCGTTTTGCCAACATGTCGATTACTCCCGATAAGTCAAAGCGCGTTCGAGCGAAATCGCGCCCGTATACAACGCCTTGCCGATGATCGCGCCGTCCGTACCGATCTCGCGCAACGCGCGCAAATCTTCTTCGCGACACACGCCGCCGGACGCGGTCACGCGCAGCCCCTGTATCTCGGCAAGCGCCCGATACGGCTGCAAGTTGACGCCCTGCATCGCGCCGTCGCGCGCGATGTCCGTATAGATGATTTGCCGCACGCCGTCTTCGAATAATTTGCGGCAAAACTCCAACGCGTCCGTCTGCGTGACTTCCAACCATCCTTGCACGGCGACTTTGCCGTCGCGCGCGTCCACGCCGACCGCGATCGCGTCGCCGTACGTCTGCGCCATATTGCGGGTAAACTCGGGATCGCGGATCGCGACCGTACCCAAGATCACTTTGTCCGCGCCCAATTGCAGATACGTCTCGATCTGCTCGCGCGTACGAATGCCGCCGCCGATCTCGACCAGTAAGCCGCTCTCTTTGCAGATGCGCCCGATCACGTCGTGATTGACCGCCGCGCCGCGCTTGGCGCCGTCCAGATCCACCAAATGCAGATAACGCGCGCCCTTGTCCCGCATGCCGATCGCGACCCGCACCGGATCGTCGTCGTACACGCTGACGCGCGCGTAGTCTCCTTGCGTCAAACGCACGACCTGTCCGCCGATCAGATCGATCGCAGGCAATATTCTCATACGCGCCCCCATTGCGTCGTCGCAAACGCCTGCAAAATGCGCAAGCCGTCTTCGCCGCTCTTTTCGGGATGGAACTGCGTGCCCATCACGTTGTTTTGACGTACCGCCGCCGTCACGGGAATGCCGTATTCGCAATCCGCGATGCACGCCGCGTCGCAGTGCTTGGCATAAAACGAATGGACGAAATATACGTACGCGCCGTCCGCAACCGCGTCCGTCAACGGATCTTGCCGCCGTTTGCGCAACGCGTTCCAACCCATGTGCGGGACTTTATACCCGCTCGGCAAATCGTTTGCCAACGCCTCGACGCTGCCGCCGATCAGCCCGAGACCTTTGTGCCGACCGTGTTCGCGACTTTCGTCGAACAGCATCTGCATGCCCAGACAAATCCCCATCAACGGCTTGCCTTGGCGCGCCTGATCGATCACGAACGCGTCCATTCCGCCGACGCGTAATTTTGCCATCGCGTCGCCGAACGCGCCGACGCCCGGCAAGATCAGTCGATCGCACCGTTCCAACTCGTCCCGATCCGCGCTGACCGCGCACGCCTGTCCCAGCGCGCGCAAAGAACTCGTCAACGAATACAGATTGCCTACCCCGTAATCTACGATTCCGATCATACCCGACCTTACAGCGCGCCTTTGGTGGACGGGATTTCGCCCGCCCATGCGCCGTCCTGCGCCACCGCCGCGCGCAATGCCCGCGCGAGCGCCTTAAACGCCGCTTCGAGAATGTGATGACTGTTTTCGCCCGACAGCATGCGCAAATGCAACGTCACCGCTGCGTTGCGCACGAATCCGAGCATAAACTCCCGCGCCAGCTCGCAATCGAAGTCTCCGACTTTCTCGGTCGGCGTCGTCACGTCGTAGACGAGACACGCGCGTCCGCTCAGATCGAGCGCGCACAGCATCAACGTCTCGTCCATCGGCACCAATGCCGATCCGTAGCGCGCGATGCCCGTCTTGTCCGCAAGCGCCGTCGCCAACGCCTGTCCCAGCGCGATCCCGATGTCTTCGCACGTGTGGTGATAATCCACGCGCGTATCCCCTTCGCATTGCAAATCCAGATCGAATCTCGCGTGTTTGCTCCACAGGTCGAGCATGTGATCGAGAAACCCGCATCCGGTATCGATGTTTGCCTTGCCGCTGCCGTCGAGCGACAGACTCAGCCGAATGCGCGTCTCTTTGGTATTGCGTTCCGTATTCGCCTCTCTCATATTGCCTCCGTGATTCGAGCGATGGCTTGCGTCAAGCTTTGCATCTGCTCTTGCGTTCCGATTGTGATGCGGACGTAGTCCGCGATTTTCGGATCCGTAAAATGTCTGACCAGGATCCCTTGTTCTTTGAGTTTGCGCTGCAACGTCGCGCCGTCGATCTTCGGATGCTTCGCGAGCACGAAATTCGCCTGCGACGGCGTATATTGCATACCCAGTCCGTCTAACGCGCGCTTAAATGTCTCGCGCACGCTCGCAATCTGTTCGCACCGCGTCCGAAACGTCTCCCGATCCGCCATCGCCTGCGCCGCAAGCACGATGTTGAGTCGATCGAGATTGTACGGATTGAACGAATATTTGACCGTCTTCAAATCTTCGATCAAATGCGGCTGCGCGATCGCAAACCCGATTCTGCCCCCCGCGAGCGAACGCGATTTGGACAGCGTCTGCACGACGACCAGATTGGGATATTCCGCCACGAGCGGCACGCAGCTCTGCGCGCCGAAATCCACATACGCTTCGTCCACGACGACCACCTGATCGGGATTGGTCTCGATCACGCGGCGCAATTGATCGCGCGTCAGCGCGATGCCGGTCTGCGCGTTGGGGTTGGCGATCAATACGGTCTGACCGACGTTGCAATACGCTTGCGGATCGATCCGCAACGACTCGTCCACCGGACACAGCGTCGCGGGAATCCCGAACAACTGCGCGTACACCGGATAGAATCCGTACGTAATGTCCGCAAAGCGTACGCCGCGCGCGTCGCAAAACGCCATAAAGCAGAATGCAAGCGTCTCGTCCGACCCGTTGGTTGCGAGCACGCATTGCGGCGGCACGTCGAGCGCCCGGGCGATCGCCTGCGTCAATTCCGTCGCTTCGGGATCGGAATACAGACGCAAATCTTCCAACTGCCGACGATCGATCGCGCGCATCGCGCGCTCGGACGGCGGGAAGGGCGACTCGTTGGTGTTGAGTTTGATATACTGCGCGTCTTTGGGCTGCTCGCCCGGCGTATAGGGCGTCAGATCGCGCACGCGTTCATTGGCAAATTTACTCATCGTTCCGCTCCAAACGCACGCACACCGCATTGGCGTGCGCCTGCAACCCTTCGCTCATCGCAAAGCGCATCGCGTCTTCTCCGACCGCGGCGAGCGCTTGCGGCGTATAGCACAGATAACTCGACCGCTTGACAAAATCCTGCACGCCCAGCGGCGACGCAAACCGCGCCGTCCCGCCCGTCGGCAACGTATGATTGGGACCTGCAAGATAATCGCCCAGCGGTTCGGGCGTATAGTGTCCGACAAAAATCGAACCCGCGTTGCGGATGCAACCGACCGCCTGCATCGCGTCGCGCACGCACAGTTCCAAGTGCTCGGGCGCGATCCAATCGGCGACGCGGTACGCGTCCCGCAAAGATTCGGTCAAAAAGATCTTGCCGTAGTCGTCGATCGATTTGCGCGCGATCTGCGCGCGATCGAGCAACGGAATCTGTCTCTCCAACTCCCGCGCGACTTGCTCTGCAAGCGCCGCGCTGTCCGTGACCAACGCCGCCGCCGCGCGCACGTCGTGTTCCGCCTGCGACAACATATCGGCGGCGACTGCGATCGGATCCGCAGAATCGTCCGCCACGATCAGGATTTCGCTCGGACCGGCAATCATGTCGATGTCGACCGTACCGTATACGAGACGTTTGGCGGTCGCGACGTAGATATTGCCGGGACCGGTTATTTTATCGACGGGCGCGATGCTCTGCGTACCGTACGCGAGCGCGGCAATCGCCTGCGCGCCGCCGACCTTATAGATTTCGGTCACGCCCGCGATTTTCGCCGCCGCGAGAATTTCCGGTTTGACGCTCCCGCCCGCCTTGACGGGGGTCGTCATTACGATTTCGCGCACGCCCGCGATCCGCGCCGGAATCGCGTTCATCAGTACCGTAGACGGATAATTCGCCGTGCCGCCCGGCACATAGATGCCGACGCGCGCAAGCGGCAGCACGCGCTGCCCCATCACGACGCCTTGTTCGGTGCAAAATTCGAATCCGTCCGTCGCCTGTCTGCGGTGGAACGTTTCGATGTTGTCCGCCGCCAGTCGCAACGTACGCATCATCGGCTCGGATACCGCGCACATGCCTGCTTCCCATTCCGATTCCGTCACGCGCAATTGCTGCGGGCACGCGCCGTCGAAACGCTCGGTGTACGCGCGCAACGCTTCGTCTTTTTGCGTCCGCACGCGCTCCAATATCTCCGCGACCGCCGCAGTAACTTGCGCGTCGTCGCGCGGCGCGACGTTGGCAAAGATCTCTTCGCGCGTTCCGCGTTCCAGTCTGCACACCGCGATCATAGCGCTTCCTCCAATCGCTTGGTCAGTCGATCGATCCGGTCGCTCTCAAATCGATACGCGACTTTATTCGCGATCAAACGCGTACTGATCGGCATGATTTTCGTCACGACTTCGAGATTGTTTTCCCGCAGCGTCGTCCCCGTCTCGACGATATCGACGATCACGTCGGACATGCCGAGAATCGGCGCCAACTCGATCGAACCGTTGAGTTTGATGATCTGAATCTCGCGATTGCTACGTTCGTAATAGTCGCGCGCAATATGCGTAAACTTCGTCGCCACGCGCAGCGGGCGCTCCATGTCGTCCGTAAATCCTTTCGGCGCGGCAACCGCCATGTCGCATTTGCCCATGTTCAGATCGAGCAACTCGTACACGTCGGGATTGTATTCGGTCAATATGTCTTTGCCCACGACGCCCAGATCCGCCGCGCCCAACGCGACGTAAATCGCGACGTCGGACGGCTTGACCCAAAAATAACGCACGCCGTTGCGTTCGTCGCAAAACACGAGTTTGCGATTCTCGGGCGAAAACTCGCTGCACGCGTACCCGACGCGCGCGAGCAACGCATATACCTTTTCTCCCAGTCTGCCTTTGGGCAACGCGATACTGATCATATGCGCACCTCCTGCACGCCGCCGTCGCAATAGCGCAACACCGCGCTCGTACGGACATTCGGCATTTCGCGCGCGATCCGCACGCTGACGCCCGTTTCGCGCAGCTTTCTCGCCTGCGCCAATACCTGACGCACATCGCTGCCCTGCTCGTACAGCAACACGAAATCCACTTTGCGCGCGGGCTGTTGCGCGAGCGCGTCCGCATTGAGCGCAAACCCGATCGCTTGCGCGCGCTTGCCCAACTTGGTCAACAACTTGTCGTAGCGTCCGCCGACGAGCACCGCTTTGGGCACGTCTTGCACGAATCCGTTACACAGAATGCCGTCGTAATAATCCAAATGGTTGACGATCGAAAAATCCAACTCCAACTTGTCGTATGCGCGATGTCCGAACAACGCCCCGTTGAGCGCGCGCAACTGTTCGATCGCCTGCCGCGCGCGCGGATTATCCGCAATCCGATCCGCCGTATCCAACGCCTGCGACAGCGATCCGCGCAATTGCAACATTGCCTCGAATTTCGCCGCGCGCGATTCGTCCACGCCGTTGACCTGCGCGAATTTGCGGAATTCGTGCAGATTTTTCGCCCGCAACAATTCATACAGTTTGGGCAATTCCTGCGCGTCCAGTCCCAACGTTTCGACCATGCCGCCGATAAATCCGCCGTGCGAAAGATCGAGCACAAAGCGCTCCGACAGCATTGCCAAACTCTCCAACATCAACTCGACCGTCTCCGCCATCGTACAATCGTCCACGTTGCCGATCGTCTCGACGCCCGTCTGATGGATTTCGCTGTACCCCAAATTGTCGGAACTGAGCCGATAGACGGATTCGTTGTAATACAGTTTTTCGGTGTGCTCGACGTCCGCATTCGTATTCTTGACGATGGACAGCGTGACGTCCGGACGCAACGCCAGCAATTTACCGTCCGCTCCGCTGAACGTAATGATATTGCGATCCACCAAAAAATCCCGATTGTCGATGTATAGCGAATATTCCTCGAACCGACTCATCGCATACCGCTTGTATCCGTAGCTGCGGTACAGTCCGCCCAATTTGGCGGCGATCCGTTCCGCGCTGCTCAATGCGGCAGTGGTCTCTTTCATACGCACTCTCCCGATTTTTTCTCCATTATACTTTATCACGATAAAGAAGTAAAGTATTTGCACGCAATTTTTTTATCGCGATGCGTTCTTATGTTTTACTATATCACAAACATCGCCCGCGATACAACGTCTGCGCGCAATTTGCGTACAAACGCAATGCAAAACGGCGCCGACTTGCGTCAACGCCGTTCGCATCGAATGATCGAACTTTATTTTTGGCTTGCGCCGACCAATGCGCCCGCACCGACCATCGCGCCGCCGATGATTGCCAACCATGCACCGACCGCGGGCACCATCGTGACTTTCACCAACTCGCCCATCGCAGCGCCGAAACCGGACGTAAACACGATCGTGCAAATCAACATGACGACCAGGCATACCAGCGTCGCCGCAGCGCCGATCCGCGCCAACAGACGCAACAATCCGATATTGAGCACGCGCGTGAGCAGGAACAACACCGCCGTTACCGCGCCGGCGATCATCGTCAGATACGCAAACGCAACCATGCCCGCCATTTTTCCGTCAATGACCGACTCGGGCTTTGCGCCGACCAAGCTACCCAGATCGCCGAGCGCATCGTCCGCTTCCTTGCCCTTTTGAATCATTTCCGCATATTCCGAAAGCGTCGTTTCTCCGCCTTTCGCATTGCCGATCACGCTCTCCGTATTGACCTGCGTCCAGTTCAAGAATACGCCTACCACGAGCAACACCGCGCCGATCAATACGACCGCCAGCATCGCCCAGCCGAGCATGCTGCTCTTTTGCTTTGCCTTTCTCTTTGCCATTTCGAAATCCTCCCGTATTTGTCGTAACAGCCTGCTTGCTTAAACCAAACTTAAACTGCTTGTTTGTATTGTATCCCGATTTTGCCCGATTGTCAACCCGCTTATGCGAATCCTTTTAATTTTTTTGCCGTCCGATTACAAACGGCACCCTCGCGGATGCCGTCTTTCGATTGTCGTCTTTGATCAGGATATCGTGTGTCCCTGGAACGCGATGCCCTTGCGGAGCACGTATTCTTTGATCGTGCCGTCCGCGCCGCCGCGCACGCATACGATCAAATCTTCTCCCATATCGCTGAACGTCTCGTCGGACAGCGTGCAGTTGCCGCCTTCGAAATAGACGGTATCGATGTCCGCCCCCGCAAACGCGTAATCGCCGATCCGATTGACGTGCGGCGGAACATAGATATTCGCCGCGCGAACGCCCGCAAACGCATATCCGCGGATCGTCTCGATCTCTTCCCAGAACTTCTCGCTACCCTCGGTCAGTTTGAAGATCTGCGACTTGCGTCCGTCCTGCGTCTTATAGTAACAGTTTTCGTCGAACGCGCCGAAGTACGCGATCAATTCCTTTTTGTCCGCGCTCATCAACACGGTCTGCGTGCGTTTGGTCTCCGACTGTCCGTCGTTGGACGAATACCAGCATTCCGCCAGCTCGAACACGACAAAACGCTCGTTCTCCGCATGCACGGTCACGCGCTTATTCAGATAAGACGTACGGCTGCTCGTCGTCTGTCCGTAGAACAGCGACAACGCGCCGTCCCCGATCTTTTCGATATTTTTGCCGATTTGGAAATCATTGTCGTACAGCAGATAGTAGCATCCTGCAAACATGCGCTCGGGCAATTCCTTCAACGATTCCGACAACGTCGTTTCGCGCAATTGCGTGCAACCTTGGAAAATCCCTTTGCCCAAAATCGCTTCGCTATCGCTCGCAAATTTCACCGAACGCAGACTTCTCGCGCCCGCAAACGCTTCGTCTCCGATCGCCTTGATCGTTTTGGGCAGCACAATATGCGTAAAGTTGCTGCGGCAAGCCGCAAACGCTTCGTTGCCGATCGACGTGATGTTGACGAAATCGAACGGCGTTTCCTGTCCGGACGCGATATTTGCGCCGTAAAACGCGCGATCGCCCAATACCGTCAGTTTGCTCGACGCGCTCATCGCAAACGTCTTCAAACCGCTGCTTTCAAACGCGCCTTCGCCGACGCTCGTCAGATTGTCGTTGACCTGTACGTTCAACAACGCCGTGCATTTCAGGAACGCCTCTTTGCCGATCGACGTCAGATTGGCGGGCAAGACAAAGCCCTTGTCGTTTTCGTCTGTGCCGCTGCCGGTGTATTTGAGATTCGTGCAGTTGGCAAACGCGCCTTCGCCGATGCTCGTCAATCCGGACGGCAACACGATATGCGTCATCTGCGTACATCCTTTGAACGCATTGTTGCCGATCGTCACGCTTGCGTCGGGCAGTTTGACATATTGCAGTTTTGTCAATCCCTCAAACGCGCCCTCGCCGATATCCAGCTTGGAAATGCTGTCGCTGAATTCGATATTCTCGATCGACTTGGATTGCGCAAACGCGCCCTTGGCGATCGCGCTGACCTTTTTGCCGTTGATCGACGCGGGAATCTTGACGTTCGTATCTTCTCCGCTGTATGCGGTGATCGTACAGTCGCGACCGGAAACTTCGGTCGTAAATCCCTTGCTGAAACTTTGGCTGCCGCGTCTGGTCGCAAGCACGACCGACATCACGACGACCGCCGCCACGACGACGACCAATATACTTACCAAAGCGATGACCTTGGCGTTCTTCGGATTCAACTTTTTCGCAACGACGGGCGATTGAGGTTCTTGTACCGGATCAGACATACACACTCCTGTGACGCTTGCGCGTCAAGATTAGTTTGCGATATTTTTTCTATTATAACACACAAACTTACACATTTCAACCGAATGCGCAACAATTACGCCCCTTGCAGATATGCCAGCGCGACGCGGATTCCGTCCGCCGCCGCAGACGTGATGCCGCCCGCGTATCCGGCGCCTTCTCCGCACGGATACAACCCGACCAGCGAGCTTTGACATCCGTCGTCGCGCAAGATGCGGATCGGACTGCTGGAACGCGTCTCCACGCCCGTCAATACCGCGTCCGGATGCGCGAAGCCGTTCAGTTTGCGATCCAATGCCGGCAGCGCAGCCGCAAGCGTATCGGTCACGTACGGCGGCAATACCGCGCGCATATCCGCTCCGACGACGCCGCGCGGATACGTCGGCGCGACGTCTGCAAACGTCGCGGTCTCCCGTCCGCGCAAAAAATCTCCTACCCGTTGCGCGGGCGCGCGGTAATCTCCCGC
>ERZ779629.569-NODE-569-length-14484-cov-5.197450_pt1 | contig 14484 bp, 14 predicted proteins | sample MGYA00514192_ERZ779629 | MGnify/ENA primary metagenome ERZ779629 (study PRJEB29562, sample SAMEA4376709) | mouse gut metagenome | isolation source: Cecum | study: EMG produced TPA metagenomics assembly of the A DSS colitis mouse model was used to assess the... | reverse complement strand
GACGAACTACAAGGTAAGTTGCAGACCGCCGAGGACAGCGTAACGACCGCAGAAAAGTGGAAGGTCAAGTATGAAGCTGCAAAGCAGGACCTGGCTACGTTTAAGGCCGAGCAAACAAAAAAGGACACCCGCGCGGCGAAGGAAACCGCCTACCGGGCGCTTCTGAAGGAGGCTGGGGTAAGCGAAAAGCGCATTGAATCTGTGCTTAAGGTCAGCGATGTAGACAGTGTGGAGCTGACCGACAAGGGCGAAATCAAGGGCGCTGACAAGCTGACCGCCTCTATTAAGGATGAATGGGCGGACTTCATCGAGACCACAGAGGTCCAGGGCGCACAGACCCCCCATCCGCCCGCCAACACCGGCGGGAGCACGACGACCAAAGAACAAATCATGAATATCAAGGATATCGGAGAGCGGCACAAGGCGATAGCCGAACACCATGAGCTTTTCGGTATCTGACGAAAGGAGCAATTATGGCTACTGTAAACACTACCGCAGAAACCAACCTGATTACCCAGGAACAGATGAAGAAAGTCCGTGAGGTGGACTTCGTTCACCAGTTCCAGCACGGCAGTCTTGCCAAGCTGATTGAAGTGCTTGGCGTTACGCGAAAAATCCCCATGATGGAGGGCACTACCCTCTACTACTACAAAATCACCGGTGAGCTCCAGGACGGCAACGTTCCCGAGGGTGAAATCATCCCGCTCAGCAAGTTCGAAACTGAAAAAGTCCCCATCGGGAAAATCACGCTTCAGAAGTGGCGAAAGGCCACCAGTGCCGAGGCAATCGCAAAATCCGGCTACAACGCCGCCGTAACTGATACCGACACGAAAATGCTTCGCATGGTGCAGAACGGCAGCCGGACGAACCTGTTCAATTTTCTGAACGGCACGGTTCCTGATTCTACCGCCGTTTCCGGCGACGGGCTCCAGGCCGCGCTTGCCGCTGCGTGGGGCCAGCTCCAGGCGAAGTTTGAAGATGACACTGTTCAGCCGGTGTACTTCCTCAATCCGCTGGATGTGTCCGAATACCTGGCGACCGCCAACATCACCACACAGACCGCTTTCGGCATGAACTACATCGAGGATTTCCTCGGCTTGGGCACCGTGGTTGTTTCCGCCCGTATCACGAAGGGCACCTTCGATGCCACGGCGAAAGAGAACCTCATCATGTACTACCTACCTATGAATGGCGATGTGGCCCGTGCGCTCAACCTGACCGCCGATGAGCTGGGCCTGATTGGCATCAACAGCGGCTATCTGACCGAGGAACGCGCACAGGTGGAATCCATGGCCGCAAGCGGCATCCAGTTCCTGGTGGAGTACGCCGAGGGCGTCGTGAAGGGCACTATCGGCGGCGGCACCGCTGCGGCAGCATCCGCGACCGCTGCGGCAGCATCCAAGACAGCCAGCAAGTAAGCAAAGGAGGGCGGCGTGATGCTGGAACAAGTCCTGACGCACATTCACAACTGGTTTCAGGTTGGGATTTACCCCGGAACCTACACCATTGAGGACGGCGGCGTCACGCTGCCCTTCCTGCAAGACGGACAGTATTTCCGCATTGTCGGGAGCCTGTTCAATGACGGATTGCACCAGTACGGCCCCGCAATGGAGCTTTTGCAGGATGAAACCTTTGACGGGGCCGTTTGGGCCCTGGCCGTTCCCAAATCCGTTGTGGAGCTGGCTGGGGAGATTGCCGCGTGGCAAGAGAAGTACGGGGCGGTCATTGATAGTCCGTACACCAGCGAGAGCTTTGGCGGCTATTCGTATAGCAAGGCAAGCGGCGCTGGTGATATCGCCGGTTCCGGAGGCTGGCAGGCGGCGTTCCGGGCGCGGCTGAACCCGTACAGAAAGTTGAGGGAGATTTGACGTGAAGGAAACAGAAATTACAGTTAAAGTCAGTTGCGATTTGACAGTTGACGAAAACACGGCAAAAGCGTGCTTACAGCTCGTTCAAATTTATTTGAATGGCCACTCAAATACGGTTCTGAATCAAAAACTGCTCGAAACCGGGGAGGTTGTATTGAGCTATGAGCCTTTTGGATTCCTTCTACAAAAAGTACACCATCATGAATGAAACCACCGCGGATGACCCGGAGGGCGGATGGGTGACCGGTTGGACGCCAGGGGGAACCGTGGAAATGGCCCTGGACGATCCCACCCAGACACAACGCATGATTGCGCAGGCGCAGAAAATCAGCGTCATTCAAATGGCGCTGTTCCCCATCGGCACACCGGTGCGGCTCAATACATACCTGCGCCTGGTGGACGATGAAAACACCGTCTATCTGGTGCAGACTAAGCCAGTGGAAGCGCCGGGGCCGTCCGGCATCAAGGTGCTGAAGGCGGAGGTTATCGAAACGAGGTTGCCCGCATGATCCAACTCTATCAAGGCGACTGTCTGGAGCTGATGAAGGACATCCCGGACGGGAGCGTGGATATGGTGCTGACTGACCCGCCGTACATGATTAACACCAAAAGCGCCGGGGCTGGAAAACTAAATCCATGGGCTGACTATTGCAACGCCTCTTTTTGGTATGCAGAGTGGATGCGGCAAGCAAAACGGATTCTGAAAAATACCGGCTGCTTGTGGTCGTTTCTCAACTGGCGTTCTTTTGTGACTTTTCAAAAAGCGGCTTGCGATATTGGCTGGCCTATTGAAAGTATCCTTGTTTGGGATAAGTGCTGGATTGGACCTGGCGGCACAAAAGGATTAAGGCCTTCCTATGAGCTTGTTGCACTGTTTGCTATGCCTGATTTCAAAATTGAAAATCGTGGTCTTTATGACATCCAGCGTTTCAAATGGTCAAGCAAAAAACCTCATGGGCATCCAGCGGAAAAGCCAGTTGACCTTATAAAATGGATTGTCGAGCAATCCACAAGACCAAACGATACCGTTTGTGACTTGTTCATGGGTAGTGGAACAACGGGCGAAGCGTGCGTGTTGACAGACCGATCGTTCATTGGCCTGGAGTTAGACCCCGGCTATTTTGAGACGGCAAAACAGCGGATTGCGGAAGCGGAAAAGGCGGTGGGCGCATGACCAAAGAAGCGGCCCTCAAGCAGTTTTTCAGCGGCTTTGGTATTGCGGCCTATCCGTCCACCGCTGTCCCCAACGACGTGGTTTTCCCCTACCTGACCTATGAGGTCATCACCTCCGCCTTTCAGGAGGAACCTGTGGGCCTGACCGTCAACCTGTGGTACTACACCACCCAGGAGGGCCTGCCCAACGCAAAAGCGCGGGAGCTGTCTGAGGCTATCGGGCAGGGCGGGAAGCTGCTGCCATGTGACGGCGGCTACATATGGCTCAAGCGCGGATCCCCCTGGTGCCAGAGCCTGACCGATGAAACATCGCCCAATATCAAGCGCCGCTACATAAATGTGACGGCGGAATATCTCACAGAAAACTGATTGGAGAGAGAAGTGGTGCTAAGTGGATTTTTCTCCCCTGTTCCAAGCAAATCAAACAAGTAAATTGTTTGAAAATCACGACTGCGAAACAGATTGCGACCTTTTCGAGCAGTGTAAAAGGAAATATGCGGAAGGCACAGTCATAAAGTGTATGTTTTTCGGCAACAAGAAAAACTTCGTAAACGCAACAAAAAACTAAGAAAGGAAGTGCAACATGGGAAGATTCACCGTAATCCCCCAGGATACCTTTGAGGGCTTGCAACTGGACGCAGGGGTCCTTTTGAGGACGTTTAACCCGGAGACCGGCGCGGCCCCCAAGGATGAAGACATTATCTGCGCCACCACCGGCGGCATCAACCCCTCCTGCGTGCCTACATACAGCGACTTTGCGGAGGACGTCGATAACGCCCCGACTAATCTGATGGAGTTCAAGCATCTGGACGGCTGGGAGTGCAAAATGGGCTTCACCTCTCTGGGTACGTCGGCGGAATCCATTCGGCTGGCTCTGGGCGCGGCGGACATCGACCCCGCCACCGGAAAGATCACCCCCAGGCGCAGCGTAAAGCTCACCGACTTTTCCGATGTCTGGTGGGTTGGCGACCGGGCAGACGGCGGCATGGTGGCCATCCGTCTGATCAACGCCCTGTCCACCGGCGGGTTCTCCCTCCAGACCACGAAAAACGGGAAAGGGCAAGTTTCAATGGAACTGACAGGGCACGTCTCCATCAAGGACCAGGACACCATGCCCATGGAATTTTACAGCGCTGGCCCCGTTGAGAGCGGCGGCACTGAGGAGGAAGTCTGATGAAACTTTCTGAACTGAGCACCGACCGGGCGGCAGACGCGCTGTGCGAACTGGCCCCCTACGTTGGCAATATCACCAACGACGAGGAAGTGGTAAAAACCATCGGAAGGGCGATGGAAGGCGGGCAGGATCTGAACCGTTACGGGCAAGTTATGCTCGTGGTGGGCCGAATTGGCGAGTTTATCCCGCTTTTGCTGAAAGAGCACCGCCCGGACGTGTACGGCATCCTGTCTGTCATGAACGAGCGCCCCGCGGCAGAAATCGCGGCCCAAAAGCTCACGGAGACTATGCGGCAGGTGAAAGAGCTTTTCAAGGATGAGGATTTTATGGCTTTTTTCAGATCGTCCGCGCAGCAGGACGAAACCGCACAATCTGCGCCCTCTGCCAGCTCCCCCGCCTCCGAGTAAGGGCAATCCTTGCGGCATTGCCCTCCATCATCCAGCGGGATATTGAGCGGTGGACGTTCCAGGTCTATGTAACTGATACGCTCCAGTTCATAGCAGAGAATACAGCGGCCACCGCTGTTCTTGCAGATAAGTTTGTTGAGTTTCAAGAGCCTGTCGGTAAGTTTGCGGCCCGCCGCTGGATAGAGAAGGACAAGCCTGCGCCGCCGGAAGAGACCCGCACGGCAGATGAAGTTATTGAGCACATAAAAACAAAGTTATCCTCGCTGTAAGCGTTCAGCGGGAAGGGTCGAGCGTGGCCACCGTCAAAGGAGGTGGCCACGCCTGAACCTTTTCGAATTATACGCTACCATCGGCATCAAGATGGACGAATTTGAGCAAGGCATAGACCGCGCTCAAAATAAATTCAAATCCTTCTCCGACAACATTTCCGGCCTGTCCGGGAAGATCGACAGCGCCTACAAAGGTATGGGCGATGTGCTCAAGCCCGCCGTGGACGGCTTCAAGGCCGTGGAGGGCGCGGGCAAGACCGCCGGGAACGCTGTCGTGAAGGGCCTGGGCGGCTTTGCCGCCGCCTCCACCGCCGTGGCGGGGTTCGGCGCGGCGGCGGTGAAGTCTGGCATGCAGTTTGACGCCACCATGTCGGAGGTATCCGCCATTTCCGGGGCTACTGGACAGGAGTTTGACAGCCTGCGGGATAAAGCCCTGGAAATGGGCGCGAAAACCAAATTCTCCGCCTCTGAGGCTGGAGAAGCTATGACCTATATGGCTATGGCTGGCTGGAAAGCTGAGGATATGATTGGCGGCATCGAAGGTATTATGAACCTTGCCGCTGCGTCCGGAGAAGATTTGGCTACTACGTCCGACATTGTGACCGATGCTTTGACAGCACTCGGGCTACAAGCCAGCGATAGTGGGCACTTTGCGGACGTGCTGGCGGCGGCATCTTCCAACGCAAACACCAACGTGGGCATGATGGGTGAGACCTTCAAATATGCCGCCCCGCTGGCTGGGGCAATGGGGTATACGGCGGAGGACACCGCCCTTGCAATCGGCCTCATGGCAAACGCTGGCATTAAAGGCTCTCAGTCCGGCACAGCCCTGCGCTCTATCATGACTCGCCTAGCCAAACCGACAAAAGACTCCGCCGCCGCAATGAACGCCCTGGGCATCTCTATTACAAACAGCGATGGAAGCATGAAACCGCTTGGAACCACAATAAACGAAATGCGCACGGCGTTTTCTGGGCTGTCTGAGGAACAAAAGGCTACATACGCCGCTATGCTGGGCGGGCAGGAAGCAATGTCCGGCCTGTTGGCAATTGTAAACGCCGCACCCGCAGACGTGGAGAAACTGACCAATGCGCTGAATGACTGCAATGGTGCCGCCGAGGAAATGGCGGCGACCATGATCGACAACCTGCAAGGTGACCTGACCCTGCTGGGCAGCGCATTTGAATCCCTCCAAATCGCCATCTCCGACAGCCTGACGCCCACACTTCGGGAGTTCGCGCAGTTCGGGCAAAAAGCAATGGCGGGGCTGCTGGAGGGCTTCCAGGGGGGCGGCGTGTCCGGCTTCATGTCCGCCTTGTCTGGCATCGTCACCGAGGGCGTGACCATGTTGTCACAGAAAGCGCCGGAGTTTGCCAGCGTAAGTTTGCAGTTTATTCAGGCGCTGGCGGATGGGATTCTAGGAGCAAGGTCTGAAATTGCAATCGCGGCAAGCAGTACATTTTCCTTGTTGATAGATGGGATTGGTTCTTGGCTGGCAACGAATTCCGGGGAACTGATTGGCGCAGGGAACCAAATTATCGCAGTTCTATTTTCCGCATTTTTAAACGCTGGGTCTTTAATAAGCGAAAACATCGGTCAGTTCATTCCACTCATCGCACGAGCATTTATTGACTACCATGATGCGCTTTTCTTGGTTGGAATCGACATTTTGGGGGCGATTGGGCAAGGGATTATCGAAAACAAGGAAGGCATACAGAGTATGGCTTCCCAAGCGATTTCCGAAATGGTTACCGCCCTCCGCGACAACGCCCCAGCCATCATCGAGGGCGGCATAGCCCTGCTGGAAGCCCTTGTGGGAGCCATAGAGGAAAATATGCCTCTCATTATCGAGACGGGCGCTGTTATTATTGGAAAGCTGGTGGAGGGCATTTCCACCGCTTCCCCCGGCGTTCAGGCCATCATCGCCACGGCGGTACTGCCGCACATCCTGAAAATCGTGGACACTGTGGGCAAGATTAGCGAAGCCGTATCCAGCGTGGCAAGTCTGGCCGGGAACGCCATCAACACCGTTATCAACATCGGCGGCAAGCTCATGGGCGGCATTTCCAAGTTGTTCGCCCTGATTGCCGCAAATCCGGTTGTTGCTATCATCACTGGCATTATCGCCGCCGTGGTCCTTCTCTATACCAAATGCGAATGGTTCCGCGACGCAGTACACGCGGTCATTGACGCCGTGGTCGGGTTCTTCCAGGGAGCTTGGGATTTGATTGTTTCCGTATGGGAAGCCGCCGGGGATTTCTTTGGCGGCATCGTTGACGGCATCAAGAGCGTATTTGATGGTATCGGCGAATTCCTGGGCGGGCTGTTTCAGGCCGCCTGGGAAGCTGTAAAGGGTGCCTGGGAAGCGGCGGTGGATTTCTTCTCCGGGGTTTGGGAGGGAATTCAGGGTGTGTTCTCCGTGGTAGCAGATGTACTGGGCGGATTCTTCTCTGCCGCGTGGGACGTAGTGAGCGGCGCATGGGAAGGAGCAAAAGAATTCTTTGGCAACCTCTGGTCCAACATCAAGGAAAAGGCCAGCGATGCGGCAAGTTGGATTGGCGATAAGCTTAAAAGCGCCTGGGAGGGCATCAAATCTGTCTGGGATGGAGCAAAAGGATTTTTCAAGGATACATTTGGTAGCATTATGGATAGGGGCCGGGAGGCCGCAGAAAACGTCGGGAACAAACTCGCGTCAGCCTATGAATACGTCAAAGAGCACTGGGATGAAGCAACGCCATATTTTGACGGCATGTGGGGAAACATCAAGAACGTTTTCGGGGACGCCTGGGATGCGTTCAGCTCTATTGGTGGAAACATTGTTGATGGCATCATGGGCGGAATTAGTGCCGGGTGGGACCACTTTGTTGGCTGGCTTGGTGACAAGTTCAACGGCCTGATTAACTGGGTCAAGAATTTGCTGGGCATCCACTCCCCATCGAAAGTGTTTGCAGGTATCGGCGGAAACATGGCCCTGGGTCTGGCCGAGGGCTGGAACGATGAATACGCTGGCATCAAGCGGCAGATTGAAAACGGTTTGAACTTCGGGACCGCCACCGTGGGCCTGAACGCCAGCTATTCCAGCGCGGCCCGCTACGGGGGGCAGGAGACCCAGGAGCGCGGGGGAACGGGTTGGGGCAACACCTATGTCACCATCAACTCTCCCGTCACTGTGGACGGCGTACAAGCCGCCAGAGAGTGGCAGAAAACCGCCCAAAGGATGGCGCTGGGCTACGTGTAAGGAGGCTCCATGATAGACGAAATAAAAATCACGTCCCTGTCAGGCCGGGGCGCTATCTTCATGAAAAGCCGGGAGTATTTCGGCTATTGGCTGGGCCCCGTGGACTGGGGACAGGTACAGGGCAATCACCAGACCTATGCTTATGTTAACCAGGTGGGGGAGAGCATCGTATCAACCACCGTGGGCACCCGCCCCCTGTCCATCACCGGCTGGGTGGTGGACGGGGACGGGCGGATACAGGACCGGTGCGACGCGCTCAATGCCTTTATCTCCCCGGTGGATGATTACGCCCTTGAATACAAGGGCAAGAAAATCCAATTCCGCCCGGATATTTCCGTAGCATACAGCCGGGAGTACATGAAAAACAATGAGAAGGTCCGCCGCTTCCTGATTCAAGGGACGTGCCCTTATCCTCTGTTCACCGATCTGGAGGACACCGCCGCACCCTTCGACCAAACGAAAAAAATGTTCCGTTTCCCCACAGATTGGGGACAGACAAAGCCGATTGTGTTCGCCGTGGTTGGCAAGGCGTATCAAATCACCGTGACCAACCGGGGTGGCTTCTCTGCGGGCTTTATTGTGCGGATCTGGTTCTCCGGGGAAGTTCAAAACCCGAAAATTTGGAATATGACTACAGGAAAATTTATCGGCGTAAACCGTACATTTGCCCGTGGGGAGCAGCTGGAGCTTTGCACCATGCCGGGGAACAAGCATATGACCCTTTGGACTGAGGATGGCACAAAAACCGACCTCATCAAATACCGGGACTACCGCTCCAGCTTTGATACGCAGCTCCAACCTGGGGCGAACCTGATTGCCGTGGACTGCGCAGACCTTGACCAGCGGGCCAGCATGGATGTGACGCTCTACTACACGCCGCTGTATCTGGAGGTAGAGTGATGGACCTGAAAATGGAGGTCTATACGCCATTCCTGGAGCTGGTTGGAATTCTGGAGGCCCACCAGTCCGTTATCTGGGAGGAAAAAGCGTTCGGGGCCGGGTCTTTTTCTGTGGATTCTCTCATCACAGAAGATTCAAAAACCCTGCTTGCTCCATACAACATCATCTGGATAGAGGGCGAAGCGGCGGGAATTGTGGACTATCTCCACGAAGAGGTTGGGCCGACCGGACCATATATTACAGCAAAAGGGCCGCTCCTGACCGGAATCCTAAATTACAACATCCTGCATGGCCGCTATGACCTGAAGGGGACCGTCCCTCAAATCATGCACCAGCTTGTGGACGATTGCTGCATCCGCCCCACCCGTGGGGATGTGGAGGTCCGCAAGATACCGGGTCTGGTGCTTTTGGACCCTCCTGCTGGGGGAGACATCATCCACATGCAAAGGACTGGAGGATACCTCCTGACAGCCCTAGAGGAGCTGGGCGCAGCTTACGGCGTGGCCTTTGGCGTCCGCTTCAACCCCGCTGTCCCGCAGATGGAATTTTGGACCCGCTGGGGGCAGGACAGGACCGTGGGACAGGCTGTGAATGACCCCGTTTTCTATTCCCGTGAACTGGACGATGTGCTTTCCTCCGAATACTCCTACAACGCCCAGGATTATCGCAATGTGGTGCTGGTGGCCGGGGAAGGGGATGGGAATGACCGGGTTATGGTGGTGGTGGAAAACGATGTGGAAGAACCGCCCACGCCGCCCGCCCCCACCACGTACACAATCGCCCTGGCCGTTGACCCGAGTGGTGGGGGAACCGCAATAGGCGGCGGCACTGCCAATGAGGGGCAGACTGTCACCGTCCGAGCCGTCCCGTCCGCAGACTTCGAGTTTGTGGAGTGGCGGGAAAACGGGGCCGCTGTCAGCACAAGCGCAGTGTACTCTTTTAAGGCAAACGGGGACAGGACTTTAACCGCCGTGTTTGCCGCTGTGGTCAAGGGATACAGGGTAACGGTACAAGCACGTCCGCAAGCGGGCGGCGCTGTTACTGGCGCGGGACAGTATCAAGAGGGCGAGACCGTTACCCTGACGGCCACGCCGTCCGAGGGATACAAATTCACCGGGTGGCAGGAGGGCGGGCAGACCATAAGCACCAACGCCACGTACAGCTTTACTGTGACGGGGGACAGGACGCTGGTGGGGGTGTTTGAGGAGAAGATATCAAGGCTCCCGGCTGGTTATACGGAAGTAGAGTACGTGACGACGCAGCACACCAGCGGGGTCCTTTCGTATGTGAATACCGGGATAAACTGTGTTAGAACCACAAGATGTGTTCTTGATATTGAATTTGGATCTCCGTCAAAAGAGTCATTGTATTTTGGGACGGATAACGGCAGGAACTCAAACAATATGGTGACATATTTTAAGCAAAGTTATACGACAACACAGCTGAAATATCAGATCGGAGCGAGCACCTCAGCCACTTCCGCCGCCGTTGGATCCACATCCGGGCGGCACACCATTGACATAGACAACATGACCGGAATTCTGAAATTTGACAGTAAGTCCATTACTATGGTTTCCGGCGGGTTTACGACCCTGATGCCAACAAACTTGCCATACAGGCTATATGCAACAAATTATGCCGCCACAAAGTGGTATTCCGTTGAAATCTATAAAAACGGGACCTTGACACGGCAAATGATCCCCTGCAAAAACTCGTCCTGCACGGCTGGATTTTATGATCTGGTATATAAGAATTTCTACACGCTGACCGGGACCACCGGCACAATTACCGCGGGCCCCGCTGTCTGAAAGGAGTGACCTTCCATGCCAGCCCCGACCTGGCCCCAGCGCCGGGAACTCTACATAGACGCACGCGACCTTCAATCGGACGGCGACCCAGACAAGCCCCTCACCACTGAGGAATACGCCGCCCTGCTGACCAACCGGGGTAGGGAAAAGCTAGCCGAGCACCAGCTTGTGCGATCCTTTGCAGCAACCGTCCGAGACCGGGGGGCTACCTACGTCCTAGGGGAGGATTACCAGCTGGGCGATACTATCACCGTCATTGATGACCGTCTGGGTGTGACGGCGAACGCTGTGGCCCAAGGCGTGACTCGTTCCGTTGGCCGGAACGGGGAGAGCATGGAGCTCACCCTGGGCTACGGACAGCCCACCATCTACGACATTCTCAAAAGAAAGGCAGCGACATGATATGGCGGTTTATGATGGCTTTTTTGACGCCGTTTTGGATGAAGAGACCGGGGAATACGACCGAGACTACGGCCCCTCTGATTTTACGGATTATTTCGCCAACGTCATTGGCACGGGCGTATGCGTCCACAACAACCCAGGCAGCTACAAAGCGGAGTTCGAGGGTGACACCCTTTATCTGCGCCCCGGTTATCTCTTTATTCAGGGCTATTGGTTGGCAAATAAGCCAGGCCCGGATGAAGATCCCGCAACATATAAGGGGTACGCCGTTGCCCTCCCCGCCGGGCAGACTGGACCGCTTGCGGTTGTGGCCCACTTAAATTTGGGCAAGCGCATGATCGAGCTGGAGGCCCGCAGTGTGGCGCAAGCCTACCCGGATTCTCTTGTGCTTGCCATCGTGTCCCCCACGGCGGCAGAGGACACCCGGCACAACACCGACATCTGCGGCGTAATTGATACCGCCGGGGAGCTTTCCAGCAAGGTCGAATGGGCTATCAACTACATTGACACGGAAATTGAAAGTAAGCTGGCCCAGGTGGAGCGGGACATTGCAGCGCAGGAGGCAAAGCTGGACGCAAAAATCGCCGAAGTTCAGGCTGTTGCCAACAGCATTGTTCCGCCGCCTGTAGGTTCCATCAAGTTCAGCGCGGCGCAGGACGTGGATGAAGATTGGCTTTTGTGCGACGGCTCCTTTATCAACGAGGCGGATTACCCCGAGCTGGTGGCGGCGCTGGGTAAGCTGACCCCCAGCGGGGACAAGTTCCAGCTCATTTCCAGCGGGGAGATCGGGCCGCAAATCTCCAACGGTGTGGTATACGGCGGCAGGATGTGGGTTTACTCCTACAGCGCCCAAAAGCTGTACGGCGTGGATTTGGAGGGTACGGCGGCGGTGAAGGAAATCGAGCTTATCAGCGAAGATGCTAATTTCAAAAACTTCATTGCCCCAACGAACGCAAGCCCGCTGGCGCTGTCTATCGTGCCGCATACATCCGAGACGGGAGCGAAGCTGTTTTTGGCGCAAATCATTGCAGATGGATTTGTTTCTAGCGCGTCAGGAACTCCCATGTATGAAAAATCGTTGAATTATTTTTTGGTGTTCCATGCGGAGTTTTCTGATGCTGCCCCTACTTTGCTGCTCACTCCGGCATACGATGAATTAAACACTCTGTCAAATAATGTGTATTTTAACCCAGCTTTAGCAGTTCCAACCGTGGTATCTAATGTGGTTGCAGGAGAAGAGAATTACTATTGTGCTATAGGTGCGAGTACGCACTCATCTGGAGGTAAAAGGGGCTATTTGCGCTGGAAAAGCTCGGGAGAAGCAGTTTTTGAAACTGTTGACACGATGTACGGGGACAGATCTGTTTTCAACGCGCAAAGGGCTTCGTTCAGCAGAAAAACAAAAAATCAACTTGTTTCAGTTGATCAAAGTTCGAAATATATAAGCGGGGCGGGGTATTCATTCAGCTATGAAATTCGGTCCGGCCCATACGACATTTTTCACGCAGATGGAGATAAAAATATAACAGGGCGGCAACAGCCAATCCCCCTAACAATTGCCGGCCAGGACAAAGTACTTGTGTCTTTCGATAAAAATCTTTTCCCTTGGCTTTCCATTACGCAGAGCGAAGGAGATTCTACCGTCCCAAGTCTTTCGCTGCCCAGCGCCGCCCGCATTTTCGTAGACGGCGGGGCCTACCTTTGGGGCAAGGACATCTACATGATTTTTGTGGGCACGGGTATCATCTTCTCCAGGACGCTGGAAAGCGGCTCTTTCGGCTATCTGGACACAACCTCCGTGCTGGGTACCATTACGCAGTTTGGCTATCTGGATTACTCGCAGGACGAGGGTACGCTGTATCTGCTGGGCCAGGACACCACCAACACAGTCAAGGCGGCAAAGATCGTGCTGAACACGTTGTACGACTACGCCAACGACGGGGCGTGGCTTCCCATGATTGCGGCGGACGGCGTTCCTGCTTACATCAAAGCCAAAAACGGTGGGGGCGGTAGCGGCGGAGTTATCACAGACCCCGTAAGTATGAAGATCACAGTTTCTATTGATAACTATTCCAACTTCGCCCAAAGTGCTGATATTATCTTCAACGGCGGCGTTCTGATTGTGGGAACCTTCACCCGGACGGTTTCCGCGAGTGGGACATTTACCGTTGGCATCCGCGTTAAGAAGCCGACAAGCGGCACTACATGGAGACTGTCCATGAACGGAACCGATGTTGTGTCTGTATCGACCGTTGCCGATGTTGGGACAGAGAGCACCGCAACATTCAATACCGCTGATTTTATCGCAAACGGAATAATGCTGTCTGGAAGATGATAGGAGGCGATAGAATATGGCCTTATCTTATGGCTTTGCACTCCGGCCCACTGACAATTCGGCAGACTTCTCCAACGCCCTCCAAGCTGTTGCGGGGGACGGCATCGCCTTACAAGGCGGGCGGTTCGCCCTGACCGTCAACGGCTTCACCGTCACGCTTGCGTCCGGCTATGCGTATGCGGCGGGGCGTTGGGTGGAGAATGACGAACCGCTTGCCATGCGCATCAACGCCGCCGGGAACAACGAGGACAGGGTGGACGCTTTGGCGGTGCGGGTGGACTACGAGGCCCGCAAGGCGGCGCTGGAAGTGCTGGTGGACGTAGATCCCGCCGCCATCCGGGCGAGCCCCGGCCTTGTGCGGGACGATACGCAGTACGCCGTCCTGCTGTACTTCATCCGGGTGCGCCGGGGCGCAACGGCTCTGACGCCGGACGATGTGACCGACCTGCGGAACGATAAAGACCTTTGCGGGCGAGTGGTCCCGCTGTCCGCCATCGCTGGGGACGTGCTGAGGGTGTACACATTCCTGACGGGCGGCATTGATGCCGAGGTTTCCCGGCTCATTTGTTTGAGCAACGCGGTTGTCGCAAGGGCCGACGCCGCTATTGTGGATCTGGGCAAGCAAATCCAACAGGCTGGAGGCGGGGCTGAAATCGGTGAGCTTATGACCTCCCGGCGCCCGCCCGCTGAGGCGGGGTGGCTGTTATGTGACGGCGGTGTGGTTCCGGCGGCATACCCGGTACTGAGTGCCTTGCTGGGAGGGAATTTGCCTGAAATAGCAGGCGAGAGGTATAAAACTTATATTTTCGGCGGTGCGCCGGTGGGGGTGCAAAAATGTTCATCCTTTACGCAAACAAAAACCAACTGACCGTACTAAAGCTATAATACATCACCAGCGTAACAGAAAACG
>ERZ779629.568-NODE-568-length-14489-cov-9.096785_pt1 | contig 14489 bp, 15 predicted proteins | sample MGYA00514192_ERZ779629 | MGnify/ENA primary metagenome ERZ779629 (study PRJEB29562, sample SAMEA4376709) | mouse gut metagenome | isolation source: Cecum | study: EMG produced TPA metagenomics assembly of the A DSS colitis mouse model was used to assess the... | reverse complement strand
TTCGGCATTCTCATCGCCATCATCAACAAGGCCAGCAACGGCAAGGCCATCAAGAAAAAGGACTTCAGCTGTGAGGGGTGCCCCAGCGCCGCGGCGTGCAATGGGCAGAACTGCGCTGAGAAGAGGGAGGCTGCCGCGAAATGAAAGAATTATTAGCCATTGTCATGGCGGCCGTCCTGGTGAACAATTACGTGCTGGCCCAGTTCCTGGGCATCTGCCCCTTCCTGGGCGTGTCCAAGAAGCTGGACCAGGCCGCCGGGATGAGCGTGGCCGTCATCTTCGTGATGCTGCTGGCCACCGCCGTCACCTACCCCATCCAGTATTTCGTCCTCAACCCCAACGGGCTGGGCTATCTCCAGACCATCGTGTTCATCCTGGTCATCGCCGCCCTGGTGCAGCTGGTGGAAATCGTGCTGAAAAAGTACATCCCCGCCCTCCACGCCTCCCTGGGCGTGTACCTGCCCCTCATCACCACCAACTGCGCGGTGCTGGGCGTGTGCATCAGCAACGTGGACAACTACCTCACCGCCACCGGCGGCTTCGGCGGCGGCTTCGTCCAGGCCATGTTCAACTCCCTGGGCTCCGGCCTGGGCTTCCTGCTGGCCATGGTGCTGTTCTCCGGGGTGCGCAGCCGGGTGGACAAGTGCAAGTGCCCCGAGTGCTTCAAGGGTATGCCCATCACTCTGATCTCCGCGGCCATCGTGTCCGTGTCCTTCATGGGCTTCGCGGGCATCGTGGAAAACCTGCTGGGTTAAGGAGGGACGCGTAATATGGAACCTATGACTATCGTGATCGCCGTGATTGTGGTGGGCGTCATCGGCCTGTTGTGCGCGGTGATGCTGACCATCGCCTCCAAGTTCATGGCCGTGGAGGTGGACGAGCGCATCCCCATGGTCCGCGAGTGCCTGCCCGGCGCCAACTGCGGCGCCTGCGGCTTCGCCGGCTGCGACGGCTACGCCGCCGCCCTGGTGGAGGACCCTGACCTGGCCGTCAACCTGTGCGTCCCCGGCGGCGCCACCGCCGCGGACAGCATCGGCAAGGTGCTGGGCCGCGAGGCGGGAGACGTGGCCAAGCAGGTGGCCGAGGTGCGCTGCTCCGGCACCTGCGAGGCCACCTCGGTGAAGATGGACTACAAGGGCCTGGAGAGCTGCGCCGCCGCCAAGCTGCTCTTCGGTGGCACGGGCAAGTGCGTCTATGGCTGCATCGGCCTGGGCGACTGCGCCCGGGTGTGCCCTGTGGGGGCCATCCACATCAACGGCGGGCTGGCCCGGGTGGACACCAGCGTGTGCATCGGCTGCGGGCTGTGCGCCAAGACCTGCCCCAACAGCGTCATCGCCATCCGCCCCGCCGACGCCCATATGGTGGTGGACTGCAACAGCCACCAGAAGGGCGCGGGCACCCGCCGGAGCTGCTCCGCGGGCTGCATCGGCTGCCGCCTGTGCGAGAAGAACTGCCACACCGGGGCCATCACCGTCACCGACAACCTGGCGAGCATCGACTACGCCAAGTGCGACGGCTGCGGCAAGTGCATTGAGGTGTGTAAGGCCGGATGCCTGGTGGCGCTGAACATCACCAAGGCTGAGGTCGTCAACAACTGACAAGAGAAGCGGGAATCCCGGCGGGCTTGCGCCCGCCGGGGCTCCGGCGAGGTTTCGTGAGGGGGAGGCCGCATGGCCCTCCCTCCGTTGCGGTTTGGAGGAAAACATCAAATTGAACTGGCTGAAAACCCGTAAAAACGACGTTTTGCTTGTGGCCGCCCTGCTGATCTTGGGAGGCGTGCTGGCCCTGTTCCTGCTGCTCACCCGGCAGGAGGGGGGGACGGCGCGCGTCCAGGTGGACGGGGAGACGGTGATGGAGCTGCCCCTGGGCAAGGACACCCAAATGGTTTTGGGCGAGGCGGGACGCTCCAACACCCTGGTGATTGAACATGGCGCGGCCCGGGTGGCGGAGGCGGACTGCCCCGACCAGGTGTGCGTGCGCCACGGCGCGGTCCAATACGCCGGGGAGTCCATCGTCTGCCTGCCCCATAAGCTGGTCATCACCATCGAGGGCGGGGCGGCGAACGGCATCGACGGCTCCACTGGTTAGGAGGGATGGCATGAAAGCGTCAAAAGTCGCCCGATACGGGCTGCTGACCGCCCTTGCCCTGGTGCTGTCCTGGCTGGAGTCCCTGCTGCCCCCTCTGGGCGCGCCGGGAGTGAAGCTGGGCCTGCCCAACCTGGCCGTCGTGTTCGCCCTGTACCGGCTGGGGTGGAAGGACGCCTGCGTCATCTCCCTGGTGCGGGTGGTGCTGGTCACTCTGCTGTTCGGCAACGGGGCGGCGCTGGCCTACAGCATCGCCGGGGCGGCGCTGAGCCTGTCCCTCATGGGCCTGCTGAACAAAACGGGGAAGTTCTCCTCCATCGGCGTCAGCGTGGCCGGAGGGGTGGCCCATAACGCGGGGCAGATCCTGGTGGCCATGGCTCTGCTGGAGACCTCAAGGCTGGCCTGGTACCTGCCGGTGCTGTGGGTGTCCGGGACCATCGCGGGGGTGCTCATCGGCATCGTGGCCGGGGTGCTGGTGAAAAGGGTGCCGGACAATAAATGAGGTGTGCCGCATGAAAAAGAAGCCCGAAACAGAAGCAGGGCCCGGTCTGCTGGCAGCTGGACTGCTTGCAGTGTTTTTTGCCCTGATTTTCATTCTGGAGGTGCTGAGAGAGAGGCCGCGCTGGGTTGTGGTAAGGAGCTTTGCCGGCGTCACCGTATGCACCGCAGCGTTTTTGTTTATGCTCTATCAACGCTGGAAAAATCGCAAATAAACTCTAAGCAGGGAGGTTTTCACCATGAATTTGCACACAATCGGGCTGTTCGACCTGAGCCATACCCTGGCCGGGGACTATCTGGCCCGCTTTACATACCCCTGGCAGGCGCTGGACGGCATCAAGGACCTGATCCTATCCCTGGGCCCCGCGCTGGGGGAGGATTACGAGGAGCGCGCCCCCCAGGTGTGGGTGCATAAGACGGCTCAAATCGCCCCCACTGCCTATCTGGGCGCGCCCTGCATCATCGGCCCCCATACCGAGGTGCGCCACTGCGCCTTCATCCGGGGCTCCGCCCTGGTGGGGGCGGGCTGCGTGGTGGGCAATTCCGTGGAGCTGAAAAACGTCGTCCTCTTCGACGGCGTGCAGGTCCCCCACTATAACTACGTGGGCGACTCCATTTTGGGCTATAAGAGCCATATGGGGGCGGGGGCCATCACCTCCAACGTGAAGTCGGACAAAACCCTGGTGACCGTGAGAGACGGGGAGAAAAACATCGAGACGGGCCGGAAGAAGTTCGGCGCCATCCTGGGCGACTGCGTGGAGGTGGGCTGCAACAGCGTGCTCAACCCCGGTACCGTCATCGGTCCCCGCAGCAATGTGTATCCTCTGTCCTGCGTCCGGGGGGCGGTGCCGGGGGACAGCATTTATAAGACGGGCGGCATTGTCGTCCAAAAGGAGAAATGAGCAATGGGCAGATATTTTGGCACCGACGGCTTTCGGGGGCAGGCCAACGTGGAGCTCACCGGCAGCCATGCCTATGAGGTGGGCCGGTTTCTGGGCTGGTACTACGGCCGGGAGAACCGCCGGGCCCGCATCGTGGTGGGCAAGGACACCCGGCGGTCCAGCTACATGCTGGAGTACGCCATCAGCGCGGGCATGGCCGCCTCGGGGGCGGACGTGTACCTGCTCCACGTCACCACCACCCCCTCCGTGTCCTACGTCACCCGCACCGACGGCTTCGACTGCGGCGTGATGATCTCCGCCTCCCACAACCCCTACTATGACAACGGCATCAAGCTGCTCAACCGCGAGGGGGAGAAGATGGACGAGTCCACCATCCGGCTGGTGGAGGACTATCTGGACGGCAGCTTGTCGGTGGACGGCCAGACCTTCCCCAAGCTGCCCTTCGCCGTGGGCGAGGAGGTGGGCAGCATCGTGGACCACACCGCCGGACGCAACCGCTATATGGGCTACCTCATCTCCCTGGCGGTGTACTCCTTCCGGGGCAAGCGCATCGCCCTGGACTGCGCCAACGGCTCCGCCTGGTCCATCGCCCCCAACGTGTTCCGCTCTCTGGGGGCGGACGTGCACGTCATCAACGACCGGCCCGACGGGCTGAACATCAATCTGGACGCCGGCTCCACCCATATCGAAGGGCTCCAGCAGTACGTGAAGGAGCACCACTGCGACGCGGGCTTCGCCTTCGACGGGGACGCGGACCGCTGCTTGGCGGTGGATGAAAACGGCCGCCTGGTGGATGGCGACCAGATCATATACCTGTATGGTGCGTACATGAAGGAGCGGGGCAAGCTGCTCACCAACACGGTGGTCACCACGGTGATGTCCAATTTCGGCCTCTACAAAGCCCTGGACAAGGCGGGCATCGGCTATGCCAAAACCGCCGTGGGGGACAAATACGTGTATGAGGAGATGGTCCGGGGAGGACACCGCCTGGGCGGCGAGCAGTCGGGCCACATCATCTTCTCCAAGTACGCCCGGACGGGGGACGGCATTCTCACCGCCCTGAAGGTGATGGAGGTGATGATGGCCAAGAAGGAGAGCCTCAGCCGTCTGGCCGGGCCGGTGACCATCTATCCCCAGGTGCTCATCAACGTGCGGGTGAAGGACAAAAAAACCGCCCAGGACGACCCCGCCGTCCAGGCGGCGGTGGCCGCCGTGGCGGAGGAGCTGGGGGACACGGGCCGGATTCTGGTGCGGGAGTCGGGCACCGAGCCGCTGGTTCGGGTGATGGTGGAGGCCCCGGAGAAGGGGCAGTGCCGGAACCTGGCCCAGCGTGTGGCGGATGTCATCATTGCCCAAGGGCACAAGGCGGAGTGACGGCAAGGCCGCCCCCGGATGGGGGCGGCCTTTCTGCGTCTGTATGACATTTGGGCGGAGCGGAGGGGAGTTGCTGCCGCAGTTAAAAATCTGTCCGGGGACGGTCGGGATGCACATTCTTATAGCACTCCACGATCAGTCCGGTTTCCTCGCGCAGATCCAAGAAGGAATAATCCATCAGTCCCTGCAAGCCCTGGCCGCGAATCCAGATGTCCTTTCCGGTGGAGCGGCGGTAGGACCGCAAAAGCTCATCATACGGCGTTTGTGTAACGGCGGCAATATGGTGGATGCCGGGGCCGTGCTCTTCCAGCCACTGCTTGAAGGGCGTGTCGGCAATGGGCTCGATGAGCTCCAGCTCAATGCCGTAAGCGTTGAGAAAGGCGAGCTTGCTGACGATGCACGGCATGGGTTTTCCGTCAACGGTCAGATCCTCCATAGGGGGCTCGTCCCCCCGCATAAAGCTGACTGTCCATGGACCCATCCCCAACACATCTTCATAATATCGAACCGCCTTGTCCACGTCCCGGACAATCATGCCGATCTGCAAAAGCTGCTTAAATTCCGGCTGCATAATTTACGCCTCCTAAGTTGATTCCAGTCCGGCTATACCGCCTGGTCGGCGGCGATAAGGGCCTGCATGGCGGCTTCCGCCTCACGGCTCATGGGCTGAAGAATGCCCAGCAGCTTGGCGTAATAGGTGGTTTGCGCCATCTCCTCGGTATAAATTGCGGCCGCCATCGCTGCTTTGATATTCTTGCCGCAGGTGAACATGCCGTGGTTTTTCAGCAAAACCGATTTTCCTGTGCCGCCCAGGGTGCGCACCACCTCATCGGCCAGATCGCTGGAGCCGGGCATGGTGAAGGGGACGATTTGGACAGGCGTAAATTCGGCCTGGGGCGGCGTGATCGGGCGCAGGGGCTCGTCGGTCATGGCCAAAATGGTGCAGAACATTCCGTGGGTGTGGACGGTGGCGTTTACGTCCGGGCGGGCCCGCAAAACGGCGGTATGCATGGGAGTTTCAGAGGAAGGCTTGTATTTGCCGGCAAGCCACGCGCCGTCGGGAGATACAATGGCGATGTCCTCTTCCGTCATGGTCTGATAAGCGATTCCGCTGGGGGTGATGGCAATGGCGCCGCAGGCGGGGTCCCGCACGGCGATATTGCCGGAGGTGCCGTGGATCAATCCCAGCGCGACAGCCTCCCGGATCGCGTCAAGCACCTGCCGCCGGATTGTCGAGTATTCCATCAATATCAGCCTCATTTCTTTGTTTATTTGACCATAAGGTAACATAATCTGATAAAGTAAAGCAAATTCTGTTTTTCCGCAGATAAACGGAAAAACAGAATTCGGGATTTGATGAGCTACGCGGCAAGCGTCGATGGAAAGGGGCCCTTGCCGCAAGAGTCTGCGCGTATCCGCCGTGCGCCGGAGATCTTATGCCCCGTAAAGCGTTTCGGACAAAAGGCGCTGGAGCGCTGTTTCCACCCGGTGAAAGTCATCTGGGAGGAGCTGCGGGGATATCGTGATAGTGGGGATGGGGAAGTTGCGGAAATCCTTGGTATCTACGGTGGATAAAATCAGCTGAGGCTGGGTCTGCTCCAGCAAACGCCTGTCGTACACGGGGAAAGGGCCGCAGAAGCGGGCTCGCCCGGCAAACTGCTGACAGAGCCGTGAGAAAATATGCTGGGCGATGGGCGCGGACATGTGGCAGACCACGGCGGCGGACACCTGGTGCTCCGTATGGCTGGTCAGATGCCGCTCCTGGGCGGAGAGAAGGCTGGGCAGAAGGCAGAGCGGGTCTGCGTATTCCGGGATATGAAAATGTCCCCGGAGCAGCTCCAGCAGCGCCTGAGCGGCATTGGCTAAGTGGGGGTGGGCCTGTGCCATTTGCTGCAAGACATACTGCGTGTGAAATTGGGGGAATGCCAGCTCATTGGCGCAGTCGCGCAGAAATGAGGCGATTTCGAGACGAAGCTGCGCGTCCTGCAAAAAGGGGACGTTTGGCGCGGCCGTGTCCAGCGGCGGAAGTATGATGACGGCTTCGGCGGGCGAGGGGGGAAGCAGCCGGGTGAGCACGGCGGCGAGCCAATGCAGCTCCTCCGGCTGACAGATAGAAATGCCGTCCGGCAGGAGGGAAAGGGTGTGCCGGATGACCGCAGACGCGGCAGCTGTCTCCTGGCCGCACGGCGGACACAGGGGGGATGATTTGCCGCGCCGGCGGTATGAGAGCCAGAACGCAAGGGCGCAGTACATAAATCGGAAATCATCGACCAGCAGATTTTGACGGCGCAAGCCCTCCTTCAGACAATGGCGGATGGAGTGCAGCAGCTCGGCATCGGGGAAGCCGTTCTGCATGACAATCCCGGCGCGGGAGCTGAAATCCAGGTTTTCGCTGTATATCCGGAGGATCAAGGCGCGGACGGCATATTCGCCGGCGCTGATGGACAGCTGACTGCCCTTTCGGGACAGGGACAAGGAATGGGAACGCAAGATCTTTTGCAGGAGCCTCAGATCGGTTTCCAAGGTGGTCCGGCTGACGAACATCTCGTCCTCCATGGCGTCCAGGTCAATGGGGGCCTCCGCCCAGAGGAGGGCCAGCAGCAGATGGCGGCTGCGGTCCTCTCGGGTCAGCAGGCTTTCCGTGCCGGAAATATAGCGGTGAAACAAATTTCGGTTATCCACGCGAAGAGAATAGCCCTTTCCGCGGTTTGCCAGAATTTTGGCGGCGGCAGGGTCAATCAGACGGCTGATCTCGGCGATGTCGCTCCGCACTGTCCGGCTGGAAACCCCCAGCTTGGAAGAGAGCTCCATACCGGTCATATAGCCATGGCTGGTGTTCAGCAGGCGCAGCAATTTTCGCTGGCGCTCCAGCAACAGATAGTCAGCCATTTAAGACACCCCCGAGAGGTTCGCAACGCTTGAACCGCACGTGTTTTATGATGATTCAGTATAGCATACGCCGCGGGGAGATGTCAAACGCGCCGGGTTTAGTTGGATTCATTGGGGAACAGGACAACCTTCATGGCTTCGCCGCTGCGGGTCAGCTCAATCCCCTGGCAAATTTTAGATAGGGGTAGCCGGTGGGAAATGAACTGCTCCGCGTGGAATTGCGGAGAGACGGCCAGCTGAAAGGCCCGCTGGGACTGGGCGTATGAGGCTCCGAAGTGACCTTTGATCCAGAGGTTATGGTAGTGAATATAGTTTGTATCCAGCTCCGTAAGGGAGTTTTTCAGCACTCCGCCGAAGAATACCACAATGCCGCCGGATTTGGCCATATAAATGCTCTGGGCCTGGGCGGCATTGGAGGGATTGGCGGAAATAACCTTATCCGCGCCCATTCCGCCGGTCAGCCGCTTTATTGCGGCGACAGGGTCCTCCTCCGCGCTGTTCACCACATAGTCCACGCCGAATACGCGGGCCAGCTCCAGGCGGCGGGAATTGATGTCAACCATAATGACCTTTTCCGCGCCGCGCAGCTTTGCGAGCTTTGCCATAAAGCATCCGATGGGACCCGCGCCGATAATGACCAGCGTATCATGAAAACCGACGCGGATGTTTTCTTCGCAGGCATAAACGGATGTCAAGGGCTCTCCCAGGCTGGCGGCCTCGAAGCTGACGCCGTTCGGGATGCGGTATATTCCGCCCAGACGGATTTTTTCCCCGGAGACGGCCGTATACTGGGCAAAACCACCGGTCCCGGCAAGGCCGTGAGGGACGTTGGCACAGTTTTCGCTGTGGCCGCTGATGCAGTCGGGGCATGCCATGCAGTAGGTGCCGGGGAAAAGAAACAGCCGATCCCCGACCTGAAAGGCGGTTTCATCTGGGCCGGTTTCGTCCACAATGCCGGTGATCTCGTGCCCGTAGATAAACGGGTAGCCGCCGCGCCTGGAGTCGCTGGTCAGATTCCGGATGTCCGATCCGCACAGTCCCACCGCCATAATCTTTAAGATCAGCCCGTCCGAAGGGCAGGCGGGGCGGTCCACCTCCTCCACGCGAATGTCATTGGGGCCGTACATCAATGCGGCTTGCATTTTCATGATGGCATCTCCTTTTCGTTTTTCCCTATCCTACTGCCGTGAAGCATCCCGCGCAAGCTGAGGATTTCCGCTGAGATACGGAATTGTTTTGAAATGTTTCCGCATTTATGCGGCAAATCTCAGGCTGAAGATCGGAAAGAAAATCTGGTATAATATTTGTACCAACCGTCGAAGCGCGCCGATTGGAACAAAAGCTGCCTGTGTGAGAGGAAGGGGTCCTTACGGTGAAAAACGCGTATTTGCTGGGAATGGATATTGGGACGACTAATATAAAAGCCATCATCACCACAGCTGAGGGCGAGCGGGTCGCGGCCGCCTCCCGGGCGAACCGCCTGCTGTGTCCGGGCAGAGACATGGCGGAGCAGGACGCGGCGCAGTGGTGGGGCAGCGCGGTCGAAATATTCCATGAGCTGGGGAGGAAGGCCGGGGCGGACGTGCTGGCGGGAATCCGGGGGATTGCGGTGAGCTCGCAGACGGTGACGCTGCTGCCCCTTGACGAAAAGGGGATGCCCCTGCGCCATGCGATTATTTGGATGGATGGGCGGTCGGGCGGAGAGCTGAAGGAAATCCTGGAGGCCGTTGGCAGACAGCGATTTGCAGAGATCGTTGGCGGCCAGCCGGATGTGGCGTTTCTGCCGTCTAAGCTGCTCTGGTTCAAGCGCCATGAGCCTGAACTATACGCCCGGACGGCGTGCCTTCTCCAGGCGAATGGCTACGTGAATTACCGGCTGACCGGCCGGCTTTCCCTGGATATGGACCAGGCGGTGCGGACGCAGTGCATGGAGCTTCCTGCGCTGTGCTGGTCAAAGGAGATTGGGGGAGCAATCGGAGCCGATTTGGAGCGCCTGCTGCCCGTGCCGCGGCAGGTGACAGACATAATTGGCGCGGTGACGGAGGCGGCCGCTGCGGAGACGGGGCTCCCGGCGGGGGTCCCGGTGGCGGCGGGCTGCTGCGACGCCTTGGCCGCAATGTACGCGACGGGTCTGTGCGAAATGGGTGAGGCGGGAGAATCTTCGGGAACGACGTCCTTGATATTTGTGGGGAGCGAGCGCCCCAGCGCGATGAATCTTCCCGTTGTGGCGCGCCCCTGCCCGGTGGAGGGGATTCCATATTTCTTTGATGCGCCGGTCAATACGACGGGAGCTTCAGTCAAATGGTATCTGGACACGCTGGGAGCGGAGGAAAAACGCCGTGCACAGGAGACAGGGAAGGATGCCTATACGCTTCTCAATGAGCTGGCGGCTCAGGCGCAGCCGGGCAGCGGGGGACTGGTATTCCTTCCGTATCTCCGGGGCGAGAGGGCGCCGCTGTGGAACCCCAATGCCAGAGGCGCGTTCCTGGGGCTGACCCTGAGCACGCAGCGCCAGGATATGATACGCGCGGTTTTTGAGGGGACGGCCTACGCGCTGCGCCATGTGCTGGAGACCATCGAGCAGGCGGGAGGAACGGCACGGAGGCTCCGGGTCGCGGGAGGTGGCGCGAAGAGTGTGACCTGGGCAAAAATCAAGGCGTCCGTGCTGAATATGCCGGTGCTGCTGATGGATGAGCAGTGCGGCGACGTGCCCTTGGGCGATGTGCTGATTGCGGGACAGGCGGCAGGAGTGTTTTCCGACATCTCTCGGCAGACGCGGAGGCTGCTGCGGGTGCGGCGCGTGGTGGAGCCGGAGCCCGCATGGTCCCGGGTGTACGATAAGCTCTACCCCTTGTACCGCTCCATGTATCGTCATTTGGAACAGGATTATGAGGTTCTCGGCGGCCTCTGAAGGAAGCAATAAATGTCCCCGGCAGATTGCGGGGCGCCTTGATGCGCCGGGAATCTGCCGGGGATATTTGGTATGTGGGGCGGAGTGACGCGTGGGAATTAGAGCTGTTTGAGGAAATCGCAGTCCATCCTGGCGCACTCCAGGGGCGTCAGCTTTTTGCCGCCGATGGTGTAGTATTCGCGCTCATTGATATATGCGGCGACGCCCTGGGCCTCCGCCGCGCTGCGGATATCCGCCCAATCGACCAGGCCCTCTCCAAGAGAAACATTCCAGTTGCGGGATTCGTAGAGTATTTCCATCTGCTCCGGGGAGAAGGCGGGAGCGCCCTTGATGAAGTTCTTGTTATCTCCGGCGGCGGTCTGCACTTTCATCATTTCCATGACAAATTTGGGAAAGTGCTCCAGCTCGTCGTCGCTTTTTGCGACCCGATTGCATTCCTTGACATGCAGCAAGGGGAAGCGGCCGGCATACTTGCGGATCAGCTCACCGCAGTTGACGCCGGCGAGCTGGGCCCAGCCGATATCCAGTTCGAAGCCCACATATTCGGGATCGGTGTTCAGCAGCAGCAGCTCGTAGGTGGACAGGTCCGGACTGTCCGCGGGCCGCCGGAACTCGGTGGCGTGATTGTGGACGACGGCTTTCATGCCAAATTTGGCGATGTGGCGCGCCTGCCGGTTTAGCTCGTCCGCCGCGCGTTTGACATCCTCCACGGTTTTCAGGTTTTCCGCGGGCCGGATATCGGTGAAGCGGGCGCCCATCTCCTGGCCGAAGGAGAGCATTGCGTCGTCCTTCAGAGAGTGGAAAGAGATGCAGTCCAGCCCCAGGGAATTGACGTAGCTCTTGAACTCTGCCCGGGACAGGCCCTCGGTGTTGTCGCCCATTCCCTCAATGCCGTTGTAGCCCATTTCGGACAGGCTTTTCAAAGCGTCCAGCAAGCCCTCGCGGGATGTCCTCAGGATGGAATACATTTGGCAATAGACCTTGTTTTGCATAAGTAGAAACCTCCATTGTGAAATTATTTCTCCTCAGAGCAGGGCTCTGATAGATGCAAATACAAGCGGACGGGCGGCCCAAGGGCCACTAATGGCCGATCAAGGCAGTGGATTCCCGGACAACGATCTCCACATCAAGCAAAATGGATTTTTGCTTAGCGCTGGGGGATCTGAGCCGCTCGATCAGCAGCTCGCAAACAGTATAGCCCATTTGGTACCGAGGCTGGCTGACCGTAGTCAGAGAGGGCACGCTCATGGCGCTGATGGGCAGATTGTCAAAGCCGATAATGGACAGGTCCCGGGGAACGTCAATTCCATACCGCTTTGCGGCGCGGATGGCGGCGATGGCCAGCACGTCGGAGGACGCGAACAGCGCGTTGGGAGGCGACGGGCTGTTGAGCAGCTGGCAAATGGAGGAGTAGGCGATGTCATAGTCGATTTTGGGGAGGTGAACGATCCACTTGTTGGGAACGGTCAACCCGTGCTCCTCCATAGCCTGCTTGAAGCCGGCTAACCGCTGGGTAGCATATTTATAGGCCAGCGGGCCGTTGATAAGGGCGATTTTATTGCGTCCGCAGGAAATCAAATATTCGGTGGCTGTCTTGGCGGCGCTGACGTCATCAATACTGACGAAGGGCAGATCGCACGCCTCATTGTACTCGCAGCACTGCACTGTGGGCACAATACTGTCAAGCTCCTGCAAAATTCGATGCTCCACCATTCGCCCGGTGGAGATGAGCCCCACAATCGGAGGCAGACGAACAATTTCACGTACCCGGGAAAGGGTATTGCTGTTGATGTTTTCCTGTAGGATTACCAGATGATAGCCGTGGGCGTCGGCGGACGCCGTGGCCCCGCTGACGATGTCCCCGTAAAAGGGATTGTCAATGGAGGGCAGGCTGAACAAGATCAGTCCGCCGGCCTTGGACTTGCGCTCCCTGGACTCCGACGCGACGCCAAGATCTTCAAAAGCAAGACGGATCTTCTCCGCGGTTTCTGGTTTAACAGCCTTTGGGTGGTTCAGAGCGCGGGAGACGGTTGAAATAGAGACCCCTGCGGCTCTTGCTACATCGGAGACGCGGACGTGTTTGTCAATCATGGTTCATCTTGCTCCTTCCATTCTTATTATACACAGAAAATTCGACATTGCAAATCAAACTTTGCAATTTTTTCTGAAAATTTTGATAAATTTTCAGAAAAAAGAGATAAAATTTAGGAGAGATCACATTTTGCAATGGAAGAATTGATGCATATAACCAAAAATATGCCAAATAATCGAATTGGATTGAACAAATTAACAAAATAGTCTATAATAAAATCGCGCAAGAGGGAATGAAAAATTTAACTCTTGTGAAAAAACAAAGAAGGAGAGTATAGATCATGAAAAAGTTTTTTGCACTTGTCCTGGCGCTGTGCCTGACGCTGACCTTGGCGGCCTGCCAAAAGGCTCCCGCAGGCGAGCAAACAAAAGAGCCCGTTGACACTGCTGAGCCGGGAAAGCCTGAGAATTCTCCGGCGGCGGATAAGACTTATAAAGTCGGCCTTTCCTTCCCGGTGATGGATGCCGGCCAAACCGCCCTGTCGGGGCTGATGAAGGATACCCTGCTGGCAGCTGACCCCAATATGGAAGTGTTTATCACCAGCGCGGACGGCAATAACGAAAAGCAGCTGGCCGATGTGGAGGATCTGATCACAAAGGGCTGCGATCTGATTTACCTCATGGCGGCGGATGCCGACGCTATGGCTCCCGCTGTGGATGCGATCCATGACGCGGGCATTCTCTGCGGCATTGCCCGGGATGTCAACAGCGAGAATTACGATTTTAAGTATGTCTCCGCGCCCTCGGAGCTCCCCGGTGAGCTGCAGGGCGAGTGGCTGGTGGAATACGCCAAGGCGCATCCCGATGAGACCTTTAATATTGCCCACGTCAGCGGCACGGCCACCAATTCCGGCGCCGTCGCCCGCAGGGACGGGTTCTATAACACGATTATGGCGGCGGGTCTGAGCAATATCAACTGGGTCGTTGAGCAGGACTGTAACTATATTACGGAGACTGCCCAGGCCTGTGTGGAGGGCTGGCTGCTCTCTCACCCCGAGGTGAACGTGCTGTGCTGCGCCAATGACGACATGGCGATGGGCGCGTCCAATGCGGTTCAGGCGGCCGGCCGCAGCGACATCATGATTCTCGGCATTGACGGCCAGGATACAGGCATCAGCATGCTCAGCGAGGGCAGCATGAGCATGACGGTCCGGATGAATGTGGAATATGTGGGCAGCGGCGCCGCAGACGCCATTCTCGGAATGCTGAACGGCACCGCAAACGTGACGGAGGACAAGGTGATTTACGGCGACATGGATAAGATTTACACCTCTCTGGATGAATCCAATGTGGCGGAGTACAAAAAGTAATCATTAAAAACCTGCGCTCGTTACACGTACACTGAGGCGGTGAATGCTGCGCCGGAAGGAGGATTTGTGTGGAAAGGGAAACCCTTTTGCGTGTTGAGAATGTGTCCAAAAGTTTTTTGGGCGTGAAAGCGCTGGACAAGGTATCCCTGGATGTAAAAAAGGGAGAAATCCATGGCGTGATCGGGGAGAATGGCGCCGGTAAGTCCACGCTGATGAATATTATTTTCGGAAGCCTTCAGCGGGATGAGGGCGAGATCGTTTTGCAGGGGCAGCCGGTGTCCTTCTCCAGTCCTGCCGATGCAATTGCAGCGGGTATTTCTATGATCCACCAGGAAACCAGACTGGTGCAGCAGTTCACCGCCTCGGATAATATCTGGCTGGGCGCGGAAAAACTGTTTTCCAGCCATGGTTTCACAGACAACAAAAAGC
>ERZ779629.567-NODE-567-length-14505-cov-12.945744_pt1 | contig 14505 bp, 15 predicted proteins | sample MGYA00514192_ERZ779629 | MGnify/ENA primary metagenome ERZ779629 (study PRJEB29562, sample SAMEA4376709) | mouse gut metagenome | isolation source: Cecum | study: EMG produced TPA metagenomics assembly of the A DSS colitis mouse model was used to assess the... | reverse complement strand
TCGCCCACAAAAAGCAGCTGGCCCGCGCCATCGCTCATATTCAGGAGTGACCCGCGGAGCCGGGAAACCTAGTCTGACCGGGGGGCGGCGGCATACTGCCGCCCCTTCTTAATTCAAAAAGGAGGCCCTTTTGATGTACGAGGAGATCGAGCGAGTGCTGGACCAGTATGTCCGCCCCCTGCTGCGCGGCCACGGGGGGGATATGGAGGTGCTTGGGCTGGAGGACGGCGTGCTGCGCTTCCGCCTGCTGGGTAAGTGCTCGGGCTGCCCCGCCGCCGACCTGACCACGGAGGAGCTGATCCGCTCGGAGGTGGTGGAGCGGGTGCCCGAGGTGCGCCAGGTGGCGCTGGTGCGGGAGACCAGCCAGGAGCTGCTGGACCAGGCCCGCGAGATCCTGAGGCGCCGGCATGGGGGATAAGAAGCGGATCGGCGTGCGCTACTGCGGGGGCTGCAATCCCCGGTACGACCGGGTGGCGGTGGTGAACAAGCTGGCCTCCCTGTTGCCCCAGGCGGAGCTGGTTCCGGCACAGCCCGGAGAGGGGTACGCCGGGGCGGTGCTGGTGTGCGGCTGCCCCAGCCGGTGCGCCAAGGCGGACAGCCTGGCCGTGCCGCCGGGGCGTCAGGTGTGGCTGAGCGGCTGGGAGGACCTGCTCCCGGCCAAAAAACAGCTGGAGGCCCTGCTGGCCCAGGAGCGGGAGGCCGGGGGGCTGACCCATGAGCAGGTGCTGGACATCCTGCCCCACCGGCCGCCCATGCTGTTCATCGACGAGGTGAGCCGGCTGAGCCCCGGGGAGGAGGCGGAGGCGGTGTTTTTCGCCGCCCCGGACCTGCCTGTGTTCGCCGGGCATTTTCCCGGCGCGCCGGTGCTGCCCGGGGTGTACCTGGCGGAGGCGGCGGCCCAGACGGCCGCCCTGCTGATGATGGCCGGGGGGCGGTATGGGGGGAAAACGCCCCTGCTCACCGGCATACAGAAGGCCGGCTTCCACCGCAGGGTGGTCCCCGGGGACACCCTGCGCATACACGCCGCCGTAGTGCAGGAGCGGCCCGAGCTGGGCTGGGCGGTGTGCCGCGGGCAGGTGTTCGTCCAGGACGGGCTGGCGGCGGAGCTGGAACTGCGCTTGAGCTTTCGCTAGGCGCGGGAAATTGCGAGAAAGCGAGTGAAAAACGATGGATTGGAAGCAATATTATGAAAGCCGCCTGACGACGGCGGAGGAGGCCGTGGGCAGGATCAAGTCCGGCGACCGGGTGGTGCTGGAGCACGCCTGCGGCGAGCCGGTGTATCTGGTGGACAAGATGGTGGAGAACGCCGCGGCCTACCGGGATGTGGAGATCGTCCACATGGTAGCCATGGGCAAGGGCGCGTACTGCGCGCCGGAGCAGGCGGAGCACTTCCGCCACAACTCCCTGTTCGTGGGCGGCTCCACCCGCAAGGCGGTGGAGAGCGGCCAGGGCGACTTCACCCCCTGCTTCTTCTTCGAGATCCCCCGGCTGTTCCACACCACCCTGCCGGTGGACGTGGCCCTGGTCTGCGTCACCCCGCCCAACGAGCAGGGTAAGGTGTCGCTGGGCGTGTCCTGCGACTACACGCTGGAGGCGGTGAAGTCGGCCAAGACGGTCATCGCCCAGGTGAACCCCGCCATGCCCTACACCTGCGGCGCCACCGAGCTGCCGGTGGAGGACATCGACGTGTTTGTGGAGCACGAGCAGCCCGTCATCGAGCTGCCCCAGGGCAGGATTGGCGACATTGAGAAGGCCATCGGCCAGAACTGCGCCACCCTCATCCCCGACGGGGCCACCCTCCAGCTGGGCATCGGCGCCATTCCCGACGCGGTGCTGCTCTTCCTCAAGGACAAGAAGGACCTGGGCATTCACTCCGAGATGTTCTCCGACGGGGTGGTGGAGCTGGCGGAGGCGGGGGTTATCACCAACGCGAAAAAGACCCTCAAGCCGGGCAAGTTTGTGGTCACCTTCCTGATGGGCACCAAGCGGCTGTACGACTTCGTCAACAACAACCCCGACGTGGAGATGCAGCCGGTGGATTACGTGAACGACCCCTTTGTCGTCGCCCAGAACGACAAGCTCATCTCCATCAACTCCTGCGTGCAGATTGACCTGATGGGCCAGGTGGCCTCCGAGTCGGTGGGGCTGAAGCAGATCTCCGGCACCGGCGGTCAGGTGGACTTCGTGCGGGGCGCGTCGGCGTCCAAGGGCGGTGTGTCCATCATGGCGTTCCCCTCCACCGCGGCCAAGGGCACGGTGTCCAAGATCGTCCCCTTCCTGGACCACGGCAGTGCCGTCACCACCTGCCGGTGCGACGTGGACTACGCGGTCACCGAGTACGGCGTGGCCCACCTGAAGGGGGAGACCCTGCGCCAGCGGGCCAGGAACCTCATCGCCATCGCCCACCCCGATTTCCGCGCGCCGCTGATCGAGGAGTTCGAAAAGCGCTTCCACTGCGCCTTTTGACGCCCCGCGGGACAGAACTAGAGTAGGAGCGAATCACATGACGAATCTGGAAAAGTACGACAAGCTGTTTCTCGAGGCCTTCCGGCTCCAGCCGGAGGAGCTGCCGGGGCTGAAATACCGGGGCATCCAGGCATGGGACTCGGTGGGCCACATGGACCTGATGAGCGCCATGGAGGAGACCTTCGGCATCAGCATCAGCACGCCGGACCTGCTGGATTTCTCCTCTTACGAGAAGGGGAAGGAGATCCTGGCCAAGTACGGCGTGGAGGTGTAAGCGGGCGTGGCGCAGCTGTTGGTGTGGACCGAGCCGCTGTCGGGCAGCAACTGCTACCTGATGGGGGAGGAGGGCGGCTGCCTGGTGGTGGACCCCAACGACCCCCGGGGGCCGCTGTCCCTGCTGGAAGAGCGGGGGTGGACGCCGGAGCTGATCCTGCTCACCCACGAGCACTGCGACCACATGGCGGGGCTGGACGCGCTGCGGGCGCGGTGGCCCCAGGCCAAGACCATAGCCACCGCGGCGTGCAGCGCCAATCTGGGCAGCACCCGGCTGAACATGTCCGCCATGATGGAGGTCTACCTGACCTTCCACGGGAAGCCGGGGGTGAGCTATCCGCCCTTTGCCTGCCGGGGGGCGGATATCACATATGAGCAGACCTATACCACCCATTGGAGGGGACACAGTGTGCGCTGTGTCCCCCTTCCCGGTCATACGCCGGGGAGCGCGGGGATTTTTCTGGACGAGGCCGCCCTGTTCTCCGGGGACTACCTGCTGGCGGAGGAGACGGTGCTGCGCCTGCCCGGCGGGAGCCCGGAGGATTACGAGCGGGTGACACGGCCGTTTCTGGCGGCGCTGCCCCGGGGGCTGGCCGTATGGCCGGGCCACGGGGAGGGCTACACCCTGACATGACGCGAGAGGAGGCGTGAGGATTGGACCAGGAGGCATTGCTGGGCCTGGGGCCCTACTCCCTGAACCGGGAGGAGAAAACGGCGCTCTACCGAAGGGAGCTGGCCGGCCTGACCCGCCGCCACCGGGCGGGCTGCCGGGAGTACCGGCGGCTGCTGGAGGCGCTGGGCGTGCCGGAGGGCGGGGAGCTGGCGCCGGAGGACGCGCCCATGCTGCCCGTGGGGCTGTTCAAGGAGATGGATCTGTGCAGCGTCCCCCGGGAGGCGGTGTTCAAGACCCTCACCTCCTCGGGCACCACCGGCGCGCAGGTGTCCCGCATTTTCCTGGACGCGGAGACCTCCGCCATGCAGCAGCGGGCGCTGTACCGGATCGGTGAGAGCTTCATCGGGGACAGGCGCCTGCCCTTTTTGGTGCTGGACAGCAAAAGGGCGCTGCGGGACCGGGCCATGTTTTCCGCCCGGGGGGCGGGCATTCTGGGCTTCTCCATCTTCGGGGGGCGCACCTGCTACGCCCTGGACGAGGACATGGCGCTGGACCTGGACGGCGTGCGCCGCTTTCTGGACGGGCGGCAGGGGGAGAAGCTGCTGCTGTTCGGCTTCACCTACATGATCTGGAAGCACGTGGTCCGGGCGCTGGAGGAGCGTGGGGAGCGGCTGGACCTGTCCGGCTCCATCCTCATCCACGGCGGGGGCTGGAAGAAGCTGGCCGGCCAGGCGGTGTCCCAGGACGAGTTCAAGGACCGGGTGCGCCGGGCGCTGGGGGTGGAGACGGTGCTGGACTACTACGGCATGGCGGAGCAGACGGGGGGGATCTACATGGAGTGCCCCTGCGGCCATCTCCACGCCAGCGTGTGGTCGGACGTGATCATCCGCCGTTCGGAGGACTACGGCGTGTGCGCCGTGGGCGAGCCGGGGGTGATCGAGAGCCTGTCCCTGCTGCCCCGGTCCTATCCGGGCCATGCGGTGCTGACGGAGGACCTGGGGGTGCTGCTGGGGGAGGACGACTGCCCCTGCGGGCGGCTGGGGAAATATTTCGCGGTGACGGGCCGGGTGCCCAGAGCGGAGGTCAGGGGGTGCAGCGATACCTATGAGGGATGATATGGCGCTGCTGGCGGGGACGCGGCGGCCGCTTGACCAGCCGTGGGAGCCCTTCCACCCGCTGGCCATGGACTTTTTGGCGGCGCTGTCCGCCGCGGTGCGGCAGGGCTGCGCCCGGCGGGAGGAGCTGGCCGCCTTCGGCTTCTGGTGCCGCCGGGCCCACCTGGAGCAGCTGCGGGAGCGGCACCGCAGCCGCCTGCCCCGGCTGGGCCGGGGGCTGGTGTTCCACGCCGCCCCCTCCAACGTGCCGGCCATGTTCGCCTACAGCTACGCCATCGGCCTGCTGGCGGGCAGCGCCGGCCTGGTGCGGCTGTCCACCCGGCGGGGGGAGGGGGAGGAAACGCTGTGCCGCTGCCTGCGCGAGGTGCTGGACCGGCCGGAGTTCGCGGCGGTGAAGGCGCGCAGCTCGTTCGTCTCCTACCCCCGGGACGACGCGCTCACCGCCGCGCTGCTCTCCGGGTGCGGCGGCAGGGTGGTGTGGGGCGGGGACGCCACGGTGGCCGCCATGCGGCGCATCCCCATGCCTCCCTGGGCGGTGGACCTGTGCTTTCCCGACCGGTGGTCGCTGGCCCTGCTCAGCCAGGGGGCGGTAGCCTGGATGGGGGAGGAGGAGCTGGCCGCGCTGGCCCGCCGGTTTTATAACGACACCTACCTGATGGACCAGAACGCCTGCTCCAGCCCCCAGCTGGCGGTGTGGCTGGCCGACGGGGGAGAGAAGGGCGCGCGCCGCCGCTGGTGGCTGGCCCTGGCGCGGGAGGCGGAGGAGCGCTATTCCCTGGGGGCGTTCCAGGCGGCACGGAAGCTGGAGCAGTTCTGCCGCCGGGCCATGGCCGCCCCCGGCGTGAAGGGGCTGGAGCGGTACGGCGGGAACCTGGTGTGGACCGCTCCGCTGGAGCTCCCCCTGGCGGAGGACCGCCCGCCCAAGGGCGGCTTCGGCCTGTTCTGGGAGGCGGAGATTGAGACGCTGGACCAGCTCCCGGCGCTGCTGGACCAGCGCAGCCAGACGGTGGTGTGCGTGGGGGCGGACCCGGGGGAGACGGCCGCCCTCCTGGCGGCGCGGGGCGCCCGGGGCGTCACCCGCGTGGTGCCCGCGGGGCAGGCGCTGGAGATGGATACCGTTTGGGACGGCCACGACCTGATCGCCGCGCTGTCCCGGGGCATCGGATAGGAGGGGACGGGATGGAGCTGTTTCACATGAGGGAGCGGGCCGCGCAGGAGCTGCTGGCGGTGTCCCAGGAGGGCGGAGCGGTGCGCTGCGGCGAGCTGTTCGCGGCGGCGGAGGGGCTTGCGCGGGCGGGCTGCGGGCGCAGACTGGTGTTCCTCCTGTGCCGGAACACGCCGGGGACGCTGCTGGGCTACCTAGGATGCCTGCTGTGCGGCGCGGCGGCGCTGCTGCTGGACGCGCAGACCGCCCCCGAGCTGCTGCAAAGGATCGCCGGGACCTACCGGCCGGCGTTTTTCCTGGTCCCGGGGGACCTGCCCCCCGCCCTCCGGGCGGTGCTGCCCCAGAGGGCGGCGGCGCTGGAGCTGCGGGACTGCGCCCTGCTCCCCACCGGGGAGGCGGGGCCGGAGCTCCACCCGGACCTTGCGCTGCTGCTCACCACCTCCGGCAGCACGGGCAGCCCCAAGCTGGTGCGGCTGAGCGGAAAAAACCTGCAATCCAACGCCGGGTCCATCGCGGGGTACCTGAAGCTCACCCGGGAGGAGCGGCCCATCACCACGCTGCCCATGAGCTATTCCTACGGCATGTCCATCGTGAACAGCCATGTGCTGGCGGGCGCGCCGCTGCTGCTCACCCGGCGGGGGATTTTGGAGCGGGAGTTCTGGGACATGGCCGCCGGAGAGGGGGCCACCTCCCTGGCGGGGGTGCCGTACACCTACCAGATGTTCCGGCGGCTGGGGCTGACGGAGATGGACCTGCCCCGCCTGCGGTACCTGACCCAGGCGGGGGGCAAGCTGCCGCCGGAGCTTCACCGGGCGTTCGCCGCCTGGGCGGCGCAGACGGGGCGGCGGTTTTACGTCATGTACGGCCAGACCGAGGCGGGCCCCCGGATGGGCTACCTGCCGCCGGAGCGGGCGGTGGAGAAGTGCGGGGCCATGGGGGTGGCCATACCCGGCGGGCGCTTCTGGCTGGAGGACGGGGACGGAAACGTGCTGGACGGCCCCGGCGCGTCGGGAGAGCTGGTCTACCAGGGCGAGAACGTGGCCATGGGCTACGCCGAGGGGGCGGACGATCTGCGCCTGGGCGACGAGTGGGGCGGCGTGCTGCGCACCGGAGACATGGCCCGGCGGGACGCCGACGGCGTGTATTCCATCGTGGGGCGGAAAAAGCGCTTCGTCAAGCTCTACGGGAACCGGGTGAGCCTGGACGAGGTGGAACGGCTGCTGTCCGCCCGCTTCCCCGAGGCGGAATTCGCCTGCGTGGGCCGGGACGATCTGCTCAGCGCCTACGTCGGCGCCCCGCCGCCGGGGCTGGCGGAGGCGGCGGCGGACTATCTGGCGGGGCAGACCCATCTGCCCCGGGGCGCCTTCCGGATCTGCCCGGTGGCGGCCATCCCCAAAACGGGGGCCGGAAAAACGTGCTACGCGCAGCTGAGCGCCGGGGACTGACGCCGGGCGGCTGGCGAAACACGGATGAGCGGGCTGAAAACTGGAATCTTGTGGAAAATAACAGCCGGGCGTAGGATGACAGCCGCGCCCGGCTGTTATTTTATTTGAAATCAAGGCTTGCTAAGTTGGGTGAGGAATGGTAAAATCATCTTTGAAAATGGGAGGGGCCGGCCCTATGGGTTCCTCCCGATATGTAAGAGAGGTGAAGAACTATGTCTTTAGAGGCCATCCAAAAGGTCACCGAGGCGGAACACGCCGCGAGAGAGCGGCGGGCCGAGGCGGCGGAGGAGGCCAAGCGCATCGTAGCCGGTGCGGAGCGGGCGGGCAGACAGCTCGTCCAGGACCAGCGTTCCCACGCGGAGCAGGAGGCCAGGGCCATGCTGGCCGACGCCGAAGCTCAGGCGGAGAAACGGGCGGAGGCGACGCTGGCGGATAACGCCGCCAAGTGCGAGGCGCTGAAGCAGGACGCCCGCAAGCGTCTGGACAAGGCCGCTGGTCTCATCGTCGGAAGGGTAGGGAACAGCTGATGGCCATTGTCAAGATGAAACGGCTGCGGCTGCTGGCCCTGCGCCCCGACCGGGAGGAGCTGCTGCGCCGGCTCCAGAGCCTGGGCTGCGTGGAGATCCGGGAGCCCGCCATCGACCTGTCCGACCCTGCGTGGGCGGGGCTTGGCAAGCCCGAGGCGTCCGGCCTGGAAAAGGCCAGGGAGCAGAGCCTGCTGCTGGACGGCGCGCTGGACACCCTGCGCCGCTACGCCCCCGCCAAAGACGGACTCTTCGCCCGGCGGCCCGAGGTCACCGAGAGAGAGCTGTTTGACGAGGGGGTTTACGCCCAGGGGCTGGACAGCGCCCGCCGGGTGATGGAGGCGGAGCAGGCCCTGGCGGCCAAGACCGCCGAGCGGGCCAAGCTGCTGACCCAAAAGGCGTCGCTGGAGCCCTGGTCCTGCCTGGACGCGCCCCTGGACGAGGAGGGGACGGCCGCCGTGCCCGTCCACTTCTGCTCGGTCCCCGTCAAGACCGACTTCGCCGCCCTGGAGGCGGCGGTGGATCAGGACGCCGGACTGGCCCAGCTGGTCCGGGCGGGGAGCGACCGGGAACTGCAGTATTTCCTGCTGGTCTGCCACCACTCGGCCGTCAGCGCCTGCTACGAGGCCATGCGGCCCTTCGGCGCGTCCCGGGTCACCCTGCGGGGCTGGACGGGGACGGCGGCGGAGAACATCGCCCTGCTGGACAACCGCATCGCCGCGCTGGAGCGGGAGGAGGCGGAATGCAAGGCCGCCCTCACCGCTTTGGGGGAGGAGCGGAGCGTCCTGCGCCGCTGCGTGGACCGGGCGGCTCAGGAGATCAGCCGGGAGGAGAACAAGTCCCGGCTCATCGACACCGACGCGGCCTTCGTGCTGGACGGCTGGCTGCCCGCGGAGAACGGGCAGGCGGTGGAAAAGCTGCTGGGCGGCTTCAACTGCGCCTGGGAGATGGCCGAGCCCACCCCGGAGGAGTACCCCCAGGTGCCCATCAAGCTGAAGAACAACCCGGTCACCGGGCCCTTCAACGTGATTACCGAAATGTACGCCATGCCCGCCTACGACACGGTGGACCCCAACCCGCTGATGGCCCCGTTCTTCATCATCTTCTTCGGCTTTATGATGAACGACATCGGCTACGGCCTGCTCATGGTGCTGGGCACCCTTTTCTTCCTGATGAAGGCCCGGCCCAAGGGGAGCATGCGGGACATGATGACCATGTTCTTCATGTGCGGCATCGCCTCCACCTTCTGGGGCTGCCTCACCGGCGGCTTCTTCGGGGACTTTCTGCCCAAGCTCTTTGACCTCACCGGCATCGCCGCCGGCGTGTCCGGCTATCACGACGCGTCCGGGGCCTTCGTCTGGTTCTGGAAGCCCGTCTTTACCCCCATCAACGACATCATCCTGGTGATGGTGGGCGCCATGGCCATGGGCGTGGTCCAGGTATTCACCGGCATGGCCGTCAGCGTGTCCCTGAAGGTCCGCCACGGTCAGGTGCTGGACGCGGTCACCCAGGAGATGGCCTGGTGGTGCATCCTCATCGGCGCGGCCATCGCCATCTGCGGCTCCGCCGTGGCGGGCATGCCCGCTGGCCTGGGCACCGCCGGCCTGGTGATCCTGGTGCTGGGCGCGGTGCTGCTGCTGGCCGGCAACCTGATCCGGGCCAAGGGCCTGGGCGGCATTACGGGCTTTGTGGGCGACGTCTACAACGGCGTGTCCGGCTACTTCAGCGACATCCTGTCCTACCTGCGCCTCATGGCCCTGATGATGGCCGGCTCCATCATCGCCTCGGTGTTCAACACCCTGGGCTCGGTGTTCGGGCTGGTGCCCTTCATCATCGTGGCCGTCATCGGCAACGTGCTCAACCTGGTGCTCAACCTGCTGGGCTGCTATGTCCATACCATGCGTCTGCAATGCCTGGAGTTCTTCGGGCGCTTTTATCAGGACGGGGGCAAGCTCTTCCGTCCGCTGGCTGTGGAAACCAAATATGTAGATATTTTGAAGGAGGAAATTTAAAATGGTTGCTTTTTTTGAAATGGTAGGCGGTCAGGCTCTGGCCTTCATCGGCTTCGCGCTGGCAGTTGGCCTGTGCTGCATCGGCTCCGCCAAGGGCACCGGCATGGTGGGTGAGGCCGCCACCGGCGTGCTGTCCGAGACTCCCGAGCACTTCACCAAATGCATGATCCTCCAGGCCCTTCCCGGCACCCAGGGCCTGTACGGCCTGGCCGCGGGCTTCTTCGGCCTGTTCGCCATGGGCTTCTTCTCCGGCGGCGTCAGCCCCTTCACCGGCGCGGCCGTGGAGTTCACCGTGGCCGGCGGCATGGCCATCCTGTTCGCCTGCGTGCCCATCATGCTGGGCGGCCTGCTCTCCGCCATCGCCCAGGGCCGCGTGGCCGCCGCCTCCATCAACATCGTGGCCAAGAAGCCCGACGACTACATGAAGGGCGTCATCATGTGCGGTATCGTGGAGTTCTACGCCATTCTGTCCCTGGTGGGCACCATCCTGATGCTGATGTACGCGCTGTAAGAGAGCGGATCATTGATTTTCAGAAAGGCGGTAAGCCAAATAAATGAACGGAATTGAAAAGATTACCGCACGCATCGCAGAGGACGGCAAGGCGGAAAACGACGCCCTGCTGGCCCAGGCCCGGGCGGAGGCGGCGGACATCGCCGCCAAGTACCAGGCTCAGGCCAAGGCCGCCGCGGAGGAGATCCTGGCTCAGGGCCGCCGCACGGCGGAGGAGCGCGCCCGTCATCTGGACTCCATGGCCCAGATGGAGTGCCGCAAGGCGGCGCTGGCCGCCAAGCAGGACGTGATCGAGGAGGCTTTCCAGGCGGCCCACAAGAAGCTGCTGGACCTGCCCCGGGAGCAGTACGTGGAGCTGCTGGCCAAGCTGGCGGCCCAGGCGTCCACCACCGGGCGGGAGAAGCTCATTTTCTCCGCCAAGGACCACGTTGAGGTGGGCAAGGCGGTGGTGGCGGCGGCCAACAAGCAGCTGGCTGGGACCGCGGCCCCCAAGCAGCCCGCCGAGTCCAAGGCCGGAGCCATTCTGGACAAGGTGGTGGCCGGCGCGTCCGCGCTGCTGAACGGCGCCGGAATGCTCACCCTGGCCGAGGAGACCCGCCCCATGGATGGCGGCTTCATCCTCTCCGACGGCGCGGTGGAGGTCAACTGCACCTTTGACACCCTGATCCGGCTCCAGCGCGGCGCGCTGGCCGGCGAGGTGGCCAAAGTGCTGTTTGACTGATGGAACCCTTTCAATTGCATGTGAAAGGGGGAGAAAACTTGTCAAAAAAGGTTAAAAAGCTGAAAGAGAACGACTTTCTGTCCATCTCCGCCCGAATCCGGGTGCTGGAGAACCGCCTGCTCACCGCCGAGCGGATGGAGCGGATGATCGACGCCAAGGACGTGAACGACGCGGCCAAGGTGCTGGGCGAATGCGGCTACCCGGAGCTGAGCGAGGTGACCAACACCGCGCTGGACGCCATGCTGGCCCAGGCCCAGGGGGCGCTGTTTGCCGACATGGGCAAGGCGGTGGGGAACGAGGCGCTGATGGACGTGTTCCGGGTGAAGTACGACTACCACAACGCCAAGACCCTGGTGAAGGCGGAGGCGCTGAAGCTGGACCAGGACCGGCTGCTGCTGGGCGGCGGGCGGTACGACCCCGCCACGCTGGCCGAGGACTACCGCCGGGAGGACCTGCGGGCCTGCACGGATACCTTCCGGGAGGCCGTGGGCCGCGCCCGGGAGGTGCTTGGCTCCTCCGGCGACCCCCAGCAGGCCGACTTCATCCTGGACCGGGCCTATTTCCAGGAGCTGTCCCACCTGGCCGGCCAGTCCGGCAGCAAGTTCCTGGAGGGCTATGTGGCCGCGCTCATCGACGGGGCCAATCTCCGCGCCGCGGTGCGGGCCGCCCGGCTGGACAAGGGCGGGGAGTTTCTGCGCGCCGTGCTGGCGCCGGGGGGGAGCGTCTCCCCGGAGGCCATCGCCAAGGTGCGGGGCGATGAGCTGGGCCGGGTGTTCAAGGACACCGGCTTTGCCCACGCCGCCGAGGCGGGCGCGGCCGTGGCCGCCCCCAATGGCGGGGCGCTCACCGAGTTTGAGCGCATGTGCGACGACGCGGTGATGGCCTATCTGGCAAAGGCCCGGATGATTCCCTTCGGGGAGCAGCCGGTCATCGCCTACCTCTACGCCCGGGAGGCGGAGGCCACCGCCATCCGCATCATCCTCACCGGGCGCATGGCGGGCATCGACGGGACCACCATCCGCGCGCGCCTGCGCCGGGCCTACTGTTAAGGGGGGAGAGGAATGGCAAACAGCTATCAGATCGCCGTGCTGGGCGATAAGGACAGCGTCATGGGCTTCAAGGCCCTGGGGCTGACGGTCTTCCCCGTGGACGACGTGGAGCAGGCCCGCCACACCCTCCACCGCATCGCCAAGGAGGACTACGCGGTGGTCTACCTCACCGAGCAGTTCGCCGCCCAGATGGAGGCGGACATCGCCCGCTATAAAGATGAGCTCACCCCGGCCATCATCCTCATCCCCGGCAAGGAGGGCAGCCTGGGGCTGGGCATGGCAAACATCAAGAAATCTGTTGAGAGAGCAGTTGGGGCCGATATCCTGTGAGGAGAGGCCGGATTGAATCAGAACAGGTGTTTCACGTGAAACATTTTTAGAAGGAAGGTATAAAAAGCCTATGGGAAAAGTAGTTAAGGTCTCCGGTCCCCTGGTGGTGGCCACCGGCATGGCGGACGCCAACATGTCCGACGTGGTCCGCGTGGGTCCCGAGCGCCTCATCGGTGAGATCCTCACCATGAACGGCGACTCCGCCTCCATCCAGGTCTACGAGGAGACCTCCGGCCTGGGCCCGGGCACCGAGGTGGTGACCACCGGCTCCCCCATGAGCGTGGAGCTTGGCCCCGGCATGATCGAGAACATCTATGACGGCATCCAGCGCCCGCTGGAGAAGATCATGGAGAAGGTTCACGGCAATAACCTCCCCCGCGGCGTGGAGGTGCCTCCCATCGACCCTGACAAGCTGTGGGACTTTACCCCCGTGGCCAAGGCGGGGGATAAGGTGGTGGGCGGCGACATCATCGGCACCGTCCCCGAGACGCCGGTGGTGCTGCACAAAATCATGGTGCCCCCCAACCTGAAGGGCACGCTGAAAAAGGTGGTCCCCGCCGGTCAGTATAACGTCCACCAGACGGTGGCGGTGCTGACGAAGGAGGACGGCACCGACGTGGAGCTGGCCATGAGCCAGAAGTGGCCCGTGCGTGTGGGCCGCCCCTACAAGCACAAGTATCCCCCGGTCAAGCCCCTGTCCTCCGGGCAGCGGATTGTGGACACGTTCTTCCCCGTGGCCAAGGGCGGCACCGCCGCCATCCCCGGCCCCTTCGGCTCGGGCAAGACCGTCATGCAGCACGCCCTGGCCAAGTGGTCGGACGTGGACCTGGTGGTCTACATCGGCTGCGGCGAGCGGGGCAACGAGATGACCGACGTGCTCCGGGAGTTCCCCGAGCTGGTGGACCCCCGCACCGGCGAGACGCTGATGAAGCGTACCGTCCTCATCGCCAACACCTCCGATATGCCGGTGGCCGCCCGTGAGGCGTCCATCTACACCGGCATCACCATCGCCGAGTACTTCCGGGACATGGGCTACGCCGTGGCCGTCATCGCCGACTCCACCTCCCGCTGGGCCGAGGCCCTGCGCGAGATGTCCGGCCGTCTGGAGGAGATGCCCGGCGAAGAGGGCTACCCCGCCTACCTGGCCTCCCGTCTGGCCCAGTTCTACGAGCGGGCGGGCAGCGTGTCCTGCCTGGGGTCCGAGGAGGACCGCCGGGGCTCCCTCACCGCCGTGGGCGCCGTGTCCCCTCCCGGCGGCGACCTGGCCGAGCCCGTCTCCCAGGGCACCATGCGCATTGTGAAAGTGTTCTGGGCGCTGGACGCGTCCCTGGCCTATAAGCGCCACTTCCCCGCCATCAACTGGCTCACCTCTCACTCCCTGTACCTGGACTCCCTCAAGCCCTGGTTTGACGAGAATCTGGGCAAGGAATTCCTCCAGAACCGGGAGCAGGCCATGGGCATCCTCCAGCAGGAGTCCAGCCTGAACGAGATCGTGCAGCTGGTGGGTAAGGATTCCCTGTCCCCCGCCGACCAGCTCACCCTGGAGACTGCCCGTATGGTCCGCGAGGACTTCCTCCAGCAAAACTCCTTCGTGGACATCGACTCCTTCTCCACCTACGACCGGCAGGAAAAGCTGCTGGCCATGATTCTGGACTACGACAAGCTGTGCCGCGCCGCCATCGCCAAGGACGCGCCGGTGGCCGACCTGTTCGTCATCCCCGCCCGCGAGCGCATCGGCCGCGCCAAGAGCGTGCCCGCCGACCAGTACGTCCAGGTGTACGCCGACATCTCCGCCGCCATGGAAAAGGAGATCGACGAGGTCGTCAGAAAGGCAGGTGAGGAGCTGTGATCCGAGAGTATAAAACCATCCAGGAGATCGCGTCCCCGCTGATGATGGTCAAAATGGTGGAGCACGTCACCTACGACGAGCTGGCGGAGGTGGAGCTGCCCGACGGCACCATCCGCCGGGGCCAGGTGCTGGAGGTCAACGGCGACACCGCCGTGGTGCAGCTCTTTGAGTCCGCCGCCGGCATCAATCTGGCCCAGTCCAAGGTCCGCTTCCTGGGGCACCCGCTCCAGCTGGGCGTGTCCGGCGATATGCTGGGCCGGGTGTTCAACGGCATGGGCGTGCCCATCGACGGCGGCCCCGCCATCCTGGCCGAGGAGTACCGGGACATCAACGGCCTGCCCATGAACCCCGCCGCCCGGGACTACCCCAACGAGTTCATCCAGACGGGCATCTCCACCATCGACGGCCTGAACACCCTGGTGCGCGGCCAGA
>ERZ779629.565-NODE-565-length-14510-cov-7.907160_pt1 | contig 14510 bp, 17 predicted proteins | sample MGYA00514192_ERZ779629 | MGnify/ENA primary metagenome ERZ779629 (study PRJEB29562, sample SAMEA4376709) | mouse gut metagenome | isolation source: Cecum | study: EMG produced TPA metagenomics assembly of the A DSS colitis mouse model was used to assess the... | reverse complement strand
AGGACCCCCTGAACGCGGGCGTCAAGATGTTCGAGGACGCCTATCCCAACGTGAAGGTGGAATTGGTGGCCGACGGCACCGGCAACCTGCTCAACCGCATCGCCGCCGAGTCCGCCGCCCCCATGGCCGACGTGCTCTGGGGCGGCGGCGCCGACTCCCTGGCCGCCTACAAGGAGTACTTCCAGCCCTACAAGCCCTCCTGCATCGACCTGCTGGACTCTTCCCTGTACGACCCCGAATACCTTTGGATCGGTGAGTCTCCCCTGCCCATGGTGTTCCTGATTAACACCGACCTGGTGGACGAGGCCGACTTCCCCCAGACCTGGTATGATCTGTCCGATCGCAATTGGGCGGGCAAGATCGCCTTTGCCGACCTCGCCTCCTCCGGCTCCGCCTTAACCCAGCTGTGCACCATCCTGATGGACTACGGCACGGCTGACGACGATTACGCCGCCGGCTGGGAGCTGGTGCAGAGCATGATCCCCAACCTGGTCATCCAGTCCGGCTCCTCCGGCGCCCACAAGAACGTGGACTCCGGCGAGTACCCCATCGGCATCACCCTGGAGAAGGCCGCCGTGCAGTATGACACCAGCGACGCCGGCCACCTGAAAATCGTCTATCCCACCGACGGCACCTCCGCCGTGCCCGACGGCGTGGCCATCGTCAAGGACTGCCCCAACCAGGAGCTGGCTGAGCTGTTCGTGGAGTTCGTGCTGGGCGCCGAGTGCCAGACCGCCCAGAACAAGGACTTCGGCCGCCGTCCCATCCGCAGCGACGTCACCCCCGAGGGCCTGATGGGCCTGAGCGACTTCGCCATCATGTCCTACAACTTCGACTATGCTGCCGCCAACAAGGCCGGCATCGTGGAGAAGTGGCAGGACACCCTGGTGGGCTGAGCTCCCCTTCAACCACACCCTTAGCGTGCTTTTACGAGGGCGCCCCGACTGACCTCGGGGCGCCCTTCAATCATTCAGAGGAGGAGACACGACTTATGAGCCATGCTGTTATCATCAAGAACGCCGTCAAGAAGTACGGCGACTTCACCGCCGTCAACGGCATCAGCCTGAACATCGAGCAAGGGGAGTTCTTCACCCTCCTGGGCCCCTCCGGCTGTGGAAAAACCACCCTGCTGCGCATGATCGCCGGCTTCAACACGGTGGACGGGGGCGAGATCTGCTTTGACGAACAGGTCATCAACACCCTGCCCGCCCACAAGCGGGACATCGGCATGGTGTTCCAAAACTACGCCATTTTCCCGCACCTGAATGTGGCGGACAACGTGGCCTACGGCCTGAAGGCCCGCAAGGTGCCCAAAACCGACATCACCCCCCGGGTGGACGAGGCTCTGAAGATGGTGCAGATCGACCAGCTCAAGGCTCGGCAGCCCAACGAGCTGTCGGGCGGCCAGCAGCAGCGGGTGGCCCTGGCCCGCGCTTTCGTCATTGAGCCGGGGGTGCTGCTGATGGACGAGCCCCTGTCCAATCTAGACGCCAAGCTGCGCGTGCAGATGCGCACCACCATCAAAAAGCTCCAGCGCCGCCTGGGCATCACCACCATCTACGTCACCCACGACCAGGAGGAGGCCCTGGCCATCTCCGACCGCATCGCCGTCATGAATCAGGGCAATATCATGCAGATTGGCCGGCCCGAAGAGATCTACCGCAAGCCCGCCAACCCCTTCGTGGCCAACTTCATCGGAGTATCCAACTTCATCGACTGCAATCTGGACGGCCAAGACCCCAGTGCCGCCACCGTCAAGCTCCACGACGGCCACAGCTTCCAGATGCCCCTGCGCGCGCCCTACAGCGGCGAGGTCATCCTGTCCGCCCGGCCCGAGCAACTCTTCTTCACCCAGCAGGGCCTCCCGGGTAAGGTGAATATGTCCACCTTCCTGGGCGACTTCATCCAGTACGAGGTGGAGCTGTCCACCGGCCAGGTGGTGGAGCTCAACGAGTACACCAAGGACGTGGACAGCGCGAAACCAGACGGCGAGGAGGTACATATCAGCTTCAATCCCAAGCAGGTCAGCCTCTACCGTAAGGATACGCAGGAGGTGCTCTCATGCTGAAGCACAAGAACGCCCAGCCCTTTTACAAGGACTTCTGGTTCTGGGTGAAAATTCTGATTTTCGCGGTGTTCCTGCTGTTCCTGGTCTACCCCTTCTCCACCCTGGTCATCAACAGCTTTTTCTCCGGCAAGGAGGAGGGCTTCACCCTTTATAACTTCAACCGCTTTTTCTCCAAAAAGTATTACTACCAGGCCCTGGGCAACAGTTTGAAGGTCAGCCTGGTGCCCACCATCACCAGCATCCTCATCGGCGTGCCCATGGCCTACCTGATGACCCGCTTCAACATCGCGGGCAAAACCTTCTGGCACGTCATCATCATCCTCTCCCTGATGTGCCCGCCCTTCCTGGGGGCGTACAGCTGGATCATCCTGTTCGGCAACGCCGGGGTAGTCACCAAATGGCTCACCGACCTGCTGGGCTTCCAGATGCCCAGCATCTACGGGCTGGGGGGCATCTGCGCGGTGTTCACCCTGAAGCTGTTCCCCTACGTCTACCTCTACGTGTCCGGGGCCATGGGCTCCATCGACCGCTCGGTGGAGGAGTGCGCGGAGAACCTGGGCTCGGGCAAGCTGCGCCGCCTGCTCACCGTCACCATCCCCGTGGTCATGCCCTCCATCGCCGCAGGCGCGCTGATGGTGTTCATGACCGCCCTGGCCGACTTCGGCACTCCCGGCATCCTGGCCGGCGGCGATTTCCGCACCCTGCCGGTGCTCATCTTCAACGAATACCTCAGCGAGACCGGCGGCAACGCCAACCTGGCCAGCGCCATCTCCATGATTATCGTGGTCATCTCCCTCGTCATCCTGTTTTTGCAGAAGTGGTGGGTGGCCCGGAAGAACTACACCATGTCCGCCCTGCGCCCGCCTCAGATCACGGAGTACCAGGGCTGGAAGCGGTTCCTGGTGACCCTGCCGGTGGCCGTGGTCAGCCTGGTGTCCTTCCTGCCCCAGGTCATCGTCATCTTCTGCTCCTTCGTCAAGACCAACTATTCCAACTTCGTCTTTTCCGAGGGCTTCACCCTGGAGCACTACCAGGAGCTGGGCCGCAGCCTGGTCACCAACATCCGCAACTCCTTCGTGTTCTCCACCGTGGCCATCCTGTTCATTCTGGTGCTGGGCATCCTCATGTCCTACGTCATCGTCCGCCGCCGCGGCAAAACCGGCGGCGCCCTGGACATGCTGATGATGGCTCCCTATGTCATCCCCGGCTCAGTGCTGGGCCTGTGCTACATCGTGGCCTTCAACAATCTGGGCAAAACCGCCGACGGCACCGTCATCAAGCTCACCGGCACCGCCTCCATCATCATCATCGCCATGATTATCCGCAAGCTGCCCTACACCGTGCGCTCGGGCAGCGCCTTCCTGATGCAGATGGACCCCAGCGTGGAGGAGGCGTCCATTAATCTGGGCGTGTCCCCCATGAAAACCTTCGTGAAAATCACCGCCCGGCTGATGCTGCCCGGCGTGCTGTCGGGGGCCATCATCAGCTGGGTCACCTGTATCAACGAGCTGTCCACCTCCATCATGCTGTATACCGGCAAGACGGCCACCATGACCATCGCCAGCTACACCAACATCGTACGCAACTCCGTGGGCACGGCGGCGGCCCTGGCCTCCATCCTGACGGTCACCAGCGGCATCCTGCTCATCGTGGTGTTCAAGGCCAGCAAGGGAAAGGTCTCCATCGTATGATTCAAAACATTGTATTTGACATGGGCGGAGTGCTCATCAATTTCGACGCCCAGCGCTACACCGCCCGGTTCGTCCCCGACCCGGCGGACTACGAGCTCATTCGGCGGGAGCTGTTCCGCTCGGTGGAGTGGATTCGTATGGACCGGGGGTCCATCACCGACGAGGAGGCGGTGGCCAGCGTCTGCCGCCGCCTGCCCCAGCGGCTGCACCAGGCGGTGCGGGACATTCTGGACAACTGGCACCGGGACATCCCCCCGCTGGACGGCGTATACGAGCTGGTGCGGGAGCTCAAGGGCAAGGGGTACGGCATCTATCTGCTGTCCAACACCTGCACCCGCTTCCACAGCTTCCGGGAGAGCATCCCCGCCCTGCAATTCTTTGACGGGGAGTTCATCTCCGCCGACTGCCACCTGGTCAAGCCGGAGCCGGGGATCTATCTGCGGTTCCTGGAGCAGTTCCGCCTCCGGCCCGAGCAGTGCGTGTTCATCGACGACGTGCCGCTCAACATCGAGGCCGCCATCCGCTGCGGCTTCCACGGCATCGTCTACCACAACGACCCCGCCCGCCTGCGGGAGGAGCTGCGGGCGCTGGGCGTGGACGCGGACAGTCTATAGCCCCCTTTTCGCGGAGGGCCGCTTGTGCGGCCCTCCGCTTTTTGCCCCGGCCCCGGACCGAGTATTAAAAGTTTTAACTTCGCCTTCCAAAAAACTTAACCATTCCCCGGCAAAAACACCTTGAAAAAGGGCGGCCCGCATGGTATCATCAAAACCATCACGGACTACGCCGCGCGCTCCCTCCGGGGGCGCCGCCGGCCCCTTGCGGAGGGCGCCCTATGAATCGAAAAGATGTGTCCGCCCTGGCCGGCATCGCGCTGTTCTACGTCCTCATTGAGTCGCTGGGCGTCACCTGCCCCATCCGCTTCCTCACAGGGATCTCCTGCGCGGGCTGCGGCATGAGCCGGGCGTGGCTGTCGCTGCTGCGGCTGGACCTGGCCGGCGCGCTGTACTACCACCCACTGTTCTGGCTCCCCATCCCGGCAGCGGCGCTGCTGCTGTTTCGCGGCCGCCTGCCCAAGCGGGCGTTTACGGTGGGGCTCAGCCTGTGCGGCGTGCTGTTCATCCTCGTTTATTTCATCCGCCTGGGCCTGCCCGGGGAAGTGGTCTCCTTTGCCCCGCAGCAGGGGCTTATCTGGCGGCTGCTCTCCGGCGTCTCGGGCGGTGTGGGATAAAATCTAGCAAGAGAGAAGGGAATTTCTATGAAGTGTTGGAATTGTGGAAATGAAACCGCTTCGGGCGCACGGTTCTGCGGCGTGTGCGGCGTGGACCTGTCCCAGGCCCCCCAGGGCCAGCCCGGCGGACCTACCCCGCCGCCTCCCCCTCCCGGTCCCCAGCGTCAGGACCCCTGGAACACCAACCCCAGCGGAAATGAGATGATCCTGAAGATCTTTGCCGCCGTGTGCGCGGTGCTCTATGGCGTGACGGCCATCCGGCGCGTATTCAACTTGCTGGGCGGCGTGCTGGACGTTCTCCGCTTCTATTTCAGCATCAGCTCGCTGCTTTACTTGATCCTCAACGGCCTCACGGTGGTCCTGTGCGTGTGGATGACAGGGGTGCTCATCATGTTCGTCATGAGGCGCACGCCCCAAAACACCGACGGGCTGCTCCTCCTCCTGGCCGGCGGCGGGGCGGGCGTCGTTGTGGTGCGGCTGCTCAACACCCTCATCACCGCCCTCTTTAACTCCTACTTCTTCGTGGACAGCCTGAAGAACTTCTTCCTGTGGACCCTGGGCGCCGCCGTTGTCGTGGCCGGCATGTACGCCATCCTCCGCTTTGTGCTGGGGGAAAATCCCCTGGTGGGCAAGGACAGAGACGTCCTCGCTCAGGAGGTGCGCGACACGGTGAGCAGCCTCACCCAGAGCGCCGGCGAAGCCGCCCAGAGCGCCAAAGCCAGCTGGGACGCCCAGCAGCAGGCCAAACAGGAGCAGCAGGCCCAGTGGGCCCAGCAGAACGCCCAGTATCAGGCGGCTCCCGGCCAGCCCGCTCCCCCGCCCATGGGCTACGCCCCCTACCGCCTCAAGGCGGACCGCAGCCTGGTGGCTTACATTCTGCTCAATTTCATCACCTGCGGCATCTACGGCTGGTACTTCCTCTATGCCCTGGCCCGGGACGTGAACGCCGTGTGCGCTGGGGACGGCAAAAGCACCGCCGGCCTGGTCAAGCTGATCCTGCTCAGCTTCATCACCTGCGGCATCTACAGCTTCTTCTGGTACTACAACCTGGGCAACCGTCTGGCCGCCAACGCCCCCCGGTACGGCCTGAACTTCCAGGAGAACGGCACCACCATTCTGCTGTGGCTGGTGCTTGGCTCCATGCTGTGCGGCATCGGCCCCTTCATCGCCATGCACATCATCATCAAGAACACTAACAGCCTGTGCGGCGCTTACAACTACCAGCACGGCATCTGATCCCAACGGCAAAGGGCCGGGCTCTTCGGAGTCCGGCCCTTTTTATCCGCCTGCGGGCGTGAAAAAGCGGCGGGCTATACCGCCGCTTTTTGCTGTGTCTGCTGTCCTGCTTACTCGTAGAAGGCGTGGTCTCCGATGGTGGCCACATAGGTCCGGGTCCGGGAGGCGTAGCTGCGCAGCCCCGCCGCGTTAAAGAACAGGGCGTTGGGCATTACCTGGGCCCCGTCCATCACCATCTTGGCCGCCGCCACCGATTCCTCGTTGGGCTCGCGGTAGATGGAGCCGGTGGCCGCCGGAGTGAACTGGTTCTTCTGGAACAGCACTTCATAGATACTGTCCGGGAAGCGGGGATTGTGCAGGCGGTTCATCACCACATTGCCCACGGCGATCTTTCCCTCCAGGGACTGATTGCCGCTCTCCGCATTGATGATGCGGGCCAGCCAATACAGGATGTCGTTGTCGTAGGTCTCCCACCCAGCGTCCAGGTAGGGCTGGGCGTCCGGCTGATGGGCCAGCAGAACCACCTCGTTCTCCGCGTCAAAGTCCACGCTGACGTTGAACACCTTGGCCAGCACGCGGATGGGGGCAGCCACACAGCCGTTTAGCTGGATCAGCCCGTCCTCCGCATAGAGGTAGCGGCCATTGGCCACTAGGTACTGCTCGCCCTCTACGGCCAGCAGGTCCAGGTCGTCCATCACCGCGTTGGCGGGCACAGGGGTCTCCGCCAGCGTTCCGGTTGCGTCCGCGCCGGCCTCGGGCTGCGCAGACTCGTCTGCCGGCTGGTCCCAGGCGTCCGCCGGGACCTCATCGGCCCCTTCCACAGACGTCTCGAACCCATTTGCGGACTCGCCGTAAGCGTCGGGAATCTCCGCCGCCTGGCCGTCCACGGTCCCGGACTCCTCGGGGAACTGCGGGACCTCCACCACCTCCACCACTGTGGAGGCGTTGACACGGACCACGCCGTTCTCCTCCTCCACCATGGCCTCGGCGTCCATCAGGGACACAAAGGAACTCACCGTCGCGTAGCACACGCCGCCGCGCATCTCATACTCCACTGTAAGGACCGGCTCGCCATCCAGTCGGATGGCGCTTTGCACCTCCTCGATCTCCGTGCCGGCCTCTTCTACGAAGGGCTCCTCCACAGGAGGCGGCTCCACCGCAGCGGCGGCCAGCGCGGGCAGGACAAGGCTCACGACAGCGAGGGAGGCCAGAAGGAAACTGGCTGCTCGTTTTTTCATGAAATCTCTCCTTAATTACAATTTGTTCTCAAATTGTAACCACATTGTAACTTATTCAAAACCGTTTTGCAACCTTTTGAGTTCAGCAAAATAGCCGAACCTCTTTTCGATTGAGGCTCGGCTATTGTGCAATCTATACAGTTTCTCTCGTTTTCCACAAAACATGACTGGAATTTTTTGGGGCGCTCATAGGTAGAACCAGTGGCATCCGATGGTGGTCACATAGGTCCGGTTCTCCATGGTCCAGTGGTTGTCGGTGAGCTCGGGGGCGATAAAATACAGGCTGTCTCCCGCCGCCCGGGCCCCGTCCAGCACCAGCTTGGCCGCCAGCACGCTCTCCGCGGTGGGCTCGTTGTAGACGGTGCCGTTGGCCACCGGGGTGAACTGCACCCCCCACTCCCGGTCAAAAATCACCTCCCGGATGGTATCGGGGAACTCGTCGCTGGCCACCCGGTTGAGCACCACCGTGCCCACCGCCAGCTTGCCCAGCAGGGGCTCTCCCCGGCTCTCAGCGGAGATGATGCGGGCCATCCAGTACAAATCCTCCTCCGTATAGGGCGTTTTCTCCGGCCGCCCCGCCCCCGGGGTGAGGGTGACGCCCTCCCGGGCGCTCCACTCCACCTGGCCTCCCAGGGCCTGGGCCAGCGCCCGGATGGGCACCAGAGTGCTGCCCTGCTCCAGCCGCACCCCGCGGGGTATGTAGAACGCCCGGCCGTTCACACTCAGCCACTGCTCTCCCGGTGTGGCGGACAGGGTGAGCCCGCTCCCCCGCACCCAAGCGGTCCCGTCCTCCCAGGTGACCACGGCATCCGGAGCCAGCAGCCCGGCCACCGACCGCAGGGACACATAAGTGGTGTCCCCCTCCACCAGCCGGGCCCGGCTCTCGGCCCACAAATTCTGCCCGTTGACACGCAGCACCTCCGCCGCCGAAGCGGGCAGCACCAACGCCGCCGCCAGCGTCAATCCCAAAAGGGTTTGCCTGATTTTCATAGTTCTTCACTCCTTGGGGTCGATATGGTTATATTGTAACCAATTTGTAACCATCAGGCAAGGCAAAATGGCTGGAAGCCCAGGGACAATCTTCCAGGGGCGCAAAAAAAGCTCCCCGCCGCTTGGCGGGGAGCTCTTCTCCGATCCTAGTTACTGGGCGGACTTCAGCGCCTGGGCCAGCTGGTCCGGGCAGGAGGTGGGCTTCATGCCGCAGCGGATGCCCTCCATCCGGGCAATGGCCTCCTCCACCTTCATCCCCTTGAGCAGCGCGCTCACACCCTGGAGATTGCCGTGGCAGCCGCCCACCACGCGCACGGCCTGAATCACGCCGCCCTCCACGTCGATCTCCATGCTCCGGGAGCACACCCCTTTGGGGGAATACTTGATGGTTTCCATCTATCTCTTCCTTTCCTTTTAAGATACGGCATCTATTCCTGGTCTCCCGGCCAGTCCTCCCCGCGGCGCAGGGCGTCCAGCTGGGCGGAATCCTTGTATTCCAGGCTGCGCTCCCCTGCCAGCCCCTCCACATGGTGGGTCAGCTCGTGGCGCAGGGTGGTGCGCAGCTCGTCCTCCCACACCCGCCGGGGCTCGTCAAACAGCAGCGCGGCGAAGGAGCCGTAGTAGATGTTGATATACCGCCCCATCTCGTCCCAGCAGTACTCGCCCATGATGTAGACGTCCTCACCGGCGTCCGGGTCGGGCAGCGCCTCCTCCAGCAGCAGAATGCCGCCGTTAAGCTCCTGGAACAGCTCCTGGGGGAATTCCTCGCATACGCTGTCCAAAATCCCGCTCACTTCGTCGATGGACAGAATCATTTCAGCCGCCTCCTATAACACGATCAGCCCGTACAGCCCGGCCAGCCGGTCCAGCTCCTCCCGGCTCAGCTCGCCGGTGCCGTCGTAGAACGCCCGGCCCTGATAGGCCCGCAGCGCCCCCTCCAGCAGCTCCGGCACGTCGGAGCACAGGCACAGGGCCTTGCCCACGGCGTACTGGTGCTGGGCGAATATCTCCACGTCGTCCTGGCTCTGGATGGCGATTTTCACCGCGCCCACCGGGTCGTCCTCGGCGGCGATGATGTCCTCCAGCAGGGTGGGGCCGCACTCCAGCTCCTCTCCCACGTCGATGGTGCGGGTGATGAAGCAGGGGTCCGTCCCCGTGGCGCAAGGGATGGCGTCCGGGTCACGCGGGGCAGGCGTATAGGCCCAGGGCACGATCTCCCCCTCCCGCACCTGGAACAGGGGGATCTGAGCGCAGGCCGCCAGCTCGCCCAGCAGCTCCTCCGCCTCCTCCCGGGGGCAGTCGATGCCGAAGGCGGCCGCCCCCATTCCCTCGCACACGAACAGGGCGGCCAGCATGTGCACCCGGGCGGAGGATCTGCCCTCCCCGCCGCACGCCCAGCTCACCCAGGGCGCGCCGCAGCCCAGCGCCTTCGCCGCCAGCAAAGCGGCCCGGCACTCAGCCATGGTGGTCATGCCCGCCAGGTGGACGGGCCCGTCCCCCGGCCGCAGCCGCCCGCGGCAGGCCGCCGCCAGCCCCTCAAAATCCGTCTCTCCCACCGGGAGCACGTCCAGCCCCCGGGAGCCCAGCGTCTGCTGGAATATGGGCACAGAAGCGTCCATGATCCGGCTTCACAGCTCCTTTGTCTCATAAATTTCCGGCCTGAATGGCAGTATTGCGCCCGCCGCGCGCCGGCAAAGCCCCGCGCAGCGCAGCTTTCGGTTATTATAGCAAACCTTTGCCGGAATAGCAAGAGCCTTGTCCTCGGGCAATTGTCCATTTACAAACTTCGACAGGATTGGTATAATAAGACTGACTTCCCCGCCTGCGGGCGGCGCATTCTAGGAGGGAACCCTATGAAACGTATCGTCTGTCTGTTTTGCGCCCTGCTGCTCCTGCTGTGCGCCGGATGCGGCGCGGAGGAGGCGGAGCCGTCCGCCACGCCCACCCAGCCCCTCCCCACCTCCGCTCCTCCCGAGAGCCAGGAGCCCCTTCCCACACCCACGCCCGCGCCTGCGTTCTACCATCCCCTCACCGGTCTGCCCTGCACCGAGGACCTGTCCGGCAAAAAACCGGCGGCGGTGATGCTCAACAATTTGAAAACCGCCCTGCCCCAGCAGGGGAACGGTCAGGCGGACGTCATTTACGAGGTGCTGGCGGAGGGCGGCATCACCCGGATGCTGGCGGTGTACCAGCAGCCCGGCCAGCTGGGCCTTGTTGGCTCGGTGCGCTCCGCCCGGCAGTATTACTGGGAGCTGGCCCAGGGCCACGACGCGGTGTATATCCACGCCGGGGGCAGCCCGGAATTTTACAACACCAAGGACCGCCTGGGCCTGTTCACCGTGGACGGAGTGCGGGGCTACTACTCCGGCAAGGACGCCGGGATGTTCTGGCGGGACCGGGACCGGGTGGCCGGCTATCACTACGACTATGAGCACTCCCTGCTCACCTCCGGCGAGGCCATCGCGGACATGCTGGCCCAGCGGGGGCTGGAGGAGCACAGCGGCGGCTATGCCTATGAGGCTCTCTTTACCGACGACGCCGCCCCCGCCGGCGGGCAGCGCGCCACCACAGTCACCGTCCCCTTCTCCAACTACAAAACCGGCGTGTTCCGTTACTCCCCCTCCAGCGGGCTCTACCTGGCGGAGGAGTACGGCGAGCCCTACCTGGACGGCAACGACGGCAGCCAGATCGGGGTGACCAACCTGCTGGTGCTCCAGGCGGTGTGCACCGTGGTGGACGACGCGGGCCGGATTGATGTGGACCTGTCCTCCGGCAGCGGCTGGTTCGCCTGCGGCGGCAAGATGATCCCCATTGTCTGGGAGAAGGGCGGCGCGGACCAGCAGCTGCGCTACGCCCAGGCGGACGGCTCCCCCCTGGCCCTGGGCCGGGGCAAGAGCTACGTGTGCATCATCCCCACCAGCAAAACCCCCACCGCCGAATAAAAAACGCAGATTTTGGCGAAAAATTTTCCAGCATAGCGGCGCGCCCACGGCGCAAACTACCTGCGTGACCATTTTGGCGGACGGGCCGCGCAGGTCCTCCGCCCGCAAAAGGAGGTTTGTACCGTGTTTCTGGATAAGATCGCCCTGGCGGTGGCCGTCGTCGGCGGGCTGAACTGGGGGGCCATCGGGCTGTTCAATTTCGACCTGGTGGCCTTCATCTCCGGCGGTTCCGGCACCTGGCTGGCCCGCATCATCTACACGGTGGTGGGTCTGGCGGCGCTGTGGTGCCTCACCCTGCTGTTCCGGACCGAGGACGGCCGGACCCGGCACTCCCACGCATAACCAAAAAAATTCCCGGCGCTTCAAAGCGCCGGGAATTTTTTATCTCAGCTCGGCGCGGAATTTTCCATCCTCCACCGTGACCACCCCGTAGCCCACCCGGGCGTGCACTCCCCCGGCGCTGCCCGGGTTGAGCATCCACACCCCGCAGTTGGGCATATTCAGCGCGTCGTGGGTGTGGCCGAAGCACACCACGTCCGCCCCCTTGGCCCTGGCCGACCGGGCCAGGTGGTCCGTCCCGCTCTTCACATAGTAGCGGTGGCCGTGGGTGAGCAGAAAGCGCACCCCGCCCGTCTCCACCAGCAGCTCGTCGGGGGCCTGGTCCCAGTCGCAGTTCCCCCGCACCAGCTCCATGGGCACATCGGGGTAGGCGTCCCGCAGGGCCTCTCCGTCCCGGTAGCAGTCCCCCAGGAAGAACACCCGCCGGGGGCGCTCCCGCTCCATGGCGTCCATCATGGCCCCCAGGCGGCCGTGGGAATCCGAAAACACTAAAATCTTCATATTGGTCACCATTTCTCCCAACTCACATATACTAGGCATGAACGGAGGGATCACCTATGCCGAATTTTGACGAGCTGCTCAAGGGAAAAGAGGCTGCCGGCCTCATGAAGGACCCCGCTAAGCTGGAAAAGCTCCGGGACGCGCCGGAGACCCAGCAGATTTTCAATCTGCTCAGCCGGAGCACCGGCGACCTGGAGGGCGCCGCCCAGCGTGCCGCCCAGGGGGACACCGCCCAGCTGGCCGGAGCCATCCGCCAGCTGATGAGCGACCCTCAGGGGGCGAAGCTCATTCAAAAGATGAAGGAAAACCTGAAATAACCACATCAAACGCTCCGGAGGGAGGGAAAAGCCATGGGTGAACTGGAGGAAAAGCTGGAAAATATCCTGGGCAATCCCCAGGCCATGGCTCAGATCATGTCCCTGGCCCAGTCGCTGAACCTGGGCGGCTCCCAAAACCAGGCGCCTTCTCCGGACGCGGCCGGGGACGCTCCCCCGCCTCAGCCCCAGGATGGGGCGGCGGGAGGCTCCCCTCCGGCGCCGTCCGCCGCTCCCCCGGCCACCCCCGGCGGGAGCGGCGGACTGAGCGGGCTGCTGGGCGCTCTGGGCGGGCTGGACGGCAATACCCTGTCCGCCGCCGCCAGCCTCATCGGCCAGTTCACCGACGATGGCGACGACAAGCGCACCGCCCTGCTGGCCGCCCTGCGCCCCTATGTGCGGGAGGAGCGGTACGCCAAGCTGGACAAGGCAATCCAGATCGCCAAGCTGTCCCGGCTGATCCGCTCGGGGCTGGATCTGCTGCGCGCCCGCAAGGAGGACGGCCATGTATAACCACTACTTAGACGGCGGCAGCTTTGTCCAGCTGGACCCGGAGCCTCAGCCCGGCTCCGGTCCCGTCCGCCAGGACCACCGCCCCGGCGAGGGCCAGCACCGGCCCGGAACTCCCAGCCCTCCCGCCTGGAGCCGCCCCGTCCAGCCGTCCCGGGCCAAAAACGACCTGCTCAAGGAGGTCACCGGCGGGCTGGGCCAGCTGCTGGACGGCGTCAAAAAGCACTTCTCTCTGGAGCACTTCGACACCGGGGACATCCTGCTGGTGCTCATCATCCTCTTCCTCTACCTGGAGGACGGGGACAATCTGGAGCTGGTCATCACCCTGGGCCTTCTGCTCCTGCTGGGACTGGGCGGCGAACCGGACAAGGAGGAGGAATAATCATCCCGCGTGCAGCACCGTCCCGTCGGGCAGCGTGAAAATGCCCTGGAGCTCGTCCAGGGGGCTCACCACGTCCCGGGAGGTCATGGCGTACACCACCTGGCCGTCCTTCTCCGTCTCCGCCGCCGCCAGAAGGCCGCTGTCCACCGAGATCCAATAGCGCTCCCTATAGCCCAGCTCCGTCACCGCCTCCACGTAGACGCAGGGCTGGCCCTCCCGCTCCTCGTATCCGGCGGCGGTGATGTCCCGCTGGTCCAGCAGCAGCACGTCCTCATAGGTGGGCAGGCGCTGGCTGAGGTCGGCGGTCCGCTCCTCCGCGGGGCCGGAGTACACGCCCTGGCTCTGGTCCTGCCACAGCCACAGCGTCCCCTCGCCCACGATGGCGTGCTCCACCGCCCCGGAGCTGAGGGTCAGGTCGGTGCGCTGCCAGCCGCCGTCCGCCCACACCTGGCCGGTCGCCGTCCCCGCCGGCTCGCCCTGGAAGAAGTATTCCGCCGTCACCGTCCGGCGATAGCTCTCATACCGCTCCAAATACTCCACCAAATCCTGCACCGTCTGGGGAGTGACCTCCACCGCCACCCCTCCGGCCTGGGCGCTCTGCTCCGCGCCGGGGCTCTCGCTTTGGGCGGCGTCCGGGTCGGCCAGCACCAGCTCCGGCGTGGGGGAGAGCAGATTGAAGCAGAAGCTGTAAAGCACGGCGGCCAGCACCACCACGATGATGACTGCCGCCAGCGCCGCGCGCCGTCTCTCACCCATCTGTCGTCCCCCCTTCCGTGCGGCTTCAGCCCTCGAAGGGCTCCGGCGGCCGGTCCAACCGGCCAAAGTGGCACAGCACCGCGTCCGCGATGCGGCGGCAGGCCCTACCATCCCCGTAGGGGTTGACGGCGTGGGCCATCCGGGCGTAGGCGGCGGGGTCTGTGAGCAGCTCCTCCGCCATCCCCACGATGTCGTCCCGGCACACACCCGCCAGCTTCACCGTCCCGGCCTGAACGGCCTCGGGCCGCTCGGTCTCCTTCCGGAGGACAAGCACCGGCTTGCCCAGGGCGGGGGCCTCCTCCTGCAAGCCGCCGG
>ERZ779629.563-NODE-563-length-14542-cov-9.427418_pt1 | contig 14542 bp, 12 predicted proteins | sample MGYA00514192_ERZ779629 | MGnify/ENA primary metagenome ERZ779629 (study PRJEB29562, sample SAMEA4376709) | mouse gut metagenome | isolation source: Cecum | study: EMG produced TPA metagenomics assembly of the A DSS colitis mouse model was used to assess the... | reverse complement strand
GCCCCCACCTTGCAGTTTGCGCCGATTCTGGCGCCGTCCAGCAGGGTGGCCCCCATACCCACGATGGTGTTGTCCCCCACCCGTGCGCCGTGGACAATGGCCCCATGGCCCACCGAGACGTATTCCCCCAGCACGGTGGGGGCCTTCTCCGAGTGGAGCACGGCGCAGTCCTGAACATTGCAGCCCCGGCCCAGCACGATGGCCATGCCGTCCCCCCGGAGTACGGCGTTGAACCACACCGAGCAGCCGGGGCCCAGGGTCACGTCCCCCATCACCGCCGCACCGGGGAGGATGACGGCGCTCTCATCGGTTTGACGCAGAGTTTTTAAATCCATGATAAATACCTCGCAGTATTCAGATTCCCAGCAGCTCACAAGCCGCCAGGGCGGCGGCCGCCTCGATCACCGGCACCGCCCGGTGGACCACGCAGGGGTCGTGGCGGCCGGACAGCTCCAGCACGGCGTTCTCCCCCTTGGCCAGGTCCACGGTGAACTGCCGCCGGGCGATGGAGGGCGTGGGGCGCATGGTCACCTCGAACACCAGGGGCATGCCGTTGGTGATGCCGCCGTTGATCCCCCCGGCGCAGTTCTGCTCCCCCTTCACCGAGCCGTCCTCGTCCACATACAGCGGGTCGTTGGCCTCCGACCCCCGCATGAGGGCAAAGGCTGTCCCCGCTCCAAAGGCCACCGCCTTCACCGCCGGGACGGCGAACAGGTACTGGGAGAAAATCCCCTCGGCGTTGCGGCCGAAGTCCGGCTCCCCCAGCCCGGCGGGCAGGCCGAACACCCCGCACTCAATAGCCCCGCCCACCGAGTCCTGCTCGTTTTTGGCCTCCAGGATGGCGGCCTGCATCTCCGCGCCCTTTTCGTCGTCCAGGACGGGGAAGTCCTTGGCGGCGCAGGCGTTCAGGCTCTCCCACTCCTCCAGCGCGCCGTCGTTGACGCCGTAGATGGTGGAGATGTGGGCCCCCACAAAGACGCCCCGCTGCGCCAGCAGCTGCTTGGCCACCCCTCCGGCGAACACCAGCGGCGCGGTGAGCCGCCCGGAGAAGTGCCCGCCCCCCCGGTAGTCGCGGAAGCCCTGGTAGCGCACATGGGCGGCGTAGTCGGCGTGGCCGGGGCGGGCCAGGTCCTTGGTTTTCTCGTAGTCCCCGGAGCGCACGTCGGCGTTGTCCATGACGGCGCACAGGGGCGCGCCGGTGGTGCGGCCCTCAAACACGCCGGAGAGGATGCGGGGCTCGTCCGCCTCCCGCCGGGCGGTGGACAGGGCGTTTTTCCCCGGGGCCCGGCGGGCCAGGTCCACGCGGACGGCGTCCAGGTCCAGCGCCAGCCCCGCGGGGACGCCCTCCAGCACCACGCCGATGGCGGGGCCGTGGGATTCGCCAAAGATGGAATATTTCATCAGTTTATAACTCCTTGTGGTCGTTTTCGCCGCCGGGGGCGGGGAGGCGGTAGACCGCCTCCGTGCAGTCAAATTCCCCGGTGGGCCGGAAGCCGTACCCCTCGTAGAGCCGCACCGCCCGGGTGTTCCCCGGCTCCACCGTGAGGTAAATATCCTTAGGCCCGTACAGGGCGTACATCTCTTCCACCACCAGGGGCAGAGCCTGCGCCCCCAGCCCCCGGCCCTGGCGGTCCACGTCGATCATATACCGGCACAGCAGCGGGACGCTCCCCCGCTCCTCCCACAGCCCGAAGAAGGCGAAGCCCACCGGCCTGCCGTCCGCGCAGATGAGCCGGCAGGTCCAGGCGGGGTCATACGCCGCCTGAAGCATGGAGAAGGCGTTGCTGACCACCCACTGCTGGTCCAGGGGATTGCGCCGCTCCGGGTCGGTGGTGAGCAGGGCGGCCTGCTTCCAGTTGTCCGGCCCGATGGGGGCCAGGGACAGGTCATAGCGCCGCTCTATTTTTCCTCCCAGCCGCTCCAAGTCCTCCCAGAATCCGGGGTAGGATTTGGCCACGCACTGAGCGCCTGTAATGGTAACCGGCTTTACACATTTTGTGGCGGCTATGGCGGCCATCATGGCGATGCGGTGGTCGTTGAAGCTGTCCACCGTCACGCCCCCGGCCAGCGTTTCCCTGCCCCGAATTTCCAGGAAGTCCGGCCCCTCGGTGACGTCCGCCCCCAGGGCGCGGAGCACCGCCGTGACCGAGGCCAGCCGGTCGCTCTCCTTGAGGCGCAGGCGGGCGGCGTTGGTGAGCCGGGTCCCGCCGCCGCCGGAACGCAGCGCCGCCATGACGGCCAGAGGGGGCGCCAGATCGGGGCAGTTGGACAGGTCGAAGGAGTCCGCCCACATGAAAAACCGGTCGTAATAGTCGGCCATCACCCGGTCGCCCTGGGCGGAGCGGAGGTTCATCCCCTGCACGTCCACATCCCAGAGGTACATGGCCGCGTACCAGAACGCCGCCTGGGACCAGTCCGCCTCCACAGACGCGTCCGCCGCCCGGTAGGTCTGGTTCCCCTGGGGGTGGTAGTGGGGCGGCAGGGACATGGTGACGGGCATCTCCACCCCGAACTGGCCCATGGCCTGGAGGGTCATCCGGATATACCCCTCGCTCTCCAGGGGGGTGGTGGGGATGATGGCCGACGGGCCGTTCAGCAGGGGCAGGGCAAACAGCAGCCCGGTGAAAAACTGGGAGGACACATCCCCCGGCAGGCGGTACTCCCCAGGGGTGAGCATCCCGGCCACGGTGAGAACGCCGTCCTTCTGCTCATAGAAGATGCCCTTCTCGTCGAAGAGGTCGAAGTAGGGCTTCAGGGGCCGCGCCATCAGCCGCCCCCGGCCGGTGAAGATCCCGCCGCCCCGCACCGCCAGCGCAATGGGAATCAAGAAGCGTAACGTGGAACCGCTTTCCCCGCAGTCCAGCCGGGGATAGGCCATCCGCCGCAGGGGGGACATGGCGTTGGCCCCCATGCCCCGGACGGTCACGGTGTCTCCCGCCCAGGAAAATCCCGCGCCCAGCTCCTCCAGGCACCGGATGGTGGCCTCGATGTCCTGGGACAGCGCCACATGGGAGATCACGCTCTCCCCGTGGGCCAGGGCGGCGGCGATGAGCAGGCGGTGGGCCTGGGACTTGGACGGCGGCGGGGTGACGGCCCCGGCCAGCCTGCCGGGGGTGATGGTGATATCCATGGGAAAGACCTCCTTATAGGACGTTGTGGAAGGATTCCAGCAGGCGCAGCAGCTCCGCCTTGGGCAGCGTATGGGGGACGGCATGGCCGATTTTGTCCAGCAGAATCAGGGTGATGTCCGCCCCCGCGCCCTTTTTGTCCAGGCCGATGGCGGCGGCGTACTCCTCCATAGAGCAGGACAGCCCGGTGACCTGGCCCAGGGCGCCCAGCGCAGCCTCAATGCGCCCCGGCACGTCCCCAGGGGTGACGCCCAGCGCCGCCCCCAGCTTGGCCGCCGCGCACATGCCCGCCGCCACCGCCTCGCCATGGCTCCACTGGGTATAGCGCCCCGCCAGCTCGTAGGCGTGGCCCAGGGTGTGGCCGAAGTTCAAAATCATCCGCAGGCCGGTGTCCAGCTCGTCCTCCATGACCACTTGGCGTTTTATATCGCAGCAGGTATACAAAATGCGTTCAATATCCGCCATCAATTCCGGCTTGGAGGGGCGGGCGGTGAGGAAATCGAAGAAACCGGCGTCCCAGATGCAGCCGTACTTTATCACCTCCGACATGCCGTCCATGAACTGGGGCAGGGCCAGGGTGTTCAGCACCTCCGGGTCCATGAGCACCAGCTTGGGCTGGTAGAAGGCCCCGGCCAGGTTCTTGCCCGCCTTCAGGTCGATGGCCACCTTGCCGCCCACGCTGCTGTCCACCTGGGCCAGCAGCGTGGTGGGGATCTGAACGAAAGGCACCCCCCGGAGGATGGTGGCGGCGGCAAAGCCCGCCAGATCCCCCACCACGCCGCCCCCCAGGGCCGCCACGGCGTCGGTGCGGGTGAGGCCGAAGTCCATGAAGTCCTCCCACAGCTGGGCGAGCTGGGAAGGGTTTTTACTTGCCTCCCCCGCCGGGACAGAGAACAGCCGGGCCTCAAACCCGGAGGCCGCCAAACTGTCCAGCACCGTTTTGCCGTAAAGGGGTTCCACATGACTGTCGGTGACCACCGCCAGCTTGCGGGCGCGGGGCAGGGCGGCGCGGATGCGCTCCCCCGCCTGGGAGAGCAGGCCCCGCTGGATCAAAATATCGTACTCCCGGCCCGGAAGGGCCACGGTGAGGGTTTTCATGGCCTGCCTCCTCCCTTAGAGCCGGTCCGCCTCGCCGGCCAGCGTGTCCAGGAACGCCTCCTCGCCCCAGGTGTTGAGCTTGAAGAACATGGCCTGGCTGCCCCCGGCGGTGATGGCGGTGAGATAGAGCCGGTCCCCCTCCCCCGCCAGGGTGAGGGACAGGGCCACCCGGTTTCCGCCCAGGGCGCTGTACCGCTCGTACATCCGCACCGCCACCCGGGCCGGGCCGACGGTGAAATCCGAGCGGTCCTCCAGGCTGGCGGACATACTGCCGTTCAGCACCGCACGCTCCAGGCGCCCCAGCACCTCGTCAAAATCGCCGGTGATCGCGCGCTCCAATTTTGCCATAGCCTGCCCCTCCTCACACCAATTTTTTGTCCATGAGCTCAATGAGCGGATTCAATTTCCCAATCAGGTGCCGGAACTTCTCCGGCGTGAGGGACTGGGCCCCGTCGCACTTGGCGCAGGGCGGGTCGTTGTGGACCTCCACCATCAGGCCGTCCGCCCCCACCGCCACGGCGGCCATGGCCAGGGGCTCCACCATCCAGTACATCCCGGCGGCGTGGGAGGGGTCCACCACAATGGGCAGGTGGCTCATCCGCCGGATGGCCGGGATGGCGGACAGGTCCAGGGTGTTGCGGGTGTAGGTCTCGAAGGTGCGCACCCCGCGCTCGCACAAAATCACGTTCTCATTGCCCGCGGCCATGATATACTCCGCCGACATGATCCACTCCTCGTAGGTGTTGGACAGCCCCCGCTTGAGCAGCACCGGCTTGGACAGCTTGCCCACCTCCTTCAGCAGGTCAAAGTTCTGCATGTTCCGGGCGCCCACCTGCACCAGATCCACCTTTTCCTCAAACAGCTGGCAGTACCGGGGCGCCATGATCTCGGACACAATGGGCAGGCCGGTGTCCGCCCTGGCCTCCAGCAGCAGCTCCAGCCCGTCGGTGCCCATGCCCTGGAAGGAGTAGGGCGACGTGCGGGGTTTGAACGCGCCCCCCCGCAGCAGGGCGGCTCCGGCGTCCTTCACGTCCCGGGCCACCCCCACGATCTGCTCCTCGCTCTCCACCGAGCAGGGCCCGGCGATGACGGTGAACCGGTCCCCGCCGCCGATGGGCGCGCCGGACACATCCACCACCGTGTCCTCCGGGTGGAACTTGCGGTTGGCCTTCTTATAGGGCTCCTGCACCCGCATGACCCGCTCCACATCGTCGTTCATGGACAGCTTGCCCATGTCGATGTGGGCGGTATCCCCCACCAGCCCCAGAATGGAGCAGTCCACGCCGTTGGTAATCCCCACGGCCACGCCGTGGTCCCGCTCCAGCTGGGTCGCCAGGGCCTGAATTTTCTCCTGGCTCACGCCGGGCTTCATCACAATTACCATAATAAAAAAACTCCTTTTTCCTCAAAATAGAAAGAAGCCCACAGACCGCCCGCGGTCCATGAGCTTCCCGATGCTGCACAAATTCAGGCGGGGCCTGCCGCCCCTCACTCACGCGCCGCGCTTGAACACGCCAAAGCAGCCGGACCCGTTAAATCGAGTCCAGCCAAAGGTAAAGGTGAAGCTGTGGGCACAGAGTCGGGTCATTGACGCTACCTCGCTGATGTTTGATTGGGGACATTATATACTTTAACCAGGTAAAATGCAAGAAGTTTTTGAACAAAGGCGCGAAACCGTGCGCCGCCCGCAGGCGCGGCCCGGCAGCTCGCCTTTTTCTTGACATAACCGGCGGACGGGGGATAAAATAGAGCACAAGAACCTTGCAAGGAGGCCGTATCATGAGCCATACCGTGGAAATCCTGTCCGTGGGCACCGAGCTGCTGCTTGGCTCCATCGTCAACTCCGACGCCCAGGCCCTCAGCCGGGAGCTGTCCGGGCTGGGGTTGAACGTGCTGTACCACTCGGTGGTGGGGGACAATCCGGGCCGCCTGCGCGCCGCGGTGGAGCTGGCCAGAAGCCGGGCGGACGTCATCGTCACCACCGGCGGGCTGGGCCCCACCTGCGACGACCTCACCAAGCAGACCCTGACGGAGTGCTTCGGCAGAAAGCTGGTGTTCCACCCCGAGTGCGCCCGGGAGATCCGCGCCTTTTTCGCGCGCATGGGCCGGGAGATGACGGACAACAACCTCCAGCAGGCGTACCTGCCTGAAGGGTGCCGCGTGCTGGACAACGCCTGGGGCACCGCCCCCGGCTGCGCCTTTGAGGCGGACGGGACCTATGTGGTCATGCTCCCCGGCCCCCCCGCCGAGTGCCTGCCCATGTTCCGGGAGCGGGCCCTGCCCTGGCTGGCCCGGCTGAGCGAGGGGGTCATCCGCTCCCGCACCCTGCGGGTGTTCGGCCTGGGGGAGTCGGCGGTGGAGGATAAGCTCCGGGACCGGATGAACCAGCTGCAAAATCCCACCCTGGCCCCCTACGCCAAGGAGGGCGAGGTGGAGCTGCGCATCACCGCCAAGGCGGACACCATCGAGGCGGCGGACGCCCTCATCGCCCCGGTGGAGGGGCAGGTGCGGGCCATCCTGGGGGACCTCATCTACGGCGCGGACGTGTCCGGCCTGCCCCAGGTGGTGCTGGAGGGGGCCCGGGCCCGGGGCCTCACCCTGGGCACGGCGGAGAGCTGCACCGGGGGGCTCATCGCCAAGCGCCTCACCGACGTGCCCGGCGCGGCGTCGGTGTTCAAGGGCGGCGTGGTGAGCTACCACTGTGAGGTAAAGGCGGGGCTGCTGGGGGTGTCCCAGGCCCTGCTGGACGAGAGGGGCGCGGTGTGCGCTCCGGTGGCGGAGCAGATGGCCCAGGGCGCCCGGCAGGCGCTGGGGACGGACCTGGCGGTGGCCGTCACCGGGGTTGCGGGCCCCGATCCGGACGAGCGGGGCAATCCGGTGGGGCTGGTGTTCACCGCCCTGGCCACCCCCGGCGGCGTGTGGGTGAGGCAGCTCAACCTGGCCGGAATGCGGGCCCGCCGGGACCGCATCCGGAACCTGGCCGCCAACCACGCCCTGGACATGGCCCGGCGCTGGCTGGCGGGGCTCCCCCCCGCGTGAGCCGGCCAAACAACAACTGCGAAAGAAGGGAAGCGGCATGACGCACCGGACAAAACGGCTCATCCTGATCCTGCTGGCGGCGGCGCTGGCCCTGGGCATGGCCATACCCGCCTTTGGCACGGGGACGGCGGGCGGCGTGAACCTGATGGCGGTGAACGACACCGTGCTCACCGACGTCACCCCGGACAATATGCCCAGGACGGTGGGCGGCGTGCTGTACGTGCCCTACACCATGCTGTCCTACCTGGACACCAACATCAACCTGGGCGTAAAGGCCATCTACAGCTCCGTCAAGCGCACCGTGCTGGTCACGGACGAGACGCGGGGCGTGCTGTTCGACACGCGCGCTAACACCGCCGCGGACCTGTCCGGCAATCCCGTCACCGCCCGGGCCATGGTGCGCAACAACATGGTGTTCCTGCCCATCGACTGGCTGTGCGAATACTTCGGGTCCATCAGCTGCACCCGCGTCCGCACCCGCTACGGCACCCTGATCCGGCTGACCAGCAGCGCCGCCATCCTCAGCGACCAGAGCTTTGTCAGCGCCGCGGACAACCTGCTGGCCGACAGCCTGAACCACTACCTGGAGGCGGGCGGCGCGGGCGAGGGGACGGACCCCGCTCCCTCCGGCAGCGCCGCCGCGTCCCAGCCGCCCAGCGGCGGGGAGCTGTACCTGGCCTGCCGCTGGGGGAGCGACGGCGCCCAGTGCGCCCAACTGGCGGAGGGGCGCGGCCTGCGCGCGCTGTTTCTGTTCACCCCCGCCCAGCTGCGGGAGCAGGACGATCTGGTCCGCCGCCTGGCGGGGGCGGGCCACACGGTAGGGCTGGCCCTGGACGGGGACAGCACCGGCGCCTGCCTCGCCCAGGCCCAGGAGGGCCGCGGGCTGCTGGCCGCCATCGCCCGCTGCCCCGCCCTGGTGGCCGCCGCCCCCAATCTGGACGGCGCCGGACGCGAGGCGCTGGTTCAGGCGGGCTTTGCGGTGTGGTCCCCCACGGTGCGGGGGGCGGACTATCCCACCGGCGCGGCTCTGGCCCGGGCGCTGGACCCCCAGCAGGTGAACTACGTGGAGGTCAGCTGCGGCCGGGGCGGCTCCGCCTTCCTGCGCGCGGCGCTGAACGCCATGGAGGAGGAAAACTGCCAGATCTATCAGGCCACCGCCCCGGCTCTGTCATAAAAAGGCCGTCCAACCCCCTCAGAGGTCCAGCATCACCCGCTCGATGCCCGCCACCGCCTCGTCCACCAGGCCGTCAATATCAAGGGCCTTCTCCGCCTCCTCCAGCTCCTCCAGCTTGGGCTTGGTCCGGGGGTGCTTGGGGGTGAACACGGTGCAGCAGTCCTCATAGGGCAGGATGGAGGTCTCGAACGTGCCGATCTTCCGGGCGATGCGGACGATCTCCTCCTTGTCCATGCCGATCACCGGCCGCAGCACGGGCAGGGTGCACACCCCGTCGGTGCAGGCCAGGGCGTCCAGGGTCTGGCTGGCCACCTGGCCCACCGACTCTCCCGTCACCAGGGCCTGGATACCGTTTTTTTCCGCCACCCGGCAGGCAATGCGCATCATGAACCGCCGCATGAGGACGGTGAAGAGCTCCTCTGGGCAGGACCGGCGCAGCTCCTCCTGGACCTTGGTGAAGGGCACCACGTGGACGCACTGCTTGCCGGTGTAGGGCACCAGCAGCCGGGCCAGGTCCAGCACCTTCTCCTTGGCCTCGGGAGAGGTGTAGGGGTAGGAATAGTAGTGGATCATGTCCACGATGACCCCCCGCTTGGCGATCATCCAGGAGGCCACGGGGGAGTCGATCCCCCCGGACAGCAGGGACAGCGCCCTGCCCCCCATGCCCACGGGCAGCCCCCCCGCCCCTGGCTCCGGGTCGGCGTGGATGTAGGCGTCGAAATCCCGCACCTCCACGTGGACGGTGAGCTGTGGGTGGTGCATGTCCGCCGTCAGGTGGGGGTAGCGGTCGTGGAGCTCCCCGCCCACGTACTGGGACAGCTGAATGGAGGTCATGGGAAAGGTCTTGTCCGCCCGCTTGGACTCCACCTTGAAGGAGCCTGCGGCGGCCAGCTTGTCCCCCAGGTAGTCCACGGCGCAGGCCACGATGGCGTTCTTGTCCTTGGGGCAGGCCCGGGCCCGGCACACCCCCACCGCGCCGAACACCTTGCCCATGGCCTGCCACGCGCCCTCGAAGTCGCAGCTCCCGTCCAGCGGCTCCACATAGGTGGTGGACTGCCGGGTGTAGACCTTGAAGGAGCCGTACTTTTTCAGCCGCCGCTTCACGTTCCCCATCATCTTCTCTTCAAAGCCCCGGCGGTTGAGGCCCTTGAGCACCATTTCCCCCTGCTTGAGCAGAATGATTTCTCCCATACTATCCCTGGCTTTCTGATTGAATTTCCCCCTATTTTACCTTGACCCGGGCGGCGCTGTCAAGAGGCGGCGCCCCCCGGCAAAACGCACTTGCCCCCCGCCCCGAATTGTGTTAAAATCTGGTGAGTGAACGCACAGCAGAGACGAGAGGGGGAAGGGGCCGTGTGCTGACCGCCGCGGTCCTGTGTTTTTATGTCCAGCAAAACCGCATTTGACAACCAGCGCTATGTGGAAACCCAGTCCGCCCGCATCCGGGCGCGCATCGCCCAGTTCGGGGGCAAGCTGTACCTGGAATTCGGCGGCAAGCTGTTCGACGACTACCACGCCGCCCGGGTGCTGCCCGGCTTCGCCCCGGACAGCAAGATCCGTATGCTCCTGGAGATGCGGGACAGCGTGGAGATCGTCATGGTCATCAACGCCGCCGACATCGAGCAGAGCAAGGTCCGGGGGGATTTGGGCATCACCTACGACGAGGACGTGCTGCGCCTCATCGACACATTCCGGGGCGAGGGGCTGTATGTGGGCAGCGTCACCATCACCCAATACGCCGCCCAGCCCGCGGCGGACGCGTTCAAGCGCCGGCTGGAGGAGCTGGGGGTGCGGGTCTACCTCCACTACACCATCTCCGGCTATCCCCACGACGTGGGGCGCATCGTGTCCGACGAGGGCTTCGGCCGCAACGACTATATCGAGACCGGCCGGCCCCTGGTGGTGGTCACCGCCCCCGGCCCCGGCTCGGGCAAGATGGCCGTCTGCCTGTCCCAGCTCTACCACCACTACAAGCGGGGGGTAAAGGCGGGCTACGCCAAGTTCGAGACCTTCCCCATCTGGAACCTGCCCCTGAAGCACCCGGTGAACCTGGCCTACGAGGCGGCCACCGCCGACCTCAACGACGTGAACATGATCGACCCCTTCCACCTCCAGGCCTATGGGGAGACCACGGTGAACTACAACCGGGACGTGGAGGTGTTCCCCGTCCTCCAGGCCATGTTCGGGGAGATCATGGGGGAAAGCCCCTACAAGTCCCCCACCGACATGGGGGTGAACATGGTGGGCAGCTGCATCGCTGACGACGAGGCGGTGTGCGCCGCCGCCAAGCGGGAGATCGTCCGGCGCTACTACGCCGCCCTGTGCGACCGCCGCCGGGGCCAGGGCAGCGACGAGATCGTCTACAAGCTGGAGCTTTTGATGAAGCAGGCCCAGGCCGGTCCCGAGCTGCGCCCCGTCATCCACGCCGCCGAGGCCAAGGCCGAGGAGCGGGGGGAGCCCGCCGCCGCCATCCAGCTGCCCGACGGTCGGGTTGTGGTGGGCAAGACCTCCGAGCTGATGGGGGCCGCCGCCGCCGCGCTGCTCAACGCGCTGAAGGCCCTGGCGGGCATACACCGCAAGACCCACCTCATCGACCGGGCCGCCATTGAGCCCATCCAGGCGCTGAAAATCGGCCACCTGGGCAGCCGCAACCCACGGCTGCACTCCGACGAGGTGCTCATCGCCCTGGCCATCTCCACCGCCACCGTCCCCATGGCCGCCCAGGCGCTGGACAGCCTGGACAAGCTGCGCGACTGCGAGGCCCACTCCTCCGTCATCCTCACCGCCGCCGACAGCGGAACCTACTCCAAGCTGGGCCTGCGCCTGACCTGCACCCCCCGCTATCAGGGCAGCCAGCTCTACCACAAGTAGGCGGAGCATGTTTCACGTGAAACATTCGTTTTAAGTCCCTTGAAAAGAAAAGGCTTGCAATCGAGCCGGAACTGTGGTATTATGCTAGATACCTGTGCGGGACCTGCCCGCCTTTACCAAGCCATCACCGAAAGGATTTGAGTCAACATGACCACTCCCCAGATTATTGTCTCTATCATTTACTTTATCGTGTCCCTGGCGCTGGTCGCCATCGTCATGCTCCAGTCCGGCAAGAGCGCGGGCCTGTCCGGCGCCATCGCCGGCGGCGCGGACACCTTCCTGTCCAAGAACAAGGCCAAGTCCGCCGACGCCCGGCTGGCCAAGATGACCAAATGGGTGGCCATCGTGTTCATGGTCCTCACCCTGGCGCTGTGCCTGCTGTCCCTGACCTGACGCGCAATGTGAAAAAGCTCCCTCCGCTCCGGCGGAGGGAGCTTTTTTGCCCGGAAAATCCCCTGGAATTTCAAATTGAAACCCGCCCGCCCCCCTGGTACAATGACACCATCAGGCGCGCTGAAATACAATCAGGAGGGCTTATCTATGGACAAAACCTACTCTATTGAGGATCTGGCCGGCTTCACCGGCCTCACCGACCGCACCCTGCGCAGCTATTTGCAGGAGGGGCGGCTCACCGGCGCCAAGGTGGACGGCGCGTGGCGCTTCTCCCCGGAGGACGTGCAGCGGCTGTTCCAGGACGGCGGCGCACGCCGGGCCATGGCGGCCAACCGCAACGCCAAGGTCTACGACTTCATGCTGGGCGGACAGCCGGAGGACCGCTGCTGCCTCATCCGGGACATCCCCGTGGACGGGGACGGCGAGGGGGCGCTGCGCCAGCGCCTGCTGGACCGGGTGAACCGGGAGGAGGGCGCGGTGTCCTTCTCTTACTCCTACGGCGTGGACCGGCGGGGGCTGGGCGCGGCCCGGGTCATCCTCACGGGACCCAGCCAGCGGGTTCTGGCGGTACTGGCGGACACATAACAACCGGCCCCCGGCGGCTTGCCGGGGGCCGGTTCTCTATGCCCTCAAATGCTCGGGCGGCCGGTATTGCAGCGCCTCCGCCAGGTGGTGGGCGGCGATGCCCTCCGCCCCGTCCAGGTCCGCGATGGTGCGGGCCACCCGCAAAATGCGGTCGTACCCCCGGGCGGTTAGCCCCAGCCGGTCATAGGCCCCCCGTATGAGCTGCTGGCAGGCTTCGTCCAGCTTGCAGTAAGCCCGCAGCTCCCGGGGGCCCATCTGGGCGTTGCAGGCGGGACCGTCTGGGCCGTAGCGCGCCGTCTGAACGGCCCGGGCGGCGTTCACCCGCGCCCGGATGGCCGCCGAGCTCTCCGCAGGCGGGGCGTTCCCCGACAGCTCATCGTAGTCCAAGGAGGGCACGTCCACACAGATGTCGATACGGTCCAGCATGGGGCCCGACAGCCGGGACAGGTAGCGCCGCACCCCCTGCTCCGTGCAGGTGCAGCGGCCCGACGGGTGGCCATACCAGCCGCATTTGCAGGGGTTCATGGCGCACACCAGCATGAACCGGCTGGGATAGGTCACAGAGCCGGACACGCGGGAGATCTGGGCCACTCCGTCCTCCAGGGGCTGGCGGAGGACCTCCAGCACGTCGGAGTGGAACTCGGGCAGCTCGTCCAGAAAGAGCACGCCGTTGTGGGCCAGGGAGATCTCCCCCGGCCGGGGGCTGGAGCCGCCCCCCGTCATCCCCGCCGCCGAGATGGTGTGGTGGGGGGCGCGGAAGGGCCGGCGGCGCACCATGGGGTGCTCCCGGCTGGTCAGCCCCATGACGGAGTAGATTTCCGTGCAGGCCAGCGCCTCCGCCCGGGTCAGGTCGGGGAGTATGGAGGGCAGGCGCTTGGCCATCATGGACTTGCCCGAGCCGGGGGAGCCCGACATGAGCACGTGGTGGCCCCCCGCCGCAGCCACCTCCAGCGCCCGCTTGGCGTGCTCCTGCCCCTTCACCTCGGAGAAGTCGGGGCCTTGGAGGGGCGGCAGCTCGTCCTGCCACGCCGGAGCGGGCGGGATGGTCCGCCCGCCGGACAGGTGGAGGGCCAGCTGCTCCACCGTGCCCACGGGGATGACCTCCAGCCCCGCCGCCAGGGTGGCCTCGGGGGCGTTATCGGCGGGGACAAACAGGCGCCGCACCCCCGCCCGGCCGGCCGCCAGCGCCATGGGCAGCACCCCCGGCACCGGCCGCAGCCGCCCGTCCAGGGACAGCTCCCCGATGAAGGCGGAGTCCCGCTCGTTTTTCAGCGAGAGCTGGCCGCCCGCGCACAGAATGCCCACCAGAATGGGCAGGTCGTACACCGTGCCCGCCTTGCGCTGCCCGGCGGGGGCCAGGTTCACCGTGATGCGGGAGACGGGGAAGTCAAAGCCGCTGGACTTCACCGCCGAGCGCACCCGCTCCCGGGCCTCTTTCACGGCGGCGTCGGGCAGGCCCACCACGTCGAAGGCGGGCAGGCCGCCGGACAGGGCGCACTCGGCCGTGACGGGATAGCCCGCCACCCCGTTCAGCCCTAGGGAGGGCACATTGCATACCACGGGCGCTCACCCCTTTCTGCCTTTCTAATTGGTCCGTTTGGAATAGTCTACCACGCTTCGGCCCGCCGCGCAAGGGCGGGACGGGCTGGAAATGAATCAAAGCCCCAGGATATCCAATCTTATGCGAAAACTTCCCGGAAAAAATCCGCTTTGACAATTGCAAAATCGGGACAGATGTGATAGACTATTCAGCGCGAAATGAACGGACCAAATCGGGGACGTTCGCATATGAAAAGGAGGAAAACGCCTATGGCACGCAAGTTCAAAACTATGGACGGCAATACCGCCGCCGCCCACGTGTCCTACGCATTCACCGAGGTGGCCGGCATCTATCCCATCACGCCGTCCAGCCCCATGGCCGACAATGTGGACCAGTGGGCCGCCGCCGGCCGCAAGAACATCTTCGGCCAGACCGTCAAGGTCATCGAGATGCAGTCCGAGGCCGGCGCCGCCGGCACCGTCCACGGCTCCCTGGCCGCCGGCGCCCTGACCACCACCTACACCGCCTCTCAGGGCCTGCTGCTGATGATCCCCAACATGTACAAGATCGCCGGCGAGCTGCTGCCCGGTGTGTTCCACGTCTCCGCCCGCACCGTGGCCGCCCAGTCCCTGAACATCTTCGGCGACCACTCCGACGTGATGGCCTGCCGCCAGACCGGCTTCGCCATGCTGGCCGAGGGCAACGTGCAGGAGG
>ERZ779629.562-NODE-562-length-14547-cov-5.872619_pt1 | contig 14547 bp, 11 predicted proteins | sample MGYA00514192_ERZ779629 | MGnify/ENA primary metagenome ERZ779629 (study PRJEB29562, sample SAMEA4376709) | mouse gut metagenome | isolation source: Cecum | study: EMG produced TPA metagenomics assembly of the A DSS colitis mouse model was used to assess the... | reverse complement strand
TCGCAAACCTTCCGAAACGTTGGGGCGCAAAGCTAGGGGACTAAGTGCCTTGGGGCATATGTCAGCCCGGCTGCCGGATACCTTTGCATCCGCGCAAAAATCTGCAAGGAAAGGTAGCGTAAGAAACCATGACGAATTTAAAAACCATTGCGGCGCGGGGACTGGCTCTATTCGTCTCCGCAGCCATGTGTCTGGGCATCCTTCAGAATACCGCTTCCGCGGCTGTCGTGGACTCCAAGGTCTGCGGCCAGGAGGTGCACACTCACAACGAGAGCTGCTATGGGGACGTGCTCTCCTGCACCTTGGAAGAGACTGCGGGACATACCCATGGCGAGGACTGCTTCTCCACGGAGTCCACCCAGACCTGCACCCTGGAAGAGGCCCAGGGCCATGCCCACGGCGAGGACTGCTATACGCTCACCCCGGGCGAGTCTGTCCTGACCTGCACCGAGGAGGAGGGGGAGAACCACGCCCACGGCGAGGGCTGCTACACGCTCACCCCGGGCGAGTCTACTCTGACCTGCACCGAGGAGGAGGCGGAAGGCCACGCCCACGGTGCGGAGTGCTTTACCCAGCAGACCGTCCAGACCTGCACGCTGGAGGAGGCGGAAGGCCACGTCCACGGCGTGGACTGTTACCAGCGCGGCCTGGTCTGCGGCAAGGAGGAGCACACCCACGCGAGCGGCTGCTTCAGCGCCGACGGCCTGGCTGACCAGCTCTACAAGGCCCTTCAGAACACCGAGGACAAGGACGTGGTCCTGATCCTCAACGGCGTCACCCTGGATCTGGACAACTACACGGGCGGCAACATCCGCGTAGTAACGGCGGGCCAGACCCTGACCATCCAGGACGGCGATGTGGCCGGCGGCACCATCCAGGGCACCGGCAGCAAGCGGGTCATCACCATCCTCAACGGCGGCACCGTCAACCTGACCGGCAGCACCGTCATCACTGGCGGCGGCCACTCCGGCGGCGCCGGCGTCTTTGTGGGCCAGAACTCCACCTTCAACATGGCGGGCGGAGAGATCTCCGGCAACGTCTCCGCTGACTCCGACAAGGGCGGCGGCGTTCTGGTGGAGGGCGCCTTCAACATGAGCGGCGGCACCATCCGGAACAATCAGGCCGGCGAGGGCGGCGGTATCTTTGTGGACACCACCGGCCATTTCACCATGACGGGCGGCGCCGTGGACGGCAACACTGCCAACGTCGGCGAGGGCGGCGGTATCTACATCCAGGGTACCGGCGACATCTCCCGGGGCAGCATTACCAACAATGAGACCAAGACCACAGCGGACCTGGGCGGCGGCGGCATTTACATTGAGGTCAGCGGCCGGCTGAACCTCAAAAATGCCATCATCACCGACAACCAGGCCCAGGGTCTGGGCGGCGGCCTGGGCGCCTGCGTCCACGGCAAGACCGTGATCTTCCTGACCAACGGCGCCCTCATCTACGGCAACGAGGCCCTTGGCAACAGCTTCTCCCAGGGCCACTACGACAGCACAACCGGCACCTTCAACGGCACCAAGATCGACGGCCACGATGTCTGGGAAAACGACCAGGCTTTCAAGGACAGCGCCCAGGACATCTTCGCCGCCAGCGATTCCCAGAACTCGGACTGGACCACCAACCACTACGGCGCGGGCGCCATCTACGTCAGCAACCAGGCGCTGGGCGGCGGCGAGGCCAACTGGTCCGGCTTTGTGTTCGCCTACGGTCCTGACGGCAAGCTGATCTGCGATGAAAACGGCAAGCCCGTGTGCTGCCCTGTGGACGCCGAGGGCAACGTTATCGAGGGCCACAAGCTTCTCGGTATGACTGCGGAGCCCGACGAGGACACCATCAAGGCCGCCGAGCAGGCCGTGGCCTCTCTGGGCGGCGTGATCATCAGCGGCAACAAGTCCGCCACCCACGGCGGCGGCATCGGCAACAACGGCCTGCTGGTTATCGGCGAGGGCCAGTTTGAGGAGGTAGAGGGCACCCAGGACCTGGAGCTGAAGAAGGAGTTGGAGACCCCCGAGGACTCCGACCGCGTCCTTCAGGACCAGGAGTTTGGCTTTGTTGTAACCGACTCCACCGGCAACGCGGTCAGCAGCGGCCGGAACGACGTCAACGGCGGCGTGAACATCACCTTCCCCCCGGAGACCTTTGCCGAAGCAGGTATCTACACCTTCTTCGTGCGGGAGGAGATCCCTGCGGGCGCGCTGCGGGACGAGAACGGCGCCTACTACACTCTGGCCGAGGACGGCAGCCGGATCACCTATGATCCGGCCGTGTATGTCGTTGTCATCGAGGTCACCGAGGAGGAGATCTGCAAGGACACCCTGGGTCTGGACGCTGCCCACGGCGGCGTGGACATCATCCTGCGGACCCTTACCGTCGGCGAGCCCGCCCTCTTCAAGGCGGTTCTCGACGACGAGGGCAACCCCCTCTTCGATGCAGACGGCAATCCCGTGGTGTTTTTCCAGAACCTGGACGGCATTACCTTTAACAATCAGTACACGGTAGAGCCCACCGAGCCTGAGAAGCCCACCGAGCCAGAGAAGCCCACCGAGCCCGAGAACCCCACCGAGCCCGAGAACCCCACCCAGCCCGAGAAGCCCACCGAGCCTGAGCGGCCCACTGAGCCCCAGCGGCCTGAGCGGCCTGAGCAGCCCGAGGACCGGGTTGATCCCCCTGAGGACCCCGATGAGCCCGAGCAGACCGAGGAGCCTGCGCAGCCTGACGCGGAACTGCCCACGCTGGAAATCCCCCTGATGGAGCTCCCCGAGGTGGACACTCCCGATGAGGAGCTGCCCGACATGGAGATTCCCCTGACGGAGATCCCGGTAGAGGAGCCCGACATGGAGATCCCCGACACGGAGATCCCCCTGGCCCAGGTGCCGAAGACCGGCGACATCTCCGGCTTCTGGTATCTGGCGGGCCTTCTGGCCGCCTGCGGTCTGGCCCTTCTGCGCGCCCTTGGCGGCAAGCGGGAGGAAGAGGCCGAGTAAGCACCCAGCAAAAGGAGGCCGGGGCCTGAGGCCCCGGCCTCCCGTACGGGGTGGAAAGGAGCGGCTTTGCAGTGAAGAAAAAGCCATATAGAATTCTCACGGTCCTGCTGCTGCTGGTTTTGGTGGGCAGCGCCGCAGCTGCCGGCTGGCACCTGCTGGACGTCCGCCAAGGGGAGCGGGCCTATCAGGAGGCCTCCCAGGCCGCCGGACTGGCGCCGCCGGAGCTGGAATCCCCCGATGTCCCGGAGGCGCCCTCCGGGACGGACGCTCCGGCGGAGATTCCGGCGGGGAGCCCGGCGGAGGCGCAGCCGGAGGCCCCGGCGGAAACCCTGGAGGACCGCCTGGACGCCCTGGCGGCTGTGGACCTGTCCCTGCTGCGGGCGGTCAATCCCCAGGTGGTGGGCTGGCTTGAGATACCAGGCACCCGGATCTCCTACCCGCTGCTCCAGGGCGAGGACAACAGTTACTATCTCAGGCACACCTGGACAGGCGGCACCAGCTCTGTGGGGGCCCTCTTCCTGGAATGCACCAACAGCCCGGATTTCAGCGGCTTCAACACCATCATCTATGGGCACAACATGCGCAGCGGCGCTATGTTCGCCGGCCTGCACCGCTATGAGGAGCCGGGCTACTGGCAGGAGCACCCCAGCGTCTACCTTGTGGACGACGCCGGCCTGCACCGCTACGACATTTTCGCCGCCCACGCCCCCGGCGTGCAGGAGATCGTCTACCGTCTGGATTTGACCGAGGCGGAAATCCAGGAGGAGTTCATCTCCTTCTGCCTGGAGCGCTCGGTTATTAACACCGGCATCATCCCTGCGGCGGGGGACAGCATTCTCACCCTCTCCACCTGTACCGGCAGCGGCTATGACGCCCGCTGGGTGGTCCAGGCGGTGCTGCGGGAGGACATGGTCCCGGCTTCGGAGTAGGCGGGGGCGTGTGAAAAGGGCCCGGAGGCCATGGCCTCCGGGCCCTTTTCACGTCTTCATGGTTATCCCAGCTGGTTGATTTCGCAGAGAATCTTGGCCGTCTCGGCCCGGGTGATGTTGCTGCCGCCGCGGAAGCTGCCATCGCTGCCGCCGGTCAGGATGCCCGCCCGGTACCAGCGGTAGACCACCGCGCCGTAGGGATCGCTCTCCTGCAGGTCCGGTACGGCGGGATCGGCCACCACCACAGTCATCCGCTCCGGGGAAATGGCCCCATCCAAAATGGACACCATCTCAAACCGGGTGGCAGGCCTGGCCATCTCGGAGAGGGGGAGGGTGGCGCTATCCACCAGCCCCTGGGCGGCACAGTAGTCGTAGGCCGCCTGATACCAGGGGCCCTCGCCGCCCTCGGGGACGCTCTCCCCGTGTTCTGCGGCGTACATACGGGCGGCCAGGGTCACCGTCTCCGCCAGGGAGAGGGTGCCGGCGGGGTTAAACTGGTCCCCGGACCCGGCCATCAGCCCCGCGCTGTAGACCGCCTCCACGCTTGCCCGGTACCAGGCGTCCTCCGGCACGTCGCGGAACGGCAGCTCCACCGGCTTGGGCCAGTAGGCCTCCGGGTTAAAGAACTCCACCTGGTAGCTGATCTCGGCGGCGGCTCCGCCGGTGGTCTTCAGCCCGCTGATGGTGACGGTATACACCCCCTCGTACTTCTCCACCCCGTCGGGCCGGAAGATTATGCAGTTATTGATGCCCCGGTAGCTGGTATCCACGTTGAAGTAGAGCCCGGAGTCAGCGGCGGCATAGCTGCCGCCCTGCCGGAAGGACCAGGTCTTCCCGTCGCTCTCCCGCCGCAGGGAGACGCTGGCCCCCTCCGGGGCGGCGTACTTGTCCGGATTCACGGTAACGCTCCAGGCGGTATCCCCATGGAACAGGGAGGGGATGGAGTTGGGGAAGTACCCGGAGGCGGGCCAGGAGATGAAGTCGTAGTCCAGCGCGGCGGCGCTGCGGTCAAAGGCGTACTCGGCGGTGTGAATCCAGCCGTCCACGGCGGTGGCGGCGCCAAAGCCGGTCTTAGCCATCTGCGGGTTCAGCTGCCAGCGGCGGTGGCCCAGACGGGCCACGTTGTTCTCATCGCTGTCATCCATCCACATATCCACGGAGAAGGCGATGGGGCCGTTTTCCGGCTTCCACCCCAGGTAGATGGCGATATTGCTGCTGCTGGCGCCCTCTCTGCCCAGCTGATAGAGGGCGCTGTCCATCCCCGCCGGGGGAGCGGGGGTGTGGCTCATGGCGTTGTTGGCGGCGTTGACCAGGGCGGCGGCCTGGGTCATGGCGGTGTAGCCGTCGTCCAGGGCCACGGCAGGCAGCCCGGCAATGCGCCGCAGGTTATTCAACCGGTTCAGCCCCGCCAGCAGCACCTCCTGCCGCACGCTCCCGGCGCTGTAGGGGGCGCTGGTGCTGGGGGCGGTGAGATAGGGCGCCTCCGGCTGGCTGACCGCCTCGGGCTGCACCAACAGGGCAACCTCCTCCTTGGTCAGCTTGGGCAGGGAGGAGCAGCCGCTGTCCATGTACGCCGCCGCCCGGCCGTTTCCGGGCAACAGGGAGAGGACCAGGGCCAGGCACAGTACCAGACCCCCTATCCGTTTTCTCAGTTTCATATTTCGGGCCTCCTGATAAAATTTGCCGGCTGCCACCCCTGGTCAGCCGGCTGCATAGGTATATTGTAGTCGAAATGCCTGGCGCTGTCAAGTGGGACTTGCCGTCACCGGTCCCGCCGCAGCAGGCGGATATCCTCGCCAAAAAACCGCAGCACCTGGTACTCCCCCCGGACCCGGGAGGCGGCGCCCTCCCCGTAGCGGGGGGCCAGATCCTCGGCGGCCAGGTTGGTGGAGAGCACCGTCTTGCGCCGGCCCGCCAGCCGGTCGTTGACAATGCGGTAAAAGGCGGACTGGACAAAGCTGGTGAGCATCTCGGTGCCCAGGTCATCCATGATGAGCAGGTCGCAGTGGAGGCAGCGGTCGATCTCCCGGTCCGGGTCCTCCTCATAGGGGCTCTCCCGGCCAAATTTCTCCCGCTCGAACTGTTGGAAGATGTGGGCGGCGGTGTCGTAGACCACGGAGAAGCCCCGGCCGCTGACCTCCCGGGCGATGCAGGCGGAGAGGAAGGTCTTGCCCAGCCCCGGCGCGCCGGTAAAAAGCAGGTTTCCGGTCTGGGCGCCGAAGGAGGCGGCGTACTCCACACAGATCTCCCGGACCATCTCCATATTCTCCCGGGGGCTGCGGGCATACTGGGGCCAGACCTCCCGGCTGTACCAATCCAGGGAGAAGCTCTCAAAGGACTGCCCTCCCAGGTCCAGCAGCTTGCTCAGGCGGCGGTTCTGCTCCTGGGTGTAGTAGGCCAGCAGGCACCGGCAGGGCGTGCCGTCCCGGAGGTAGCCGCTGTCGCCGCAGAGGGGGCACTCCGGCCGGCTGTCCAGGGCCTCCGGCGGACAGCCCATGGCCGCCAGCAGGGCGGTGCGCTGGGCCTGTAGGGCCAGATTGCCCTGTTCCAGCTCCCGCAGCGCGGCCTCCGGGTTCCCGTTCTCGCCGAAGGCGGCGGCCACCAGCCGGGCCGCCGTGGCGCTCAGCTCCCGGTCCAGCAGCTCCAGACGGGGCTGGCGGCGGTAGAGCTCCTGCCGTCTCCGCTCCAGCCGGGCCTGACGCCGCTCCTTGTCCGCCAGGAACTGCCGGTAGGCGGCGGACATGATGGCGGTATCCTGGGACATTTACCCTTCCTCCTTTTTTCTGCGCAGCTGCTCCAAATACTTCTCCATCCGGGCCATGTCCTCCCGGGCCGCCTCCGAGGCCGGACCGGACGCCGGCTGGGGACCAGAGGCCGGTCGGGGGCCGGACGCCGGTCGGTCACCGGCGGCGATCTCGGCCAGGGTATGCAGGCCCTTCTGGTGCCAGGAGGAGAGAATCTTATTCATATAGGGCCACTTGAGCTCCTTACATTTGAGAATGGTCTTGTCGTAGGCGGCCTCCAGGGCCTCGCTGTCAAAGCCCATGCCGCTCCAGGCCAGGAGGTAGCGCTCCTCGGTAGGGGAGGGGGGGCGGTCTCCCAGCCGCAGCAGGCGCATCAGCTGGGGGAGGGCCTGGCGGCGGCGCTGGTACTGCTTGATGTAGGCGGCGGCGCTCTCCTGGCCCATCAGGCCCAGGCGAGCCCAGAGGTAGCCCTCCTTCTCGATCTGCCGCAGGGTGGGCCGGCGGCCAGGGCCGTACTGGGCGGCGGTGCGCTCGGCGCAGAAGCCCACCAGCAGGAATATCACGTCCGCCGGCAGGCCCAGCTGGTCGTACAATCCCAGAAGGACGGCCAGATCCGGGGTGGTGAGCTTCTTCCCCAGTTTGTCCTCCACCGCTCCCGTCAGAGCGGAAAACTCCGCCCCCTCCATGGCCCTGGCCATGTCGGCCCGGGTATACTCCGGCAGCTTCTCCTCGGGGGGTGTGGGGGCCTCCTCCCGGGGCCGGGAGACCAGTCCCTGGGCCGTCAAAGCCTCCAGGGCGGCCTGGAACCGGTCCGGCGGCCAGCCCAGCTGGCCCCGCAGCCGCTGGCTGTCTGCGGCGCCCTTGTCCCGGAGCACGGCAATATAGAGGAGGGCGGCATCCCCGTTGCCCGCCTCCACCAGCCTCCGGGCCACCGGGCCGGAGAGGACCACCCCCTCCTCCTCCGGCAGATGCAGCACGTATCCGCTGATGGCGCTCCCCTCCTTTCGACTGTGACTGCCTCTATTCTACACGAAAACCCTCCTCCCGTAAAGGGCCGGGGGCAAAAAAAGGGGGCAGGGCCCTTTCATCCTCTGAAAAAGCCCGCCCGTATGGCCGCGCGGCGATTCCCTCACCCCTGGACGCTGAGGGTGCTTCTGGGGCCCGCCAGGCGCTCCAGGGTGTCCAGCGCCTCCCGGAAAGCACTCCGCCCGGCGCCGCGCAGCAATTGCGCCAGCTCCTCCCGGATCTTCCCCTGGGCGGTCATGGCGCGCATCTCCAATTCCAGCCGGTTCATCTGCAGCACCTGGCGCACCTCGCCGCCCTGCTGGGCATCCGTCAGAATAGTCCGGTAGACGCTGACGCTGGAGGCGGCAAAATCCAGCTCCTGCAAGGTGTACAGGCCGTCCTCCCCCTGGTGCAGGGACCGGACGCTGGCTTCGCAGGAGATGGCCAGCACGCTGTCGTAAACCCGGTCCCGCTCCCCGGGCTGGCCGTAGTGCGCCAGGAAGCCTCCCACCAGATCCGCAAAGGAACCGGCCAGAATATTTCTGCCCCGCTCCCAGAGGCGGTCCAGTTGATCCAGCTGCGCCTGGGCCTCCGCTCCCCCTCCCGCCTGCATCTGCTCCTGCCGGGCGTGGTAGGCGCCGCTGAGTGCATCGATGGCCCCGGCCAGATCCCCGGGCAGGTAGCCGCTGCTGAAGCTCACCGCCGCCCGGAAGGTGGCTGACGCCGTGCCGTCTCCCACGGAGGCCAGAAAGCGCACCGCCGCCGCCCTGGTCACCGTGCCGTTGGCCAGATCGATGCTGGTCATGGTGGCGGCGGTCAACCGCGCAGCGCCGTCCTCCTGGACCACCCTGCCGCTGCCCCAGCTGATGTGTCGGCCCAGCAGGGCGCTGGAGCCACAGACCGTCACCTTGGGCCCGCCTGGAAATGCCTGGCTGAAGTCCATCTCGCAGTGGATGGGGTTGGCGTATCCCAGGGGGTTTTTCACCCTGCTGTCCGCGATATCCTGGACGGAAGGTCCCTTCTCGCCTGGAGACAGGGGGCGGGGCTGGATGCGGTCCTGGGCGGGCATCGTAATCTCATTCACCGGTGGGCCTCCTTTGCTTCTTCTTGTCTTTTATATCGGCCCCTGCTTGGAAAAACATAAGACCCGGAGGCGCACCGCGCCCCCGGATCTTTCTGTCTCTGCGGCTCTTGTATCCCCGCCGCCCCGGTTCAGCCGGTCCGCGCCCTCTATCCCGGGGGCAGGTCCGGCTCGCCGCCGGCTCCGGGGAGGCCCTCCTCCTCCGGCTGGCCGGACGTTTCGTCCTCCGCCGGCTTCCCGGCGGTGCCCACCAGAATGATCTCATTGCGGCTCTTATAGCTGCTGCGGGCCTCCTCCGTGCGGGAGAGGAGCTCCCCGTCTCCGCTGTAGAGGCAGCGGTAGGTCACCACCTCCCGGCCGGTGTAGCCGCTCTGCTGCTGCTGGCGCACGCCCCAGGGCAGCTCCGCCATCTCCCGGTACTCCGTCTCGTAGGGGGTGGTGGAGAGCTCGTCGTACTCCATCTCCACATATGTATCGTCGGTCTTGGTGCCCCGAAGGGTGACCGTGAGCTGGCTGTCCCGGTACTCCGCCTCAATGCGCACCGGATAGCCGGTGTTGTTTTTAAACCGGAACTCCGGCCCGCCCCAGCTGACGGTGGCGTCCATCCCCCGGGCGATGTATCCGGGCCAGTACCGGTGGTTGTAGCGCTCCACGATCTCCAGGTTGCTGCGCATGGCGGCCAGATACAGGGTGCTGCTGGTCTGGCAGATGCCGCCCCCCACCGTGTCCACGGTCTCGCCGTTGACATAGGAGGGGGCCGCGCCGAACCCCCGGGCGGTGGTCCGCTCGCCCACCACCAGATTGTAGTCGAACTCGTCCCCGTCGTTGAGCACCGTGCCGTTGATCAGCCGGCCGGAGAGCTTCACGTTCCCCCGGCGCACGCTGCTGCCGCTGACGGCGGTGGAGGCCGTGCCCAGCACGTCCCGGAAGAGGACCGCCTCCAGCTCCCGGGCGGTCAGCGCCGGCTCCACAATCTCGGCGGGCAGGCGCACCCGCTCGCCGGGCGCCGCCGCGTCCAGGGCGAAGGCGGCGGCCTCCGCGTCCAGCCGGATGCCGGGCCGTCCCTCCACCACCCGCCCGGTCTCGATGTCATAGCGGGCGGGGGTGGGCTCGCTCTCCAGCTGCCGGACGGCCTCCTCCAGGTCCAGAGGCCGGGCCTCCACCGTCTCCCAGACGGCGTCCACCTGGCCGCCCCGGCCCTCCAGGGCCTCCAGCTGCCGGACCAGATCCGCCTGGTCCAGCCTGCGGCCATCCACCCCCTTGACGGCGAAGAGGCCGTCCTCTGTCAGCTCCCAGCCGCCGTCCGCCGCCGCCTGGTCAAAGGACGCCGCCAGCTCCGCCGCTGCGGTCTCCAGCGCCTGCCGGTCATAGCCGGTGGCAGAGGCCTCCAGCTCTGTCACGCCTCCCATTTTCCCCCGCAGCATGGTCCAGGCGTTCTGCACCCAGCCCAGAATTCCCGGCTTCCGCCCCACGGCCCAGGCCGCCTCCGCCAGGGCGGCGGTGTCCACCTGGGCGCCCAGCTGGCTCTGGGAGAAGCTGCCCAGCTCCTCCCCGCCGGCGCGGACGGACACGGACTCCTCCAGCAGGCGCTCCCAATCCAGGTCGTTTTCCACCTCCCACTGGGAACACCCCTCCAGGTCCATTCCACCCACGGCCACCCCGGGGAATACCCGGTCATAGCCGCCCGCGTAGAATCCCAGTCCCAGCAGGCAGCCGGTGAGTACGCCCACCAGGGCCGCCGCCCCGATCCAGGCCAGCATCCCCCTTTTTTTCGCCGCATCCACTGCGCCGGTCCGGGCGGTTCCCTTCTCCTCCATGGCTTCCCTCCTCTCCGCCTGCCGGAGTCCGGCAGGCGGGCGTTCCCCTCCATTTTATCACGTCTGCCGGGAAAAAGCATTACAATTTTGTAACAGAGCCCGGCTAAACTACCCCGCCAGCCCCGCGAATACCGGGGCCAGGACCACCGTCAGCAGCCCCGCCACCACAATGGCCAGACTGCTGGCTGCGCCCTGGGCGTCCCCCAGCTCCACCGCCCGGCTGGTACCGGCGGCGTGGGAGGCGGTGCCGATGGCCAGCCCCTGGGCCAGAGGCTCCCGCACCCGGAACAGCTTCAGCAGGGGAGGGGCGGCTACCGCCCCGAAGAGCCCGGTAATCATGATGCAGGCCATGGTGATCGGGGGATAGCCCCCCAGCTCCTGGCTGAGGCTCTTGCCGATGGCGGTGGTGATGGATTTGGGCAGCAGCGTGGCCAGCTGGGCTCCGTCCAGCTGGAAGAGGTACTGCACCGCCACACACCCCAGCATGTGGGCCAGCACCCCCGCCGCCACGCCGGCGGCCACCGCCGGGGCGTTCCGCTTCAGCAGCGCGAACTGCCGGTACAGGGGGATGGCCAGACAGATGGTGGCCGGGGTCAGCAGGAGGTCCAGCACCCAGGCCCCGCCCTGGTAATAGGCCTCATAGTCCGTCCCCGTGGCCAGCAGCACCGCGATGCAGCACAGGGTGGCGAAGAGCAGGGGATTGCAGACCTCCCGGCCGGCCCGCCGGTTGATGGTCCGCGCCAGCTGGAAGGTTCCCAGTGATAAAACCAGGCCAAAATACCCGGAGGATTCTAAGAGCTCACCCATGCCGCCGCGCCTCCCTCCGGATCATCCACTGAGCCACCCGGCCCGTGACCGCCATCACCGCCATGGTCCCCAGGAACCCCATCATGAGCACCGGCAGCAGCATGGGCCGGATGGAGTCCATGGCCGTCAGGAAGCTGACGGAGGGGGAGACCAGCAGCAGCGGCATCAGCTCCAGCAGGAGGTTCCCCACGGTCTCCACCTGCTCCAATTTCAGAACGCCGCTCTTCAGCAGCGCAAACAGCAGCACCAACCCATAGATGCTGGCCGGCACCGGCAGCGGGACGAGGAATTTGATAATCTCCGCCGCAAACGTGATAGCGATTAGTATCAGCGTCTGTTTCAAATACTTCATGGCATCACCCTCCACGGGGGCGCCGCCCCCGGACCCCCGCGAGCCTTTGAAAAGGCTCGATCTAAACTCTGCGGTAAAGCTCCGCTTTGCCGTGATATTTTTATCCGCCTGTGTTTCTAAAAACGACATAAGGAAAAGGAAGTTTTCCGCAAAAAGTTTTTCTTTTGATACTTTTCTTTGTTCACAAAGAAAAGTACGTATGCCAAAATCGATGGATCTCCTCCTCGCAGCACGCCACGCTGCCCTGGACGAACTCCGGCTTGCCGCCGCCCCGGCCGTGGAGGGCGGCGTTCAGCTCCTTGCAGAGTCCCCGCAGGTCGCCTCCCGGCTGGCTGACGGCGTACTGCCAGCTGCCATCGCTCCCGGCGAAGACAGCGCAGCGGCCTCCGGCCCTCTCCTGGGCCATGCCGCACAGCTTCCGCAGGGACTCCCCGTCCATGGGCCCCTCCAGCAGCAGCACGTCCCCCTTTCCGGCGTACTCCTCCGCTTTCCGCTGGAAATCCCCCTCCTCCAGGGCCGCCACCCGGCCCCGGAGGGCGTAGAGCTCCCTTTGCAGCCGCTCCACTGCGGCGGCGGTCTCCCCGGGCTTGGCGGAGAGCAGCTGGGAAATTTTTGTATTCTGCCTCGCGATGGCATTGCACCACGCCAGGGCCCGGCCTCCGGCGGCCATCTCGATCCTGACGCCCTCCCGGAACCTCTGGCAGGAGATGAGCTTCACCAGCCCCACCTGTCCGCTGCTTCTTACGTGGGTGCCGCAGCAGGCGCAGCAGTCGGCCCCGGGCCAAGAGACGATCCGCACCGGGCCCTCCAGGGCCCTTTTGCTCCGGTACTCCAGCTCCGCCAGCGCGGCAGGGGAGGGGAAGCCCGCCGCAAGGGCGTGGTCCTCCCAGATATACTGGTTGGCCAGGGCCTCCACCTCCGCCACGTCCTCCGGCGTCAGCGCCGCGTTGAAGTCGATGGTCACCAGCTCATGGCCGATGTGAAAGCCCACGTTGCCGCAGTGGAATTTCCCACAGAGGATGCCGCTGACGATGTGCTCTCCGCTGTGCTGCTGCATAAAGTCGAACCGCCTTTCAAAATCGACGCTTCCCTCCACAGCGCATCCGGCCTCCAGCGGCCTATCGCAGTAATGGACGATCTCGCCGCTCCTCTCCCGCACATCCAGCACCGCCGCACCGCCCAGGGTCCCGTGGTCTGCGGGCTGGCCGCCCCCCTCGGGATAGAAGGCGGTGCGCTCCAGCACCACGGCCCAGCGGTCCTTCTCCCGCTCGCAGGAGAGGACCGTCCCGGTAAATTCTGTTAAAAATGAATCCTGATAGTATAATTTTTCTGTCATAATACAAATACTGTTGGGCTTTGCCCAAACCCACTGGGGCTCTGCCCCAGACCCCGCCGCCCTTTTCAAAGGGCGGCCCTAAACTTCACCATTTTGGGACTATCTTGCATATAAAGCAGAAGCGAAACGCAGTTTCGCGCAAAAAGTCTTTCTTTTGATTCTTTTCTTTCTTCAGAAAGAAAAGAATGTATGCTACGATATCGACACGATCCACTGCCACACCGGCCCGGCCAGGAACCACCCGATGATTGCCGAAGCGGCATTGGCCGTGAGGCCGTAGGCGGCCTTCTTTGCCCTGCTGCCGCCGTCCAGCAGCTTCACGTACAGCGCTGTCTCCACTATGGTGATGGCCACCTCGGCCAGCGGAAACAGGAAGAGCATAAGGACCCAGTGAACGCCGGTTGTGATGAAGTTATAGCTCAGAAACACCGCCAAGGCTCCCTGGGTGACCAGATTCACCAGCAGGAAGGCCCTCCAGTTCTTTTTCCAATCAAATCCGAAGGCCAGCAGCAAAATCCCCTCGATCAACAGCGTGGGGACCAGTGTGGCCAGGAATTGCAGCACATACCCCGCCCAGGCCGGCGGCGCCTTGGCGGTCTTTGCCGCCCAGTCCACCGTCACCGAGGATTGCAGCGCCTTCCGCTCCAACACCGGGGAGATCCATGACTCTCCGGATTTTGTGACAATTAATATACGGTACGTATCGGGTACGCCCACGTATCCGAAGGTGTGAATTCCCTTTTCCCCCTTCAGGTCCCCCCACATAGGTGCGCCGGTGGACCCCTCCGCCGTGCAGGCGTGCCAGCCCTCCGGCACGGCGGCGCGCAGGGCCTCCAGCAGCGTCTGGTCCAGGGCGGCCGCCTCCTCATCGGAGTAGCTCCACTGGACGCCGTCATAGGTGTGGCCCTGGTACTCCCCCTGGGCCAGGATATCCAGATAGTATAGCTCCTCCGGACCATTTACAATCCGTACTATCAGCTGGGGCTTGGGTCCCGCATCCGCCGCCGCCGTTCCCGCCAGAAAGAGGGCCGTCAGGCAGAAGAGGGCAAGCATTCTTCCCAATCGCTTCATCGTCCAATCCTCCTTTTTCGGGCATACATTTTTTGGGCATACTTTGTTTCGCCCCTCATTTTTACTGGATCAAACCCAAATCATATTTCCAGCCCAGCACCCTCCTCACAGCCGCGTCAATGGTCCCCTCGTCCACCAGCCCGGTCCGCACGGCGTCCGCCACCAGAGGGATCTGCGTCTCGAAGTCCGCCGTCACGATCATGTCGTTCCCCGCCAGCACAGCCAGCACCGCCACGGACCCGTCCGCGGCGTAGGCCTCCACCGCGTCCATGGCCAGATCATCGGTGAGGACCACCCCCTGGAAGTCCAACTCCTCCCGGAGCACCCGGTGGACCTCCGGGGACAGGGAGGCGGGGAAGTCCCCGTCCATGCAGGTGACCACGTTGTGGCTCACCAGCACGGCCCCGGCCCCGGC
>ERZ779629.559-NODE-559-length-14570-cov-7.945436_pt1 | contig 14570 bp, 13 predicted proteins | sample MGYA00514192_ERZ779629 | MGnify/ENA primary metagenome ERZ779629 (study PRJEB29562, sample SAMEA4376709) | mouse gut metagenome | isolation source: Cecum | study: EMG produced TPA metagenomics assembly of the A DSS colitis mouse model was used to assess the... | reverse complement strand
CCACCACCACCATCAACCTGCCCTATATCACCGCCGACGCCACCGGCCCCAAGCACCTGGACCTGACCCTCACCCGGGCCAAGTTCGACCAGCTCACCTCCCACCTGGTGGAGGCCACTGCGGGCCCCGTGCGGCAGGCCATGAGCGACGCGGGCCTGTCCGGCAATGAGATCGAGAAGGTGCTCATGGTGGGCGGCTCCAGCCGCATCCCCGCCGTGCAGGATATGGTCAAGCGCCTCACCGGCAAGGAGGGCTTCAAGGGCATCAACCCCGACGAGTGCGTGGCCATGGGCGCGGCCCTCCAGGGCGGCGTGCTGGTGGGCGATGTGAAGGGCCTGCTGCTGCTGGACGTCACCCCCCTGTCCCTGGGCATCGAGACCATGGGCGGCGTGATGACCAAGCTCATCGAGCGCAACACCACCATCCCCGCCAAGAAGTCCCAGACCTTTACCACCGCCGCCGACAACCAGACCAGCGTGGAGGTCCATGTGCTCCAGGGCGAGCGGGAGATGGCCCAGTATAACAAGACTCTGGGCCGGTTCCACCTGGACGGCATCGCCCCCGCCCGCCGGGGCGTGCCCCAGATCGAGGTGACCTTCGACATCGACGCCAACGGCATCGTCAACGTGTCCGCCAAGGACATGGGCACCGGCACCGAGCAGCACATCACCATCACCTCCTCCACCAACATGTCCAAGGAGGACGTGGACAAGGCCGTGCGGGAGGCGGAGCAGTTCGCTGCCGAGGACGCCAAGCGAAAGGAAGAGGTGGACACCCGCAACGAGGCCGACCAGATGGTCTACCAGACCGAGAAGATCCTGAGCGAGATGGGCGACAAGGTGGAGGCCGGCGACAAGGGCGCCATCGACGCCGCCCTGAACAAGGTGAAGGACGCCCTGAAGGGCAGCGACACCCAGGCCATCAAGGACGCCACCGAGGAGCTGAAAAAGGCGTTCTACGCCGTCAGCGAGAAGCTGTACTCCCAGGCGGGAGCCCAGGCCGGCGGCCCCGGCCCCGACATGGGCGGCGCGGGCTTCGCCGGTGGCCAGCCCGGCGGCGATAATGTAGTGGACGCCGACTATGAAGTGGTGGACGATGACCAGAGCAAATAACAAACCAAACGGGAAACAGCGGGGCATTGCGCCCCGCCTTTCCCGCGTTAAGAGGTGATCCGTCGTGGCAGATCAGAAACGGGACTATTACGAAGTGCTGGGCGTGGGCAGAACCGCCTCCGACGACGAGCTGAAAAAGGCCTACCGCAAGCTGGCCAAGCAGTACCACCCGGACATGAACCCCGGCGACAAGCAGGCCGAGGCCAAGTTCAAGGAGATCAACGAAGCCTATGAAGTGCTGTCCGACAAGGACAAGCGGGCCAAATACGACCAGTTCGGCCACGCGGGGGTGGACCCCAACTTCGGCGCCGGAGGCTTTGGCGGCTACGGGGATTTCGGGGACTTCGGAGATTTCGGCTTTGGCGACATTTTGGGGGATATCCTGGGCGGCTTCGGCGGCAGGAGCGCCCAGCGCAGCGGACCCCAGCGGGGGGAGAGCCTGCGCACCGGCGTCACCATCAGCTTTGAGGAGGCCGCCTTCGGGTGCGAGAAGGAGATCACCCTCAGCCGCATGGAGAGCTGCGAGAGCTGCCATGGTTCCGGCTGCGCCCCGGGGACCACCGCCGAGGTGTGCCCCGACTGCCGGGGCTCGGGCACCGTTCGGGTGCAGCAGCGCATGGGGGGCATGGCCTTCACCAGCTCCGCCCCCTGCACCCGCTGCCGGGGGACGGGCAAGATCATCCACCAGCCCTGCAAGAGCTGCGGCGGCGCGGGCAATGTGAAAAAACAGCGCAAAATCTCCGTCAGCATCCCCCAGGGCATCAACGACAAGCAGGCGATTTCCCTGCGGGGGCAGGGGAACGCGGGAGCCAACGGCGGCCCGGCGGGCGACCTCATCGTGGAGGTGCGGGTGAAGCCGCACGCCTACTTCCAGCGGGAGGGCACGTCGGTGCTGTACGAGTGCCCGGTGAGCTTCTATCAGGCCGCGCTGGGCGCGGAGCTGGAGATTCCCACCATCGACGGCAAGGTGAAGTACACCCTGCCCGCCGGCACCCAGCCGGGCACCACCTTCCGCCTGCGGGGCAAGGGCATCCCCGAGCTGCGGGGCCGGGGCCGGGGGGACCAGTACGTCACCGTGCAGGTGAAGGTGCCCGCCAGCCTCAACAACCAGCAGCGGGAGGCGCTGGAGGCCTTCGCCCAGACCATGGGGGAGGCGGCGCCCTCCTCCGGCTCGCCGGTGAAGGAGTTCTTCTCCAAAAAGAAAAAGAAATGAAAACAAGAGGACGAAAGCGGTTTGCTTTCGTCCTCTTGCTGTTGCGCGCGTCTCAGCAGTCCACGGTGATGTTATCCGTGCCGTGGGCCTCAAATTCGTCGATGTAGGCGTCGATGCGCTGGGCCAGCTCGTCGTAATTGCTCTCGTCGATGGGCACGTCGTCCATGTCCCGCCGGGCCAGGTCCTCCGCCAAAATCTCGAAGAACACGTTGTTCTCATACTCCATGATGGCCTCGTGTATGCCGCCCTCAGCGAAAGCGCGGGAGGGGATGACCTCCCCCTGGTAGGTCTCGGACAGGCTGGGCATACCCTCCTGGGCGGCCCGGGCGAAGAGCAGGCTCTCCACCTCGTCATAGTCCTTAAACCGGTCCTCCCCGCGGGTGGAGTTCAAGATCCAGTTGCCGATGTATACCAGGTCCAGCAGCCGCCGAAGCTGCTTGCGCGTCAGTTCCAGTTCCATCCATAAGCCCTCCTTCGGCTGGGTTCACCCTATATTATACCGTCCGGCGCGCCGTTGTCAATGGGCATACTTGGCGGGCTTTCCCCGGGCCTGTCAGGGAAAGGGGCATACTTGCCGCCGCCCCCTCATATAGTCAGGCAGGATGACAATTGACATACGGAGCGTGATTGACATGGACGAATACAGGGGAGAGAACAAAATTGTGCTGCGGGGACAGGCGGCGGGGGCCCCCGCGCCCTCCCACCGGAACCACGGGGTGGATTACTGGGTGGTCCCGCTGCGGGTGCCCCGGCTGAGCGGAGTGGACGATGTGCTGAACATTGTCACGGCGGCCCCGGACCCGGCGCTGTGGACGCCGGGACGGTGGGTGAGCGTGGAGGGCGAGGTGCGCTCCTACAACAACCGCACGGGGACGGGGAGCAAGCTGGTCATCACCGTGCTCTCCCGGAGCGCCCAGCCCTCCGATGCGGAGGAGGGGGAGAACCGGCTGGTGCTGGCCGGAGCGCTGTGCCGCAGGCCCACCGCCCGGCGCACCCCGCTGGGCAGGGAGATCTGCGATCTGCTGCTGGCCGTCAACCGGCCCTATGGCCGGGCGGACTATCTGCCCTGCATCGCCTGGGGGTCGCTGGCCGTCCACTGCGGGGGGCTGGAGGTGGGGGACCGCCTGCGGCTGGAGGGGCGGCTGCAAAGCCGCCGGTACCACAAGCTCATCGACGGCGAGCAGGTGGAGCGCACCGCCTTTGAGATATCCGTGATGAACCTGCTGGAGGACGAGATTCAATCGTAGACCTCCGGGCAGACCTCCCGGATCTTGGCGCGGATGGAGCGCAGGTCGGCAAAGGTGTCCGGCTTCTTGATGGGGTCCCGCAGGAGGGCGGCGGGGTGGTAGATGGCGGTGTAAAACACCCCGTCCTTTTCCACCCACTGGCCGTGCTCCCTGGTGATGCGGTAGTCCGGCTTGATGAGCCGCATGGCCGCGATGCGCCCCAGGCACACCACGATCCGGGGGCGGAGCAGCGCCATCTGGTCCCACAAATAGCCGATGCAGGCGTCCTGCTCGGTGTTCAGCGGGTCCCGGTTTCGGGGCGGACGGCACTTGACGATGTTGGTGATGTAAAAATTCTTCTCCCGGCTCAGGCCGACGAGGGAGAGCATCTCGTCCAGCAGCTGGCCGCCCCGGCCCACAAAGGGCTCGCCCTGGAGGTCCTCGTTTTCCCCGGGGCCCTCACCGATGAACATGACCCGGGCGTCCCGAGGGCCCTTGCCGAATACCACGTTGGTGCGGGTGTCCGCCAGGGCGCACTTCTGGCAGCCCATACAGCGGCGGTGTAATTCTTCCCAGTTTGTCATGGGTCCATCCCTCCCAAATTGATTGCTGTTTGGGCATTATACCACATTTTTGGGCCTTGGACCAGACCGCTTTGGAAATTTTTCCGTTGACAGCGGGGGAAAATGAGTGTATGATTCCCTCAACAAGCGAAAAGCGCAAAGGCATCGACGAAGACCGCCCCTCACGGCGTCCGACAGAGAACGCGGGCCACCGACTGAAAGCCCGCCCCGGAAAGACGAGATGGCGCAACACTTCCGAGCCGGCGGTTCGAACCCCCGAGGGGGCGTAGGGCCGCCCGTCCTCCCCACGTTACCGGGGCTCGAGAGAGGCCCCTTGCTGGAGGGGCAAACGCGGGTGGTACCGCGGAATGACTGGTTTGTTCCGTCCCGGACTGTACTTTTGTACGGTCCGGGTTTTTATTTTATCTGCGAGGAGTGAATGGTTATGAAGTTCGTCACCGGCACAAGCACCAAAACGGTTACATGGCAAGACCTCGCGGGGGGCGGGCGGAATAACCCCGCCGCCGTCCACGGCGCGGTCCACCTGCTGCGGGACATGGGGGGCGTGGTGTTTCTCACCCTGCGCATGGCCCGGGGGATGCTCCAATGCGTTTGCCCGCCCCGGATTGTGCCCCGGGGACTGCGGGAGGAGTGGTGTGTGGAGGTGTCCGGCGCCGTCCGGGCGGAAGCCCGGGCCCCCGGCGGCCTGGAGATTGCGGCGGAATCCATCACGGTGCTCTCCCGGCCCGCCGCCCTCATGCCCGTGTCCCTGGGCAGGCGCAGGCTGGGGCTGAACCTGGACACGGAGCTGGGCCTGCGCCCCGCCGTACTGCGCCACGCGCGGGAACGGGCGGTGTTCAAAATCCAGGAGGGGCTGGTGCGGGCCTTCCGGGACTACCTCACCGGGGAGGGCTTCACCGAGGTCCACACCCCCAAGATCGTCCGCGCGGGGGCGGAAGGGGGGTCCAACATCTTCCGGCTGGACTACTTCGGCAAAAAGGCGTACCTGGCCCAGTCCCCCCAGTTCTACAAGCAGACCATGGTGGGCGCCTTTGAGCGGGTGTTTGAGGTGGGCCCCGTGTTCCGGGCGGAGAAGCACGCCACCCCCCGGCACCTCAACGAATACACCGGGCTGGACCTGGAAATGGGCTATATCCGCTCGTTTTACGACGTGATGGAGGCGGAGGCGGGCTACCTGCGCCGGGCCATGGAGCTGCTGGCGCGGGAGTACGACGAAGAACTGGCCCTGCTGGGGGTGCGGCTGCCCCGCGCGGATCAGATCCCCTGCCTGCGCTTTGACGAGGCCAAGCGGCTGGCGGCGGAGAAGTACGGTTGCCCCATCCGGGACCCCTACGACCTGGAGCCGGAGGAGGAGGCCCGCATCGGCCGCTACGCCCGGGAGGAGTACGGCAGCGACTTCGTGTTTGTCACCCACTACCCGTCGAGAAAGCGGCCCTTCTACGCCATGGACGATCCGGACGACCCCCGATACACCCTGTCCTTCGACCTGCTGCTGCGGGGGATGGAGGTGACCACCGGCGGCCAGCGCATCCACGATTACGCCGCCCAGGCGGCCAAAATGGAGGCGCGGGGGATGGACCCGGGGGACTTTGACAGCTACCTCATGATCCACAGGTGCGGGATGCCGCCCCACGGCGGGCTGGGCATTGGGCTGGAGCGGCTGACCATGCAGCTGTGCGGACTGGACAACATCCGGTATTGCAGCCTGTTCCCCCGGGACAGGGGCAGGCTGGAACCTTAGTAAGGAGGAATTTGACATGATTGACATGGAGCTGGCGGACTATATCGCCCGGCTGTCCCAGCTGGAGCTGGAGGAGGGAGAGAAGCGGGCCATGACCGCCGAGCTGGAGCGGATCGTGGCCTATATGGACGTGCTGAACCGGCTGGACACCCAGGGCGTGGAGCCCATGAGCCACGTGTTCCCGGTGAAAAACGTGCTGCGGGAGGACGCGGCGCAGCCCTCCTGGGACCGGGGGGAGCTGCTGGCCGGATCGCCCGGAGGGGACGGCGAGGCGTTTCTGGCGCCCAAGGCGGTAGAGTAGGAGGAGGAACATGAAACTGAGAGAACTGACCGCCCTAGAGCTGGGCGCGGTCATCAAAAAGGGGGAAGTCTGCGTCAGGGAGGCCGTCCAGGCGGCGCTGGACGCCGTCGCCGCCCAGGACGGGGCGCTGAACGCCTTTATCACCGTGGCCGGCGAGCGGGCGCTTTGCCGGGCGGACAAGCTCCAAGCTGGGGTGAAGGACGCCCAAAGCCCCCTCTACGGTGTGCCCATGGCCATCAAGGATAATATCTGCACCCGGGGGGTGAGGACCACCTGCGCGTCCAAGATCCTGGGGGACTTCACGCCGCCCTATGACGCCGCTGTGGTGGAACAGCTGGCGGACGCCGGAGCGGTGTCCCTAGGCAAGCTGAACATGGACGAGTTCGCCATGGGCTCCACCTCGGAGACATCGTATTACGGCCCTGTGAAAAACCCCTGGGATTTGGCGCGCGCCCCCGGCGGGTCGTCCGGCGGAGCAGCAGCGGCAGTGGCGGCGGGCATGGGCTGGTACGCCATCGGCTCGGACACCGGCGGGTCCATCCGCCAGCCCGCCGCCCACTGCGGCGTCACCGGCATGAAGCCCACCTACGGTACCGTGAGCCGGTACGGGCTGATCGCCTACGCCTCGTCGCTGGATCAGATCGGGCCGCTTTGCCGGGATGCGGCGGACTGCGCCGCCGTGCTGGACGTGCTCATGGGCCACGACTGCCGGGACGCCACCAGCCTGCCTGGCCTGGACTCTGACTGGAACGGCTCCGGGCCCCGGGCGGACTACGGCCATCTGCTGGAGCGGCTTACCGGGGATGTGCGGGGTATGCGGATCGGCCTGCCCGCGCAGTGCTTCGGGGACGGGCTGGACGGAGCGGTCCGGGCCGCAGTGCTGGGGGCGGCGCAGGTGCTGAAGGGCCGGGGGGCGGAGATCGTGGAGCTGTCCTTCCCGGTGCTGGAGTACGCGGTGCCCGCCTACTACATCATCGCCGCCGCCGAGGCGTCGTCCAACCTGTCCCGGTTCGACGGGGTGAAGTACGGCTGGCGGGCGGAGGAATACGACGGGCTGGCGGACCTGTACCGCAAGACCCGCACCCAGGGCTTCGGCAGAGAGGTGAAGCGGCGGATTCTGCTGGGCACATTTGTGCTCTCCTCGGGGTACTACGACGCCTACTATAAAAAGGCGCTCCAGGCCAAGGCGGTCATCAAGGACGCCTTTGACCGGGCGTTTGAGGGCTGCGACCTGCTGCTCACCCCCGTGACCCCCTCCCCCGCGCCTAGGCTGGGGGACAGCCTGGGCGATCCGCTGAGCATGTATCTGGGCGATATCTACACCGTGTCCGTCAACCTGGCGGGTCTGCCGGCGCTGTCCATGCCCTGCGGGCTTGACGCGGAGGGCATGCCCATCGGGGCGCAGCTCATCGCGCCCCACTTCGGGGAGGGCGCGGCGCTCAGCGCCGCCCACGCCTTCCAGCTGGACACGGACTGGCACAGACGCGCGCCGAAAGGAGGGGAGGCCCCATGACCTGGGAGACCGTCATCGGCCTGGAGACTCATGTGGAGCTGGCCACCAAAACCAAGATCTTCTGCTCCTGCACCACCGAGTTCGGCGGCGCGCCCAACACCCACTGCTGCCCAGTGTGCACCGGTATGCCGGGGACGCTGCCGGTGCTCAACAAAAAGGTGCTGGAGTTCGCCGTCAAAGCGGGGCTGGCGCTGAACTGCGCCATCACCCGGCACAGCCGGTTCGACCGGAAAAACTACTTCTATCCCGACCTGCCCAAGGCGTACCAGATTTCCCAGCTCTACCTGCCCATTGCCCGGGACGGGGCGGTGGACATACGCACCGGTCCGGGGGATAAGACCATCCGCATCCACGAGCTGCACATGGAGGAGGACGCGGGCAAGCTGGTCCACGACCCCTGGCTGAACCAGACCCGGGCGGACTATAACCGCTGCGGGGTGCCCCTCATCGAGATCGTCACCGAGCCGGATTTCCGCACGGCGGACGAGGTGATTGCCTATCTGGAAAAGCTGAAGGAGACGCTGGCGTACCTGGGGGTGTCCGACTGCAAAATGCAGGAGGGCTCCCTGCGGTGCGACGTGAACCTGTCGGTGCGGCCGCAGGGCAGCCTTGAGCTGGGCACCCGCACGGAGATGAAGAACCTCAGCTCCTTCAAAGCCATCGCCCGGGCCATCCAGTACGAGGCCCGGCGGCAGATCGAGCTCATTGAGGAGGGCGGGCGGGTGGCGCAGGAGACCCGGCGCTGGGATGAGAATAAGGACGCGTCCTTTGCCATGCGCTCCAAAGAGGAGGCCCAGGACTACCGCTATTTCCCCGAGCCGGACCTGCCGCCCATCGAGCTGGACCCGGACTGCGTGGACGCGCTCCGGGCCGCCCAGCCGGAGCTGGCGGAGGAAAAGCGGGCGCGCTACCAGGCGGATTACGGCCTATCGGACTACAACTGTCGGATGATTACGTCGGATCAGGCGCTGGCAGCGCTGTTTGAGGGGCTGGTGGCGCTGGGCGCGCCCCCCAGACAGGGGGCTAACTGGATCATGGGGGAGGTGCTGGGAGCGCTGTCCCAGCACGCCATGGAGCCAAAAGACATGGCGCTCACCGCCCCCACCCTGGCCCGGCTCATCGCCCTGGTGGGGGAGGGAAAGCTCAACCGCAACACCGCCGTCAAGGTGTTTGAGGCCGTTTTCGACACGGACGGGGACGTGGACGCCTATGTCCGGGCCCACGGCCTGGAGCAGGTGAACGACGGGGCGCTGGTGCGGGAGGTGTGCGCCCGGGTGCTGGAGGCCAACCCCCAGTCCGTGTCGGACTACCGGGGCGGCAAAGAGAAGGCCTTCGGGTTCCTGGTGGGGCAGGCCATGGGGGAGCTCAAGGGCCGGGCCGACCCCCAGGCGGTGAACCAGGCGCTGCGGGCGCTGCTGGAGTGACCGCGTAAAATAGCAGCCCCCGGGAGGACCGCCGCGGCGGTCCTCCCGGGGGCTTGTGTTTGCGTCTGGCTTGACGGGGCGTTACGCCTTGCCGCGCCGGGCCAGCCAGCCCCGCAGGCGGCCCTTGGGCCAGGGCTTGCAGGGCCGGTCGGGCAGCTCGACGAACCACTTGCCCGAGGCGTTCACCACCGTGGTGTCTCCGTACTGCCGCACGCGGGGGAAGTCGGGGGCATATTGCAGGTGGACATGGCCGTGGAGCAGGTATTGGGGGTGGAAGCGGTCCATCAGGGCTTTGAAGCAGGCGAAGCCCCGGTGGCAGGGGTCGTCCATGTCCCCCAGCCCCTGGGCGGGGGCGTGGGTGACCAGAATGTCCACCCCGCCCCGGCGCAGGTCGCGGGCCAGCTTAAAGACGCGCCATTTCATCTGCCCCTCGGTATACTGGTGGACGCTGCTGTTATACCTCATGCACCCGCCCAGGCCCAGGATGCGGTAGCCCTTGAACTCCACCACCCTGCCGTCGATGCAGTCGCAGCCCTCGGGGGGCTGGCGGTCATAGCGGATGTCGTGATTGCCGTGGACGTAGAACAGGGGCTTGTTGGCCATGGTCACCAGGAAGGTGAGGTAGCTGGACGGCAGGTCCCCGCAGGAGATGATGGCGTCCGCGCCCTGGAGCTTTTCCTTGGAAAAGTAGTCCCATAGTCCCTGGTCGGGGGCGTCGGAAATGACCAGCAGCTTCACGCCTTTTCCTCCTCCGGCGGGATGGTCTCCCGATCCACCCCCAGCCGGCGCACCGTGGGCTTGGTCACGTCCAGCAGCTGGTCATAGGCGGGCAGGGAGCCGTCGATCCGGTCGCACAGCCAGTTCATTTTCAGGATCTCCTCCATGGTCAGATCCCGGGAGCCGTCGTTGCGCACGCTTCCCGCCTGGTCCCGGATGAGCCGCCGGAAGGGATGGATGGTCCCCGCGCGGATGCCCTGGCGCAGAATCTCGGCCAGAGAGCGCACCCCCTCGGGCAGGTGGGGGCTGAAGTGCAGGTCCACCACGCCGCTGTTCATCCCCCACCAGTAGTTGATGGCGCGGCTGCTGTCCTCAGCCAGAGGGATGGTCCTGGGGTCGCGGAGCATCTCCCGGACGATGCGCACGTAGAACTCTCCCCAGTGCCAGCTGGGGGAGGCCAGCTGCACCAGCTCCCCGTCCGGCTCCAGCCGGGCCAGGCCCTGGGCGCCGTCGGGCTGCTCGGAGATGAAGTCCCGGTCGCTGACGATCTGAAGGCCCTGACGCCGGAACTCGCCCATATAGTCCCCCGGCAGGCAATGCCAGCGCAGGTCGATGCGGGCCTCCGGGTTGGTCAGCGCCGCGCCCAGGGCGAAGGCGTTGATGCTGGCGGGCACCCCCAGGATGGGGTAGCTGCCCACATAGCCGATGCGCCCGCCCTGGCTCATGGCCCCGGCGATGGCGCCGGTGATGAACTTGCCCTCGTATACCCGGCAGTAGTACGCCTTCACATTGACGTAGGGCTGGTCGATGGAGCAGTTCATGAAGCGCACCTTGGGGTACTTCACCGCCACGCGCAGCGTGGCGTCGATGAGGCTCACCGACGTGGTGAAGATGAGCTCCGCGCCCCCCTCCACCGCCTCGCAGATGGCGGACTCCGTTCCCTGGGGGGACACGCCGTAGTAGCCCTTGACGCTCACGCTGTCCCCCAGGGTCTGTTCCAGATACTCCCGGCCCTTGTCGTGGGCGGCGGTCCAGCCGCTGGTGCTGGGGGTGCCCTGAAACAGGAAAGCCACCCGCAGCCGCTTCTTCGTCCCCAGCAGGGCGGACATGACGCTCTTTTTCTCCTCTCCCTCGGCGGGGGCGAGGCTGACGGCGATGGGGTCGGTCTCGGCGTGGAGGCACAGCTCCTTCCAGATGGCGGACAGGGTTTTGCGGTAGTCCCCTTCCCCGATGGAGGCTAGGAATTCCCGGGCGTCGTAGAACTCCAGCCAACGCAGCAGCGCGTCCCCGGCAGTCAGCCCCAGCCCGCCGCCCCCCAGGCGGTAGAAGCTGCTGCGGAAGCTGAAATACCGGGCCTTGAACTTTTTCTGGAAGTCCTCCGGCCAGTCCTCGTCCCGGGCGAAGCCCAGGGCGGCCTGGAGCTTGGCGTACCCCCCCAGCTCGCTGAAGTGGACGCCCCAGCACCGGCTGTGGCGGAAAAACTCTAGAAATTCCAGATAGATCTGGGTGGTGATGTCGTCCGACGGCTCCGGCATCAGGCGGATGATGTCCGCCTGGATGATGGACGAGCCCATGCTCTTGAGCACGCTCACCCGCTTGTTCCCCTCCTGGACATAGAACCGTCCCAGGTACTCATAGCACTGGATGGGGTCGTGGATACCCTCGCTGAGCTGGGCGGAGCACAGGTTCACCCACTTCATGGCGAACTCCGACTCCGGCCCCATCAGGGGCAGAAACCCGGCGGAGAAGGAATTGCAGCGCGCCTCCTCCGTGGAGCCCACCACCAGGTAGATGGGCACCTCCATCACCCCCAGCTTCACCTGGGAGAGCTGGAGCTTGTCCGCCCCCAGAGCCTGTATATTGGGGTTCAGGCCCCGGTGGACGCAGTTTTTATATTCCCGCTGGCCCTGGCGCTGGGCCGCCAGATAGTATTGCACCGCCTCGACATTCGGCATACAATGCACTCCTTTCGGTGGTTAAACCGCCTGTATTGTATCAAATGCCGCTGTCAGATGCCAGTGTTTGGGAGAAATTTTCCTTGTGTGGAACGCTGAAAAAACCGGGCCGCCCGCCTGGGGTTTTGACGCTTCGCCGGGACGGGAGAAAAGAACAAAAAGAGCGGTGTTTGCAGTGGACAAGCAGGAAGCGCAGGTGTATAATAGGTGCGCCGCGCCTCCAGAGCGCGGGGAATTGCTCGAAAGAAGGAATGCTTGGATGAAGCAACACAAAAAAGGGCTGGCGGTCTGTCTGACGGCTGCGGTGCTGCTGCTCATCGCCGCGCTGCTGGCGGGCTCGCCCGGCCCGTCGGAGAGCGTGCAGGAGGCCATGCGGGACGCGGTGCTCCACGGCACGGGGCAGATCAGCCTCTTCGGCCTGATGACGGTGAACCCGGGGATGATTTCCGCGCTGCTGGTGACGGCGTTTCTGCTGGCGTGCGCCGCGCTGATCCGGGTCTTTGCCATCCCCCGGTTCCAGTATCGGCCGGGGAAGCTCCAGCTGGTGCTGGAGGAGCTGGTGGGCCTGTTCGACGGCATGGCCAAAAGCAACAGCCCCCACCGCAACCGCTTTTTGGGCGCCTACCTCTTTGCCGCCGGGAGCTACATCTTCGTGGGGACCCTGTCCGAGCTGCTGGGCCTCCAGGCCGTCACCATTCACGGCCACCCCATCACCCTGCCCGCGCCGCTGTCCGACGTGAACGCCGCCATCGCCATGGGCACATTGTCTTATCTGGTCATCCTGTCCGGCGGCGTGGCCTCCAATGGCCTGGGGGGCGTGGGTAAGACCCTCAAGGAGTTCTCCCTGCCTATTTCCATGAGCTTTCGTCTGTTCGGCGCGCTGCTCAGCGGCCTGCTGGTGACCGAGCTGGTCTATTACTACGTGGCGCTGAGCTTTGTGCTGCCGGTGGTGGTGGGAGTGCTGTTCACCCTGCTCCACGCCCTCATCCAGACCTACGTTCTCACCATGCTCACCGCGCTGTACTACGGCGAGGTGTCCGAGCCCTCCCCCAAGAAGGAAAAAAAGAAAAAGCTCAAGGCGGAAAACGCCTGAGCCCACAAAACATCAATATGGAGGTCGTTCCTGATGAATAAGCTGCTGAAGAACATGCTGGTCCTGGCCGGGGTGCTGATCCTGGCCCTGTCCCTGGCCGCCCCCGCCTTTGCCGACGCCCCCGCCGCCAATGAGCCCCCCGCCCAGACGGAGAGCGGAGAGAGCTCCGACATCGGCCTGAAGGCCATCGCCGCGGGCATCGCCGTGGGCATCGCCGCCGCCGGCGGCGCGGTGGGCATGGGCCTGGCCACCGCCAAGTCCACCGAGAGCCTGGCCCGCCAGCCCGAGGCGGAGGGCAAGATCCGCACCACGCTGATGCTGGGCCTGGTCTTTATTGAGACGGCCATCATCTACGCGCTGCTGGTGGTTATCCTCATCATCTTCGTGCTGTAACGGCGGGAGGGCTTAGTCATGCCTCTGAATATCAATTTGCAGCAGATTCTGCTGCACTGGATGAACCTGGCCATCCTAACGGGAGGGCTTTACTTCCTCCTGTTCAAGCCGGTGAAGCAGTTTATGGACAAGCGGGCCGCCTACTACCAGGAGCTGGAGGAGCAGGCGGCGGACAAGCTGGCCCAGGCCGAGCGCCTCAAGGCCGAGGCCCAGGCCAAGCTGGACGCGGCGGACGACGAGATCCACGACGAGCGGATGCGCGCCCAGCAGGCCGCCTCCGACGCCGCCCAGGAGCAGCTGGCCCAGGCCGAGGAACAGGCAAGGCACATCGTGGCCAAGGCCCAGGCCGAGGCGGAGCAGTCCAAGGAGCGGGCGCTGCGGGAGTCCCAGCGGGAGATGCGGGAGCTGGCGGCCCGCGCGGCCAAGAAGCTGGCCGCTAAGCCGGGCGCCGACTTCTTCGACCAGTTTTTGGACCTGACGGAGGGAGGCGGGGCGCATGAGGGACGCTAGAAGCCGCCTCACCGCCCAGCTGCGCAGCGCCGACCAGCCCACCCAGGAGCAGATCCAGCGCTTTGACGCCTTTCTCTCCCGCACCTATAAGCGGAAGGTCCCCCTCCACTGGGAGTTCGACGAGGCCCTTCAGGACGGCTTCCGCCTCCAGGTGGGCTCGGACGTGTACGACTGGACTCTGGACGGCCGGGTGCGGCAGTTTCAGGACTACCTGCGCAGGCTGGAGCCGGGGGAGAACGACATCATCCCCCTCATCCGCCAGGCGGTGGAGCGGTGGGAGCCCTCCCCCGCGCCGGAGGAGATGGGCGAGGTCTTGTCCGTGGACAGCGACATCGCCGCTGTCAGCGGCCTGACTCACGCCCAGTACGGGGAGATCCTGGTGTTCGAGGGCGGCGTGAAGGGCATGGTGCAGGACCTGCGGCCCGAGGGCTTGAGCTGCATCCTCTTCGGTGACGGAGAGGAAATCCGGGCGGGCAGCATGGTGCGCCGCACCTTGAAAACCGCCGGTATGCCGGTGGGCGAGGAGTATCTGGGCCGGGTGGTGGACGCGCTGGGCGTGCCGGTGGACGGCAAGGGGCCCATCCAGCCCGACGGCTACCGCCCCATGGAGAACCCCGCCCCGGGTATTTTGGACCGCCAGCCGGTGGACACCCCCATGGAGACGGGGCTTTTGGCCATCGACTCCATGTTCCCCATTGGCCGGGGGCAGCGTGAGCTCATCATCGGGGACAGCCAGACCGGCAAGACCGCCATCGCCCTGGACACCATCCTCAACCAGAAGGGCAAGG
>ERZ779629.558-NODE-558-length-14592-cov-4.557680_pt1 | contig 14592 bp, 20 predicted proteins | sample MGYA00514192_ERZ779629 | MGnify/ENA primary metagenome ERZ779629 (study PRJEB29562, sample SAMEA4376709) | mouse gut metagenome | isolation source: Cecum | study: EMG produced TPA metagenomics assembly of the A DSS colitis mouse model was used to assess the... | reverse complement strand
TCCCGTCTGACTGTTGAGGAGCGTCGGGCGGTCATCCGCTACTTAGACGATCAGGAATCAAAGCGGGACCGCACTGTTAAAGCCGCACTGGACAAGATTCGGGTATATTACCTGTCCACCATCCCCAACCCCCAGTACTCTGCCGGTATTCGGTAAAACATAACAAAAAATAAGCAGGAGGTTATTATCATGTCGGAATCTACTGTCAACATTCCCGCAGTCTCTTTGAAGGACTACATCATTGATTTAAGCAGTACCCAGCAGAAGCCTTCTGTGACCTATGAGGTGGTGCTGGAAAACAACACTGACTTTATCCTGCGGCGTCAAACCCAGAAATTGTGTAAGGAACTGGTAATCCTGGTCAGCCAAGGTCTCTATTATATCCGCGACTGCAAAAACGGCGCCATTGATCCGGTGACTGCCGGAAGTCTGCGTTCTTTTCTGCGTGATCTAAAGGACAGCTATATCGACCTTCAGCAGGTAAACTGGCTCGGCGCACTGTTCAAGGAGTCCGTCGACTTTATTGCCGCTGTGACAGGCGATGCGGTTCTTGCGGATATGTGCAGGCATAACGTGCCGATCTGCCATGACGATCCGAAAAAATATGTGCGGTATTGGGAACAGAACAAGCGTCTTTTCACACGGGTAGCGCAGATGTTCCCCGCACAGGCAACCGTTAATGGGAAGTATCAGAACTGCATCCCGGTTATTTTCTGGATTGAGGCACACTATGGTGCCAATGAAGCGATGTACTTTGCCGAGCAGTTGGTGCGCTCCGGGGTTCGGGATATGCGGTTTAATTTATCCTACCACTATCAAGCCGAATATGAGATTGAGGGCTTTACCAAGATCATGGAGTCAGAGCACAACATTAATTTGCGGCGATTTATCGACTATATCTGCTTTGACCTCTACCGGCAGGGCTATGGAGAGGTCAACGGTACATTTTTCCGGGAGTATCTGGACTACCTCTCCATGCAGAAAAATTTCTATGGCAAGGTCAAGGAGAAGTACCCGGAGCATTTCAAGACCGCCCATGATGTCATCGCCCTGAAAGTCAATTTGGCCAGGCTCGCTGAACAGTGCCAGAATTTCACTGAGCAGGCGGCACAGGTCAAGGATCTGGAGTTCAGTGCCCAAGGCTACTGCATTACGGTGCCCACAGAACCCAGAGAACTGGCGGACGAGGGGATCAACCTCAGCCACTGTGTGGGCGACTACATTGATCTTGTTGCCTCCGGTTCGTGCCATATCCTGTTTCTCCGGCGTCGAAACGCACCGGATCAGTCTCTGGTGACGCTGCAGCTGAGCGGGCGGAAGATCTGCCAGGCGCAGGGCGCTAACCGCCGCGCCATTACCCAGCCCGAGCGGAAATTCCTCTCCCACTGGGGACGTGAGAAAAACATTGAAATTGCAGTCTAAAAAATGAAAGTGAGTTGATCGCAGTATGAAAGCAATCAGCATCGGAACCCGGTATGAGATTCACAATGACTCCCTGAAGGCCTATGACGCGCTCCCGGCAAAGACCTACACGGTACGCTTTGCGCAGATGTCCGGGTTCTATCTGGAGGAGCGCACTGATCTGGCTGTGAAGGAGAAGGTCTATGGCGTGCATACGGAGAAAGCCAACAAGGTGCTGAAGTCCTTCGTTCTGTTTAAGCGGAATATGGGCGTCATCTTGAGCGGCGATAAGGGGATTGGCAAATCGCTCTTTGCCCGCTGCCTGTGTGAGCAGGCGGTCGCCGCCGGGTATCCGGTCATCATTGTTGACCAGTTCGTCCCCGGCATTGCTGCCTACATTGAGTCCATTGACCAAGAGGTCGTTTTTCTGTTCGACGAGTTCGACAAGACCTTCGGTGATATCCGTGCCGGCGAAAACGAAGCCAACCCGCAGACCAGATTGCTTAGCCTGTTTGATGGCACCTCCAATGGCAAAAAACTCTTTGTCATTACCTGTAACAATCTGTACCGGCTGAATGACTACCTGGTCAACAGGCCGGGAAGGTTCCACTATCACTTCCGATTCGATTACCCGACCCCGGAGGAAATTCGGGAATATCTCACCGACAAACTGGAGGGACACTATTGTGCGGAGATTGAAAAAGTGATTCTCTTTTCCAAAAAAGTCTCTCTCAACTACGACTGTTTGCGGGCCATTGCCTTTGAACTCAGCCTGGGAGAATCTTTCGAAAAGGCAATCCTGGATCTGAATATCGTAAATACCCATGCGGAGGACTACAATATCACGCTACATCTGAAAAATGGGGATACCATGACCGCCCAAAACGAGCAATTGGATCTTTTTGATCCAGACGGTAAGGCCTGCATCTATCTATGGGATGAAAAGAACCAAAGCGGCACCCATGCTACATTCAATCCTTCCAACTCTATTTATGATCCCAACTGTGGGGCGTTGATTCTGTCGGGAGACTGTATCACCCTGAACTTCGAGGGTACATCCGCCGAGCGCAAGGCAGCGAGAGAAACGCTGGTACCGGCATATATGGCGATTACCCATGCGGCGAGCCGGAATATCCACTATTTGACCGCCTAAAGAACTGCTGGCTGTGGGAAAAAAGCCAAAGGCTTGCTCTCACCGAGCGCATAGCGGTCAGAGCCGCAATACGCCAGAATATTCATTATCTGCAGCACTATCGGCTGATAGCGGTGGAGAGGAAGCAAATGCTTTCTCTCCACCGCTCACTTAAAACAAGGCAGGTTAGGGAAATGGATATTATTAGAACCAATAACCAAGAAATAGATCAAGAACTTTTTGCTAAAGCGGTAAAGGAAATTGTTTATCGCTCCCCCAGCATCGTCTGGCTCAGCGAGGCTAGGAAGTGTGATCTTAATCAAACCGAGGCGGAAAAAATTTGGGAAAGGGCCCAAGAATACTGCAAAGAATATGATACGCCAAGCGGCCATTTGTGGACAGCTCTTGATAAATTTATTTATCATTATGTAAAGCTTGGCTATACATGGACTTTTTGCCATAACGAGGCCCAAAACACAGATGACAACATCCTCTTCACACGCGGAGCGGAATCTTTGCTTGCAATAGCAGAATACGGAACTGATGATGGGCAAATCAAAATTATCGGATATGGTGTTAAACCCATTTCGAACGAATAAGGAGTACGGTACATATGACATTCAAAGAATTGTTCCAGGCAGGGCAGTGTTCCATCAGCGCCATTGACACATGGAGCGAGATCTGGCATAAGAGAACAGACATGGGACAGTCCCTTCAAATTTTCTTAGGGCTAACCGATGCAGAATACCAGGCTTGGTTGATGCAGGGGAACGCTGGCTTAGCGCAGTTGCTCACCAGCGGGCATACGTCTGCGTATGAAACGGTCTACTTGGGTTGGGACGAATTGACGGCTCAGCTCCAAGAAATCGTAGATGCAGAGCTGGGTCCCGGCTTCACTGTCGCGCTGCGCAGGCAGGACTACTACTATTGGGATATGCAGCTCGAAACCTCTCACAAAATGGACGAGGCCCTCAGTGAAAAAATCTGCGAGCGCCTTGATCTGCGTGATGTGGACGTGCTGGTATTCCTTTATGATGATTGGGTGGACAACAACTCCCTATGCGGGCTGCTCTCCAAGCTGACTCATCGAGAGGTCACCTCCAGCCATGCCGACGACCATGGTGTTTGGATTATCTGCAAGAGCTTGGTCTGGAGCAGTCCGGAGTTCACTGCTCAACTTCTTGCAAAATGTGAGCAGAGACTTCGTTGTGAGATCGCGAATCGCCACTACTCTTTGGTCAACCCGGATACAGCCTGCCATCAATTATTTGGTTTCATGGATGCCCTGGTAATGCTTGGGCTTTTGGAGCGAGACAAACTGGCTGTAGTGCCCAATCACTTTAAGAATGAAGTGTATGAATCTGACCTTCAGGGAGGGATGCGGCATATCTCCGATGAACTGAGGGCCGCATTGATCCGCTTTGAGTACGACAGCACGGAATACGCCTTGACCGAAAAAGAGATCGAGGCGGCATATCGGTACCGGCTACGCCAAAATCGGTTGGAGGCTGCCAAACGGAACCTTAACATTTTGGCTTTCAATGTTGATGATGCGGGCTGTCTAACTGATGCGGAAGTGGCAGCCAAAAAGCAGAACTTCGAGAGGCGGTACGGCATCAGCTTGGAAGACGCCTCTGCGCCCGACATGCTGAACGAGTACCTCCGCCGATTTGAGAACCGTTTCAATTGCGACTACGATGAAAACACCCAGTGGGAAGCAGCCATTGAAGCGGTCTTAATGGATAGGGAGTGTACCTGATGAAGAAAAACACGGATGCCATCATTAAGGCAGTGCGAGAAGGAGAGGATAAGATGTCCACAGAAAGCCAATTTGAAAGGCTCTCCAGGGACTTCAATCAAAGAAAGCCGGCGGGGGCCCCGCTAAGGAAGACATTCTGGTTCGAATCGAATTTCCAGTATGGCAGTGACTCGACAAACGACCTGCTCCGACGGTTCCTTATCAATAACGGCATTGAGTACCTTAATATGATGGGCGAAGTGTGGTTCATCTGGAAGGGAACCTGGTGCCGCTGCGACTACAAAGTGTCTGGTGATACGGTCAAATTCTACCTATGCGAGTTCAACCCGGAGGTGCAAGCATGAAAAAACTGTGGATGCGAGCTGGTGTGTCCCTGGAGCTAACCGATGATGAAGTCCAAGGGATTCTTGGAACGGACAACTCCAGTGCAGGAGATATTGTCAAGGCGGCACTACTGGATGGGCGATTCTCTTTTGATGGGGATTCTTACATTCCAGATGTCACTGTGGATGAATTTGTAAGAGAACACGGGCTCCCGTACGATTCCGATCAGGAAGTGAGCTTCGATTTTGCACCGTTCGGAGGGTTTACCATTCGCAAGGAGAAGCCCACCGATGGAGATGCCCAGGAGGGCATCTGTCCTATATGTGGTGGCTCTATCGAATATGGTGAAAGGGAGCCGGTCGATGAAGGCGCTGTATACTTCTGGACCTGTATGAAATGCAGGGCGACTGGCAGAGCTGGATACAATGAAGTATTCGATGGCAAACACTATGGCGTCCGGGATGGCAATGGGAACCCGTTCCCACCTGAAAGCACGGATGAGTAGAGATGGCAAAACGCAGGCGCGGCATCGGGGACATAGAGTACCATGTCTTTGGTAAGAAGCGTCCGGTGGCAGGTTCCTCCGTGACAACCAGTGATTTCCTGGCGGCGGTGCATGATCTGCACCCCACTGCCACGATTGACCAGCTCCAGGCCATCCTGGCCGACCGAAGCCAGTGGCTCCCTAACTTGGATGTCCTCGCCATATTGGATGCCCACATTGAGGCGGGCTACGGTAGCTACATCTCACATTGGAGGTAAATGTTATGAAATTTATGTTCGATTCCCACGGTGGGGATAGTAAACTAAATGCCAGGACGAACCAGTTGGTTGAAGTGCTCCGAGCGTTGACACCGCAAGAAGCCGACATTGATGATGTGGGGCCGATGTTCCATATCCGCTTTGAGGACGGTTTCGAAACGGCTGCCTTTGCTGACGAGTTGACCTTACACGATCTTGGGTCAGGTGTAGTTGTTACGGTTGAGTCCCCGCCGTTCACCGAGGAACAGCGGCAGGTACTTCGTTCATGCTGGGGCAACAATACAAAGGACGCTCCGAAATTGTTTGCCGTGACCCATCGAGCGGCTGCGGATAAAGAGGCTGACCTATTATTGCTCATTGGAGGGCCGGTTTATCCAATAAAGAGTCTGTGAAAAACCAGTAGCCACTGGTGTGTATCCGCAGTGGGCAGAACTGCCCTATAAATGGCGGCTGAGCTTTATCACCCGCGCTGGTATAAAGGCTTTGCCCACAATATAAAGAAGAATTATTCAATGGATTTTTGTAAAGCACTGCCGAACCAGAAATCCGATAGTGAGGTAACGTGATGTTAGAGAAAAAAATCCGCCGGTTTCGCTGCGATGAATGCTCGGACTATCTGTTGTGCACAAAAACTGTCCCCCAGCCAGTCAAAGGTGTCATCCTGCATTTTGGGGGTAGATACTGTATGGCAGGAAAACGCGCCAGGGAGATGAAAAAGCGCGACCCGAAGGTATATCCGCCGTCTTGGTGTCCGAAGCGAAAAGACCGCATACAACTGCGCCTTTATGCCTATAAGGATACTAACGTATGGTACTTCCGGGATATGATGAAACGCCAGGGCCTGGAAATCACTCCCCGAGGCCCCGAGTACGCCCTAAAGCATGAGGGATATATCAATATGACTGCCGCAGAGTTTCAGAGAGTGGCCAGGGAGCGGTTACTATCACCTGTTCTTGGCTTTTCACCTATGACTGATGAGGTTATCGAGATTGATGACGGCCTGAAACCCTGGTTCTTTCTTGTAAAGGGACAAGGTGTTGCATTACTGGCACACTTTGATCGTGATGCCGCCTTGCAAAATCAGTATGAGAAGGCCAAAGAGACGTGATTGCTGTACGCTCATTATTGAGCGTGTTGGTTATGGTTCGGCCGAACAAAAACAGAGAGGAGATCACCATGGAAAAGGAAAATAATCATATTTGCGCATATTGCCACCAGCCGTTTCCTATCTGGGATACACGCCCTGTCAATCATGGCATTGAGGGAAAGGAACATCGTATCTGCGCCAGCTGTGCGGATACTTACCGTGACAACGGCAAGATCATCCAGTGCGACGCCTGCGGCGAATGTTTCACATCAGATATGCTCCACGACGAGGAAATCTCCGGTCATACGTTCACTGCCTGTCCTTCCTGTGGCAAGGATGTGGTGGACTGCATGACGCGGGAGGAATTTGAAAAGGAACACCAGCCTTACCGCTACACCGTGGTCGTGCGGAGCGTTGACGGCAGCCAGCGAGGCTACGTTGTATCTGTGGACAGCAGCGCAGGTATCGCTGGTGTTGTCAAAAAACTGGCTAAGAAGGTAAATCTGTGTCGTGCGGCGTCTATCATTATCGCTGAGATTGTCACAGACGAAGATGAATTTTGACGCTGTATTTTGACTGCTGTTGAGAGAACCATTAGCAAAATAGCACGGGCAGAGGATGGGCCGCTACGACCATCCTCTGCCCATTTACAGGAGGAGTGAATATGAGTGCAGTTGTCGTGTGCCGCCCGGTGAACGGTATTACCATCAATAGTGAGATGGAATTTGTGCTGGATGGCGAGGATTGTGTCCGTATTTTTGACAGCATGGCGAATGCCAGAAAAGTCTTGTGCGACGCGGGCTATACAGGCGAGGAAATGGAGCATATAAAGTTTCTGGAAAGCTGTGGCTTTTGTGCGCGATGCGAAAGTCCGTTGTTTCCCAGTCTGCTCCCAGACTACAAATATCAGTGTTTTACCTGTGATGAAGACTTCTATGGCTTTGAGTGTACGGGTTCTGGTCAGGAGGTACAGCCGAATGAAATGTGACAAACCGATGTGCTGGTTGTGTGTATGGCGGTATATTGTAGGTCCAGGAAATGACCCTACGATTAGCTGTGGACATCCCCGCACGCAGGTGCGGAAACAATTTGCCGGCAGCTCTACAGCGGAAACCTGCAAGGAATATCTGGAAGATGACCCCAAAGTTAAAGTGCGGATTACCCGTGAAACTAGGGAAACTCTGATGCGTGGCATCCATCAAATGGCAGTGGATGATGGCCATTACACCAAAACTGCGGCGATCTTGGACTATTTCCTGCCAGACACCTGGAGTTCTCCCACTGAGGTCAAATGCGATGAATTTACGTTTGTCGCCGAAGTTGGTTTTGGAGGCAATGAGGGTATCTATCTCAACTGTTATGCACAAGGAAAAATCCACTCGGATGGTGATAAAGGTATTTGGCGCTTGGGAACCTATAAGACCCTGGATACCTCTTTGGCCGCTATGCAGACCCTTAGCGAATGGGGCGGTACATTGACCTACTTTGCCCGCCGGTATCTTTGGGAACATCATGACAGATTTCTTTCTGACCGCGAACTGCGAGCCAAGGCAATTAGAGAACACTTTGCAGAAAAAGAGGAGGACAGAACATGAGTTATGATACATGGCACAATTATGGTTACGGTATATGTGTTGATGATATTAAGGAACAGGATGTTGTAAAATTAAAGCAGCTACTGGATCGCGCACCTCTATTCCATGCAAAAGTCGAGAAATGGCTGTCCGATTCAGGTGTGGTTGACCCCACTTGGGATGATTATATGGAATATGATCAGGATTTTTACTTAGGGCTCGCCACACTGCTCCAAAAAGTGATTGAAGAGGCAGAAGGGATTCAAATGACTGCCTGTGATGATTCCAATTGCCATAACTATTTGTTGTATCCCCCAAGCTACCCTTGGCAGTTGAATGATGTAGAACGCAGTCTTACAGAGGAACAGTTGACCGAGATATTCCGCCGCTATGTTCAGATTCTAACCAGCAGGCCCATTGACATTGACTACCAATCGGTAGGCAACGGCGGATAATTAAATTCTGCCGTTGCGAAATAGGTATATTCTGTGTATAATACAGACATCTGCAAAGGGAGAGAAGGTGAACCAATGACGGATCACAGCGACAAGACCAATTATGTCCTGATGAATAAGGACGCTCCCATACTGGACTTCCGCTGCCGCCGCAACGAATTTGGTGAGCCGGAGTTTGAAGAACTGCGATGGCATACCAGCCTGCGCCCCATCGGCTACCGCAGCCTCACCACTTTCCTTGAAATGCGGAAAGCACCCAAGCACCGCAAGCATATCCAGCAGCTGCTGGAGCAGTATGGCTGCGATGACCTGGAGGGCTTTTTGCAGGTGACCCATGCGCTGTCTTTGAACGATACCTTTTGGGTACGTCCCGCAGACTCAGCGCTGACCTGGCGCGAAGCGTCCCTATACACCAACGATTTCAGTGAAATCATTAGCCAGGCCGCGTTTGACGGAACAGTCAGTGAGACAGACCTCTCCTCCACCTCACCGGAATTTGGCACGGATGGTTACTACGCCAAATGCTGGGTGCGCGAGGGTCCTGACATCTGTCTCTATAAAAGTGGGAGCGCCCATTATGAGATCGAGCCGCTTTCGGAATATCTGGCCGCTCAACTGGCGGCAGAGCTGTGTCCTGGCGCAGTACCTTACGACATGGACTACCATCACGGCAAGCTTGTCAGCAAGTGTCCTCTGTTCACCAGTGAGCGTGTAGGACTTGCAAAGGCCAGCGCGGTATTTCGCGGTGAGGAGCGTACGCTCCCGGAGCTATTGGCATACTTTGCCAACATTGGCAGCGAGGACGCTTTTCGGAGGATGTGCGTCCTAGACGCCGTGATCTTGAACACAGACCGGCACTATGGCAACTTCGGCGTACTGTTTGATACCGATACGTTGGAAATCCAGAGTATGGCCCCGGTGTTTGACCATAATCGGAGCCTGCTGCCGGAGTTGGACAACGATCAGCTCTCACAACCGGGATGGTATCTAAAACGGTGTAGGCCGCGACTGGGCAGGGATTTCCTTTTGAATGCCCGTGGACTTCTGACCGCTTCGATCCGAAGCGACCTGAAGCGGCTGGAGGGTTTTCAATTCCAGCAGCATCCAATCATTCATGCTGAACAGGAGCGGCTGAATGCACTGAGCAGCATCGTCCGAGAACAAGTCCGGCTGATTTTGGCGGACTAATTTCAAAATAAGCGCAGGGGGATTATGGGCTAAGCCTGTAGTCCCCTTGCGCCGTTCAATAGAAAGGAGGCTGTCATCCGCATGATGGCGAATCAAGCTAACGCTCTTACCACTGTTGTATCCTACCCGGAACGAGGTGAAGGCGGCAATAACCATTACCGCGGAAACTGCTCGCCCAAACTGATTCAGGACTTAATTTCTCACTTTGGTATCCAAGATATTTGCGACTATATGTGCGGCAGCAACACCACCGGCGACGCCGCCCGAATCATGGGCATTTCCAGCCACACCTATGATCTGCACAGCGGGTTTGACCTGCTCCACTGCGACATCCCCGAGAGGCCACAATTTATTTTCTGGCATCCGCCATACTGGGACATCATCAAATACTCAGATGTCATGTACCGGGCATCGGACGTGCAGCAGCGATATGGATATGACCCGCGTCATTATGATCTCTCCCGGATACCCACCTGGGAAGCCTTCGTTCAGGCGATGAACTACTGCATGATGAAGCAGTTCTGTGCCCTGGAAAAAGGTGGGCGTATGGCTGTCCTGGTCGGGGACATCAAGAAAAAGGGCCGGCTTTTGAGCATGATCTTTGAATTGACGAAGCCTGGAACGCTGGAGAACGTCATTATCAAAGCCCAGCACAACTGTGTCTCCGACCGCCGCAGCTATAGCGGCCGGTTTATCCCTATCGTTCACGAGTATGTTCTGCTCCTGCGGAAGGACGAACCTCTTGTCTATCCTCTGCTGATGACCTACCGGTTGAAAGGCGATATCCGGGATATGCCAGGGGCCACATGGCGGGATATTTTAGCTGATGCCATGGAGTCTTTTCGCCGCCCAGTTTCATTATCGCAAATCTATGAGGCAGTTGGGAACTACAAACGCACTCAGCATCAGCAGCATTGGAAAGACAAAGTGCGTCAGACCCTGCAATGCTATCCAAACATCTTTTGCGCTACTGGACGCGGCGTGTGGGCGTTGAAAAAATATGCTTAGCAGGAAGGGAATATAATGACCTTGATTGAATATGGCGTTGCGCTTCGCGCAATCCCTGCAGAAGTATATGCAAAAACGCACATCGAGGACTTCCCGGATGGGCAGATAATTTATCTTGATGAATTTAAGCGGGAGATGCTTGTTGTAAAAAGTATTCCCACAAATGCTGGCAAGTTTGTCTTTGAGCACAATTGCGGTACAGGCCGTATGGCGCGCTTTACAGGGAGACAATACCATGATTCTATTGAAGAGGCCATAGGATCCCTTTTGCGATTAGAAAAACCGTCGTATCATAATCTATAATTGTCAGACACGGAGAACCCTTTTCGGCCATTTATTCCAAATAACCTGCTGTTTCAGCATTGACGGGGCTACATAAAGATGATATAATTCAAATATAAGTATCAGTGCCACAGGAAAAGTGTGCATAGTCTTCCGTGTACCGAAGTGCCATTTGCGTCGTATGCAAGTGGCACTTTTTTATTTTCCGCGCCAGTTCCATATTGGCAAATGCAGCGTTCCGATAGGAGCGCTGTTTTTGTATATTCAGGGGCAATATCCCACAATAAAATCAGAAAAGGAGAGATCAAAAATGCTGAAACAGTGCCAAGACAGCTATTCTACCCAGTTCACCGCTTTTCCCGCCATGCTGGCCTTTCATGAGGAGACCCGCAAGGGCAGCCTTTGGGAACGTACCGAGGTCCATGGTCTGCGTGTGGCGGCGTTGGACAAGTCTTCCCCACTCTACAGGGATACTTCCAGCTTTGATCCCGCGGTCAGTCTGGACGCCATTGCTGACACGGCCGACAACCTGGGGCTGGCAATTCAGGTGGGAGGGCGGTACTTCCCTTTGCGTGATACCGCCTACAAAAGTCTGCTGGATCGCGCCAAGATCAATGGCACCGCTCTGCCCAAGCTTGCCAGAGCTAAGTTGGCAGAGGTACTTAACTCCTGCCTGGAATTGCACAAGGACAGCGCCCTGTTGCTGATTCGGGACGAGAAGGTATCAGCAGCACACTCTGGAGACAGCCGTGACTATTCCATTCTGGAAATCGACCAGTTACTGGACGGGCTGCAGAAGAAAATGGACGAACGCTTTCCTGGCAATGAGTTTGAGTCCGGTTATTCCGACCACGCCATCACCAGCGCTTCCTGGAAATTGCCGGGGCAAAAGGATGATTTGCTCAGCACCTATGAAAAGTTGTTAGCGGCAGAGGGAAAAGCAGCCATCGCGGCCAAGCTGATGCCCGGGATCCGCTTTTCAACGTCGGATACAGGGGTAGCCTCCGCCAAGGTGTCGGCGCTTTTGATGGGACTTCAGTACCCTATCCATATCGGTGGTATGGTGGCCGTTGAGCACCGTCGGCAGTCCACAGTCCCAGATTTTGTGGACAGCTTGGAGATGCTGTTTGCCCAGTTTGGCGACTCCGTTGCGCAATTGAGCAAGCTGCTTACCATCCATTTGGATAACCCGGTCAATGCTATGACTGCCGTATGTAAAAAACTGGCTATGCCCAAGAAAGCCGCAATGGAGGCCATCGCCATGTTTGAAGCGGCAAACGGCAACATGCCAGCCTCCGCCCACGATGTGTTTATGGCCATGCAGGAAATTCCGTTCAATCTGAAAGTCAGCGGTGCACCCGAGGGCAAATTGCTGGCACTTCAGGAGAACATGGCTAGAGCCCTGACCCTCCGCTGGAGCGACTATGACTTGGCAAAGCAGGTGAGTTGGTAATGGCTGCGCCTATTGTTTTGTGCGACTGCGCCGGGATGGATGAAGACCGCTGGCTGGAGTGCCGGGAACATGGCCCGAAGGGGGATATTGAGTATGCTGTAGGCGGCAGCGATGTTGCCACCATTTTCGGCCTGTCACCCTGGACCACTCCACTGGAGTTGTGGATGATGAAAAAGGGCCGCCTGAAGGCCAAGTCGAAGCCCAACCCTCTGCAACTGGAGATGGGGCACCTTTTGGAGCCGATTGCGGCCCACTTTTATGCCCAGCGAACTGGAGATACCGTCATTGACGACACCCATATGTATCAGCACGCCGATTTTTCCTATGCTCTGGCCAATTATGACCGACGGCTGATCCGGAAAGAGACCGGCGAGCCAGGTATTCTGGAGTGCAAAAGCTGTACCTATCATAAGGCTGGCGATTGGGCCGATGGGGCTTATCCGCTGTACTATGAGTTCCAATTGCGCTACTACCTGGCCGTCATGGATGTGAACTTCGGCGCTTTCGCCGCCCTTTGGGGCAACAATCCAGACAATGACCTGGCCACCCCAAGCCTGCTTCGGGATAAGGCCAAGGAGGATATGATTTTCGAACGGCTGGATCAATGGATTTGGAGTCTGAGACACGATAAGCCGCCCGCTATGACGGAAGTAGCTCCCAAACTGGCCTTGAAAGCACTGGCCAATATTTGTGGCCCGAGTCAAAAATCTCTTCCCACGATTGAGTTTCCTCTGAAATATGAGAAATCTTTGCGTGGAATCGTTGCTCTCCAAGATGAAAATACTTCTCTGAAGCAAAAACTAAAAGAAAACGAGGCGAAAATTGACGCGCATAGCGTTCGAATTGCAGAGCTTATGAAAGCGCATGAGCACGGCGTACTGACTACCACCACAGATAAACTGTTGGTTGACTTCGTGACAAAGGTCACGCGCCGTGTAGATTCTGGCTATCTCAAGAAAGAGCATCCTAGTATCTATGAGGAATCGCTCAAAGCATCGGAAAGCCGGAAGATCAAGGTTTCTGTTCAGCCTGTATAACAAGGGCGACTATATGCGGGGAGAGCAGTAAATGCCTCCCCGCTCCCCATTTTGAAGGAGGCATAGTATGGATCAACAACTCCAGGCCTATATGAATTTCATGAAAAACTACACTGAACGATTAGAGCAGCGCGGAACAGACTGGCTTGGCCCGAAAGATCTGGGCGATGTGCTTCTGACCTCTGCAATGCAAAATGGTATGAAACGGCCCGACTTGAGAAAGGGGAAGATGCCAAATGACAAAAAAGACAAGTCCTGATCGTTGCTTTTTCTCCCAGTGCGTTGACAAACGCTCCCGAACTGACATGATTGCCTATCTGTCCAACCATTTTCGTTACAGCACCATGAACGGCTGGAACTGCAGCACCTCTTATGCTTGCAATATGAAGCTCTACAACCTTGGTCTGGATCGGGAAACGGAGAACAAACTCTGGAATCTGATCCAGGTCCCGGAGTTCTATGACCGTCTCCGGGATGTAATCAATATGTTTGACCAACAGCATGACTATTTGTGGCAGGCCGGTTGGAATGGCCGTAGCGGCGACTACCTGGTGCTCTATCAGGGCGGGCGCAAATCCAGCAAGTATCGTTCTTACTGTACCCGCTGCGGACAAAAAAATTTTACTTCAGTAGCAGAAACCGGAACCCGGTGCGGGGTATGTAATAAGGAGGCCCGTGTAGATTACATAAATCCTCCCATCCAGATATTTTCTTATCCAGGCCAGGCTGTTGATATGGATGAAGACTTTGAGGACTGGTCCATGTACGAACTCGGGCAGCGGACAAAACTGGTGCAGGAATTTGACCGCCTGGCCGATGATATTGTGACAGAGGCCCTGCGTATCGCCAGCGAACACTCGGTGGAGGAGCGGATCGTCTATATCCCCACCAAAGAGCTTGTGCTGGCGTAGGGAGGTTGAGAGATGAAGTGTAAGTTTTTCAGACTGATCTATCCAAAGAGCATCGAAGATGCCCAGAGCGGCAGCTATACAGTAGCCCTCTATGCACCCTGCGAGGCTGTGTTGGATGCTCAGGGCAACAAGCTGAGCAGCATCACGGTGGTTGGGTATTATCTCCCCATTGTGGAGCAGATGAAGGTGGATATGACCGGCCGGTGGAAGAAGGATGCA
>ERZ779629.556-NODE-556-length-14637-cov-8.810931_pt1 | contig 14637 bp, 13 predicted proteins | sample MGYA00514192_ERZ779629 | MGnify/ENA primary metagenome ERZ779629 (study PRJEB29562, sample SAMEA4376709) | mouse gut metagenome | isolation source: Cecum | study: EMG produced TPA metagenomics assembly of the A DSS colitis mouse model was used to assess the... | reverse complement strand
GACCACGCTCCCCATCTTGGGCTGCATATCCTGGGATTTTTCCTCCAGTCCGCTGAGGATGCTCTCCGCAGAGCGGGGATCGCCGGTCTTTTGAAGCAGTTGCTCCAGAGCGGTTTTCAGCTCCGGTGTGGGTTCCACCACCCACTCATCCACAAAAATCGCCGAAAAGTCCCGGTTGGCAACGATGTTTTCCTCACCAAGCAGGATTCGGTCCACCAGGGGGTTGTTCTGTGCGCTGCCTTCTCCTACAAATACCGCAAGCCATACAGTCCCGTCCTCCATCACCGGAGAGAGGGCTGCGTAGCCGGCTGCCACCATAGCGGCCTCCTCAGCGGTCAGCATCACGGTTTTGCCGTCGGTTTTTACCGGAATCTTGGTGGTCTGGGACTGCTCCGTCTTCTGGGTGGCGTCGTTCTTCTTTACGGCACTGTCCTTCTTGGGGGCCTCCACCTTGGTGTCCTTGGCCTTGTCCATCAGGTCCTTAAAGCTGTCACCCTTCTCAGGCTTGGACGTGTCGGTGCTCTGACCCACCTGGGGCAGGGAAGCGGCCATGTTGGCGGCCATCTGCTGCATCCGTTCCAGCATCCACTGGTCTGTAACATTCATCTCTTTTACACCTCCTTTCCGATTTGAGTGGGATCACTGGTTTCGCTGGGGTTTTGCGCTTCTGTGACTTCCAGACGTTTCTCGTTGTCCTCCTGGTCCTCCAGGGCCTCGCGATTGTTCTCCTCCACCTGGTCAACCTGTTCAAAGTTGAACCGGTCGCCCAAGCAGGAGAGCAGGGCCTGAACGGTCAGGGTTTGGGTGGGGTCCACCCATCCTACCCGCTTGGTACCGTCCTCCATGATTTCCTCGGCCTGCTCTGCGATGGCCTTGCCGGCGTTTGTCAGAGATTCGGTCAGGGTCCGCTCCGTCTTGCCGGACGCCTTATCCTCCTCCGAGGCGTTCATGGCGTCGATCATGGCCATCAGGGCGTCCTCCTCGGCGTATTCGGCCTCCTTTTCCCGCTGCTCCCGGACCTTTTGCAGGTAGTTCAAAAAGAGCTGTCTGGGGTTCCAGCCGGTCTGCTCCTCAATGCTTTTCTGAGGGGCGGGCATCTGCCCATACCGTGCGCTGATGTCACAGAATGAAAGCGGCGTGCTCATTGCGTTCACCTCCTTCCTGTGACCCATTATATAGAGAAACACTTAAAAAGTGTAACTCACCTGTTAAATACCCATCGCCGTCATGGCGCGGGTGGTGGAGACAAACTCCTCAATGCGTTGCTCCTCGTCCTTCTGCTCCGCCTTGCGGTAGTCCTCCAGCTTATGCTCCCGCAGCTTCTCGATGGTGGCCGTCTCCTTTCGGGCCTCCACCACCTGGGTGCGCTTCTGCTCCTCCATGCGGCGCAGCTTTTCCAGCTTGTAATACTCCTCGTGCAGCTTGCGCTCCAGCGAGCGGAGGTAGGCCTCGTAGCTCATGGCATCCACAATGTTGATGCCCTCCAGCTTGCGCCGGGTGAAATCCCCGTCCGCCTGGCGGTGCTCCGCCTCCAGGTCCTCAATGACCTGCTCCTGGGCTCGAACCCGTGCCAGGATGGCCCCATGCTCCGCCCGGATGGCGTCCAGCGCCTGCTGCTTATAGTCCAAAACGGTTTCCAGTGAGAAGCGGAACTTCTTCATCCGTCAAATCGCTCCTTTGGTTAATCGTTCCGGCAGGGGCGGCCTCGGGCCGCTCTCACCGCTTGCTCTATCTCAGAATACGCCGCAGCTGTTCCAAACTCTCCTCGTGGGAGAAGGCCTCGTCGGTCCCCTGCATCAAAAACTGATTGATGCCGTCGATTTTTGACAGGGCATGGTCCAGCTTGGGGTTGGTGCCCGCCTTGTAGGCGCCGATGGACACCAGGTCGGCGTTCTTCTCGTAGACGCCCATGATGTCCCTCAGCTGTCCGGCCAGCTTCCGGTGCTCTGGGGAGACAATCTCCACCATCAAGCGGGAGATGCTGGCCCCCACGTCGATGGCGGGGAAGTGGTTGGCGTTGGCCAGGGCCCGGGACAGGACGATGTGGCCGTCCAGGATGCCCCGGACCGTGTCGGCGATGGGCTCGTTGGTATCGTCGCCCTCTACCAATACGGTGTAGACGCCGGTAATAGAACCTTTTTCAAAGTTTCCGCTGCGCTCCAGCAGCTTGGGCATCTCCGCGTACATGGAGGGGGTGTAGCCTCTGGCCACCGGCGGCTCCCCGATGGCCAGGCCGATCTCGCGCTGGGCCATGGCGAAGCGGGTCAGGGAGTCCATCATCAAAAGCACGTCGTAGCCCTGGTCCCGGAAGTACTCGGCGATGCTGGTGGCCACGCTGGGGCACTTCATCCGCAGCATGGCGGGCTGGTCGCTGGTGGCGACCACCAGCACGGAGCGGCGCATGCCCTCCTCCCCCAGGTCCTTCTGCATGAACTCCAGCACCTCGCGGCCGCGCTCGCCCACCAGGGCGATGACGTTGATGTCCGCGGTGACGTTCTTGGCGATCATGCCCATCAGGGTGGACTTGCCCACGCCGGAGCCGGCGAATATGCCGATACGCTGGCCCTTGCCGATGGTGATGAGCCCGTCGATGGCCTTCACGCCGAACTGGATGCGCTCCCGGATGGGAGGGCGCTGGAGGGGGTTGATGTAATTGCCGCCCACGCAGTAGGAGGTGCCCCCCTCAAAGGGGCCCTTGCCGTCGATGGGCTGGCCCAGGGCGTTGATGATGCGCCCCCGGAGGAACTCGCCCACCTGAAGGGTGAGCTGCCGCCCGGTGTTGCGCACGAAGTTCCCCGCCGAGATGCCGCTCATGTCCGAGTAGGGCATGAGCAGGATGTGGTCGTTTTTGAAGCCCACCACCTCGGCGGTGACCTGTCCGCCGGAGTCGCCGTTATAAATGCGGCAGATGTCGCCCACGGCCGCCCGGCCGCCGGAGGCCTCGATGGACATGCCCACGATATTTTCGATTTTTCCCGTCAGGCTGTAGGGCTCCGCGTTGTAGACCTGACGGGTCATTTGTTGAAATACGGAAGGCATAATCTACTCCACCGGCCTGTGCCTCACGGCCCCGTTCCCGGCCTGGGAGAAGAGGGGCCTCGTCATATTCTAATGAAACAGGTTCATGCCCGACGCGCTGTTGGCTGTGTCCATCAAGATGGTCCGCAGGTTGTTCAGCTGGGTGGCCGCGCTGGCGTCCACGATCTCGTCGGGCATTTCGATGATGCAGGTGCCCGACTCGTCGTCGGACATGGGGATGAGCCGCACCCGGTCGGACAGCGCCGTCAGCGCGGCGGACAGGGAGGCGGGGATCTGGGTGAGCCGTTTGGCGTCGCACTCGGATATGTATATGTGCACCCATTCCTTTTTCTTCCGCTTGTCGATGGCGGTTTGGATCATCCGGCTGATGACGTCGCCGCTGCTCTTCAGGCTGACGCACACCACCTTTTCCGCCACCGCCAGGGCCAGGTCTCGTAGATCGTCCACGCTCTGGTCCATCTGCCGGTCCAGCGCGGCCCCGGCCTGCTCCAGAAAGCGGTGGACCTCCTCCTCCAGGCGCCGGGCCTGTTCCTCCCGCAGCTGCCTGGACTCCTCGCCCGCCTGGGCCATTCCCTGCACATACCCCTCCTGGCGCCCCTCCGTCCGGGCCTTGGCGAAAACCTCCTCCGCCTCGCTCTGGGCGTCCGCCCTGGCCTTGGCCATCAAAGCCTCCGCCTCCCGGCGGGCGTCGGCCAGGATCTCCTCCGCCTGAATCTGGGCGAAGCTGATGAGGTTTTCCGCCGGGTCCGGCTCCGGCTCTGGCTCAGCTTCCGGCTCCGGGTCCGCCAGGAGGATGTCCAGCCCCTCCGCCGGCTCCGGCGGAGGGCTGTCCTCGGGGACGGGCGGCTCCTCCTCTGGCTCCGGCTCTACCACCAGCTCCGACGCGTCGGGAAACAGGTAGGGCTCGGCCTTTGCCTTAGAGAAGGCTTTGAATATATTAGGCAATGATATCGTCCTTTCCGCCCTTCGCTATGATGATCTCGTTCTTCTCTTCCAGGTCGCGGATGATATCCACAATGCGCTGCTGGGCGTCCTCCACGTCCTTCAGCTTGACGTTGGTTGTAATCTCCAGGTCGTCCCGGATGTTCTGCGCCATACGGGTGGACATGTTGCTGAGCAGCTTCTTGGAGACCTCTTCGTTGGCGGTCTTGAGGGCCAGCACCAGGTCCCGCGGGTCGCAGTCCCGGACGAAGCGCTGCACGGAGCGGTCGTCCATGGTGATGATGTCCTCGAACACGAACATTCTCTTGCGGATCTCGTCGGCCAGCTCCTGGTCGTAGGCGGCCAGGCCGTCGAAGATGTTTTTCTCGCTGGCGCGGTCGATGTTGTTCATCACGTCGGCCACGTAGTCGATGCCGCCCACCTTGACGTTTGCGTTGGTGACGATGTTGGAGAACTTCTTGCGCATCTCCGCCTCGATGATCTTGACGGCCACGGGGGACACGCTCTCGATCTTGGCCATGCTCTCCACCACCTGGATCTGGCGCTTCTCGTCCAGCTGGGAGATGACGCCGGCGGCCTTGTCCGGCTCCACGTAGGACAGCACCAGCGCGATGGTCTGGGGCCGCTCGTTCTGCAGCGCGGAGTACAGCGACTTGTCGTCCGCCTTCTCCATAAAGGAGAAGTTGCGGTTTTGCAGCGACTTCGTCACCTTGCCCAGCAGCTCGTCGGCCGTCTGGGGTCCGTAGGCCTTTTCCAGCACCGTGCGGGCGTATTCCAGACCGCCCTCGGTCACCGCCCGGTTGGTGCGGCACAGCTGGTAGAACTCATACAAAATTTCCTCGGTCTGCTCCGAGCCCAAGAAGCCCAGCTTCGCGACCTCCAGGGTGAGCTGCTCCACGTCCTCCGGCTCCATGTGCTTGTATAGGGCGGACGCCCGCTCCACGCCCAGGGAGATGATGACGGTGGCGGCCCGCTGGGCGCCGGTGAGGGGGACTTCATTGGCGATCTTCTTGCGCGCCGGAGGGGCTTTCGCCTCTGCGGGCGCGGCAGCTTTCTGTTCCGCCACAGCGGCCTCAGCCATTGTCTCCATCCTCCTTCAGCCAGCTCTTGATCAGCAGCGCCGCGACCTCCATGTTCTCGTCCACATAATCCCGGATGCTCTGGCGCAGCTCCATGCTCCGTTCGGTGTGCAGGTCCATCACGTCCGCGCCCACAGGCTCGCCGTTCTCGTCCAGCTGCACGCCGTCCTCCGTCTGCTGGGGCATTGCCGTCGCCAGCAGCTCCTCCACGGCCCGCTGCTCGGCCTCCTGCTTCTTGCGCTTCTTGCCCCGCAGCAGCAGGATGATGGTCAGCACGATGGCGAACAGCAGCAGGCCGGCGCCCGCGGCGATGACCACCCACAGCGGAATGCCCAGGGCCTCCCAGCCGGAGGGCGCGGGCGGAAGCGGCTCGGGCTCGTTGAACTCGTCGTGGATGACGGTGATGTACCGGGACAGGTATTGCAGCTCGGTCATCCCGTCGTCCAGTTCCAGCGGGGCCACCAGGCCGATGGCGCTGGCCGCCCCCTTCAGAATCGTGTCCACATCGGCGTTGGGGCAGTCCTTGGCGTCGATGCCGATGGTGGCGGTGACCTTAGAGATGGTGCCCGCCGTAATAATCATCTGGGTCTGGGTCTTGGAATTGTCGTACTCGGTCTGGTGCTGCTCCTCCAGAATGCCCTGAAGCTCCGCCTCGGCGTCCTCCGGCTCCACATAGGTGGGAAGCTCCGAGTTGGAGGGGGTGCCCACCACCCCGCCCACGGCGGCCTCGTCGGGGGTGAGGAACTGGTATGTATAGAACTGCTTGCCGATGATGCCGCGGCCGCCGGTCTCTCCGTCCAGGGCGAAGTCGGGCAGGGTGACCTTGTAGTCGTTGATGGTCTTGTCGCCCAGCTCCACCTCCACGTTGACGATGACGGACACATTGTCCTCACCGTAAATGGGCACATAGCCCTGGAGAATCTTCTTTTCGAAATCCGCCCCGATCTGCCGCTCCAGCTGGAGCTTCAGCGCGGAGCTGGCCGCCGCGACGCCGGCGCTGTCCACCTGGCCGGAGTAGTCGTTCCCTTCGGTGTCCCCGATGCTGACGGACTCCACATCCAGCCCCGCCACGCTGTTGGCCACATAGTTGCGGATGGCGTTGGCCTGTCCGCTGGTGAGGGTCTTGCCCTTCTGCATGGTGAGGAGCACACTGGCGGTCGCCTCCACCCTTTTGCTGCTGTCCAGCACATAGAGCTGGTCCTCGCCCAGGTCGAGGTCCACCGTGACGCTGCGCACGCCGGGGAACTGACTGATGGTCCGCTCCATCCGGCTTCGCGCGTCCACCAGCCAGGCCCGATCCCGGTCCGCCTGGGTGGACAGGGCGCTGACCTGTTCAAAGTATCCGGTGGGGCTGGCGTTGGCCTGGGAGTACTGGTCCACCAGCAGCCGGGCCTTCAGCCCGCTGACCTGGCTCTCCGGCACCTTGACCGTCCCTGAGCCCTCCACCCGGTAGTCGGTGAACCCCTGCTCCTGGAGCCAGCTGAGCACGGCCCCGGCCTCCTCCTCAGTGGCTCCGGAAATCAGGGGAGCGTAGGGCCTGGTGTTCAAGAAAATGACGATGCCGATAATCAGCGCGGCCAACGTGACACCAATGATGATCCATATTTTTTTGGAAACTTTTCCGAGGGCTTCCTTTACTTTTTCAAAGTAGCCCATCAGCTTTTCCTTATTCAAGCCCTATCAACTCCGCTCTCCGCGTTCTCTGCCCCTGGCACTCTGCATTAGACGCTCATATTTTTCAGCTCATTGTAGGCGTCCAGCGCCTTGTTGCGCATCTGGATCAGCAGATCCACCGCGATTTCGTTCTTATAGGCGGCAATGCCCAGCTGGACAGGATTGTCCAGCTGGCCGGTAGACAGCAGATATTGGGCCTGGGTAAACTCCGCGTCGGTGTCCTTCACGTTCTGGATGAGGTCGGTGAACAGGGAGCCGAATGCGCTGTCCTTCACCTCGCTCAGCTCGGTGGCGCTCTCCTCCTGTCCGGGCAGGGCGGGAGGAGTGATCTTCTGCATGGTGTTGGCAATGCCGGGAATGCCGGTGATGCCGCTCATTGCCCCGGGGGCGGCGATGCCGCTGATGCCGGTGATGCCGTCGGTCATGGAGCTCATGGCTGAATCTCTCCTTTATATATCCAAATCTGCGTACTTACCGGCCGATCTCCAGCCCGCTGGAAATGACGGATTTCAAGGTGTTGAAGGCGGTGACGTTGGAGGCGAAGGCCCGGCTGGCCGCCATGGCGTCCGCCATCTCCTTCACCATGTCCACGTTGGGCAGCTCCAAATAGCCGTCCTCGTCGGCGTCGGGGTGGGTGGGGTCATAGACGATCTTCATGGGGGACTCGTCCTCCACGATCTCCGTCACCCGCACGCCGCCGGCGGTGGGGTTCACCCCGGTGTTGGGCACGGCGGCGCTCACCGCCCGGGCCATCACGTCCCGGAAGGTGTCCCGGCCGCTCACCGCCTCGAACACCACCATTTTCCGGCGGTAGGCGCCTTCCCCGTTCTCCACCCGGGTAGTCTGAGAGTTGGTCACGTTCTCCGCCACGATGTCCAGCCGCAGCTGCTGGGCGGTCAGGCCGGAGCCCACGATATTAATGGTATTCATGAAACCCATGCGATGTACCCCCTAAATTATCTCATATTCCGCCGCCGCAGTCCTGGGCGGCCCGAATCCCGTTACTGGCCCCTGACGGCCATGCGCAGGATGGAATAGTGCTTGTTGATGGCCTGATACACATACTGCTGCTGATAGGCGTTGCGGATGAGCTCCACCATCTCCTCGGTGGTGTCCACCCCGTTGTCATCCATGCGCTCCTGCTCCTGCGCCTCGAACACAGTGACCTCCGGGTCCTCCAGCACGTCCCGCACGCTGCGGCCCGCGCCCTCGGGCAGAGCCGCAGCCTTTTCCAGCTTCTGGCGGATGCTCTCCTCGAAGGTAACCACCTTAGCCTTGTAGTTGGGCGTCTCCGCATTGGCGATATTGTCCAGGATCGCCGCCTGCTTCGTCCATAAAAAGCCGATGGACTTTTCCAGCAAAAGGGCGGAATTGCTCGTTAAAATATCCATACCTGACCCTCCAGAGTCTGCGGCCACAGTCCCCCATGGCGCACATCATGAATACTATGAACCGGCGTTTCGGAACATGCAAAAAGAAGGGGACTATTTGGACAAACCCCTGTCCGCCCGGGAACGCCGCATTCCGAATAAGGCGCAAACCGGCAAGTTTCTTCCCCTCCACCGCTGCGGACACTTTCACACACCACAGCATAGCGGCATTTCATTATAGCACGGCGCAAAAAAAAACGCAATACATTTTTCCCCTAAGGAGGTGGAATCCCGGGGCTTTCTGGCTGGTAAAATTTCCCCTCCCTCCTTTGTTTTTCCATGTTTTTCTAATTTTCCTGTTGTATAAAGATGATTCTACCCCTTTCTGGCATGAGGCGCGCGCCAACGCGCCCCCGGCGGAGACCGCCCGCATAGCAAAGCCGGGCTCCCTCAAGGGAGCCCGGCTGAGTCCGCCGGCACAGGCGCGGATGCCCGCGCTCAGAGCACAACGCCATCTTTAAATATAGAAATCTCCCGGAATCCCTGCTCCTCGGTGCGGGTCAGCCGGCCTCCGGCCACCTCCAGCACGAAGTCCAGCAGGCGCTCCCCGGCGGCGTCCAGGCTCTCCCCCTGGGCCACCGTTCCGGCATTGAAGTCGATCCAGTTCCCCTTCTTCTCGAACAGGGCAGTGTTGGTGGAGATCTTCACCGTGGGGGCGGGAGCCCCGAAGGGGGTGCCCCGGCCGGTGGTGAAGAGGATCAGGTGAGCTCCCGCGGCAGTGAGGGCCGTGGCGGACACCAAGTCGTTCCCCGGCCCGCTGAGCAGGTTGAGGCCCTTTTTTGTCACTGCGTCTCCGTAGCCCAGCACGTCCACAATCTGGGCGCTGCCTCCCTTCTGGACGCAGCCGCAGGACTTGTCCTCCAGGGTGGTGATGCCCCCCGCCTTATTGCCGGGGCTGGGGTTCTCATAGACCACCTGGTTGTGGGAGGTGAAGTAGCCCTTGAAGTCCTCGATCATCTTCACCGCCTTGCCGAACACGTCCTCGCTCTGGCACCGCTCGAAGAGGATGGACTCCGCGCCGAACATCTCGGGCACCTCGGTGAGCACCGTGCACCCTCCCAGGGCGATGAGCCGGTCGGAGAACCGGCCCACGGTGGGGTTGGCGGTGATACCGGACAGGCCGTCCGACCCGCCGCACTTCATGCCCACCACCAGCTCGGCGGCGGGGATGTCCTGGCGCTGGAAGCCCCCGGCGTAGTCCGCCAGCTCCTTCAGCAGCGCGCCGCCCGCCGCGATTTCGTCGGGGACGTCCTGGCACACCAGGAACTTCACCCGATTTTCGTCATAGGGCCCCAGCTCCGCCTTGAACTGCTCCATGGTCAGGTTCTCGCACCCCAGGCCCAGCACCAGCACGCCCCCGGCGTTGGGATGGCGCGCCAGCGCGGCCAGCAGCCTGCGGGTCTGGGCGTGGTCGTCCCCCATCTGGCTGCACCCGAAGGGGTGGGGGAATGTGTAAAGCCCTTCCACCGTACCACTGACCAAATGCTGGTTCTCCCGCACCAGCCGCTGGGCGATGGAGTTGACGCACCCCACGGTGGGGACGATCCACAGCTCGTTGCGGATGGCCGCCCGGCCGTCCGCCCGGCGGTAGCCCCGGAAGGTCCGGGGCTTTACACTGGGCAGGTCGTAGGTTTTGTGGTCATAGCGGTATTCCCCGCTCTCGGACAACCCCGTGCGCACGTTGTGCACGTGGACCCAGGCGCCCTGGGGGATGTCCTCCTTGGCCGTGCCGATGGCGCAGCCGTATTTCATGACGCTCTCCCCGGTGGAAATGGGGGCCAGGGCGATCTTGTGCCCCCGCCGGACGTCCTCGGCAGCGGTCAGCTCCAGGCCGTCAAGGGACAGTACTTCCCCCCCGGCCACGTCCTCCAGGGCCACCGCCACGTTGTCCCGGGGGTGGAGGCGGATGACTTTCATCGCCGCGCCCCCCTTACAGACAGGAGGCGTAAGCGGCCTTGGCCCCCTGCTCCCGGATGAGCTTCAGCCCCGAGATCACAGCGGCCTCAAAGCCCGCCACCTGCGTCAGGTCCTGGCCCCACATGCGCTCGTTGGTCATGACGGCGCGGACCAGCTCCTCCGGGCTGTCGTCCCGGTGGTCGTAGTAGAATTCCAGCGCCCAGCGGTCGTCGGAGCAGACGTAGTCGTTCCCCTTGGGGCGGCGGCACACCAGCCCCTTGCCGTCCAGCGCCTGGATGCCGCTGGAGAAGAAGGCGATATAGGCGGCAAAGCTCATGGTGAGGCAGGGGGGCAGCTGGCCGGTCTTTTCCACGTATTCCAGGAAGGAGGGCATGTTCCGGGCGCGCCACTTGGAGGTGGAGTTGAGGGAAATGCTCATCAGCTCGTGGTCCACGAAGGGGTTGTTGAACCGGTCCTGGACGGCGCTGGCGAAGTCCTCCAGGTCCTTCTTGTCCAGGGGCAGGGTGGGGATGACCTCCTCGTGGAGCATCTTGTTCATGAAGCTGCGCACCGTGTCGTCCTGCATGCAGTCCCGCACGATGTCGAAGCCCGCCAGATAGGCCCCCAGCACAAAACCGGTGTGGGCGCCGTTCAAGATGCGCACCTTGCGCTTTTTATAGGGGGTCACGTCGGGCACCACGGGGCAGTTCAGCCCCGCCTTTTTGAAGGGCAGCTTCTCCTCCAGCCACTCCGGCCCCTCGATGTTCCACACCCCGAAGATCTCGCCCACGTCGATCAGCTCGTCGTGGTAGCCGTTCTCGGCTTCCATCTTCGCCGCCTCGTCCGGGTCCTTCACCCGGCCGGGGACGATGCGGTCCACCAGCGTGGAGCAGAAGGTGCAGTCCTCGTTCACATACTTCTTAAAGCCGTCCTCCAGCTCCCACTGGTCCACGTACTGGTTGACGCACTTCAAAAGCTCCCTGCCGTTGTTGTCGATGAGCTCGCAGGACAGGATGACCAGCCCGCCCTTCCCCGCCTGCCAGCGCTTGTAGAGCACCTGGGTGAGCTTGCCGGGGAAGGAGGCGGCGGGGGTGTCGGCAAGCCGGCAGGCACTGTCGTAGACGATGCCCGCCTCGGTGGTGTTGGACACCACGTACTCCAGATCGTCGGACACCGCCACCTCCATCATGGCGTCGAACCCCGCCTGCTCATAGGGGTTGAGGCACCGGGACACCGAGGAGATGAGCCGCTTTTTGTCCACCTTCTCGCCATTCTCCCGGCCCCGGAGGTAGAGGGTATACAGCCCCTCCTGGTCGTTGATGAGCCCCGCCAGGCCCGGGGCGATGGGCTGCACCAGCACGCACTTGCCGTTCCAACCGGCTTTTTCGTTGGACACGTCGAACCAGTAATTGACGAAGGCCCGCAGGAAATTGCCCTCACCGAACTGGAGCACCTTCTCCGGCGCGTCCTTCAGCAGGTAACCGTCATAGCCCAGCTGTTCCAGGGTCTGATAGCATAGTTTTTCCATCATTCGGTCTCCCTTTCGGTCAATTGATTTTGTTTTCCCGGGCGGCCATCCGCTTCACGCTGGCCACGCTGAGCACAATGCTCAGCAGCAGCAGGGCGGTGAGCACGGCCACAAGGCCCATCCCCGCCTGGATGCCGGCCCGCTCGGCCACCTGCCCCACCAGGAAGGGGGTGACGATGCCGCCCACGCTGCCGGTGAAGATCATCACGCTGCACCCCAGGTCATTGCCCCGGATGCAGTCGCTGCCGAAGGCGAAGGCGGTGGGATAGATGGTGGCCATGAACAGTCCCACCCCGATGAGGCCCAGCACAATGGGCGCCGGAGTGCGGCTGAAGAACATCAGCAGGAAGCAGGCGAAAAAGCCCACCCCGTCCAGCAGCAGCAGCTTGTTCCGGGACACTTTGCCGGTGACGGCCGCTCCGATCATCCGCCCGATGAAGATGACCAGCCACAACAGGCTGTTCATCAGCTGGGACCAGCTGGCATCCAGGATTCCCGTGTCCTGGAAGTAGGTGACCAGCCAGCCCACGATGGCGTACTCCGTGGAGATATAGAACAGCAGCATGGCGCTGCCCAGCCAGAACTGCTTCACCTTGAGGAAGCTGCGGTCCGCCGAGCGCACCCCCTTCCGGGGCGGCTCGGCCGGCAGGGGCATCCTGGCGTATACGACGAGCTGGCTCAGGCACACCAGGCACAAAAGCCCGGCCATCAGCCGCCAGCCCGCCGCGGGCCACCGCCCCGCGCAGAACACCAGCAGCAGCGGCGAGAGCAGCGCCCCCACCGCGAAGCAGCCGTGGAGCAGGTTATACCCCCGGGTGGCCTTGTCCCCGGGCAGGGTGGAGATCATGGTGTTGGCGAAATTGGAGTTCCCGCCCCGGGCCACCCCCGTCATGAGGAAGGCGGCCACCAGCAGCGGCGCGGCCCCCAGTCCGGCGGCAAAGATGAGGTAGGCCACCATCATCCACACCGCCGTCACCAGCACCGCCCGCCGCCGCCCCAGCCACAGCGGCAGAAAGCCCGCCAGCAGCACCGAGATCAGATTGCCCACCGATTGGCAGCTGAGCAGCACGCCGGACAGGTCGTAGCTGAAGCCGTAGGTCTCCCGCAGGAAGGGGATGAAAGACCCCAGGGGCTGGGAGGCCGCCCCGCTGACGAAGAAGGCGAACAGGACGCAGTACAGCAGCTGGTCCTGCCGCCGCTCCGCCGGGGTCTTTCCGGCGGCCGCGCTCACAACGCGAAGTAGCGGGCGGCGTTGTTGTAGCAGACGCCCTCCACAATCTTCTTCAGGGACGCCTCATGGCTGGGATACTCGCCGTTCTCCACCCAATCTCCGATGAGATTGCAGAGGATGCGGCGGAAGTAGTCGTGACGGGCGTAGGACAGGAAGGAGCGGGAGTCGGTGAGCATACCCACGAAATTGCCCAGCAGCCCTAAGTTGGCCAGCGACCTCATCTGCTCCTCCATGCCGGACTTGGTGTCGTTGAACCACCAGGCGGAGCCGTGCTGGATCTTGCCGGGCAGCTCATCGGACTGGAAGCAGCCCAGCAGGGTGCCCAGCTGCTCGTTGTCGGCGGGGTTCAGGGAGTAGAGGATGGTCTTGGGGCACTGATTCCCGGCGTCCAGGGCGGACAGCAGCCGGGCGATGTCCCCGCCGCAGGTGTTCTGGGCGATCATGTCGAAGCCGGTGTCCGGGCCCATCTTGGCGAACATCCGCTCGTTCATGTTGCGCACGCAGGAGTAATGCAGCTGCATGGCGATCTCCAGGCGGTGGTACTCCCGGCCCAGGTGGAGCAGAATGGCGGTCTGATAGCGCTCGGCCTCCTTGGCGCTGATCTCCTCCCCGGCCATAGCCTTCTGGAACGCCTCGTTGGCCTTCTTGGGGGAGCAGGGGCGGAAGGGGATATAGTCCAGCCCGTGGTCGCTGGCCCGGCAGCCCAGCTTCTTGAAAAACTCCAGGCGCTGGGTCAGGGCGGCGCACACGTCCTCCACGCTGTCCAGGCTGTCCTTGCCCACGCTGGCGGCCAGACTGCCGATATACTCCACAAAGCCGGGCTTATTGATGTTGATGGCCTTGTCGGGGCGGAAGGAGGGGCACACCTTCACGGTGATGGTGGGGTCGGCGGCGATTTTCTCGTGCCACTCCAGGGAGTCGACGGGGTCGTCGGTGGTGCCGATCATGGCCACGTTGGCCTTTTTGATGATGCCGCGCACGGTGAGGTCGGGGTCATGGCGCAGCTTCTCATTGCAGAAATCCCAGCACTCCCGGGCGGTCTCGGGGGTGAGGGGCTTGCCGTAGCCAAAGAACTGCCGCAGCTCCAGGTTACACCAGTGGTACATGGGGTTGCCAATGGCCATCTCCAGGGTTTCTGCGAACTTCACGAAGCGCTCGAAGGCGGGCTTGCCGCCGGACACGTATTCCTCGCTCACGCCGTTGGAGCGCATGAGACGCCATTTATAGTGGTCGCCAAAGTAGGTGCCGTCGGGGTTCTCGCCCCCCAGCCACACCTCCGCCAGGTTGTCGAACCGGCGGTCCTCATAGATCTCCTTGGGGGAGATATGGCAGTGGTAGTCCACCAGGGGCATGGTCTCGGCATAGTCGTGGAACAGGCGCCGGGCGGTCTCGGTGCCCAGCAGGAAATCCTTATCCATAAATTCTTTCATGACGTTTCCTCCCATGATAAAATGCGGCGGCCGCCCGCCCTGTCCGGAACGGGCGGCCGCCTGTTTTGGTTTAAGAACCTGTATGCGCAGCCGAATATGCCGGCTGTGAGGGATTTTTTCGCCAGATAAAGACGCGCTTCCGCAGTCCGGACAGGGCCACTCGGCCCTGTCCTCCCCGCTCGCTCCGGTCCACCCGCAGCGGCGCGCCTGCGCTCGGCTTCGCTCCGGTCCATCCGGGCCTGTGTGCCTGCGCTCACGCTTCTTTAGCGCTGAATTCTGCCGGAGCCGTCGCCGCCGGCCAGCTTTTCCACCTCGGCCACCGTCACCATATTATAGTCGCCCTCGATGGAGTGCTTCAGCGCGGACGCCGCCACGGCGAACTCCACCG
>ERZ779629.555-NODE-555-length-14638-cov-28.732565_pt1 | contig 14638 bp, 16 predicted proteins | sample MGYA00514192_ERZ779629 | MGnify/ENA primary metagenome ERZ779629 (study PRJEB29562, sample SAMEA4376709) | mouse gut metagenome | isolation source: Cecum | study: EMG produced TPA metagenomics assembly of the A DSS colitis mouse model was used to assess the... | reverse complement strand
GTCCCTTTCGCTTGAATCCCTTGCGGTTTGTGGTTGCGGAGTACTCCCTAATTAGGGGTTGTTCGTTTTGCCTGCTCCATAACGCCCAGATAAACCACACTGGTCAAAATACGCCGGACGGCAACAGAGGACCACAGTGCTTTGGAATGGATCTTATAGCCGCAGCCATATTTGACGCCGTTGGCCTGCTTATATTCCATCGGGGAGAGGATACCCAAGTGATTGAGTTTGTTAGCAATGCCTTGGTTACTCATGCCGCAGATCTTCCATGCGAAAATATCCCGCACCACAGCCGCTGCTTCTTCGTCAATGAGCAGATGGTTTTTATCCTCCGGGTCCTTAAAATAGCCGTAGGCCGCAAAGGAGCCGATAAACTTTCCGTTGCGGCGCCGAACATCCAGATGGCTGCGGATTTTGATGGACGCATCCCGGCAATAGTTATCGTTCATTAAATTTTTGAACGAAACGAGCATATGAGAAGAAGCGTCCTGGCGGGCGCTGTCATAGCCATCTGTGATGGCGATAAACCGGATGCCCAGAGCGGGAAACAGTCTCAGAATATATTTTCCAGCGTCCAAGTGTTCCCGGCCGAACCTGGAAAGATCCTTTACGATGATGCAGTTCACTTTTCCCGCCTCCACCGCCTGGATCATCTCCTGAAAATGCGGACGGTCAAAGTTGGTCCCGGTATAATTGTCGTCATAGCCCTCCATACAGAGCGTCAGATCCGGGTGCCGGTCAATATACTCGTGAATCAGATCCCGCTGATTCTTAATGCTGTTGCTTTCGTCATTCTCCCTCCGCGCCTTTTCCGCATCCTTTTTGGAAAGACGGCCATAGGCGTAACAGAGGTATGTCCCTGTTTCGGGGCACGAAAAAAACTCCATGAAAACAAGCCTCCTAACCTGATATTGCGGCAAAAAGCCGCTCCGGTCAGAAAGTGCTTTCACAGAGCTGTCTGATTTGATCCACCGCCAGTATAACAGAATCTCGGTGGATTGTCCAGCCTGATTTTTCAGATCCGGCGCGGCTATTTTTCAGATCCGGCGCGGCTATATCCATTGCGCTTTTGGTTACAATGTCTCCAGGCAGTTCTCCAGAAGAGTTTGCAGCCGGGCCTCTCCGCGAAAAGAGGTCTTGACGATCAGGCTCCCGCTGCGGAAAAAGTAGGGATTCCCGTTCATCTGCTGGAGGACGCTGGCCATCCGCTGCTCCGGCGGCAGCGATGTATCCACCCGAATATCCGCAATATCCGGGAGCGTGTCAGGGTCGATCTCCCGTACATCCATTTCCCGCATGAGTTCCAGATCCTTTTCCATCATGCCACATTCCCCCTTTTGGACAAGAGTATGAAAAAAGCGGCCTGTCTATGACAGCCGCTAAGAAAGCCGGCAGAGGACTATTCCTCTGCCGGCTTGCGATGGATGCGGACCGTCTGCTGCCGGTCCGCACTTTTTTACAATAGCAATTATAGCAGGTTTGGATTTTACTTACAACCCCCTGTATACAGACTTTTTCCCGCTACATTTCCTGCAAAAAACTTTTTCCTTTTATGGAAACCGGGAAAGGGTCCTTATGTCTCACTGAAAGGATAAGGAAGGTCCGCTTTCCGCTTGTTTGCAGCGTTTCCCGCCTTTGCCGGCTGCATCCTCCCATACACATAAGGGATTGGAGGGGCGTCACGATCTTTCTTCATAGCGTATTGGGCAGTAGACGATGAAAAGGCTCATCTGGCATGAGCCGCGAGGCGGCTCTTTCAAATCGCAGTCAATATAAAAGTCCCCCAGACCGAAGCCTGTGACACACTGCTCGAATATATGGATCTCTTTTGTGGCAAGGCTGATAACCCCAACGCCGAAGCACTGCTCTATATCCTGCGGAAGAATCTCGTTCAAACATTCCGCACATAGAAACGTGACCGCTTTATCTATGTCAAGCGTTTTGTCGTCGTGAAACTCCATAGAGCCGGTGGCATAGCCCCTGTCATAGTCCAGCAGTACCGTTGCGGAGAAGCCGCCGTCTTTACTTGCGCCCCCTCCGAGAGATACCGCTCCTATCGCTTCCTCAATCATTTGGCCGTCTATATCATAGCGGTTGATCTCTATCGGTTTCATCTCAAATGTGTTCAAGCTGATAAGCGCAATATTTTCTTGTCCCCAATAAAACGGAATTGAATCCTCCGACATCCCATTCCCACATAAGAAGCAGTCCTCAGATAATACTTCGGAGCTGTATACAATTTTTTCGGAGGCTGTGCCAGCGCTAACGTTCCAGACCGCGCCATATCCAAGAAGGCAAAGCGCCAAGACAATCAGGGCGATGGCTGCAATTCTTTTCATACGCCGCCTCCTTCATGAGTCACAGCTCGGGTAAGCGGGTCAATTATGATGATCTCCCGTCCCATCTTTCTGGCGTAATTTACCGTTGCGCCTGTACCGCTGCGCCGCACTCCATTATAGACCGCCAGCAGCAGACCGGCGGACTCTACCAGCCGGTGATTCCGGTCGATCATACAGCCGTCATAATATTTTTGGCTTACATATGTTACTGAATCGGCCCGCTGTAAAATGGAGTAATACCGCTTCTGTGCGGTGGCGTCCCACTTCTCCGCCTGCTCCTTGCAGGGAAGGACACAGTGTAGCTTCAATGCGGGATTTTTTTTGCGCAGGGACAGGACTACTTCCGCCGCATAGCAATCGGTCCCATCCGCACCGCCGCTGTAGTAGTCCGTCACTCCAGCGGCAGTCAGCGCCGCGATCTGCTCTGCCAGCGTCGATTTCAACGCTGTGCATCGTGGGTCTGTTTCATGATCCTTCCATGGGAACTTGTGCGGCCGGTGCCCGGTAAACGAGCAGGCTGTCGCTATGAATCTCATTTGAATCACTCTCCAACTTATTGGTTATCTTCCTCCGCCGCTTATGTGTCCATATATAACGGTATTCTTGTTATATATTATAATAAATATAAGTGGTTATAGTCAACACCATCATTAGTTAAACTAACAAAAAGAGGTGGTGGCACCATGAAGGAGAAGAAGCCGATCAACATTGAGATTGGACTGAATGTAAAGCAGGTTCGGGAAAGCGCTGGATTAACGCAGGAAAGTTTCGCAGAGTTAATCGGGCTGGGTGTGAAGCACATTTCCGCGATTGAGTGTGGAGCGGCTGGCGTTTCTCTGGCTACGCTCAAGAAAATCTGCTCTTTGCTGTCAGTCTCCGCAGATACAATTTTGTTTGGAACGGCAGATACTGGTAGCCAGAAGGATCGGGACGCTGCAATCAGCCATATGACAGAACGCATTTCCCGTCTGCCGGATAATCAGTTTTGGGGGATCAAGGTCATTCTTGATAAAATGCTGGAGGTTATGGCGATGAACCGCCAGCCATGCGACCACGATTGATTTAAGCAACCGGAGCCCTTTGCAGGCTTACCCTATAGCTCCTCGGGGACAGGTGTAGAAAAAACCTCAACTGTTCAAGCGGAGAAAAACATGGTATGCTCAAGGTGTATTTAGGTAAGATTTTTCAGGTCAGATATTCGCTCCTGGGGGCAGTATGCCCTTGGGAGACCTGTCAGCATCCTAAATACCAACACGAGTCCGTACAAAAACCGCAGTCTGCTCTTTCGGGAGAGGACTGCGGTTTTTTGCGTCCTCACAAAAAAATGAAAGGAGCAAAACCATGAGTGACAATCTGTTCAGCTTTCCCGGAGAGAGCACAGGCCAGGATGCCGGAGATTTTTTCGGAGGTGCAGGCGGCGTCGCATTCACCGACCTGGGCAGTGCGGATGAGGTGGAAAACGGCGTATTCCATCAGGAACCGGGAATACACCAGCGGCGAGACGCCGGGCAGCAGGCGCGTAGAAACACGCGACTGCACCGTTCGCCGGTTAGAGTTGTACTCCGGCTCCACTTCCTCATAGGTCGTCTGGATTACGCCGTACTCCTTGTCAAACTCCGTAGGCGTTTCATAGTCCTTTGTTCAGTATTTCTTTTTTCTTTATAATTGGGGTGCCGTTCCGGTACTTCTGGAAGTGCCGTTCCCGCACTTTTAGAGATGCCGGTTCCGCACTTCTGGTGGTGCTGTATCGGCACTTCTAAAGCGGGCGCGTGCGCCCCTGCTTGGCTGATGGACAGGTCAAGAGGTGCGGATTCGGCACTTCTCAGTCCGCCGTCCCCACCGGCCTCCTCCGGTCCTGCCTCCGGCTCCCCGCCAGCCGCCTCATGCTCCGGCGGCACAAAGGGAGCGCTGCCGCTTTTGGGTTCGGGATGCTCTATCAGCGCAAGATAGATCTGATTGGCGTCCCCGCGGCCGCAGCGCTTCTCCCAGATCAGCCCGGCGGCGGTCAGCTCCTTCATGGCCTCGATGATCTTACGGTAGCTGACCTGCATCTCCTCCGCCAGAGAGCGGCGGGTATAGATGATAAACACCGCCCCGTCCTCGTTCACCCAGCCATTGAGCCGGGAGAGCTGGAAGCGGTTCAGAAGGAAAGTGTAGGCCACCTTCGTCTCCAGCGCCAGTTCCATGTATTTGGTGTCTGTGAACAGCCAGCGGGGCATCTGCAAGTGATAGATATTCTGAACGTCTCCCTGTTTCATCAAAGGGAACGAGGGCTTTTGCGTCATAGGGGCTGCCTTCATGATCGGTCTCTCCTTTTAACGGTAGTCATATCTGTAAATTGATTGACATATTTACTGATGATGGGTATAATATTAGGGTAGAGGAGCGTGAGTAATATGGATACCATTCGAGGGGCAATCGAAAATACCGTTTCGATTTCAAAGTTTAATAAAGGGCTTGCCGGCAGGGTGTTTGAGGAAGTCAAACGCTGCGGGGCCAAGGTCGTCATGAAAAACAACATGGCGGAGTGTGTTTTGATGTCGCCTGCGGAGTATGTGCGCCTGATGGACGAGGTGAACGACGCCCGCTTAACGGCGGAGGCTGCCACGCGCATGGCGCACTTTGACCCCGCCGCCCTGCTTTCCCAGCAGCAGGTGGATGAAGCGCTGGGCTTTACGCCGGCGGATTATGCCGACACATCCGAGGTGGAGTTTGAATGAGCTGGGAAATCAGGTATTTGCCCGAAGTGTTAGAGGACTTTCGGGCGTTGGATGGAAGCCAGCGGATATTGGTACGCAAAGCGATTGAAAAGGTGCGGAAAAATCCTTTGCCGGAAACCGAAGGCGGATACGGCAAATGGCTGGGCAACAAAGGCGCTTCTAAGCTGTCCGGCTTTCTGAAAATCAAGCTGCGGGGCGCAGGACTCAGGATCGTCTATCAGCTTGTCCGGAACGCCAACCGCATGGTCTTGGTTGTGATCGGTGTCCGCGAGGACGACGCGGTTTATGAGATCGCGCATCATCGAATCGCCAAACATGATTTACAGGGAAAGCAGTGAGGTTCACCATGCGTCATATCCGTCTTATCCCCGATTGGGAAGAACGATCTTCCAAGGCCGCTCATTCCGATTCCAGAGGCTGCGGAGCGGCTGGTCCTGAAAAAAGCGAATGCGGCCTTGCGGCGACTTTTGGCATAGAGCGCAATGCCGGGGTGGAACTGGCCTTGGATGAGGCTGATCGAGCGGCGGTGCTGACTGCTGTGCGCTATTCCGCGCAGGAAGTATTCAGCCGGGCGAGAGGGCGTATCCAAGGACACAAAGCATGATGGGCCGCATATTCTTTTTGCATAGGAATCGGTTTTGAAATCCGGTCTGACACTTTGCCTGCAAAGCCGGGGAGGGACAGCGCATTCAGAGCTGCCCCTCCTCTTTTCGTTCGCCGCCCACATCCTGGGGCAGGGTTTCTATCAGGTCAAGAGCGCCGTAGGGGGCGTCCTGGCCCGGTTCCTGAGCCGGGGAATCAAAGCCGCTTATCTCCGGGTCCAAAAGGCCGTAGTCGTACTGGGCCATCCTTCCAGCCTGCTCTGCGGCGGGCAGGTCGTGCCGGGGTACCGGTTCCGACTGTTCGGGGGCCGGTTCCGGCGGCGCATTCTCTTCCGGCGGTGCCGCCGGCTGTACGGGGGCGGAGGGCTTGGCCTCTTCCTGCCGCCAATGGGGAATGTACTCGGCTACCCGCACATCCCGCAGCCGTCCAAAGCTGGGATGTTCGTCCGGGATGATCTTGTAGAGGCGCAGGGGCTTTTCCCCACGCAGCAGCACCAGGCACTCCCGGTTGTCCATGCGGAGGATCTCATCCGGGAGCATCAATGCCCTCTGGGTATTGCTCTTGGTCTGGCTGTAGGGCCGGGTGGAGGTATAGACTGGGGAGAACAGGGGCATCAGAGGCATCTGGTTGTTCTCCACCTTGATCGTCACCATGCCGCACTTTTTAGAGATATAGGTAGCGGTGTCCACATCGTTGCAGCCGAGGCAGATTTGAATGTCAGTGCAGCCGATCAGCTCCTCCCACTCTGTTTTGGGGTAGCGGTCCTGAAGCTGTGGGATGGACTGGACGATGATCTGACAGAAGATGGCCGAGCCGCGGCAGACGTTGAGCACCCGCTTGAAGTCCACCAGCTTGCCGATATTGCAGAACTCCTCCAGACATACATTTACCGTTACCGGCAGCCGCCCATGGTCCCCGTGCCTGCGGCCATAGTCCATCAGGCGGGTAAAAAGCTGGGAGAAGAACAGGGAGCTTAGAAATTCCAAGGAGGAATCCTGCGCCGAGATGCAGCAGAAGTAGGCGCAGGGCTTTTTCCCCGGCAACGTCAGATCAATTTCGTTGTAGGATGTGATCTTATCCACCAGCGGATTTTGAAACACCGAAAGCCGGTTGCCCAGGCCAATGGCGATGTTTCCCCAGATCTGGCGGTTGGCCAGCTTAAAGATACCGTAGGGCGGCAGAGCCGGGTGGCCTTTGGGCAGGGCCTCAAACCGCCGCTCCAGGTCGGCAAAGGATTCGTTGGAGAGCATCCGGTAGATGGCTCCCAGGGACCGCTGCTGGATGGGCAGCAGTTCCTTTGTGCCGGGGACGGTCTGGGAGGCGACATAGTGCATCAGCGCCATGAGCAGGTTCAGCTCCGCTTTTTCCCAGAAATCCTGCCGCTCATTGCGTTAATAGTGGTAAGGAACTCACGCAAGGAGACTGTTGGCTGACAATTCGTAGTGCAAAAGCGCAAGATGGGTTATGGATTTATAAATTATCCACAGCCCATCTTTGTGCTTATTAGAAGTTTACCAAGCAAGTGTGTGCCATCGGTCCCGTCTGCCTGGCTCTCTGCGCCGCGCGGTGGCTGGAATATAGTGGATTCAGAGTACGAATAGCCGCCGTATCACGTTTCTCCGTGATACAGCGGCTTTGAGTCTATAGCGGCAGAATATGGTCCAGGCCGGTACTGCGCCCCTGCTCTTTTTGCCGGGATTCGATTTGCCGGATGAAATAAGTCTATCCAGCGAGCGGGGCATTTTATTTCGATGCTGGCTCCTCTTTTCCTTTCTGAGCCTTGGCGGCCTTTCTCTTGTGTTTGCCGGCAATCAGCACGAGTGCTGCCAAGGCAGCCAAACCGCCCACGACAGCGGGGATCAGCCACAGGGCGCTCCGAGTAGATTGGATACAGAAAGTGCCCTGGGTTCCGGTCATGGTCAGCAATAGATACTGTCCGTTTTGGACGGCTTCCACCTGTTGCCACTGGCCGTTCTGATACTGCCAGACATGGGTACCGCTGTCAGGGCTTAACAGCCGCAAAGGAACGGAATCCTCTGGCTCCGCTCCAGCGAGAACGACGTCCCACACGACGGCCTGCTCCCCCGCCTCCTGGGGCGGAACCTGGACGCTGTCTGTCACATGGAGAACGGCGTCCCCGGTAAACTGTCCCTCCGCCAGGGCCAGGGCCAGCTTTCCGGACAGCTCCCGGCTGGCCACCACAGTAACCCAAGGGGTATAGACCGCGTTCACGGTCAGGTCGGAGCGCAGGCCGGAGACATCAAACTCCGGCCAGACGCCGTAATTGCCCTCCAGCTCTGGCACAGGGGGCAGGTCGAGCCTGGACAGGTCCTCCCCGTAGAGGAAGGGAATCTGCGCCACCGTTTTTTCCTCCGCCACCAGAGTCAGCGTAAAGGCGGTGAACTCTGGCGGAATATCGGGCAGCTGGCTCAGCGCGTTAAAGGGGATGGGCTCGGCCCGCCCCGCGTAGCTGACGCCGTCCACCCCGGCGGTGCCGGTGTCTACAAAGAGATTGCCGGACAGCGCCCCATCCGTCTCTATGCCGCCGGCAATGGCTCCCAGATACTCCGTGCCTTCCTCGATTGTGACGATGGCACGGCAGTCCCGCAGACGGCTGGCCCAGCCGGCAATGCCGCCGACGTAATTCTCTCCGGACAGGGTGCTCTTGACATGGCAGCTGCGGATGGAGGCGTCCGCATAGCCGGCCACACCCCCCACATAGTTCCCGCCGGTGCTGGCTACCGGGCCGTAATTCTGGCACTCCAAGGCAGTACCCAGGTCCATGCGCCCCGCCAGACCGCCCACGCAGTCCTTCTTGCCGGTGACGGCCCCACGATTGACGCAGTTCATCAGCACCGCCTTGGTCTCGTAGCTGCTGCCAAAGGAGAACCGGCCGGTCGTGTCGTCCTCCGGGTCCAGGTCGAATTCAATGGCCACGGCACCGGCAATGCCGCCCACGTTGCGGTCTCCCTCCACGGTTCCCAGGTTGGAGCAGTCCGCCACCTTGCCCTCCCGGGTGGCGGAGATGTCCTCATCGGAGGTGTCCTGAATGATGCCCTCCAGGCCGCCTTCAGCGGTGTCCCTGGCGTCATCCATTGCGTCCAGCAGAAGGGTGAATACCGCGTTAAACTGCCGGTTGATGGCCCGCAGGTCGGCGGTCAGGGTGCCGTTCCCGGTCTGAAGGGCGCTGTTCAGCCCGTCCATCTCCTCCAGCAGGCCGCTCATGGCATCATAAAGGCTGTCGCCGGCCTGCCGGAAGTCCTCCCCCAGGGGGGTGAACTCCGCAGGACCGTCCTCGGTGAGCGTATCCACCGCATCGCCAATGGTATCCAGCGCCCGGCGCAGCAGCCGCCCGATGACGGCGGAGGTGTCAGAGGCCTCCTCCAGTGTATCCAGGGCGTCTCCCAGCTGGCTGGACAGAGCGCCGGAGCGGCTCAGGGCCTGCTGGAGCTGAGACAGGGCATCATCCAGATCATCCCCCACTCCCCGCAGGGCGCGGAATGCCTGACGCAGCTCCTCCCGCGCCGCCAGAAGAGAGCTGACGGAGATGGAGCCGCTTCCCAAATCCAGAAAGCCTTGAAAGGCGTCCAGCGCGCGTTCCAGCCGGCTTACCGCCGTGGTCAGCCCGGAGGCGGACTGCCGCAGCTTCTCCACCGCGAGACGCAGGTCCCGCGCGGCCCGATCGCCGGTGTCCACCGCGCCGCCCAGAGAATCCAAAGCGTCCCCCAGCTGGCGGGACAGGCGCTCCAGCCGCCCGCCCACGTCGGACAGATCGTCCAGGGCGGGAGAAATTTTGTCCAGCGCGCCGGTGATGTCGGCGGTCAGGGTGTTGATGGTGCCGATGTTCTCGTCGGTAAAATCGGAAACCCGGTCCAGCAGCTCCTTGGTGCTGTCCTTGGCGCTGCCGGCGTAGTCTCCCATGGCGCTGAGCTGGGCGGAGACGCTGTCTCCGGTGCGCTCCGCGTCGTCCAGCGCGCGGTTAATCAAGTTTTCCAGGGTGTTCAGCTCCTGGCGCAGCTGCTCCAGCGTGTCCCGGCCAGGGTCCACAAGCACATAGGGCTCCGCCTGGCCCACAATGCCGCCCACGTCCTTCCGTCCGTAGACGGTGCCGCTGTTGGTACAGCCGGACAGATAGCCGTCCTGCCGCCCGGCGATGCCGCCGGTGTTGTACCCCACATGGGGGTAGCCCACCGTGCCGCGATTGACGCAGCTCTGCACCACGCCGCTGGAATAGCCCACGATGCCACCGGTATCAAAGCAGTCGTCCAGCAGGTGGTAGGTTTCGTCGTCCGCCGCGGCCCGCTCCTCCAGGATGGCAGCCGTATCCGCGTCCATCAGGTCCACATTGGTTTCCTTCCGGGTCAGATTCACTCCGGCGCTGCTTTCACATTTGAGCAGCAACCCCAAATTCCGGCCCGCAATGCCGCCGGTGATATTCTTGCCGCTGACAGAACCGGAGACGGAACAACCGGTAATCTCACCGGTGATGCTGTTGTATCCGGCGATGCCGCCCACGGTGGCATCCCCCTGAACCACGCCGTGAAAGGCACAGCTTTGCAGGGTTCCTGCGTTGTTGCCCACGATGCCTCCCACGGTGGAGCGGGTACCCCCGGGGGCCACCGTACCCTTGACGGTCAAGTCCCGTACCAGCCCGCCGGGCTGGATATAGCGGAACAACCCCTGGGTGGAACCGGCGGAGGTGAGACACAGCCCGGAGATGGTGTGTCCCTGGCCTAAAAAGGTGCCGCCGAAGGTGGGAATGGGGGTGAAATCCACCCCGCTCAGGTCCAGGTCGGCGGTGAGGGTAACAGTCTTGCCCTGGGACCAGGTGTCCAGAGCGCAGTTTTTCCCGAAACGCTGGAGGTCCGCTACGTTGGAGATGGTGACAGTGCTTTCCTCCGTGGCCCTGGCGGGCAGGACCAGCGAGGTCAGAATCCAGACCGCCAGAAGGATGGGGAACAGCCGGTCGACACGTTTACGCATGAGAATCCGCCCCCTTTCCCGCAGGGATTGCCGCTGGTTGGGGCGGCTCCTCCGGCCGGACAGCCCCCGTTGCCACCGCCGCATTGATGCTGCCATGGAGGATGCCGCTGAAATCGGCGTCCACCATGCCGGAGATGTATCCCCGGACGTGGCCGTCCACCAGCAGACTGCCGGTGTGGGTCTGGACGGGATGCCGGGTCTTCAGGGTAAAGGCAGTCTTTTCAATGATGGTGTCGCCCAGCAGCAGAATCTGGGGAAGGATACCCATCACCAGGAAGATGGAGATTAACGTGCCCCGGCCCAGACACACGCCGATGGAGGCGATGGAGGCTGTGGTGGACAGCAGGCCGATGGCCACGCCGGCGGAGGCCAAAATAGTGCCTGAGGTAATAATGGTGGGGAAAGCCTCATTCAGCGACTCGATAACCGCATCCTTGAGGGACATGGTCTGTTTCAGCTCCACATAGCGGTTGGCGATGACAATGGCGTAGTCAATATTTGCGCCCATCTGGATGGAGCTGACCACCAGATAGCTGAGGAAGAACAGGGGTTCCTTCTGTAAGTAAGGGAAGGAGAAGTTGATCCAGACACTGCCCTGGATGACCAGGATCAACAGCACCGGAAGCCCGGCGGATTTGAAGGTAAACACCAGCACCAGAATGACGAATACGATGGTCAAAATGCTGATGAGCATGTTGTCGTTGCCGAAGGAGGCGGACAGGTCAAAATCGCTGGTGGAGTTGCCCACCAGGAGGGAATTTTCCGGGTAGTAACGGCCCACAATTTCATGCAGAGTGTCCAGAAAAGTGAAGGTCTCCTCCCCCTCCTCGGGCAGGTTGAGCTGTAAGACCAGACGGCTGTAGTTCTCCCCCTTCAATTGCAGCTGGGCGTCGGTCAGCTGGACGTGGAGGTCCTCAATGGTCTCAGTCATGTCCGCGTCCAGAGAGATGTAGCCCTCGTCCATCATGTCATAGACATACAGGAACATATCAATCAAGGGTACGCCGTAGCTGTCCAGGCCGGAAACTACCTGTCCGTAGTCCTCCTGGTCCACGGCGTAGGCGGAGTAGAGCAGCCGGGCCACCTCAATATCCAGATCGGTCAGCTCGGCAAACTGCCGGGGTGTCAGCCGGTCTGTGAGGACATAGCCGTCCATGGCATCCACATTGGCCAGGCCCAGCACCGTGTCCGTCTCGGGCATACGATCCAGTTCCCGGAGCAGCCGGCCCTCCTGCTCATAGTCCCCCTTGGGCACGATAACCGCCAGGGTGTTCACCCGGCCAAAGGTTTCGTTCACCCGCTGCTGGGCAATCTGGGCGTCGCTCTGGCGGAAGGTGGTCAGCTCGGTCTGCCCGTAGGCGTAGGGGCAGCGGTTGGCGAACACAAAACCGCCAATCAGAAGCACCACAAACAGGGGCGGCATGACAAAACGGGTTTTCACCGCCAGCCGGCCCCAGGCGGTGATTTTGGGCACAAAATTCCGGTGGTGGGTGCGGTCGATCAAACTGCTGAAGCTGAGCAGCAGCCCGGGCATCAGGGTAAACACGGCCAGCAGGCTGAGCACAATGGACTTCATCAGCACCAGGCCCAAATCCTGACCAATCCCGAACTGCATGAAGCACATGGCCCCCAGGCCGGACAGGGTGGTCATGGAGGAGCCGGCAATCTCCGGAATGGCCTTGCTCAGGGCGGCCACCACCGCCTCCCGGGCCTCCAGCTGCTCCCGCTCCTCGGTGTACCGGTGGCAGAGGATGATGGCGTAGTCAATGGCCAGGGCCAGCTGGAGGACCACCGCCACCGAGTTGGAGACAAAGGATATTTCGCCAAAGATAAAGTTGGTGCCCTTGTTCATCAGTGCCGCCATGCCAAAGGTCATAAGTAGCACCGGGATCTCCATATAGGTGTGGGAGGTGAACAGCAGCACCACCAGGATGATGACCACGGCAATCACCATGACCACCTGCATCTCGGCGTTCAGACTTTCAGAGGCGGAGTCGCCGGTGTCGCCGGTGATATAGACGTCATACCCGTCCAGAAGGGCTTTGACACCATCCAATCCCTCCAGACTCACCGGGTCAGTGGCGGTCCCGTCGTAGGTGATGGAAAACAGGGCGGAGCCGTTGGTGTAGTGGTCCCTGGAACCGTTGAACTCCACCGATTTTACACCTTCCATCATCTCTATCTGCTCCGCCAAGCTCTCCGCCTGACGGTAGGAGATATTGTCCACCATAATGCGGCTGGTGCCAAAGGTGACAAACTCCGCCTCCATCACGGTCAACCCTTGCCGGGTCTCGGTGGTGTCAGACAAGTAGCTGGTCAGATCGTCGTTCACCGCCACCCAGCCGCTGGAAAAGACGCAGAAAATAGCTGCTCCGATGTACAACAGGTAAAAGGCTTTGCGTTTGTCCACAATAAAAGCCGCAATCCGTTCCATCGGGCTTTGCTTTTCCGAAACTTCTACTGTGTGCCTGCTCAACCTGAACGCTCCTTTCAAACTCTATGATAGACAATGATACTCAGTTTTTCTTGGAAATGCAAGTGGTCAACAGAAAGATAATGTTGTCACTTCCATCGTCCCCTTTTTACATTGAATTATATGTATTATACATGATTGAATAAGTAAAATCAATACATAGAAATATATGTATGATACGTTCCTTGAAAAAGGTGGGACTGATATTGAAAAGCGTGATGGAATTGTTTCGGGAACTGCGGGAAGATCACGATTACTCTCAAAGTGATATAGCAGCCGTTTTGGGAATTTCTCAGCAGCATTATTCCAAGTATGAGACGGGAGAATATGAATTTCCGCTGCGGCATTTTATCACGCTGGCAAAATACTATAGTGTGTCTGCTGATTATCTAATCGGGCGGTGTTCCTATGATGAAAAGAAGCCTTTGGAGATGGTATATGTCACTCGTGATTGTACTTGTGAGAAGCTGGTGCAGGATATACTTTCTTTAAGCGAACATGGAAGAGAAGCTGTTGTGGAGTATATAGAGTTACAGCGGTTGAAGGAAAGGCAGAAAAAGTGATGCTTTCTTTGGGGGGTTGGTTTGCGGCCCGTGCGGACAACCTTACGCTCAAAGGTGACTGAAAAGGGAGCGGGGGATGATGGTGATCTTCGCCACCGGGGCGGAGTGGGTCTGGAGCGCCGCCACCAAGGCGCGGCCGATTTCGTGGTAAGAGACAATCATCCGCTCGTGGTCGGAGAGGATTTTGTTCTTCTTCTGATACCCGGCAATGACCACCTCGATGCTCTCTTGGAGGTCCTCCCGGGTGGCGAGACTCCGTCCCTGGCGTACGGCCCGCAGGGCGGCCTCGTTGACCATGTTGGCCAACTTCGCACCGGAGGCCCCGGAGGCGGCACAGGCGATGGTGTTAAAGTCCACATTCTCCGCCAGCTTCACCTTGGCGGCGTGAACCTTTAGGATGGCCTCGCGGCCCTGAAGGTCGGGAAGAAGCTGAGGATGGGGTTCATCTCCTTTGGCCTCACCTTGTCGAACACGCAGCCGCTCTCCCACAGGCGATCCACCAGGCTGGGGTCATGGAAGGTGATCTGGCGTACAGGCCAGGCTCCTCGGAGGTGTCAACGAAGTAGATGACGTCCTGCTCCACCTGGGCCACGGCTACCTTCAGCATGGTGAGGAAGGTGCCGTAGTCCACCTGCGTGATCTCTTGGCGCATCAGGCGGGGAAACAGCAGGGTATTCAGCAGGATCATGACCACTAAGACGATAAAGCAGTAGAGGATCAAAGGCTTTTGGGGCTTTTCGATTTTTTACATTTCTAATTTCTCCTTTCCGGGCCGTCTCATATAAGCATTATTTTACAAAAACAAATTGCAAAGTCAAAACTATTTCTTATTTCCGATAAACTGTGGGATATGATGAAGGAAAACGGCTTTTCCACACACCAATTAAGGGAAAAGTGCGGTGTCGACAGCAAGACCATCCGGCGCTTGCGGGCAAACGACAACATGGAAACCAAGAC
>ERZ779629.554-NODE-554-length-14640-cov-8.752897_pt1 | contig 14640 bp, 8 predicted proteins | sample MGYA00514192_ERZ779629 | MGnify/ENA primary metagenome ERZ779629 (study PRJEB29562, sample SAMEA4376709) | mouse gut metagenome | isolation source: Cecum | study: EMG produced TPA metagenomics assembly of the A DSS colitis mouse model was used to assess the... | reverse complement strand
CCCTCCTGTTCCTGCCGCTCCATGCTCTCCAGCACCCCGTCGGCGTCCAGCGCGGCCAGCTGGCTGCGGCTGTCCCAGATCTGGGCACACACGCCCTGGGCCGCCTCCAGGTTGGTCTGCCTGCGCTGGAGCTGGATCATATGCCGCCCCATGGCGTCCTCCAGGGTCAGCGACCCGGACTTGAGGCGCAGTATCTCCTCGATGGGCACATCCAGCATCCGCAGCAGCTTAATTTTTTTCAGCCACACCACATCGGCGTCGCTGTAGTCCCGGTAGCCGTTTTCGTTGTTGCGCCCGGGGGTGAGCAGCCCTTCCTTTTCATAGAAGCGGATATTCCCCTTGGTGATTCCCACCAGCTGCTCCACCTGATTGATCTTCATCGGCTTCCCTCCCTCTCTGCCGTCATGGTACACCTTCCACAGGGTGGAATGTCAAGGCTTTTTACAAAATCTTAATAAAAAAGAGGGCGGCCCCGCCGCCCTCTTTTCTGGTGATAAACCTTATACCTGCTCCAAAGCCTGCGCCAGATCGGCAGTCAAATCGTTCAAATCCTCGATGCCCACGGAGAAGCGCACCAAATCAGGCGCCACTCCGGCGGCGGCCAGCTCCGCGTCGTTCATCTGCCGGTGAGTGGCGGAGGCGGGGTGAAGCACGCAGGTCTTGGCGTCCGCCACGTGGGTGGCGATGGAGGCCAGCTTCAGCCCCGCCATGAACCGCTCGGCGGCGGCCCGGCCCCCCTTCACCCCGAAGGACACCACGCCGCAGCAGCCCTTCGGCAGGTACTTCCGGGCCAGATCGTGGTACTTGTCCCCGGGCAGGCCCGCGTAGCGCACCCAGGCCACTTTCTCATGCTTCTGGAGGTATTCCGCCACCCCCTGGGCGTTGGCGCAGTGGCGCGCCATGCGCAGGGGCAGCGTCTCGATCCCCATTCCCAGCAGCCACGCGTTCATGGGGGCGGGAGTAGAGCCGAAGTCCCGCATCAGCTGGGCGGTGGCCTTGGTGATATACGCGCCGCCCTGGCCGAATTTCTTGGTGTAGGTCACCCCGTGGTAGCTGTCGTCCGGGGTGGTGAGGCCGGGGTATTTGTCCGCGTGGGCCTCCCAGTCGAACCGGCCCGAGTCCACGATGGCGCCGCCCACGGCGGCGGCGTGGCCGTCCAGGTACTTGGTGGTGGAGTGGATCACAATGTCCGCCCCCCACTCAAAGGGCCGGCACAGCGCCGGGGTGGCGAAGGTGTTGTCCACAATGAGGGGCACGCCGTGGGCGTGGGCCGCCCGGGCGAACTTCTCAATGTCCAGCACCGTCAGGGCCGGGTTGGCGATGGTCTCACCGAACAGGGCCTTCGTGTTGGGGCGGAAGGCGGCGTTGAGCTCCTCCTCCGTGCAGTCCGGGTCCACAAAGGTGAACTCAATGCCCATGCGCTTCATGGTGACGGCGAACAGGTTGTAGGTGCCGCCGTAGATGGCGGTGGACGACACGATATGGTCCCCCGCCGAGGCGATGTTAAACACCGAAAAGAAGGACGCGGCCTGTCCCGAGGAGAGCAGCATGGCCGCCGTTCCCCCCTCCAGGGCGCACAGCCGGGCGGCCACCGCGTCGCTGGTGGGGTTTTGCAGCCGGGTGTAGAAATAGCCCGACGCCTCCAGGTCGAAGAGCCTGCCCATCTCCTCGCTGGTCTCATAGCGGAAGGTGGTGGACTGAATGATGGGGATGTTCCGAGGCTCTCCGCTGCCGGGGCGGTACCCCGCATGGAGGCAGTTGGTGTCAAAATTCATCGGCATATCTTCCTTTCCAATTGCAGCTGATTCCGGGCGGTCACTTGCTGGACTCCACCACACGGACCCGCTGGGCCAGATTGTCCACGTAGACATTCACGGTGTCGGAGAAATTGCGGCACTCGCCCAGGCTGTCGAACTTCACGGCGTTCACGCCGTCGCTGCCCGGGAACCACGATTTTATGCTCTCGGTCTCGTCCATTCCCCAAGGCGGAGTGCCCTCGCATTTACCGCCTTTGTTAATCAGATCCTGCACCCACGAAGGCCGGACGGCCGACTCGGTGAAGGATGCGTCCCCGTTGAAGCACACAACGTTCTCATCCACCGGGTACACGCCCTTGCTGGTGCTCACGTACATCACCCCGTCCTCGGTGAAGAAGGCGGAGGAGCGCACGTTGGTGATCTCTTGCAGGTAGTTGACGCTGACCAATCCATCGTACTCCACAATGCTGCCATAGCCCTTGTGCACGGGCACAGAATTATCGTAGGCCTTGGTGCCGTCCTCTCCAGTAAACACCAGCTTGCTATCTTCGAAAAGAGTCCACACATTGGTGCCATCCTCTTTCGTGCTCTTGACCGCTCGGAAGCCGGTGAGCACGTCGATCCGGCCGTATTCGATCCCGTCGCCGGTGTAGCCGTTGAGGATGATGATGTCCGCCTGACCGGCGCTGTTCTTGTGATACTGGGCGGCGGTGGCGAAGTCGGGCAGGTCGGCCACGTCCCGGAGCACCAGCCCGTCGGCGGTGCGCTCGTAGATCTGCGCGCCGGAGCTCACCGCTATCTTGTCCAGCGTCATCTTCCGGGTGTTGAGCTGGGCGCTGGTCCGTTCCCCCGCCCGCTCCAGCGTCAGCTTGCCCCGCTCCTCGGAGTAGGCGTTGCAGATCTCCATGGGAGTGATGCCGGTCTGCACACTGCCGGTCTGCTTCAGCGTCAGCCGGCAGCCCAGCACCTGGAAGCGGTCGCCCACCGCCACGCCCAGGGCCGCGCTGACGACCTCCCCCGCCCGGTCGGGCAGGATGCCGGCCACCTTGCCGTCGGCGGTGAACATCAGGGTGATCTTGTCCCCCAGCTTGCGCCCGGTAAAGGAGGTGATGCCGTCCGCCAGCACCTCAAACTCGTTCCCACCCGCGGCGATGACCTGGCTGGGGGAGCCGGGGGAGGGCGAGGCGTTCTCATAAATGCAGGACAGGCGCACATCGCACACGTCCAGCACCTTGGCCACCGGGTTATAGGTGGCCACATCGTACTGCTTGATGGCGGCCATGTTGGTCACCACGCCGTTTTTGCGCACGGTGTAATTGCGCTCCCCGCCGGTGAGCGAGCTGAAGGTCTCATGGGTGACCATCCGCTGGCCCACCACCAGGAAGCGGGTCTCAGAGGAGGTCCCCGCGCAGTACAGCCCGGTCACCCGGCCCTGGTCGTTGAGGTAGAGGGTGACAATATCCCCGGAGCGCAGGTTGGCCATGTACTCCTTGTAGTTGGTCACCCCCGCGTCATAGGCCGAGCCGGTGTAGACCGGCGTATCCCCGGTCAGGGTATACCGCCCCTGTCCCTTGAGGTGGAGATAATACGCCTGCTTGCGCTCCACCGCGGCGGTGATGCTGGACGACTCGTCCGGCAGCAGGGTGATAAAGCGCCCCTCCTTATCCAGCATGGCCCAGCCCCGTTTGCCCCGCAGAGACTGGTCCACCGCGCCGGCGCAGGGGTAGGACTGCCGGCCGTCCTCCTTGGCCAGCACCGCCCAGCCGGAGCTGCCGTTGATGGTGGCGTCGGTGGTGAGCAGAATGGAGTTTTCCTCCAGCTTGCCCAGCTTGTGGGCGCAGGGCTCCTCCTCCCCCTTGGCGGGGATGGTCAGCATGTTGTAGAACAGCAGGGCGGTCTGCCCCCGGGTGATGGGGGCGGAGCCCTTTTCCACGCCCAGATCCCGGTTCAGCTCCAGCTGGGCGGCGGTCTCCACCGCGCTGTGGGGCCAGGCCCGGTTGGCCTCCGCCCCGTAGCCCAGAATGCGCAGGGCCAGGGTGGCCGCCTCCTGATAGGTGACGGTCTGGTCGGGGCCGAATTTCCCGTTGCCCAGGCCCAGCATCAGCCGCACGCCGGACTCCGCCGGCACCTGGGTGGTGGCGGCCACGTTCACATAGCCGCGGGCCCAGTGCTTGCCCATATCGGTAAAAATGGTGCGGTAGGCCTGGGCCTCGGCCTGCTCCCGCATGCCCAGCAGCTCCACCGCCATCTTGCAAAGCTCGGCCCGGGTGAGATGGCCCTCGGGGGAGAACTGCCCCTCCCCGGTGCCGCTCACCACCCCCAGGGCGGCCAGCGTGTCCACCGCCAGGGAGAGCGTCTCGTCCTCCACGTCCTGGAACCGCACGGCATAGCTGGGCTGCACGCTCAGCGTCAGCGCCGCGGCCAGCGCCAGCAGAAGGGCCACAATCCGTTTTTGCCTTGTAAGTCTCATAATCTCGTTCCTCCTTATTCCGCCCGCAGGGCCTCCACCGGCTGAAGGCTGGACGCCTTGATGGCGGGGTACAGCCCGAACACCACGCCCAGCACCACCGAGAAGGTGAACGCCCCAATGGTAATCATGGAGCTGGGCCACAAAATCATCCCCTGAATCAGGAATTTCCCCGCGATGAGCGAGCCCATGCAGCCCAGACCGATGCCGATGAGCCCGCCGATGCCGCAGATCACCGCCGCCTCGATGAGGAATTGGACGATGATGCTCCGGCGCTCCGCTCCGATGGCCTTGCGGATGCCGATTTCCCGGGTGCGCTCGGTGACGGTGACCAGCATGATGTTCATAATGCCGATGCCGCCCACCAGCAGGGAGATGCCCGCGATGGCCCCCAGCACCAGCGACTGCATCAGGCTCTGCTCCTGCATCTGGTCGGACCAGTCGTTATTGCTGTAAACGTCGTAGTACCCGTTCTCGTCGTTGATAAAGCCCCCCAGAAACGCCTTCAGCTTGGCGATGGCCAATGTGGTGGCGGAGGCGCTCTTGGCCTTCACCACGTACTGGCTGATATCCTGGTTGTTGTTGAGGGTACGGTTGAAGGTGTAGGGCAGCAGCACCATGTTGTCCATGTCGCTCATGCCCTCCACCCCCGTGGGCTCGTACCAGCCCACCACCAGGAAGGGCTGGCTGTTGATGAAGATGGTCTCTCCCACCGGGTCCACGAAGTCGAAGAGCAGCTTTTTCGCCCCGCCCCCCAGCACGCACACCCGGTTGGTCTTGTCCACGTCCAGGAAGGACAGCTCCCGGCCGCTCGCCAGGGTGTAGTTGTTACACACACCGTACTGGTCGGAGCCCAGCTTGAGGGACATCCGCTTGTCCCAGTCGTCCCAGTTCTGGGTGTTGAAGGTTTTGGCCCCGTATTTGATGGTGATTTCCTGCCAGACCTCGATCTGCGGGGTCACCCCCAGCACCAGGTCCTGCATCCCCAGGCAGTATTCATACAGCAGCTCGGAGACGTTGCCGCTGCTCCCATAGTTCTGGTAAGCGTAGACCTGGATTTTGTTGTCGCCCATGGCCTCCAGATATTCCATCTGCTTTTTGTTCTGCCCCTGGACCACCGACACCATGATAACCACCGAGGCCACGCCGATGATGATGCCCAGCATGGTGAGGAAGGAGCGCATTTTTTTAGACGCGATGGACTTAAAGGCCATCTTGAACGCCTGCATCAAGTTCACAGCCAGTCCACCTCCTGATGCTTGTCGGATACGATCTTGCCGTCGGACAGCCGCACCACCCGGGGGGCGGTGGCGGCGATGCCGTCGTCGTGGGTGATGAGCAGAATGGTGGTGCCCTCCCGATAGAGCTGCTGAAGTATGCTCAGCACGTGCCGGCCGGTCTTGGAGTCCAGCGCGCCGGTGGGCTCGTCCGCCATGATGATGGGCGGGTGGGTGGCGATGGCCCGGGCGATGGCCACCCGCTGCTGCTGGCCGCCGGACATCTGATTGGGCCGGTGATGGGCCCGGTCGTCCATCCCCACCCGGGCCAGGGCGGCCATGGCCAGCTCCTCCCGCTCGAAGATGGAAGTGCCCCGGTAGATGAGGGGCAGGATCACGTTGTCCAGCGCGTCCAGATCCTGGAGCAGGTTATAGCCCTGGAAGATGAAGCCGATCTCCCGGTTGCGGATGCGGGCCAGCTCCCTGTCCTTGAGGGAGGTGACGTCGGTGCCGTTGAGCACGTATTCCCCCCGGGTGGGCACGTCCAGGCAGCCCAGCACGTTCATCATGGTGGACTTGCCTGAGCCGGACGCGCCCACGATGGCCACGAACTCTCCCCGGTCGATCTGGAGGGATACGCCGTCCAGCGCCCGCACCTCGCTCTCCTGGCCCTCGTTGTAGATCTTATAAAGGTCTTTGATGTTGATGAGCATGGCGCCACCTCATCCGATCATCATGCCGCCGCCCATCATACCGTTTCCGGGGTCCACGGTGTAGTTGATGAACACCATGTCCCCCATCTCCACGCCGGTGACGATCTCCACCTGTTTAGGGTCGAAGATGCCGGTGGTCACCGGCACGGGGTAATAGCCGTCCGCCTCTCCGGGCACGCCGGTGATGGAGGGGTCCAGATCGATGGCCTCGGCGGGCCGCTCGGGGCGCTGGACGAACACCACCGTCTGCTTGTTCCCCTCGGTGTCCAGCACCGACTTCACCGCCGTGGTGGGCACCAGCACGCAGTCGTCGGACTGGCTGGTAATCACGGAGTAGTTCAGCCACACCCCGGCGTACAGGCTGCCGTCGAAGTTATCCACCTCCAGGGTGACGGGGAAGGTGGACATGCCCTGGCCCGCCTCGCCCTGCATGGCGATGTTGGTGACGGTCCCCATGTAGGAGTTCCCGTTGTAGTCGGACAGGCTGATCGTATCCCCTAGCTTGATGAAGCCGATGTTCCGGTCGTCCACCTGGATCGTGACCGTCATGACGGTGGTATTCTGGATAGTGACCACCGCGTCTCCCGCCTTTACCTCGCCCCCTTCCACGATGGTGCAGGAGATGACGGTGCCGTCGATGGGGGCGGCGGCGTTGAGGGCATCCACCGCGGCCTGGGCCTCGTTCAGCCGTTCCTGGGCGGCGGCGAGCTGCTCATCCAGGCTCTCCGAGCCCATGGTGAGCAGGGCCTCCCCCTCGGACACCCTGGCATGGTTGAGCAGGCGGCTGCTCACCAGCGGGCCTCCCGCCTTGGTGGTGAGGCTCCGGCTCTCGTAGTACTCCGTCTCACTCTGCTCATAGGGGTAGATGGGCTCGCCGTCCCCGTCGGTGAGGACGGCGGACGCCTCCATCTCGGCGGTGAGGGTGCCGGGGTTGGGGAAGGCGATGACCACTTCAAAGTAGACGCCCCCCTCGGGGGTGATGAAGCTGACCTTATTGATCTCCTCCACCGTGCCCTCCCCGGCGTACATCACCGCGGGGACGGACACCTCGGCGGTCTGCCCCACCCGGATCTGGTCCTCGTAGGCGTAGCTGAAGTAGAGCGACAGCTTCAGCCGGGTGTCGTTGACCAGGGTGGCCACGGCGCTGCCCTCCCCCACGTTGTCGCCGGGGTTGAACTCGGTGACCTCCAGCAGCTTGCCCGAGAAGGGCGCCCGCAGGGTGAGGTTGGCCAGCTTGTCATTGATAGAACCCATCTGCTGCTGGGCGGCGGCCAGCGCCTCCTGGGCGGTCTGGCTGTAAACGGAGAACAGGGGCTGTCCCGCGCTCACCACGTCCCCCTGGGCCACCATCACCTGCTCCACGGTGCCGTTGGCGGGAATGGTGACGGTGGAGGTCTCCTTGGCGGTGGCGTTGCCGCTGCCCTCCACGGTGCTCTGGATGGAGCCTATGTAAGCCGGTTCGGCGTAGATCATCCCCAGGGAGTCGTCCTCTCGGAATACCACAAACCACATTCCGAAGATGATCCCGCCCAGCAGGGCTGCCGCCACCACCACGGCGATGATCCGTTTGACCAATTTTTTCTTCTCCGCCGCGGTCCTCACCCGCTTTTTCGGGCTGGGGGCCTCCCACGGGTCCTGCTTTGGGGCCTGCTCCGGGCTCTGCTCTGGGACTTGCTCCGGAGCCTGCTCTGTTTTCAGCTCTTCGGTCTCGGGTGTCTTAACATCGGGCATAGCATTGTTCCTCCTGTCATCGGGCTGGAAAGGGCGCCCCTGGAGCGGGACGCTTGCTCGCAGTTTTCAGTATAGCGGGAACCGGCTGAAAAAACAACAACAATCCTGTAACAATTCCGTGTCTTAATTCTTTAGATTCTCTTAAGAAGCCCTGTCAGCCCGCCTCTGCGGCCCAAATTCCACGCTTTGGCGGGTGGCGCGGCTTCTTTTTATATTCCAGTCCCTTCTTTTTTATATACCCTGGTCCGCCCCGTTTGGTTGCTAAAAACCGGGCCGGCTCCCAAAAAATACAGGCCGGCGGCCCTCCGGCACACCGGCCTGTTCGCACAGTTCAGCGCAGCGGACGCACCGTCAGCGCGGCCCGCCATTCCCTCTGCTCCACCCGTGCCAGCTGCCCTCGGATGGGCGCCTGAAGGGCGAAGTCCTCCAGCTTGGCGGGCAGGCGGGGCTGGAAGCGCAGCCCCATGGGCCGCTCCGGGTCGGGCCGCACCCCCGCCAGCTCCTCGATCATCAGCGGGATGGCCCCGCCGGAGCCCGGGCCCGCGCCCCAGATTCCCCCTCCGTCCCCGGCCCCCTCCCGAGTGAGCAGGCGGTACAGGGCCTGGGCCTTCCCCAGCCGCCCCAGCCCCCGCAGGGCAAAGCACAGAAGGAACGGCCCGCACCCCGCGCTCTCCTCCTCCGCCAGCCGCTCATAGGCGTCCGCCCCCACGCTGGGGGTCAGGCCGAAGCAGGCGGGATAGGCGTTGGCCTCCAGCGTGCAGCGCCCGCCCCCTTCGGCCTCCGAGAACAGCTTGCGCTCCCAGCGCCAGAAGGCCCGCAGGAAGGCGGCCGCCACCCGCTGGGACTCCCCCGTCCGGGGCAGGCCCAGCAGCCGTTCCATGCGCTCCTTCCTCTGCAAAAAGCCGCACCACAGGGCGTTGGGCACGCACTGGCAGCCCCCGCCCCCCTCCGGGCCCCAGGGCGCGTTTTCCAGCAGGCCGTCCTCCCTCTGGTACCGGGAGAACCGGGCCGATACCGCCTGGACGGCGGGCCAGCACTCCCACAGAAATTCCCGGTCCCCCGTGAAATCGTAGTCGGTGAGGGGCAGGGCGGGGAACAGCAGGGCCATTCCCACCCCCTCCCCTCCGCCCTGGGCCGCAAGGCCCCGGACGCATTGGCGCAGAAGCTCCGTTTTCCCCGTCAGCCACACCTGGGCGCGGGCGGTGACGATCACGTCCTCCCCGCCGGGCTGGTAGTCCTCCTGGCAGGCGCGGCGCACCGCGTCTTTACAGCCTTGGAAGATGCGCTCCAGCCCGTCCTGGGAACAGGACAGGGCGCACAGCCCCTGGGGCATGGGGTAATGCCGTTCCCACGCCCAGCACTGCATCAGCCTCCGGCCATCCTCCAGCCCCAGCGCCTCTATGTACCGGAACGTCCTGGCATCGTGCTGGCAGAGGCGGCTCTCCCCCTCCGCCAGGGTCCAGCCCAGCTCCCCGGAGCCGGGTCGAACCCGGCCCTCCTGGTCCAGCTCCCGGGCAAAGCGCAGGGTGACGCGCTCTCCCGCTCCCCCCAGGGCCGCGGCGTGGACCGTCCCGGTCAGCTCCCGCCCAAAGTCCGCCAGAACGCCCCCGGGGACGGGGCGGACGGCGGCGGGCTCCACCCGCTCCCGGCACAGCCCGGCGATGGGCTGGGGGGTGGGCGCGGCCGCTCCCCACCCGGCGGGAACCAGGCGGGCCCAGCCCCGGCTGTCAAAGCGGGACCGCTCCCAGCCCTGGGGCCAGCGGCGGCTGTCGAAGCTCTCCCCCTGCGCCGTCTCGTCCCAGGCGCGGCACAGCTGATACCGCCACTCCCCGTCCCACCGGGTCCACGCCCGGCCCTGCCGGACGAGCTGTACCCAAAGCCCCAGCCGCCCGTCCGGCTCCTCCCCCGCCCGGCGGCAGAGGAGGACGGCCAGCGTCACCGTCCGCCCCCCCTCCACAGGGTATTCCTGGTAATAGCGGCCTTCTCTGGCGGGCGCGGGACCCTGGCCCAGCCAGGCCCCATCCAGCCACGCGTGGTAATACCCCCAGGCGCTCAGCCGCAGGGTGTGCTCCCCCGGCGGCAGCTCCACCCGGCCCCGCACCAGCACCCGCAAATTCTGATCCGCTCCCGCGGCCGGGTCCCCCTGCCGCCAGGAGTAAATGGTCATCCAGCCGCCGCGCCCGGGCTTCGCCGCCCTTCCCCCCGGATGCGGGCGGCTCCGCTTCTTTCCGCACGGGAGGGCCGGCCCATGCGGCGGTGCTTTCCGCCTCGCCGGCGCGCCATCCAAAGCAGCCCTGGCCTGGGAGCCGGGAATCGGTACGGGTCTGTTCATGAAAAGCACCTCATTTGCAAAATTCAGGGGGCGGGTTGATACCCCGCCCCCTGGCCTTCGGATATTCTCTTTTATTGTAACCTCTGCCGGCCGCCGCCGCAAGCCCCCAGGCAAAATATTTCAGAGCCTCGGCCCGGCAGGCGCAGAACTCACTTCTTGTCCGGCATAATCCAGAACTTCATGGCGGGGTAGCTGATGATGACCTGCATCAGAATGTTCACGATGTTGGCCAGGGTGGGCGCCACGCTGGCGGGCACGCCCAGATTGATGAACAGCGCCTGGCTGTAGGCGGGCAGGGCGGCGGACAGGATGACCAGCACCACCGCCAGCACGATGTACTTGGGCACCGCCTGGGCGAACTGGGCGTTGGACTTGAACACCCAGTTCTTCTGCACGAAGAAGTTCACCGTCTGGGCCGCCGCCGTGGCCACCAGGAAGCTGAGGAACCCACACAGCATCAGGTTATCCTTGGTGGTATAGTCGAAAATGAAGAAGCGGAAGGGCTGGTCGATGAAGGACTTGAAAATGAAGCCGGTGCACAGCCACATGACCACAAAGTTCGTCACCGTGGCGCAGTTGGACAGAATGTTGAACTTGATGAACTCCCACAGGTTGGGGTGCTCGTCGATCCACTTTTTGATGCCGCCCATAATAATACTCCTCCTTTTAATGAATGGCGTTGGCCGCTTTGCGCTTCTTGCCGGAGCGGGCGAACCCGCCGATGATAGCGCCCATGCCCTTGAAGAAGTGGCCGTTGACGATGGTGAGGATGCCCTCGGCCATCTCCATGGTGCAGATTCCGCCGGTCATCTTGGCGATGGCCCGGAAGGGCATATTGTAGTTGAACAGCAGGTTCAGGTTCGGCTCGCCCTTCTCGATGCTCTTGTTAATCAGGTTGGTGAGGATTTTGTACGCGAACCGGGCCAGACCGCTCTTGGCGTAGTACATCTGGCACAGCGCGTCGTTCATCTCCAGCGTGCCGTTCCAGTGGCCGTCGGGGATGGGACGGCCCAGCAGAGCCTCAAACTCCTCGTCGCTGACGCTCTTGATGTCGCCGGTGAAATACTTGGCGAACTTCTGCTTGTCGTAGGGGGACTTGGCCCCGGTGCCCTGGACCTCCACCGTCCCGGACAGCTTGATGTCCGCGCAGGACGCGCCGATCATGACGGTCCAACTGCCGCCCTCCACCTCAAATTTGTTGGTGTCCACGTTGAAGTACCGGAACGCCTTGTCGTCCAGGGAAATGGTCACCTTTTTCGACTCACCGGCCTTGAGGAACACCTTGGCGAAGCCCTTGAGCTCCTTGGCGGGGCGGAACACGCCGCCGTCCGGCTTGGACACGTACAGCTGGGCCACCTCGGCCCCGTCCATGCCGCCGGTGTTCTTCAGGGTGAAGCTGGCCTGCTTTTCGCTGACGCTCAAATCGCTGTACTCGAAGGTGGTATAGCTCAGCCCGAAGCCGAAGGGGAACAGCACGGGCACCTTGGCCGTCTCGAAGTAGCGGTAGCCCACGAATAGGCCCTCCCGGTACTCGGCGTTGCGCTCCTTGGAGGGGAAGTAGGGGGCGGAGGACACGTCCTCATAGCGCACGGGGTAGCTCTCCGCCAGCTTGCCGGAGGGGTTCACCTCGCCCGTGACGACCTTCAGCACCGAGGATGCCCCCGCCTGGCCGCACAGATAGCCGTGGACCAGCGCCTTCACCTTGGGCAGCCACGGCATCTCCACCGCGGAGCCGGCGGACATCACCGCCACCACGTTGGGGTTGGCCGCGCTCACCGCCTCGATGAGCTCCACCTGGCTCTGGGCCAGGCGCATGTGGGAGCGGTCCAGGCCCTCGGCCTCGCTGATCTCGTCCAGGCCGATGTAGAGCAGCACCACGTCCGCCCGCTTGGCCAGCTCCACCGCCTTGGCCAGCATCTCCGGGTCGCCCTTGCCGGAGCGGGGATAGCCGGGCGCAAAGCCGGCGACGTCCAGATCAAAGTTCTTGATCACGTCCATGGCGTTGTCCAGCCGGGTGGGGTTCACCACCGACGAGCCCGCGCCCTGATACCGCGCCTTCTGGGCGAATTCCCCGATGACCGCCACCTTGGCGTTCTTTTGCAGCGGCAGGATGTTCCCCTCGTTTTTCAGCAGCACGACGGACTGCTCGGAGGCCCTGGCCGCCATGGCGTGGTGGGCCTCAATGTCAAAGGGCTTGCCCTCCAGGGGCTTCACCGCCGCCGTTACCGACAAAATCACGTCCAGCAGCTCATCCACCCGCCGGTCCAGCAGCTCCTCGCTGAGCCTGCCGGATTTCACCGCGTCGATGAGCTCCAGGTCGGAGTCGCCGCCGGTGGTGGGCATCTCCAGGTGGGAGCCTGCCCGGACGCCCTCCACATGGTCGTTGGAGCCGCCCCAGTCGGACACCACAAAGCCGTCAAACCCCCACTCGTCCCGCAAAATCTCTTGGAGCAGGTGCTCGTTTTCGTTGGCGTAGGTCCCGTTGATGCGGTTGTAGGACGACATGATGGACTTGGCGTGCCCTTCCTTCACCGCGATCTCAAAGCCGGTGAGGTAGATCTCCCGCAGGGTGCGCTCGTCCATCACGGAATCGGACGCCATGCGCCGCAGCTCCTGGGAGTTGGCCGCGAAGTGCTTGGGACAGGCGGACACGCCGTTTTTCTGGATGCCCCGGATGTAGCTGGCCGCCATTTTGCCCGCCAGAAGCGGGTCCTCGCTGAAATACTCGAAGTTGCGCCCGCAGAAGGGAGAGCGCTTCACGTTCAGCCCCGGGCCAAGCACCACGCCTACCCCCTGGGACGCCGCCTCCGCGCCCAGGTGCGCGCCGATCTCCTCGCCCAGCGCCGGGTCCCAGGAGTTGGCCACGGCGGCGGCGGTGGGGAAGCACGTGGCGGGCAGAGAGGGATTCAGCCCCAGCTGGTCCCCCGCCCCCGCCTGCTTGCGGATGCCGTGGGGTCCGTCGGACAGCGTCATGCTGGGCACGCCCAGCCGCTCCACGCTCCGCGTCTGCCAGAAATCCTTGCCGGAAAAGAGATAGCACTTTTCCTCCAAGGTCATTTGCTTGATGATGTCCGCGTGTTTCAAACAAAACCCTCCTTATGCCGTTTTCTGTTCACAGTTTTCCCAATGAGAGCAGTGTAGCACAGCTTTTTCCCCTTGTGGACGGTTTTGCGCAAACTGCACGGTTTCCCGCCCAAACTGCATGGGGCGGTGTGCAGATCGCACAAAAGTGAACCGGGGGGCTTTGTGCGTTTCGCCGGAAATGGGAGGAAGCGGAAAAAGAGCGCCGGGCAAATTGCCCGGCGCTCTTGGCGCGTTGGATATGGGGTTACTTGGAATCGCCGCCGCCGGGGGTGGAGGGGTTAGTATCCGTCAGGCCAGTCTTCTGGCAGTCAGCGCAAGTGCCATTTTCGACGTTCGGATGCTGACAGGTCTCCATAACCTTGCCGCAGACACACTTTTTCACCATGTCATCGCCCTCCGCAACCCAGTTGCCCTGGGAGGCGTGCGCGGCATAGTCGAGCTTCTGAGCCTCATCCTTACCCGCCTGCACCGCGCAGTTGGCGGTGGCGCAATTGTGATAGTGGCCGTTGGTGCCCACAACCCAGCTGCTGGTGTCAGCCGTGCAGGTGTGCTCGGGCTCGGTCACCTTGTTGCGCTCAAACCCGCAGTCGTTGCACTTCTCCTTCGCAGGGTCGCTATCCGGCACATTCGCGAATCCATGCGGATTCTTGGTGTCGTCCACGACCTTCTTGCAGTCCTTGCAGACGCGCCAATGGTTGGTGGCGTCGTTCATCCACTTGCTAGTATCAGCGGTATGCGCGTCGGGTTTGACCGCAACGGTCTCCTGGGGCTTGGTAACCTTGCCGCAGACGTTGCAGCGCTCGCCGGCAGTCAGGCCGGTCTTCGTGCAGGTGGCCGCCACCGCCGCCAGGGTCGTCTTATCACCGTGGGTCTCGGAAAGCGCAAGCTCTTCAGTATCCAGAATGTCATTGCAAACTTTGCAGCGGGTGATCTTGCTGCCCTTCACGGCGCAAGTAGAGGCGGTCGTAGTCACGGTCGTGTTAGCCTCCGTGAATTCAGTGGGGCAGGTGTGGCTGACCGGTTTTTCAGCACCGCAGTCCGGGGTCTGGCACTTATACACCTGTTGGCCATCATTAGCACCGGTGCCATTTTCCTCAGTGGTTCCCCAGTTGTGGTCCGTCATGGGAATGGCCTCGGTGTAGGTCACCTTCTGGCACTTCTCGTCGGTGTTCTTGCAGGTGTAGGTCTTCACGCCAGCGGCCTTGCAGGTCGCGGGGGTAGTCACTTCGCTCGTATACTCGTGGACGTGGTCACCCTCGGGCTTGGGACCGGGCTCGCTGGGCTTGCTGGGGACATCGCCGCCGCCGGAGACGGAGCCGTTGTAATCGCCGTCGTCGGG
>ERZ779629.552-NODE-552-length-14738-cov-5.250017_pt1 | contig 14738 bp, 11 predicted proteins | sample MGYA00514192_ERZ779629 | MGnify/ENA primary metagenome ERZ779629 (study PRJEB29562, sample SAMEA4376709) | mouse gut metagenome | isolation source: Cecum | study: EMG produced TPA metagenomics assembly of the A DSS colitis mouse model was used to assess the... | reverse complement strand
GAGGCGGGAGCGATCATTGACCGTATGATGGAGCAGGCGGCCGCCAGCCGGGGCGACGTGGCGGAAAGCGTGAAGGACAATCCCGCCCTCCAGCGGATGATGGGCCGCATGACCCTGGTAAGCCTGCTCAAGCAGGCGGGAAGCGTTGATGAGCAGAGCATCAAGCAGCTCAACCGCGTTTTGCAGGGCATCAGGAAGACAAATTAAGGAGGAACGCCTCATGGAAAAATGGATATGCAATCCCCTAGATCTGGAATACCGCTATCAGTACCGTACCAGCCTCATGGGCGGATGCTCCCTGGCTCGGGAGGCGGCGGACCCCACGCTGCTGCTGTTCAAGGATACCTACTACCTCTTCGCCCCCATGTCCGGCGGGTTCTGGTACTCCGATGATCTGGCAGACTGGAAGTTCAAGGAGACCCCGGAGCTGCCCATTTATGACTACGCTCCGGATGTGCGCTCCATCGGCGGGCGGGTGGTGTTCAGCGCCTCCCGGCGGGGTGAGCCCTGCACCTTCTATGCCAGCACGGACCCGTTGAAGGAGCCCTTCCGGCCTCTTGCCAGCCCCTTTGATTTCTGGGACCCAGACATCTTCGAGGATGACGATGGGCGGGTGTACTTCTACTGGGGCTGTACCAACAAGGAGCCCATCTGGGGCATTGAGATCGACCCTAAGACCATGCTGCCCATTGGTGAAAAGCAGGCCATGTTCGGCGAGGACGACGCCCGCCACGGCTGGGAGCGGAAGGGCGAGAACAACAAGCTCTCGGAGCCGGTGACGGAAATGGACCGGCTTATCCGGCAATATGTTGGGACGAAGCCCTTTATTGAGGGGGCTTTCATGACGAAATATAGAGGGAAATATTATCTCCAATACGCCGCTCCCGGCACGGAGTGCAACGTCTATGCCGACGGCGTGTATGTCTCCGACAAGCCCCTGGGCCCGTTCACCTATCAGCCGCACAACCCCTTCTCCTCCAAGCCCGGCGGGTTCATCACCTCGGCGGGACATGGAAGCACCATCCAGGACAAGTACGGCAGCTGGTGGCACGCCTCCACCATGCGCGTCAGCGTCAACGAGAGCTTTGAGAGGCGGGTGGGGCTGTTCCCCTGCGATTTTGACAGAGACGGGGTTTTGCACTGCAATCAGCACTTTGCGGACTATCCTTTTGTTCTGCCGGAAGGGGTCCGGACGGATATGGACGCCGTCGCGCCCCGGCTGCATCTGCTGTCCTGCCGGTGCGGGGCGACGGCCTCCAGTGCCCAGGAGGGCTTTGGGCCGGAGCGGGGAGTGGATGAGAATATACGAACCTGGTGGGCGGCAAGGGAGGACGATACTGTGCCCTGGTATCAGGTAGACCTGGGGACTGTGCGGCGGGTATCGGCGGTCCAGGTCAACCTTGCGGACCACAAGATGCCCGCCCAGGATATTTCTGCGGAGCGGATGGTCCCTAATCAGACCGGCGCGCGGTATATCTTCGTTCAGCCGCAGAAGACCGGGTATCTGCTGGAGGGTTCCCCGGACGGCGAGAACTGGGCCGCGCTGCTGGATACCCGAAGCGAGTGTAGTGACCGCGCTCACCGGTTCTGGATGCCGGAGGAGGCGGTGGAAGTGCGTTATCTGCGGCTGCGGGATCTCACGATCCCCTTCGGCGGCGTACCAGCGGTCAGCGGACTGAGGGTGTTCGGCCCCGCGCAGGGGGATGCGCCGGGGAAGGTCTCCCGAGTAGAGGCCAGCCGCAGCATGGACGGGCTGAATATTCTGCTGAAATGGGACGCTGTCCCTGGTGCGGACGGATACAACGTCCGTTATGGCATGGCGCCGGAGAAATTGTATAACAGCTGGCAGGTGGTGGACGGCACAGGGCTGGACCTGAGCATGGTCAACGCCGGGCAGGACTACTATATCGCGGTGGACGCTTATGGTCCCGGCGGCGTGACGGCGGGAGAAATTTTTAAGGTGGAGGGCTGACAATGGCGATCAAGGCAGTCCAGCAGTTCATGCTGGGGACGGTGATGAACAGCGAGTTGCAGGCGCGGGATACCATGCAGAAAATGAAGGCTGCCGGGTATGACGGTATTGAGCTGTGCGGCTTCATGATCCACCCCACAGGCTTCATGGTGCGGATGATGACCAGGGCCGCCGGGATGCCGGTGGGCAGGGGCGGCAATCTGGACTGGAAGGGCTTGGTAAAGGATTCCGGCTTACAGGTGGTCAGCCTTCATACGGACCTGGGCAGCGTGGAGCGGGACCCTGCCGCCGTTGCCGCCGAGGCCCGGGCGTTTGGAACGCAATACGCCGTCATTACGGGGATGTACCGCTTCGCCTACGGCGAGGAGAAGACCGTCCGGGAGCTGGCGGCGCGGCTGAACAAGGCGGGGGAAGCCTTGAAAAAGGAGGGCGTTTCCCTCCTCTATCACAACCACAATTGCGAGCTGCAGCGGGTAAATCCGACCCAGCGGGGATACGACATCCTGATGGCGGAGACGGACCCGGCGGCGGTGAACTTTGAGTTTGACAGCTATTGGTTCGCCGAGGGCGGTGCGAACCCTCTGGAATGGATGGAGCGGCTGGGCAGCCGGATGAAGCTGTGGCACATCAACGACCGGGGCGCGCGGCTCACCGGCCCCGCTATGACGCCGATCCTGAAGACCGACAGTGCCGAGCTGGGAACGGGCAACATGCCCCTGGAGGCCCTGGCGGAGCAGGCGAAGCGGGCGGGCGTGGAGGCCGTAGTGCTGGAGAGCCACCGGAACTGGGTGGACAAATCGCCGGTAAAGAGCTTTCAGGTCAGCGCAAAATTCCTGAACGAGCATTTTTAAGGAGGCCGGCCATGTCGGATTTGAGAAAGCATTTTATCACCGTTGACCGGCCCTTCAAGGAGGGAACGGTAGAGGTCTTTGAACAGATGATCCCGGCTTCCGGGGTAAAGCGGGCCGTCCTGACCATCACGGCCCTGGGCGTCTATGAGGCGGAATGGAACGGCGGCAAGATCGGTGATCTGCTGTTCACGCCCGGATATACCTACTATCCGAAGGATATTCACTATCAGGTCTACGATGTGACCGCCCGGTTGGCGGAGGAAAATCTGCTGCGGGTCTATCTGGGCCAGGGCTGGTACTGCGGACGGTTCACCTGTGACAATAAGACGCAAATTTACGGCGAACGTCCGGCAGTTTCCTGGGTGCTGCAAATGGAAATGGCCGGCGGAACGGCGCATCTGTTCTGTTCCACCGATAAGAGCGTGAAAGCGGTGCGCAGTCCCTATGAATACGCCGGATTTTATGACGGAGAGGTCTACCATGCGGACGGCGGGCCGGACGAGGTGATCCAGCCGGTTCTCTATACCGGACCGGTACCGGAGGTGCTGGAGGAAAGCGTTATCGGGGTGAAGCTTCAGGAGGAAATACCCGTTCAGACTGTTACAAAGGCAGGGGATGCGACCATCCTTGACTTTGGTCAGAATTTTGCGGGGATCATTGAGATCGATCCAACAAAAATGGCTGGCCATACGCTGAAGCTCCGCCATGGCGAGATATTGAACCCGGACGGAACGCTTTATACCACCAATCTGCGCAAGGCCAAAGCGGAGATCGTCTATCATAGGGGCGCGTCCACGGAGAAATACCGTCCCCGATTCACCTATATGGGCTTCCGGTATGTGGAACTGACCGGCGTGGACTACGCGCCGGGGCTGGTGACCGCCTATGCCGTCTACAGCGAAATGGAGCGGACAGGTGCGTTTTCCTGTGAGAACCCGCTGGCAGACCAGCTCTACCGCAACCAGGTCTGGGGCCAGAAGTCCAACTACGTGGAGGTCCCAACCGACTGTCCCCAGCGGGACGAGCGCATGGGCTACACCGGTGACGGCCACGTCTTCGCCCTGACGGGGGCGTACAACTTTGACACCGAGGCGTTCTGGGCCAAATTTCTCAAGGACATCCGGTACAGCCAGATGGACAATTCCGAGGGCTACGTGGCCCCCACCATCCCGGCCCAAGGCCCCGCCGGGATCGGTTTTCTGACCATGCTGGGCTGGGGGAACTGCGTGACCATCGTGCCGGAGATGCTGTACTGGCAGTACGGAACGGACAAATATCTCCGGGAGCAGTACGAGAGCATGAAAGCCTTCGTGGAATGCGAGATCCGGAAGATGGGGGATGCCAACCTGTGGCTGGCCCCCAACCTGGGCGACTGGCTGACCATGGGGCGGGACGTGGCCTTTATGGCCATGCACAACGGCCCGGTGTCCAATGCGTTCATCGTCAACGACCTGCGCATCCTCTCCTGGACGGCAGAACGCTTTGGCAGGACGGCGGACGCGGAGCGGTACAGGGTACAGCTGGAGAAGACCCGCGAGGCGTATCTGACCGCCTTTGTTAAGGACGACGGCACCATGTCCGACGATTATCAGGGGGCCTATATCATGGCGCTGCGGTTTGTGATCCCCAAGGGGGCTTTGTGGGACAGGGTCTTCGCCAAGCTGGTGGAAAAAGTCCGTGCCGAGGGAATGCAGACCGGTTTCTTTGCCACCGAGCATCTCCTGCCGCTGCTGGCGGACAACGGGGAGGCAAAGCTGGCCTTTGACCTGCTGCTCCAGGAGGAGTGCCCGGGCTGGATGTACCAGGTGAAGCAGGGGGCCACCACCATCTGGGAGCGCTGGGACGCCCTGCGGCCCGACGGCACGGTGAATGAGAGCAAGATGTCTGATGACAACATGGTATCTTTCAATCACTACGCCTTTGGAAGCGTGGGAGAGTTCTATTATCGCTGCATCCTGGGGATTCGGCCGGCAGAGCCGGGGTTTGCCAAGGTACGTATCCAGCCGTTTGTAGACGCAAGGCTGGGTGGTGTCAAGGGCGGTTACCGATCCCGTGCTGGGGAGATATCCGTTTTCTGGGAAGTACAGGATGGAGATGTGATCCTGGAAATAATCACGCCGGTCCCTGCGGAGATCGTTCTGCCTGACGGAGAAATGAAGCAGGTCTCTGCGGGAACGTATCAGTATCAGCAGACGCTGTAAAGGAGGAGCGCGCAGATGCAGCCGTTTCTTTCGGAGGATTTTCTTTTGACGACCCCCACCGCCAGAGCCCTGTACCACGATATTGCGGCGAAGCAGCCCATCATCGACTACCACTGTCACATCGATCCGCGAGAAATTTACGAGGACCGGCAGTTTGACGATCTAGCCCAGCTATGGCTGGGGGGAGACCACTACAAATGGCGACTCCTGCGGGCCAACGGAGTGGAGGAGAAATATGTCACCGGGGACGGGGACGGCTGGGAGAAGTTCCGGCGGTTCGCGGCGGTCCTGCCGAAGGCCGTTGGTAACCCCATGGTTCACTGGTGCCACCTGGAATTGAAGAACTACTTCAGATGGGAGGGCTTTCTGTGTGAGGATACAGCCCGGGAAGTGTGGGAGTTCTGCAATGAGAAATTGCGAAACGATCCAGACTTTACCGCCCGAGGCTTCATCCGCCGCAGTAATGTGGAGATGATCGGCACCACCGACGACCCCTGCGACGGCCTGGAGTGGCACGAGAAGCTGGCGGCGGATGAGAGCTTTCCGGTAACGGTCTGCCCCACCTTCCGGCCGGACAAGGCGCTGGATCTCCACAAGCCGGGCTTCGCGGACCACATCCGGAAGTTGGAGTCGGTCGCTGGTTTCCCGCTGCGCACTGTGGAGGACATAAAGCGGGCTCTGTCAGACCGCATTGCCCATTTCGCCGCCCACGGTTGCCGTGCGGCAGACCACGGGTTGGACTACGTCAGCTTCCGCCGCCTTCCGGAGCCTGTGCTGAACGCCGCGTTTCAAAAAGTCCTGTCCGATGAAGTGCCCACCGTGGAAGAGTCTGAGGCATGGCAGACGGAGCTGCTGCTCCACTGCGCGGTCGAGTACGCCCGGCGGGGGCTGGTGATGCAGCTCCACTACTCCTGCCTGCGAAACCCAAACTCCCGCGCTTTTGCGGCCTTGGGGCCGGATACCGGCTTCGACTGCATCGCCCTCTCGGACAGCGGCGGGGCGCTGGCGAAGCTGCTGGACGAGCTGGAGAAAACCAACAGCCTGCCCCGGACAATTCTTTATAGCCTCAACCCCGGGGACAACACGTTTCTGGACACCCTTATCGGTTCCTTCCAGGGTTCCGGCATCCCCGGAAAGCTCCAGCACGGTAGCGCCTGGTGGTTCAACGACAACAAGGCCGGCATGACCGAGCATCTTACCAGTCTCGCCAACCAGAGCCTGTTGGGCAATTTCGTGGGGATGCTCACCGACTCCCGCAGCTTTCTCAGCTATGCCCGCCACGAGTATTTCCGGCGGATCCTCTGCGACCTGCTGGGCAGCTGGGTGGAAAGTGGAGAATATCCCAACAATATGGCACTATTGGGAGGACTTGTGGAGGATATCTGTTATAATAACGCCAGACGATACTTCAACCTGTAAAAGAGGGTAACAAAATGGACTTGAAACTTCGAGAAAACTGCCGCTACGCCATCGCCTGCCCCACCAGCATCGGCGTGCGCATCACCCCGGAGGACCGCATGGCGGTCCACAACAGCACCCGGTTTATCATGACCTCCTCCAGCGCGGAGACCAACGTGCTGAACATTGCTTCCAGCCTGGGGCGGGAGTGCCTTGCGCTGACCAAGTTTGTCAAGGACAGCCCCATCGCCGCCTTCCTCAAAGCCCAGCTCCGAGCCCGGAACATCCGCTATGAGGGTGTCGAAGTGGAGCAGGGCGGCCCCTGGGGCTGCCGCCATCAGTTCAACGTGGCCGACAGCGGCTTCGGCCTCCGGGGACCCCGGGTCTGGAACGACCGCGCCGGGGAGGTAGGCCGGACGCTGAACGCCAGCGAGTTTGACATCCCCAGGATTTTTGGTCAGGAGGGCGTAGCCATCCTCCATCTCTCCGGCCTCATCGCCGCCATGAGCGAGGAGACCACCGCCTGCTGTCTGGCTCTCGCCAAAGCCGCCAAGGAGTACGGGACGCTGGTCAGCTTCGACCTCAACTACCGCGCCTCCTTCTGGAAGGGCCGGGAAGCGGAGCTGCGAGAGGCGTTCCACCAGATCGCATCCACAGCCGACATCTTGGTGGGCAATGAGGAGGACTTCCAGCTCTGCCTGGGCTTCACCGGCCCGGAGGCGGGAGGAAAGGACCTCGCCGCCAAGATCGGCAGCTTCAAGAGCATGGTCAGCGAGGTCAGGGCAAAGTACGACAACGCGAAGATTTTTGCCACCACCCTCCGGCAGGTGATCTCCGCCAACGAGCATCTCTGGGGCGCACTGATGCTGGCGAACGATGAGTGGATCGTGGAGGAGCCCCGGCCCATTCCGGTGCTGGACCGCATCGGAGGCGGAGACGGTTTCACCGGTGGGGTGCTGTACGGCGTTCTCAACGGCTGGGTGCCGGAGAAGTGCCTGCAATTCGGCTGGGCCTCCGGTGTGCTGGCGGCAAGCAGTCTCAACGACTACGCCGAGCCTACGGATGAAAAACAGATTTGGGATATCTACGCGGGCAACGCCCGTGTGCAGAGATAAGGGGGAAAATGTGATGAAAAAAGCGGACATTGGCCTTGTCGGTCTGGCCGTCATGGGCGAAAATCTGGTGATGAACATGGAGTCCAAGGGCTTCACCGTGGCCGTGTTCAACCGCACTACCGAGAAAGTCGAAAAATTCGTGAATGGCCGCGCCAAGGGGAAGAACATCATCGGCACCTACTCCCTCCAGGAGCTGGCAGACAGCTTGGCAAAGCCTCGGAAGATCATGATGATGGTCAAGGCAGGGCAGGCGGTAGACAGCCTCATCGACCAGCTTCTGCCTATTCTGGAGCCCGGCGACATCCTTATTGACGGCGGCAACAGCCATTTCCCCGACACCATCCGCCGCACCGAGTACGTGGAGAGCAAGGGCCTGCTGTACGTAGGCTGCGGCGTGTCCGGCGGCGAGGAGGGCGCGCTGAACGGCCCCTCCATGATGCCTGGCGGCTCCCCGGCGGCGTGGCCCGCCGTCAAGCCCATCTTCCAGGCCATCTGCGCCAAGGTGGAGGATGGCTCCCCCTGCTGTGACTGGGTGGGCGAGAACGGCGCGGGCCACTTTGTGAAGATGGTACATAACGGCATTGAGTACGGCGACATGCAGCTGATTTGCGAAGCCTACCAGCTCATGCGGGACGGTCTGGGCCTGACCAGCGCGGAAATGCACGACATCTTCGCGGACTGGAACCGGACTGAGCTGGACAGCTACCTCATCGAGATCACCCGTGATATTCTGGGCTACCAGGACGAGAAGGGTGAGACGGTGGTGGAACATATTCTGGACACCGCCGGGCAGAAAGGCACCGGCAAGTGGACGGGCATTGCCGCCCTGGACGAGGGCGTGCCCCTGACGCTCATCGGCGAGGCGGTATTTGCCCGATGCCTGTCCGCCATGAAGGAGGAAAGGGTCACCGCCAGCAAGGCCTTCCCCCGCAGTGTTCCCGCCTTCACCGGTGACAAAAAGGTGTTCATCGAGAGCATCCGCAAAGCCCTCTACGCCTCCAAGATCATCTCCTACGCCCAAGGCTACACCCTCATGCGCACCGCCGCCAAGACCTACGGATGGAACCTCAACTACGGCGGCATCGCTCTGATGTGGCGCGGCGGGTGCATCATCCGCAGCGTGTTCCTGGGCAAGATCAAGGAGGCTTACGGCAAGAATCCCGAACTGGAAAATCTCCTGCTGGACGACTACTTTGGCGAGACCATCAAGAGCCTGATCCCCGCATGGCGGGAGGTGGTAGCCTACGTCATCAGCGCTGGGATACCCATGCCGGCCTTCACCGCCGCCCTGAGCTACTTCGACGGCTACACCAGTGCCAGCCTCCCCGCCAACCTGCTCCAGGCCCAGCGGGATTACTTCGGCGCCCATACCTATGAGCGCACGGACGCACCGCGCGGCCAGTTCTTCCACACCAACTGGACCGGCCACGGCGGCGATACCACCGCCAACACTTATCAGGCATAAGGGAGGAAAATCCATGAATCTACCTCTGAAAACGGACTTATCCGGCAAGGTTGCCGTGGTCACCGGCGCGGGCGGGGTGCTGTGCAGCGTGTTTGCCAAGGCTCTTGCCGCCGCTGGGGCGAAGGTTGCCCTGCTCAACCGCACCCTCGCCAATGCGGAAGTGGTAGCGGAAGAAATTCATGCCGACGGCGGCACGGCGAAAGCGTATCAGTGCAACGTGCTGTCCAAGGAAGACCTGGAGCGCTGCCGGACGGAGATCAACGCTGACTTCGGTCCTTGCGACATCCTCATCAACGGCGCAGGCGGTAACAACGCCAGAGCTACTACCGACAAGGAGTATTATGAGCCCGGTGACTTGGACGCGGAGACGAAATCCTTCTTCGACCTGGACCGAGAGGGCGTGGAGGCGGTGTTCAACCTCAACTTCACCGGCGTCCTGCTGACTACCCAGACCTTTGCCCAGGACATGGTGGACCGTCCCGGCTGCAACATCCTCAATATCAGCTCCATGAACGCCTACACGCCCCTGACGAAGATCCCCGCTTACTCCGGGGCCAAGGCGGCGGTAAGCAACTTCACCCAGTGGCTGGCCGTCCACTTCTCCAAGGTGGGCATCCGGGTCAACGCTATTGCCCCCGGCTTCTTCTCCTGCAAGCAGAACGCCGCCCTGCTGTGGAACCCGGATGGTTCCCCTACGCCCCGCACGGAGAAAATCCTGGTAGCAACCCCTATGGGACGGTTTGGTCTGCCGGAGGAACTGCTGGGGACGCTGCTGTTCCTGCTGAATAACGACGCGGCTGGATTCATCACCGGCGTAGTCATCCCGGTGGACGGAGGCTTCAGCGCCTACTCGGGGGTGTAGGGTATGGAGTTATTTGCCAAGGCGGCAACAGACGAAGGTCTGAGCCGGGAGGAGATCAAGACCCAGCTCCTTCGCTCTCTGGAGGGGCGGACGCTGAAAAATGTCCTCATCATCCCTCCGGATTTTACCCGTTTTCACTCCAATGCGGGGTACATCACCAACGTTTACTACCACGCCCTGTATGATGAAATGGGCTGTCATGTGGACATCCTCCCCGCCCTCGGAACCCATGAGCCAGTGACAGAAATGCAGGCCGCCGCCATGTTCGGAGACATTCCTTTTGAGCTGTTTATCCCCCACAACTGGCGCACTGATGTAGTGAAACTGGGCGAGATTCCTGCATCCTATCTGGAGGAGATCACCGAGGGGCTCTGGCATGACCCCGTCAGCGTGGAGATCAACCGCAGGGTGATGGAGGAAAAATATGACCTGATCCTGTCCATCGGCCAAGTGGTTCCCCACGAGGTGGTGGGCATGGCAAACCACGCGAAAAACCTGTTTGTGGGCGTAGGCGGCAACGAGATGATCAACGCCAGTCATATGGTAGGCGCGGTCTACGGCATGGAGCGGATGATGGGCAGGGATCATACCCCAGTCCGAAAGCTGTTTGACTATGCTCTGGAGCATTTTCTGAAGGACCGGCCCATCCTGTTCGCCCTCACCGTCACCACCGCCCCGGGCGGGGATATCCACACCCACGGCCTGTTCATCGGCGATACACGGAAAACCTTCGAGGAAGCGGTATCGCTGTCCCAGGAGAAGAACATCGACTTCGTGGACCACGGCATCAAAAAGTGCGTGGTCTACTTGGAGCCCATTGAGTTTAAAACGACATGGCTGGGCAACAAGGCAGTATACCGCACCCGTATGGCCATCACCGACGGCGGGGAGCTGATAGTCCTGGCTCCCGGTGTGACCCGGTTCGGGGAGGATCTGGCGGTGGACAAGCTCATCCGGAAGTACGGCTACCGGGGACGGCTGAATACGTTGGAGCAGTTCGAAAAGCCAGAGAATCAGGACCTCCGGGACAATATGGGCGCCGCCGCACATCTGATCCATGGATCGTCTGATGGGAGATTTACCGTCACCTACGCAGTCAAAAATATCTCCCGGGAGGAGATTGAAAGCGTAGGCTTCCAGGCGGCGGACTACGACGAGATGGCCCAACGCTATGACCCATCCAAGCTGCAATATGGCTGCAACACCCTCCCCGACGGGGAGGAGGTCTACTTCATCCCCAACCCCGCCCTGGGTCTGTGGATCGATCAGGAGCAGTTTTAGCGTTTTATTGAAGGAGTTTTGTCTATGAGCAGATCGTATTACCTTGCCATCGACATCGGCGCGTCCTCCGGCCGCCATATCGTAGGCTGGAGAGAGAATGGTGAAATCAAAACAGAGGAAGTCTACCGCTTCCCCAACGGGGTGCAGGAGGCGAACGATCATCTGACTTGGGACATGCAGCGGCTGCTGTCGGAGGTCAAAACCGGCATCGCCGCCGCAAAAGCGAAGTACCCCAAAATCGACAGTCTCTCCATAGACACTTGGGCAGTAGACTATGTGCTGCTGCAGGGCGATAAACCTGTCCAGCCCTGTTACGCCTATCGGGATAGCAGGACAGAAGCAGTCATCCCGCAGGTACACGAGATCGTACCATTTGAGGAATTGTACGCCCACACCGGTATCCAGTTCCAGCCATTCAACACGATCTATCAACTTTATGCTGATAAGCTGGCCGGACGGCTGGAGGGCGTGACGGACTTCCTCATGATCCCGGAATATCTCATGTACCGACTCACCGGCGAAAAGGCCCATGAGTACACTAACGCCACCACCACCGGGCTTGTCAGCGCCAGAACAGGCGAGTTTGACCGGGAACTGATAGAAAAACTTGGCCTTCCCCTGGCACTGTTCGGCCAACTCTCCCAGCCAGGGACAGTAATAGGCGAATACGAGGGCATCAAAGTTATCCTCTGCGCTACTCACGATACCGCCTCCGCTGTAGAGGGTATCCCTATGGAAGGAAACCAGCCCTACATATCCTCCGGCACCTGGTCACTGCTGGGAGTAAAAACAAAGCAACCCATTACCGATACCGCCAGCCGGGAGGCCAACTATTCCAACGAAGGCGGTGTAGGCTATAACCGCTATCAGAAGAACATCATGGGCATGTGGATCGTGAACGAACTGAAGAAGGAGTTATGTCCGGAAGCATCCTTCCAGGAGATCGTTCAGGCGGCGGAAGAGAGTACCTGCCAGATGCTGGTAGATGCCAACGCTGCCGAATTTCTGGCTCCGACCAGCATGAAGGCCGCTTTTGACACTGCCACAAACAGCGGTCTGCGCACAGTCGGCGATTACTTCCGCTGCGTCTACCGTTCTCTGGCGGAGAGCTACCGTGCCGCACTGGAGGAACTGGAGCGAAACACCGGTAAAAAGTACAGCCAGCTTTATATCGTAGGCGGCGGCGCGAAGAATCAATTCTTGAACCGTCTGACCCGAGAAACTACAGGAAAACAGGTCATCGCCCTGCCCATCGAGGCCACGGCTCTGGGGAATCTCAAAATTCAAATGGAGGCACATAAAAAATGAGCTATCAGGAAGCAAAGGCAAAATACGCCTCGTACCATGTGGACGCTGATGCCGCTCTGGCACGGCTGAAAACCATCCCGGTTGCCCTCCACTGCTGGCAGGGCGACGATGTGCGGGGCTTCGATACTGACCCCACTAAGCCCCTCACCGGCGGCATCCAGACCACCGGCAACTACCCTGGCCGCGCCAGAACCCCGGAGGAGCTGATGGCCGATCTGGCCATGGTGCTGAAGCTGTGCCCCGGCACAAAGAAGCTGAACCTCCACGCCAGCTATGCCATCTTTGAACCCGGCGAGTGGGCCGACCGGGATAAGCTGGAGCCGAAGCACTTCCAGAAGTGGGTAGACTTCTGCAAAGAGCGGGGCCTGGGCTGCGACTTCAACCCCACCTTCTTCTCCCACCCGAAATGCGACCCCCTGACCCTCAGTTCCCCCAACGAGGAGACTCGGCGGTTCTGGATCGAACACGGAAAAGCCTGTATTCGCATCAGCAGTTACTTGGCGGAGCAGCTGGGCCAGCCCTGTGTGATGAACATCTGGACGGGCGATGGTTTCAAGGACATTCCCGGGGACCGTATGGGACCAAGAGCGCGTTACCGGCAGTCCATCGACGAAATTCTGTCTGAGCCCTACGATTTCAAGATGGTAAAGCCCTGCGTGGAAAGCAAGGTCTTTGGCATCGGCGTGGAGGCATACACGGCAGGAAGCGCCGAGTTCGCTCTGAGCTATGCCGCCTTCAACAAAGATAAGTGCATCCCCCTGATGGACAACGGCCACTACCATCCTACCGAGGTCGTCAGCGATAAGATCCCCGCCCTGCTGGCCTTCTTCCCGGAGATCGCCCTCCATGTTACCCGGCCCATCCGCTGGGACAGCGACCATGTGGTGCTGTTCGACGATGAGACGAAAGAAATTTGCCGGGAGATCATCCGCTGTGGTGTAGAGCGCGTGAACATCGCTCTGGACTACTTTGACGCTGCCATTAACCGCTTGTCGGCCTGGGCCACTGGCTTCCGGAACCTGCAAAAGAGCCTGCTGTTCGCCCTGCTCCAGCCCAACGATGAGCTGAAAGCGTTGCAAGATAAGGACGACTGGACAAAGCTGATGGTAGTGCAGGAGGAGCTGAAAACCCTGCCCTTCGGAGAGGTCTGGGATGAATACTGCCGTCAGTGCGGTGTCCCGGTTGACGGTGAGTGGTACGATACGGTGAAGAATTACGAGAAAAAGGTACTGGAGGTGCGGAAATGACAGATATTCTGCAAGCTCCCGCCATGCGGGGCTTCATCCGGATGTGCATGGACGGCTGGGATCGGGGCTGGCACGAGCGCAACGGCGGCAATCTGACCTATCGCATGACGGATGAGGATGTTGCCCAGTGCCGCCCGTTCTTCAAGGCTCCCGGTCCGTGGGTTTCCATGGATGTGCAGGCGGAGAACCTGGCAGGTGAGTATTTCATCACCACTGGCAGCGGAAAGTATTTCCGCAACGTGGAACCTGATCCCGTCCATTCCCTGGGCATCGTGGAGATCGACCGTGAAGGCAGCGCCTGGCGCATCGTCTGGGGTCTGGAGGACGGTGGTAAGCCAACCTCCGAGTTCCCATCCCACTTTATGAACCACAGCGTCCGGAAAGCGGCTACCAACGGGGCCAACCGGGTCATCTACCACTGCCACGCCACCAACATTATTGCCCTGACCTACGTCCTGCCGCTGACCGACCGGGACTTCTCCCGTGCCCTGTGGCAGAGTGCAACAGAGTGCCCTGTGGTCTTTCCGGAGGGCGTGGGCGTGTGCCCCTGGATGGTTCCCGGCGGCGCGGACATTGCCAGAGCCACCAGCGAGAAAATGAAGACCTATCAGGCCGCCATCTGGGCGCAGCACGGACTGTTTGCCTCTGGCCCGGATTTTGATACGACCTTCGGCTTGGCGCACACCATTGAGAAGAGCGCGGAGATCTATTGGAAGGTGCTGGCCACTGGCCAGCCCATCCGGCAGACGATCACCGACGAAGTTTTGCGCGCGATTGCCAAGGACTTTAATGTGGTGCTGAATGAAGCATTTCTGAATTAAGGGGATCAATTCTCTCAGAAGATATTTCATAACAGTACGTCGAACCGTTGAAAGGGAAATTACATGTATTTTATCGGAATCGATCTGGGGACCTCGGCCTGCAAGCTGCTGCTGGTAGGCGAGGCTGGTCAGGTCAGAAACACGGTCACCAGGGACTATCCCCTCGCCTTTCCCCGCCCCGGCTGGAGCGAGCAGGACCCCGCCCATTGGTGGAGTG
>ERZ779629.550-NODE-550-length-14802-cov-4.598698_pt1 | contig 14802 bp, 7 predicted proteins | sample MGYA00514192_ERZ779629 | MGnify/ENA primary metagenome ERZ779629 (study PRJEB29562, sample SAMEA4376709) | mouse gut metagenome | isolation source: Cecum | study: EMG produced TPA metagenomics assembly of the A DSS colitis mouse model was used to assess the... | reverse complement strand
CGGATATTTCGCCGACCCTACCATCAAAAAGTTTGGTGATACTTATTATATGTACGCCACTACCGATGGCAGTGGTGCAGGCTTCGGCCCTGCACAAGTATGGACCAGCAAGGACTTCGTAAACTGGACCCTGATGCCCATGAACTGGCCCGACAGCCACTGGATATGGGCACCCGATGTGATGCAGCACCCTGATGGAAAGTACTACTATTTCTACTGCCAGCCCTGTATCATTCATTGCGGAGTCAGTGAAACGCCCCGTGGCCCGTGGAAAAATATCCTAGGCGATAGCGAAGCCGTCCTCATCCCCGACCGTTTCGTAACAAATGCCATCACTCTGGATGGACAAACATTTGTGGACGATGACGGTTCAGTCTATATGTACTGGGGAACCTGGGGTATTTACAAAGGTTTCGGTTGCGGTGCCGGAAAATTAGCTCCCGATTTGAAGAGTTTTATCGAAACCCGCCTCATCCCCAATACCGAAGCCACCGATTTCTTTGAAGCACCTTTTGTAATCAAACGCAATGGAACCTACTACTTTATGTATTCCTCCGGTTCCTGCCACGACCACACATACCGTGTGCAATACGCCACCTCAGACAAGCCTCTGGGGCCTTATACCTATGGCGGCTGCATCCTCGAAACCAATGCTGACGGCACCATTCACGGTCCCGGACATCACAGTATCCTCCAGGAAGGCAATGATTACTATATCATTTATCACCGCCACGATAATCCACACTCCAATCGTGGTTTCCACCGCCAGCTTTGCATCGACCGCATGTCATTCAATGCAGACGGGACGATTCAGAAAATCATCCCTACTCATGACGGCGTAGGTGCACTGGCCCCCTCCGTTGTTAAATCAGCCAACCTTGCCTTTGGTAAAAGCGTGCGTGCCTCTTCCTCTTATGATGACAACTTCCGTCCCGAATATGCCGTAGATGATAACAACGGAACTTTATGGCACCCGCGCGGCATGGGACAGGAATGGCTTGAAATAGACTTGGGACGCACCCAGCAGATACAAACGATCTGGACCCAATTTGAATATGGCACTCAGTTCTATCAATACCTGATTGAAACTTCAACAGACGGTAAACACTGGAATATCTTTGCCGACAAGCGAAACAATCATCTGGCAGGCAGTCCGATGGTGGACTTCGGAAAAGCCAAAGCCCGCTTCGTGCGCCTCACTTATACCGGCGGACAGAAGAATGGCTTCGGTGGGGCTATCTGGAACATCAAGGTATTTTCCGGTATCGAAGACTCCGCTCTCCAACAGTGGATCGGTCTGACAGCCGCCGACTGGAATGGTCGCGAATGGCAGAACAATGAAGGAATGTTAGGAGGTGCTTTTATCCTGAAAGCAGGATCAGCCCGCACCAAGCGCATTGACGGACGCGATGCACTGGTTCTCGAACCGGGTACTACACTGGAATACCGTCACCCGTTACTTTCTCCCTCCAAGGAGCATACAATTAGTGGGTTAGTTCATAGGTTAGGTAGATGGCAAAACTACGAAGCGGAGTCCGCCCTTTCATCCGGCGTGATTTCGCTTCAAAGTGGAGCCAAACCCTTAATCATCACTAATCTGCGCTACTATAACTGGAAACAGGCACCTGCCGAACAGGAATATGATACCACTACGGATATCGTCCGCTTACCGACTGCTGATCAGCAAAAGCGTGGCCTAGTAGTAAGCATCACCGCCGATGACTTCGCCGCAGGCGACACCGTACATTATCTTTCCAATCATGGAATAGAAGGATACTTCGAAGCCCACAAAGCCCCCTCCATCATTAAGGAAGTGGAAGGAAAAAAGAGTTTCAGTTTTGATGGTCATCAGGTATTCCAGTCCAACTTCTCCCTGCCTGCAACCTTGCTGGACAATGCCCCCTATACATTGGAAGCCTGGATACTGAATGATTCTATTGCCGAAAACGAATGTGTAGCCGACTTCACGACTTCGCATGACGAATTGGAAAAGATTATGCTCTTCAGTGGTACGGAACCCCGATGCGGTGTCATCAACCACTACGGCTGGTACGAAGATGCCGGATACAAGGACATGAAAGAGCTGACCGGCAAATGGCAGCATATCTATATTTGTTTCGACGGCCGCATGGAACAAGTATATATCAATGGTAAATTAATTAGCGAAAAAGACATTCAATTGCTAATAAAACCATCACAATACGTAACTTTGGGGCGGAATGCAGAACGCAACTGGCCGTTCACGGGCTACCTGCATTCACTGAAACTATGGGACGAATATATTCCAATCAAGAAATAATACCATAAAACGAATAATAACCATGAGAAAAGTATTAGTTACCACCCTGCTGGTTGCCGCCACCATAGGCGGTCAGGCACAAGTGAAAAACCAATCACACGGGTATCCCATCGATCCCGTACCTTTCACCTCGGTGAAAGTAACCGACTCCTTCTGGGGACAACGCCTCAACGCGAGCCGAGAGGTAACCATCCCCCTGGCATTCAGCAAATGCGAGGAAACCGGAAGATATCAGAACTTTGTCAACGCAGCACATCCCAGCGATACGATTAAAGTAGGCGGACTGGCTTTCGACGATACGGACGTCTATAAAACCATCGAGGGCGCCAGCTACCTGTTACAGACTTATCCGGACAAGAAACTGGCTAAATACATTGACAGTGTACTGGTAATTGTAGCCGCAGCACAAGAACCGGACGGATACCTCTACACCAGTCGCACCATGAACCCGAAGCATCCACACGAATGGGCGGGAAGCAAACGTTGGGAAAAGGTAGAAGACCTGAGCCACGAGTTCTACAACCTGGGACACATGGTGGAAGGCGCCATCGCTCACTACCAGGCCACCGGAAAGAAGAACTTCCTCAATATCGCCATCCGATATGCCGACTGCGTATGCCGTGAAATCGGTACAGGCGAGGGACAGCAAATCCGCGTTCCCGGACATCAGATTGCAGAAATGGCACTTGCCAAACTTTATCTGGTCACCGGAGACAAGAAATACCTCGACCAGGCCAAGTTCTTCCTCGACCAGCGTGGATATACCAGCCGTACGGACGAATACAGCCAAGCACATAAACTGGTGGTTCAGCAGGATGAGGCTGTGGGGCACGCTGTTCGCGCCGCATATATGTATGCAGGTATGGCCGACGTAGCCGCCCTGACGGGAGACACCGCCTATATCCATGCCATCGACCGCATCTGGGATAATATCGTCGGCAAGAAATACTACATCACCGGCGGTATCGGAGCTACCGCAGCCGGAGAGGCTTTCGGCAAGAATTATGAATTGCCCAACATGTCAGCCTATTGCGAGACTTGTGCTGCCATCGGCAACGTGTACGTCAACTACCGTCTTTTCCTCCTGCACGGTGAATCCAAATATTACGATGTACTGGAACGCACCTTATACAATGGTCTGATTTCAGGTGTATCCCTAGACGGCGGTGGCTTCTTCTACCCCAACCCGCTGGAAAGTATGGGACAGCATCAACGCCAGCCCTGGTTCGGTTGTGCCTGCTGCCCGTCCAACATCTGCCGTTTCATCCCGTCCCTGCCGGGGTATATCTATGCAGTGAAGGATAAGGACGTTTACGTTAACCTCTTCATGTCCAATACTTCCGACCTGAAAGTGGGTGGCAAAGCTGTTTCTATCGAGCAAACCACCCAATACCCGTGGAACGGCGACATCACCATCGGCATCAACAAGAACAGCGCCGGACAGTTCAACCTGAAAGTCCGTATTCCCGGATGGGTTCGGGGTCAGGTAGTTCCCAGTGACCTGTATACCTATAGTGACGGCAAGCGTCTGAAGTACACAGTGAAAGTAAACGGAGAAGCCGTACAGAATGAGCTGAAAGATGGTTATTTCTGCATCGACCGCCGTTGGAAAAAGGGTGACAAGGTGGAAGTACACTTCGACATGGAACCGCGTATCGTGAAAGCCAACAATAAAGTGGAAGCCGACCGCGGACGCATTGCCGTAGAACGCGGACCGATTGTATACTGTGCAGAATTCCCGGATAATAACTTCGACATCTTCAGCGTATTCATGAACCGCAACCCGAAGTTTGAAGTGGTAGAAAAGCCCGATCTCCTGTATGGCATCAACCAATTGAAGACCGGCGCACAGACACTTGGCTACGACGATCAGGGTCGCCTGACCACTACCGATGTGAGCCTGACACTGATACCTTACTACGCATGGGCTCACCGTGGTTCGGGAGCTATGGAAGTATGGTTGCCGCAAGAGCTGAGCGCATCCCGCCCCGCCATGCCTGCCACACTGGCTTCGGAAAGTAAAATAGACGCATCCCATCGCGCAAAATCCATCTCGGCCATCAATGACCGCCTGATTCCGAAAGATGAAAATGACCGTTCCCTGCCCTACTACCATTGGTGGCCCAAACAGGGAACTACGGAATGGATCACGTATGAATTCCCGGCAGAAGCTGCCGTATCAAGTTCCACCGTATATTGGTTTGATGATGCCCCTTGGGGCGGCTGTCGTGTACCGAAAAGCTGGAAGATATATTATAAAGATGCGCAAGGCCAGTGGCAGCCCGTCACAGGTGCCGACAAATATGGCGTTGTAAAAGGTGCGGGAAACACCGTAAACTTTGATCCCGTAAAAACCAAATCAATAAAACTGGAAATCACCCTGCCAGACAAACATGCAGCAGGTGTTTATGAATGGGAAGTACAATAAAGGTTAGTTAGATATGAATGTTTGTAAATTAGGTTTGTCGATAGCCATGCTCCTTAGCGGGGGCATGGCTTTCGCACAAGGCACGGTGGACGATTATAACCGTGCCTACGCATTGAGAGAGAAATTCAGTGCCAACAAAGTATTCTACTCCAACGTCACGCCGCAATGGATAGAAGGCACACATCAGTTCTGGTATGTACGCAATACGCCCGAAGGCCGTATCTACGTATCGGTGAACGCAGACAAGAAAAGCAGAAAGGAATTGTTCGACCACAAGCGTTTGGCAAGCGCACTGAGCAACGCGTCCGGCAAAGAAGTAAACCCCGAAGCAATCCAGTTGGAACGGTTACGGGTGAATCCGAGCTTAGATACGCTTCGTTTTGTATTCGGCAACCAATGCTGGATGTACACCACCCGCAAGAATCAGTTGGTAAATGAAGGCAGCTTGCCCGACCGTAATGCACCACAGAAGCACTGGATGGAGCGGGATGACGAAAAAAAAGCCGCTCCCGTAACTTCACCCGATGGAAAGTATACCGCCTATATCAAAAATCAGAATGTATATGTGAAGGAACTTGCCACGGGAAAAGAAAAGCAGTTAAGCCTTGACGGTACACTCAGCAACTATTACTCAGCTTATATCCGCTGGTCTCCGGACAGCAAGAAGGTGGCATCCTGCAAAATCCGCCCGGTAGAGAAACGATATGTGTACTATGTAGAGTCTTCTCCGGCAGATCAACTCCAACCGAAGCTGCACAAGCAGGAATATGCCAAACCGGGAGACGAACTTCCTTTCAAGATACCTTGCATTTATGAAGTTGAAACAGGACGAGGCATCATCCCCAGCACCGACCTCTTCGATCGGCAGTATGAAATATACGGTCCCGAATGGAACCCGGACAGTCGTGCCGTAACCTTCGAATACAATCAGCGTGGACATCAGGTATATCGTGTACTTGAACTCTCTGCTGAGACAGGCGTCGTGCATCCTCTGATAGAAGAAACCTCTGACAAATACGTGAACTATACCCGCCGTTTCCGTCACGACCTAAGGGACAACAAGCACATCATCTGGATGAGCGAACGGGATAACTGGAACCACCTGTACATGTACGACCGCACTACCGCACAGCCCATCCATCAGATAACCCGCGGCAAATGGTATGTGCGCGAAGTGCTCCGCGTAGACGAGGACAACCGGCAGATTTATTTCTCCGCAAATGGTGTACAACCCGGTGAGGACCCTTATCTCATCCGCTATTACCGCATTGGTTTCGACGGGAAAGACTTGGTTTGCCTTACTCCGGAAGAAGGAATGCACCGTGCCTGGTTCTCGGGAGATATGAATTATCTGGTAGACGTTTACTCTATGGTAAACAAAGCTCCTGTTACCGTATTGCGCAGTGCCGAAGATGGCAAGGTGGTGATGCCGCTGGAGACAGCCGATATCAGTCGTCTGGAAGCAGAAGGCTGGAAAGCACCGGAAGTATTTACCGCCAAGGGGCGTGACGGCAAAACGGATATGTGGGGACTGATTGTTCGTCCCACTAACTTCGACCCGAACCGGAAGTATCCGGTTATCGAATACATTTACCAAGGTCCCGGCGACCAGTATGTACCCAAGACTTTCATCCCGTACAACTGGTACATGACTTCCCTTGCCGAACTCGGTTTTATCGTCGTCATGTTAGACGGAATGGGAACTTCTTTCCGTTCACGTGAATTTGAGAACGTATGCTACAAGAATCTGAAAGATGCAGGACTTCCCGATCACATCGCTTGGATTAAAGCTGCCGGAGAGAAGTATCCGTATATGGATATGGACCGCGTAGGCATCTACGGCTGTTCCGCCGGAGGTCAGGAGTCCACCACTGCCGTGCTGCTGCATCCCGAATTCTACAAAGCCGCTTATTCCGCCTGTGGCTGCCACGACAACCGCATGGATAAAATCTGGTGGAACGAACTCTGGCTGGGATATCCCGTGGGAGATCAATATAAGGAAGGATCGAATGTAGAGAATGCCCATTTGTTGAGCCGCCCCCTAATGCTGGTAGTCGGTGAACTGGATGACAATGTAGACCCCGCTTCAACCATGCAAGTAGTAAACGCTTTGATTAAGGCAAACAAGGATTTTGAACTGGTAGTCATCCCCGGCGCACACCATACGATGGGCGAAGACTTCGGGGAACATAAACGGTATGATTTCTTTGTACGTCATTTGATGGGGGGAAACCCGCCAAAGTGGGACAAGGTGAAGAAGTGATAGAGTGATAAGGTGGTAAAGTGATAAGCACTCTATCACCTTATCACTTTATCACTCTCCCCTACCCCTTCAACCGTATCACGAACCTGCTTCCCTTTCCCAATCCACTTTCCACCGTCAACGTGCCGCCATGAGCCTCCACAAAGTCCTTTGAGATGGACAAGCCCAAGCCACTGCCTTGCACCTTTGTACCCGGTACACGGAAATAACGGTCGAAAATACTTTGATGATAACGCGGGTCGATACCCTTGCCAAAGTCCTGCACGTACATCTCAATGATTCCGTCTTCATGCTTGGCACCAATCACCACACGCCCGTTTTCTTTGGAGTAACGGATGGCGTTGCTCAGAAGATTCGTCAGCACCCAAGCTATCTTTTCACTATCCACAAACAGTTTCGGCATCTTCTCGCCGGGATATTCCACTTCTATCTGAATACCGAATTTATCAGCCTGCACCTGATTGGCCTTAATGGCGTATTCTATAAGCTCGATAGGCTTCGTTATCTTCGGCATCATCTGGAGCTTGCCGGCTTCCACTTGTGTCATATTCAAGAGTTCACCAGTGATTCCCAACAGACGGTCGGCATTCTCTTTAATACTTTTCGACAGTTGTTCCTGTTCGTCGTTCAAAGCTCCTACCCGTTTGTCTTCCAGTAATTGCAGGCTCATTAGAATGGCAGAAATAGGCGTCTTCAGTTCATGGGAGATGGTGGAGATAAAAGTAGTCTTGGCAGAGTCCAGTTCCTTGAACTCGGTGATATTCTTCAACAGAATGACGTCACCCAGGTTTTGCGGTTCGTCCGTATCAGCATCCGTATTCATAATGGTGATGTAAGAAGCCTGAAAGTAACTTTCCTTATTATCTGCATAGATTTTCAAGGGTTCTTTCTTCTCACCCGAAGTAATCAGTTCCCGAACCAGACGGCGGAGCAGGTCGTTCTTCAGCGAGAGTTCTTCGGCGGAATGGCGGATAACCTCTTCCCGCTTCAAATTCAGCACGGTGAGCGCCTCTTTGTTGATGAAAAGTATTTCATGCTCCCGGTTCAGGCCGATGATAGGATCGTGAATACTGTTCACAATGGCTTCCAGAAACTTCTTGGCAGCGAGAATATCATTCAGAGTGCTGGCACGGTATTCCGTCAGCCGTTCCGCCATGCGGTTGAAGCTGTCGGCCACTGCGCTGAACTCTTCGTGCCCGCTCATGTCGAGGCGTTTTTCATAATTGTGATTGGCTATTTCGAAGATGCCGTGCGTCAGTTCCTGAATAGGCTTACTGATGGAACGGGGCAACCAGACCAACAACACGATACTGGCAAGAATGCAGACACCTCCGGTAACGGAAATCCACAGCAGAGCACGCTGCAAACCCGGCATGGCGGCAGGACTGTCCGGTTCGGTGGCCGTCAGAATCTGGAGGTTGACGACTGAAAGAGCAACCAGCAGAATGATCATACCGGTCAGAATGCCTACACTGAGTATCAATTTAGTACGAATATTCATAATGCACTGATGAATTAAATTTTATGCAAGTATAATCAAATCTATGTTTGCTTGCGCCAATTCGCTCACAAATTTTCTGTATTTCAACACCATGAACAAGGATTGCGGAAAACGGAAAGCAGGACTGCCCATGCAAACAGAAGTAATCTGTCTCTCTTTACAAGTACGGATGATGGCGTCCAACACATCTTTCGATTGTACCTGAACCACTTCACCATCCAACTCAGTGACCAGCTTAAAGTGATTCAGCAGATAGCGCTGGCTTGCCAGGTCGATGCGGTCGGCACTCTCGCGGGGCGTCTGCACATACAGGGCAATGAAAGAAGTATTGTAGCGGGTAGCCAGCCGTGCCGCCTTACGGATGATGCGCCGTGGCGTCTTCTCATGACTGCTGATGCATGCCAGAAACTTCTCGTGCCGGACGCCTACGCTCGAAATGACGACTTCGTTCTCCACCTTCTTCTCCACTCGCAGGGCTACTTCCTTCAAGGCCAGTTCACGGAGTTGGAGGATGTTCTCGGTCCGGAAGAAGTTGGTCAGTGCCGTCTGCACCTTCTCCGGGCGATAAATCTTGCCGGCTTTCAGACGGATTATCAGTTCTTCGGCAGTCAGGTCGATGTTCACCACCTCGTCCGCTTCCTGAAGGACACTGTCGGGGATGCGCTCTTTGACTTCGATGCCGGAGATGCCTTGCACTTCTTCGTTCACGCTCTCGATGTGCTGGATGTTGACGGCGGAAATCACGTTGATGCCTTCGTCCAAAAGGTCCATCACGTCCTGCCAACGCTTTTCGTTACGACTGCCTTCTACGTTGGTATGCGCCAGTTCGTCCACGATGACTATTTCGGGATGGATGCGAATGATACCCTCCAAATCCATCTCTTCCAGTTCCTTGCCTTTGTAGAATATCCGGCGGCGGGGGATGACGGGCAGGCCTGCAAGGAGAGCTTCCGTCCCGGCACGTCCGTGGGTTTCGATGTAGCCGATTTGCACGTCTACGCCGTTGTCCAGCAGGTCGTGGGCTTCCTGGAGCATCCGGTAAGACTTGCCCACACCGGCTATCATGCCGATGTAAATCTTGAACTTGCCACGACGGGATTTCTTTATCAGGTCGAGGAAGTGTTGCACGTTTTGTTCTCTGTCCATACCTTTAAGTAGTTATTATTATGGGTTAGCCGGGATTAGTAAGTGAGTTGGTATATCATCAATACGGATGATGGATAGAATCAATGCTAATGATTCCTACAATCAATGCCAATGATTCCCACAATCAATGCCAATGATTCTATGCTAAGTCATAGAGACAAGATACCTCTGTCACTTACATTAAGGCTTTAAGGTTATGCCAAAGACTAAGTGGGTATCTTCCAAACAAGGATTCCAGATAGCCTGTGCAAATATAGGCAATGAAAATGAGTCTGTTATCCTGATAGCCGTAGTAGCTTTCAATGCTACATTGGTAAAGGCAAAACCGGAGTTTCCATATCCTACCGTATAAGTTTCATAAGGAACGAATCCTACGGTTGCATTCAAACCTACCGACTTCACGCTGAACGGATAGTTCAGTTCACAATAGGAAGAATAGTTTTGCGCGCCTTCCTCATTTTTATCGGCTCCCGCAAACATAGTGTACCAAGCTATGGACAGGGGAAACTTCTCGCAAGGCAACGTATAGGCCAGACCAGCTTCAAAGAAATGTGCCGTCTCATGACTTTTGAAGTTGAAATACTGCCGGGCACCCTGTCCCGCCCACCAAAGGCTTGCCACAGACAGTGACAGACCGGACTCGCCGAATGCGTAAGCTGCCGTCAGGTCTATCTCCTTGTTTGCCTGGCCTTCGGTAGATTTATAACCGTCGAAGTCCGTGGAACCCCACGCAGTCAGAGAGAAGCCGCCGATGCCGAAACCCAGTGTAGGTTGGAAGCTGGCTCCCGTCTGATATACGCCGCGCCAGACGTAAGAGCTTACTAAATCACCCTGCACGGTAAATTCCTGTGCCTTCACATCGTTTGTCCCGAAAAAACATGCAGCAACAATGGCTGCTATTACAAAAAACGTTCTTTTTACTTGTTTCATAATTCATTCAATCTTTAAAATACAATCTCTTAAAAAGAGAGAGGCGTGTCTCCGTTCACCCTGTTTTTAGACATCACCATGGCAAAATATGAACGGAGCCTGTCCGCCTCTCTGTGAGATACAAGATACGAGCTACAAGCTACGAGTGACGAGTACCTTTCGGCATGATAGCCGGGCGAATAATTATTCGCCCACAAGTATAGCGCAGCAACTTGTAACCTGTAGCTTAACTACTTATTTGCCTCTTCGAGTGCAATGTTCAGTTTCAACACATTCACCTTTTCCGTCCCGAAAAGGCCGAGAAGCGGTTTCTGTACTGCATTGTCTACGAGAGTCTTTACTTGTGCCTCATCCATGCCACGTGCCTGGGCTACGCGTTTCACCTGTACATAAGCACTGGCGGGAGTGATATCCGGATCAAGCCCCGAAGCACTGGCTGTCACCATTTCTGCAGGAACGTCTTTACGGTTCAGATAAGGATGGTGTACAAGGAAAGTATCGATACGGGCTTCTACTTCCGAAAGATATTCTTCGTTGGTAGGACCTTTGTTGCTACCGGAAGAACTGGCAGCATCGTAACCGTCACCGGCATGGGAAGGACGTCCCCAGAAGTAGATGTCTTTTGTGAACATCTGCCCTACATTAGCGGCACCGACCACCTTACCATCCAGAGTCGCTACTTCCGCATTACCCTTATTTGGACCTACCACCTGAGCAAATATCCACAGGATAAGGATATAGAATACAGAGAAGAACACGCAAAAAGCAAGTGTTATTTTGAGGGATTTCAATAAAGTTTTCATTATCTTGTTATTTATTAGTTTGTTATTATCAGGCCTTCTTCCGAAAGGAAACCCGGCCGGGGCGCCTCGCCCCTAAAAGAATAAACTGACCACCATATCTATTAATTTAATTCCGATAAAGGGTGCAATGACACCGCCTAAGCCATAAATCAGCAAGTTGCGGCGAAGCAATGCACTGGCACCAATCGGTTTATACTGTACTCCTTTCAGTGCCAACGGAATCAATATAGGAATAATGACAGCGTTAAAGATTATAGCTGAAAGGATGGCTGACTCAGGACTATGCAGCCCCATGACGTTCAGCGGTGCTAACTGAGGGATGGCTACCATAAACAAAGCGGGAATAATCGCAAAGTATTTAGCCACGTCATTTGCTATAGAGAACGTGGTCAATGTACCGCGCGTCATCAACAACTGTTTGCCGATTTCCACAATTTCAATCAGCTTCGTAGGATCATTGTCCAAGTCCACCATATTACCGGCTTCCTTTGCAGCCTGCGTACCGCTATTCATAGCAACGCCCACATTTGCCTGTGCCAATGCCGGAGCATCATTTGTACCGTCTCCCATCATTGCCACCAGCTTACCGGATTGTTGCTCTTTCTTGATGTACTCCATCTTGTCTTCCGGCTTAGCCTCGGCAATAAAATCATCCACACCGGCCTTTTCCGCGATGTACTTTGCCGTCAGCGGGTTATCTCCGGTCACCATTACCGTCTTCACTCCCATCTTGCGAAGGCGTTCGAAACGTTCCTGAATACCCGGTTTGATGATATCCTGCAACTCAATAACGCCAGCCACCTGCCGGTTGACACACACTACCAACGGTGTACCGCCGTTACTTGAAATTGCAGCAATCACATCTTCCACCTCTTTCGGGAAACTGTTTCCGGCACTCTCTGCAATCCGACGGATAGCATCGAAAGCACCTTTACGTATCTGAGTACCATTTTGCAAATCCACGCCTGAACACTTTGTTTCGGCAGTGAACTTAATCATCCGGGCACCCGTAGTATTCAGGTCACGCATGCGGCGACCTGTTTCCCGTCCCAGTTCTATAATTGATTTACCTTCCGGTGTTTCATCGGAGATGGAGGACAGCAGGCAAGCCTCAATAAAATCACGTTCGTCCACACCGGGAGCTGCATAGAACTTCGTAGCTTTACGGTTACCGATTGTAATAGTTCCCGTCTTATCCAGCAGCAACGTATCAATATCACCGGCCGTTTCCACCGCCTTACCCGATTTCGTTATCACATTGGCACGAAGCGCACGGTCCATACCTGCAATGCCGATAGCGGAAAGCAGACCACCGATTGTCGTCGGTATCAGGCAGACAAACAGGGAGAGAATAGCTGCAATCGAGATGTACGTTCCCGGATGATCTATATTCGTATAGTCCGCCATCGGAATCAGCGTGACGCAAACAATCACGAATACCAGTGTGAAACCTGCCAGCAGGATAGTCAACGCTATTTCATTCGGTGTTTTCCTCCGGGTAGCGCCTTCCACCAAGGCAATCATCTTGTCGAGGAAGCTCTCACCCTGTTGTTGGGTTACCAATACCTTTATCTTATCAGAAAGCACCTTCGTACCACCGGTTACAGAACTCTTATCTCCACCCGCCTCACGGATTACCGGGGCAGATTCGCCTGTGATGGCACTTTCATCAATGGAAGCCAGTCCTTCTACGATCTCACCGTCAGCCGGAATCGTATCACCGGCTTCGCAAATAAAGTAATCACCTTTCTTCAGGCGTGCACTACTGATATTGCAGACTTTGCCATCAATCAGGATTTTAGCGGGAGTCTCCTCACGCGTCTTGCGCAAACTGTCGGCCTGGGCCTTACCACGAGCCTCGGCAATAGCCTCAGCGAAGTTGGCGAACAGCAGAGTAACAAAGAGAACGACGAACACCAGGAAGTTGTATCCGAATGTTCCATATTCCGTAGTTCCCAGCGAGAGGATGCAGACCACCAGCATCACCAGCGTCACAAGCTCCACCGTAAACATAATCGGATTCTTAATCATCACCCGTGGATCCAACTTCACGAATGATTGCTTCAAGCTTTCCATAACTTGCTCCTTTTGAAACAAAGAAGTTGATTTCTTATCTTTCATATCTTTCTTTTTCTACTACTTACAAACTAAAATGTTCAGCAATCGTACTCAACGCATGCACCGGGAAGAATGACAGGGCAGCTACAATGAAGATAACCGCGAAAGTCATCACAGCAAATGTAACCGTATCCGTCTTCAGTGTACCGGCACTTTCCGGGATGAACTTCTTCTGCGCCAGCAGTCCCGCAATGGCTACCTGACCGATAATCGGAATAAATCGACTCAGGATAAGCACCCAACCGCAAGCGTAGTTCCAGAAATAAGTATTATCTCCCAGTCCCTCGAAACCGGACCCGTTATTAGCTGCACACGAAGTAAACTCATACAATTGCTCGCTCAGCCCATGGAAACCCGGATTATTCAGCCAACCGCCCTCGCTCGCCACGAAATCGGGATGATGGGCAAACAGATACGTGGACAGAGCCGTTCCTACCAGAATTACAAACGGATGAAGCAACGCCACAACGGTCGCAATCTTCATTTCGCGTGCTTCCACCTTCTTACCGAGGAACTCCGGCGTACGCCCTACCATCAGTCCGCTGATAAACACGGCTATGATTATGAACGTATAGTAGTTCATCCAACCTACCCCGACACCACCAAACCAGGTATTAATCTGCATATTCAGCATCTCCATCAGTCCGCTGAGCGGCATCGTAGAGTCGTGCATACCATTCACCGAACCGTTGGAAGTGACGGTGGTCGTAATACTCCATAAGGCTGTTGCAGCAGAACCAAGTCGTACCTCTTTTCCCTCCATCGCTCCGCCATCCTGCGCAATACCCAGTTCGTCAATACGCGGGTTACCGTTCATCTCCTGATAGACATTGATGCCGACACCCGCCAGATAGGCAAAGAGCATTACACCGAATATACTATAAGCCAGTTTCTTACGATTGGAATAGAAACCGAGTGCGAAAACCATTGCCATCGGGATGATAAGGATAGACCAACATTCCACCATATTGGACAGATACGTAGGATTCTCCAACGGATGCGAAGAGTTTACACCGAAATAACCGCCGCCATTGGTACCCAGTTGCTTGATGGGCACGATGGCAGCCGCAGGGCCTTGTGAAACCATCTGTTCCTGTCCTTCGAGCGTGGTCACCTCCATCTTTCCGTCAAAGCCCATCGGAGTACCTTCTATAATAAGGATGAAACCCACAATCAGCGAAAGTGGCAACAGGATACGTGTACTACTCAATACAAGGAAGTTCCAGAAGTTACCTATTGTCTTCGTTGTCTTCACGGAAATGGACTTCATGATACCTGCCATAGCCGCCATACCCGTTGCCGCCGTAATAAACT
>ERZ779629.549-NODE-549-length-14808-cov-5.203010_pt1 | contig 14808 bp, 15 predicted proteins | sample MGYA00514192_ERZ779629 | MGnify/ENA primary metagenome ERZ779629 (study PRJEB29562, sample SAMEA4376709) | mouse gut metagenome | isolation source: Cecum | study: EMG produced TPA metagenomics assembly of the A DSS colitis mouse model was used to assess the... | reverse complement strand
TGGGCAAGACCCTGGTGGCCATCGTGAACCTGCCCCCCCGGAAGATGATGGGCCAGGAGAGCCAGGGGATGCTCCTCTCCGCCGTACACACCGAGCGGGGTGAGGAGAAGCTGAACCTGATTATGCTGGACGGCGCCATCCCCGCCGGAGCGAAGCTGTGCTAGAGCGTTCGCTGCCCCTGCGGGACAAAAAATAAGAGGGCGCACCGCCGGTAGCCGCCCTTGGTATTTCAGATGCTGACTGCCTGCGCCGCCGGGCAGTCAGCATCCTTTACTTTTGCCGTAGAATGCAGTATACTGACTTTAGAAAATAGACAATTCGGTCTGCGCCGTCTCCGGCGGCGGACTGCGGAGGAGGGGGCGGCTTCATGTATACATGGCTGCTGGGAGCACTGGAGAGGGAATACGAGACAGTCCAGGTCCTGAAGGAGACGCCTCGAAGCAGCGTGCACCTTATCCGGCACAGGGCGTCGGGAGAGAAGCTGATTCTCCGCCGGTTCCAGGGAAACGGAGAGGTCTACCGGCAGCTGCTGGGCCTCGCCTGCAAGAATTTGCCGGTCATCTACGAGGCGGCGGAGCAGGACGGGGAGAACCTGGTTCTGGAGGAGTTTATCCAGGGGGATACCCTGGACTTTCTGCTGCAAGGGGCGCTGTTGTCGCCAAAGGAGACCCGGGCGGTGATTATCCAGCTGTGCCGGGCCCTGCGGGTGCTCCACTCCATAGGCGCCGTCCACCGGGACATCAAACCGGAGAACGTGATTTTGCGGGGGGCGGACGCGGTGCTCATCGACTTTGACGCCGCCCGGCTCCATAAGCCGTCTCAGGAGGCGGATACCCAGATCCTGGGCACCGTCGGCTTTGCCGCCCCGGAGCAGTACGGCCTCTCCCAGTCCGACCAGCGCACAGACATCTACTCCCTGGGCATCCTCATGAATGTGATGCTCACGGGGGAGCATCCATCCCGTGCGCTGGCGAAGGGCCATCTGGGCCAGGTAGTGGAGCGGTGTACCCAGGTAAATCCGAAGAAGCGGTATCAGAACGTGCTCGGGCTGATGCAGGCGCTGTAGAAACAGGGAGGGAACGATGATGGAAAAGAAATGTCCGCACTGCGGGGCGCCGATCCATGCCCAGGCGTCCTTCTGTCCGCACTGTGTCGGGCCGGACTAACCCCGGGAACAGATCAATCCTTCGAGACATATGTCTCGAAGGACGCTGTACAGCGTCCTTATTCTCATTGCCGCCGGGGCGCTGCTTCTGCTCCTCTGGCTGAATACCAAGAGCAAGGTCTATGACAACGGCACCGCCGAGGTGATCTATACCCTGGACGGCCAGACTTACCAGCTGTGTATTGCCTGGGATAACTACTCCTTCACGCCGGTGCAGCAGCGGTCCTCCATCCTGGAGACAGATTTTGATTACCGCTATCCCTCCATGGTATATATCAATCATGTGGAGAGCGACACCCACGCCCAGGAGACATTCCTCAAGCAGGTGGACTGCATCACGGCGGAGTTCGTCCAAGCGGACGAGGGGCTGCAAATTTCCTGTACGCCGCCCCGGTACGATCCGAGCTATCTTCCCAACGCCGCCGCGATCACCTATGTGGACCACTATGTGAGTGAGGAGGGGACCTGGTCGGCGGAGCTGGTGTTCAGCGTGTGCATGAAAAATGGCGATGTCATCCGGCTCCATCAGGAGCAGATCTTTGAAACCATCCCAACCTACCACTACACCAGCGAGGACGTACCTATGGATACCTTGGAGGAGCTCCAGGCCCTGATTGAAACCATCAAGGAGACTGTGGAGCCGGATGCGTCGGTGTACATCACCCTCCCGCCGGTGACCTACGAGGGGAGGCTGAACCTGACGGGCCGGAGTGTCAACCTCACCGGCAGCGAGGACGGACAGGGAAAGCGGACCACCTTTACAGGCAACATACGGATGGATCTGGGCAATCGTGACATCTTATATTTTGAGGGGATCGACTTTATTGGCAGCGGGAGCGGCACAGGGCTGTCCGCCTCCAGCAGGCTCCACCTGACGGACTGCCGGGTGGCCGGATGGAGGACCGGCGTGCTGTCCTATGGAACTTCCTGGGTCAACGCCGACGAGTGCGTCTTCGAGGACAACGAGATTGGACTGCACTTCAACAATAACAACGACGCCAACGTCAGCGATACCCGCTATGACAACAACACTTTCCGGAACAACGGTACGGCCGTCCTGCTGGAGCGGCTGGGTACGGATATCAGCCTGGAATTCAACGGCTCCCAGTTCTCCGGAAACGGTATGGACTTTGATAACCGCTGCGGCCAGGAGCTGGACCTGTCGGGGGCTATCTTTGAGTAGGGAGGCGCGGGGCGCGTCTGGCGTGGTCCACCAGCAGCTGCCGGATGTCCTCCAGCTCGCCCAGGCCCCGGATCACGGTTTCCACCGGGTAGCCGGCGGCCCGGAAGATGGATGCCCAGGAGTGCGCCGCGCCTCCCCCTAGGTCGCGGCGGGCATGTGTCCCCGCCGCGATCAGCATGGGGTACAGCACCACCCGCCGGTATCCGCCGGCCTGGACCAGGGGCAGCAGGTCCTCCGCGCTGGGGCGGCCCTCCATGGCGCCGGCGAAGCAGTTGCCGTAGCCGGCAAGGGCCTCCTGCATCCGCCGGCAGATATCGTTGGAGCCGCCGCTGACGCCGTGGGCCATAAAGCAGACGGCGGCGCCGCCGCGGCCGCGCCCCGCGCCGACGGCCATGGCCCGGGCCACGGCCGCGCAGTCCGCACCGGTGGCCAGCAGGGGCGCACCGGTGCGGATGGTCTGGAAGTCGCCGGCGCGCCGCTCCAGCGTCTGGAGCAGGCCGGCGTAGGCGCGGCCATTCATCAAAAGGGTGCTCTGGACCAGCAGGTTCCGCACGCCGTTGGCCCGGGCCCGGTCCAGAGCCGCCTCCAAGCCGTCGACGGCCAGGCCGTCCTGGCGGCGGATTTGGGCGATAACGTGGGCGGAGAGGAAGGCCCGGCGGACGGAGTAATCGGGGAAGGCAGCCGCCAGGGCGTCCTCTATGGCCTGGATGGCGGCTACCCGGCTGTCCTGGCGGCTGGTACCGAAGCTGACCACCAGCAGCTCGTTTTCCCCGATGCCGTCCCCGCAGCGGGGGTCGTCCCGGGCAGGGCAGGCCGCCGGAGACGCGGCTTGCTGTTTTCCGCTTTGCATGTGGTAGATCCCTCCTTGCCGTGCCGGCTATTTCCCGGAGGAGCCCGCCCGGGACGGGGGCTGGGAGATGGCGGCTGGCAGCTCCATTCTGCGCCGCCTCAGCGCTCCAGGCCGATGAAGTGCGCCCGCCACTGGCCGTCCTCCCACCGGAGCTCTATGGTGAGGAACGTGTAGGGCTCCTCGCCGCCCAGGCGGTGCTTGACGGAGATTCCGGCGGTGTTATGCTCGTAGTCTATGCTGCAGTCCATGCTGGCGATGCTGACATCGCCGGAGACGTCCTGGCCGTAGCCGTCCACCTCCGCGTCCGCCGTGAGGAGGTCCGATACGCCGGTGAGGTCATCGGCAAAGACGGCCTCCATCAGCCGCTCCCCGGCCTCCCGCAGCTCCGTGACGGTGCCGGTCCCCCCCTCCGGGCACATGGCCTCCGGGGAAAAGAGGGCCATCATGTCCGCGAACCGGGCCCCGTGGCCCTCGGTGGCGTCCAGGAAGTAGCAGGACTCCAGGACGAAGGACCCGCCCTCCCCGTCGGGCTGGATCCAGACCTCCCGCTGGGCGTCGTTCCACTCTGTGCCGCCGCTGGCGAAGAGGTATGCCTGGCCTTGGCCCACCGTGAACCAGCCGTTGGGGGGGGAGAGCAGCTCCTCCACCTGGGCGTACTGCCCCGCCAGCCGCTCCTGGACCAGCAGCGCGGCCTGCTTTACGCCGGTGCCCGGCAGGTGGGTGATCTCCAGGCGGCAGGAGGGCAGAGCCTCCCCGGGGATCTCCGGCTCCTGCCGGGGCCGGATGATATAGACCCCGTCCTGCTCGTAGCTGTAGTAGATCTCCCGGTTGATCCAGATGCGGAAGCGGGTCGCCGGGAACTCCGCGTCCGCGACGCCGGCCTGGAGGTAGTGGAACTCCCCCTCGGCCTCCAGCCAGTCTGGACCAGGTGTGGGCGCAGGGGGCGCGGGCCACACAGGCTCTGCGGGCTCCACGGGCTCCACCGGGCCCAACACCGGATCTTTTGCCGGCTCCTCCCGGTCCACACCGGGACTCCGGGGCAGGGCGCTCCACACCAGCACCGCCAGGGTCAGGCAGGCCGCCAGGGCCGCGCCCCAGCCCAGCCAGAGGTTTTTCCGGGACCTCCCCCTTCTCTCGCTGCGCTCCAGCAGCATTTCGTCCACGCCGCTCAGAGCGGCAAAGAGCCTCTCCTGTCCGCTCATAGGACCACGCCCTCCTTCTCCAGATAAGCTTTCAGCTTCTTCCGGGTGCGGAAGAGGCTGGTTTTCACCGTGTTCACCTTCAGCCCGTACCGCTCTGCCGCCGCCTCCAGGGGCTCCGCGTACCAGTACCGCCGCAGGAAGAGATTGCAGTCCCGCTCCGGCAGGGTGTGGAGGAAGCGGTTCACCAGCTCCTCCAGCTCCCGGGCCTCCACGGCCTCCTCCAGGTTCCCCGCCGCGCTGACGCACTCGGCCAGCTCCTCCAGGGCGGCGGGGACCTCCCCTCCGCCCCGCTTCTGGGCGGTCCGGGCCCGGAGGGCGTCGCAGGCCAGGGCGCGGGTGATCTTGCCCAAAAACAGGCGCAGGCGGGCGGGCCGGTGGGGCGGCATGGCGTTCCAGGCCCCGATCCAGGTGTCGTTCAGGCACTCGTCCGCGTCCTGGAAATTGAGAAGTATTTTGCGGGAGATGGCGGTACAGTAGCCGCCGTACTTGCGCTGGCTGGCCTGGATGGCCTCCTCGCTGCGCCGCCAGTACAGCTCCACGATCTCCCGGTCCTCCATGGCGCTCCCCCCTTCTCTGGGGAGCTGCGTGCCCGGCGTCCGCTGCCGGGGACGGACCCGCAGCTCCAAAACGGAACTCTTTTCCATATCTGTGACCTCCTCTGTTTTGCGCGCGCTTACCTCTATAGTCGGAAAAAACAGGGGGAGGTTTCCCAGCGGCGGAAAAAATACGGAAGCCCTCCGGCGGGCTTCCGTATGGCATGGAGTGGGGAGGGCATGCTCAGCGGATATCCGGCACCACCGCAGACGCCGGGGTGTCCAGGCACTCCGGGGCCTGCAAGATCCCCCGGAAGAACCGCAGCACCGAGGCGAAATAGAACCCATCGCAGATGCGCTCGTCGGTGACGAAGGTGTAGTCGATGTAGCTGCGCCGGGCCACCGAGCCGTCCCGCTCCAGCTCGCTGACGTGGTACTTCTTCCCCAGGGACACGAACACCGGCACGTTGCCGAAGTCGTAGAGGTGGTGGTAGATGGGTGGGATGCCCAGGGAGGCCATGGAGGTGATGTACAGGGACCCGTGGAAGGGGCTCAGCCGGGTGAGGGCCCGGGGCAGACAGCCGAAATAGTCCATGGTCCGCAGGACAAACACCACGAATTTCAGCAGCAGGCCGGGGATGAAGTCCAGGGCCTTGGCCAAAAGGTCGAAGCTGGTGTCCTGCTCCGGGGCCCTCTTGATGGCGGACACCGTGGCCTGGAGCTTCCGGTACACGTCCTCCGCCGTGTCGGTGGGCTCCAGGTAGAGCTTGATGACCGTGTCCGGGGACTCCTTGGTCATCTCGGGCTTGACGTTCATGGAGATCTCGATCTCCTGGCGGGCGTAGGCCCGCTGGCCGGAGATGAAGCGGTTGACGGCGGGGTACTGGGCCACGCACCGGGCGTAGGCCGCCAGCACCACGTGGAGGGCCCCGAAGCCCCGCAGGCCCTCCTGCCGCTTCCGGCGGATGTAGGCGTCCAGGGCGGAGCACTCCATGGAGTCCCTGAGGAAGTTGGAGGAGGTGTTGCGGGTAATCATGATGTAGGGGGACACCCGCCACACCGGGTCCACCGTCCGCAGGCGGCGGCCGTCGTTGCGGTCGCCCCAGCCGGGGACCCAGCCCGCGCATTCCCGCTCCCGCATGGCCAGCAGGGCCGGGAGAAGGGCCGCCAGTAGCAGCAGCGTGGCCAGCTCCGGCAGGAACCACCAGTAGCTGCCTGCCGGCAGCAGCAGCGCGGACCACCCCCTCAGCACCCGGCAGAGGAGCGCACCGGCCACCAGGGCGCTGAGGAGCCACTTGCTCACCCCCCGGCGGACGGTGGCGTAGTAGAGGGCCCACACGCCCAGATACAGGCACCAGCGCAGGAGCAGGAGGGGCGCATTGGCCAGGAGGGTGTCCAGGGCGAAGAAGGCGCAGACCAGCAGCGCCGGTACGGCGGTGCGGTAGAGCCGGTCGGCGCCGTCCAGCAGGAGGGCCAGGGCCAGCAGCACCCCGGCGCACACCGGCAGCACCCCCTGGGTCCACAGCATCCCCGCCGGAATAAGGCCCCTGGCGCAGCAGAACACCCGCAGGGCGGACGCTGCCAGCAGCAGCGTAACGGACAGCAGCACCGGCAGATTCAGTTTTGGGATCACGTAATATTTCTTATCCATGGTTTTCAGTATAGCGGGTATCCGGTGAAATTGCAAGGGGCTTTTCCAGAAAACCAGGGGAGCGGAAAAGGAGGGCGGCTGCCGGGATGAGTCCCCTGGCCGCCGCCCTGTCCGTTTGCGCCTCAGCGCTTGTTCTGGTTGTTGTTCTGGTTCTGATTCTGGTTGTTCTGATTCTGATTCTGGTTCTGGTTCTGACTCTGGTTCTGGTTGTTCTGGTTCCGGTTGTTGTTCTGATCGTTCTTCATGGCTCGGAAACCTCCTTTCCAAAAGCGGTACGCCCCTATTATTTCCCCGCTTTTCCGGCATTATACAGCCCGCAGCGGGAATAGAAAGGAAAATCCCGGAAAATACTAGCCCTGTCCTATATTCGGAAAGGAGCGAGACCATGGAACTGAAAGACAGCGTGACAAAGGAGAACCTCCTGCGGGCCTTCGCCGGGGAGAGCCAGGCCAGAAACCGCTATACCTTCGCCGCCGACGCCTGCCAGCAGAACAAGCTGCAGGTGCTGGAGGCCATCTTCCTCTATACGGCGGGGCAGGAGAAGGAGCACGCGGAGGTGTTCTACAACCACCTCCGGCAGGGCGGCTGCGAGAATGTGACCATTACGGCCAACTACCCCGTCGACCTGGCGGAACAGCCGGTGCAGCTGCTGGAGCTGGCCCGGAGCCATGAGATGGACGAGTTCGGGGACGTGTACCCCGCCTTCGCCGAGAAGGCCCAGGAGGAGGGGTTCCCGGAGATCGCCCGCCACTTCCGCCAGATTGCCGCCATCGAGAAGGTCCACGCAGACCGCTTCGAGCGCTTCGCCAAGCTCCTGCGGGAGAACAAGCTCTTTGTCAGCGATGTGGAGACCGGCTGGATGTGCCTCAACTGCGGTCACGTCCTCCAGGGGACCAAGGCGCCGGGCAAATGCCCGGTGTGCGACCACGACCAGGGGTACTTCATCCGCCTGGAGCTGTCGCCCTACCAGCGCTAGGGCGCGGGACTCCCCCGGTCGGGGGAGTCCTTTTTTCTAAGTAGGTATAGATATACCAGGAAGACGTTCAGGCCCCTTGACCGGAACCTTCCTCTAAAAGCAGCGGGACCAGCTGGTTCCGCTGTCCATTACAATATAAAACTTGCCCGGCAAACCTGCTGTGAAATGTCAAGACTAAATTACAAAAAATTATAAAAAGTTTTTGATGACCTGCAAAACAGGGGCGCCGTGTTGTGTGGCGTCCTTGTTTTTCTGCTCTCCAGTTCCCCTGGCTGTGCAAAAAAGGGCGCAACGAATAGGCCGGCGTCCTTGCGCGGTACTTGACAAACCGGGCCAGACCAGGTATACTAACTGTGGTTTTGCCGGTGTGATGGAATTGGTAGACGTAGCGGACTCAAAATCCGCCGGTGGCGACACCGTGGGGGTCCGAGTCCCCCCACCGGCACCAGCCTGGAGATTCCCCCGCCGTCCCGCTTCCCGCCCGCGCGGAAAGCTGCGCGGCGGGGGAATTTCTCTGCTTTCCGGCTGTCCGGCCCGCGGGGCCGGGCGGACCGGATCGAAACAACAGAAAGAAGAGGTAAGGCGCATGGACCTGCATTTTGACGTGAAGGAAAAGATTGAGGAGATTGTCACCAAGCTCCAGAAGGACGCGGCGCTGCGGGGCCTTTTCGAGAAGGACCCGATTCAGGCGCTGGAGAAGCTGCTGGGGGTGGACCTGCCGGACGAAAAGCTGCAGCCCATCATCTCCGGCGTGAAGGCGAAGCTGGCGGCCTCGCAGATCGGCGATGCGCTGGACGGGCTGAAGAAGCTGTTCTAAGCCTGCATGGGAAGGCTGCTGTTTTTTGACATAGACGGGACCCTGACTGCGCCGGGAAAGGGGCCCTCCCAAGCGGTGGAGGCGGCAATCCGCGCCGCCCGCCGGGCCGGACATAAGGCGATTGTCAGCACGGGGCGCACTGCCGCCAGCGTGCCGGAGGCGGTACGCGCCATCGGCTTTGACGGCGGGATCTACAGTGCCGGCGGACGGGTGGAGGCGGAGGGAACTGTTCTGATGGACCAGCCCATGGACCCGGCCATGACCCGGCACATTGTAGAGGTCCTGGAGCGGGAGGCTCTGCACTACGCCCTGGAGTGCGCCAGCGGCAACTATCAGAACGGCGTGCCCTTCTGCCGGCCGGCGTGGGCCGGGCTGAACCATGGCAGCAGCGAACTGCGCCGCGTCCTGTCCCAGGCGTGGCGGACGATGGGGGAGTACCGGGGCGAGCCGGTGTACAAGATCAGCTTTCAGGCCCGGGAGCAGGAGCAGTTTGACCGGCTGGCCCAGGCGCTGGGCAGCGGCATTCAGGTGGTTTCCTTTGAAAACCTGATGGCGGACGTGCCCTACATTGCCGGAGAGGCCTCGGACCGGCGGGTCAACAAGGGGCTGGCCCTGGAGCGGGTCTGCGCCTACTTCGGCGGCCGGCCGGCGGACGCGGTGGCGTTTGGGGACAGCATGAACGACAAGGAGATGCTCCTGGCCGCCGGCACCGGCATCGCCATGGGGAATGCCAGCGGCCAGGTGAAGGCCCTGGCGGACCTGACCTGCGAGAGCTGCGAGGAGGACGGCGTGGCCAAGGCGCTGGCCCGGCTGGGCCTGCTGGGGTAGGAGGGCCGGGCGGGATATTCCGTGTTTGATTGGAAAGGGGGAGGATGTGTGCATCTGGACAGAAGAGCCATTATGCGGGTCATCCGTTTGGCGGACCGGTGCGCGGAGCAGGACCTGCCGGGGCGTTCTTCCGGAGGCCTCAGCCAGTGCAGCCGGGAACTCCGGCAGTGCCTGGAGACGCTGGACCACAGCACTGTTTTAGATATTGTGGCGCTGATGTGGTTGGGCAGGGACTGCCGCTACTGGCGCAAGACCCCGCACAAGGGCCAGTTTGATGTATACCGGGAGCGCGCCCAGCGCGCCCACCCGTCCGCCGCCGGCAAGGCGGACGCAATCGACTGCATCGTGGAGAAAGGGCCCCTGTCCGACTATCTGCGGGAGGCCCTGCAATTTATCGGGGAGCTCTGAGAGAGCCCTTTCCGCCGCCGCCTGTACCTAACGGGCGGCGGCTGTTTTGTGGAAAAATCTTAACGAACGGTTAACGGCTTTTTGTGATACACTATAAAAACAATATCCACAGGAAGGAGCGGGTGCCCTTGCGCCGCGTCCATCTGGCGTCCCGGCGGCCCTGGCGTCCCGCCGCCCGGGACTGGTTGATTACGCTGGGCCTGCTGGCGCTGGGCTACGCCCTGAGCAGCCTGCTGCTGCTGGCGGACCCCGGCGGCGGCTTTGTGTCCATGATCTTCGTGCTGATGGTGGTGCTGACGGCCCGGCTGACCGGCGGGTACGCCTGCGGGGTGGCGGCGTCCTTTGTCAGCGTGGTCTGCGTCAACTATGTTTTCACCTTTCCCTACTGGGAGTTCAATTTTACCATCTCCGGCTATCCGCTCACCTTCCTCACCATGCTCTCCGTCTCCTTGATTGTCAGCACCCTTACAAGCCAGATCAAGCGTCAGGAGCAGCTGCGTGTAGAGACCGACCGGGAGGCCATGCGGGCCAATTTGCTGCGGGCGGTGAGCCACGACCTGCGCACCCCCCTGACCAGCATCGTGGGCTCCACCTCCGCCATTCTGGAAAACGAGGACCGGCTGGACGCTGCGCAGAAGACCGCCCTCCTGCGCAGCGTCCACGATGAGGCGCAGTGGCTGGTGCGCATGGTGGAGAACCTGCTGTCCATCACCCGCATGAGCGGGGACGAGACCCAGCTGCACAAGGAGCTGGAGGCGGCGGAGGAGGTGCTCTCCAGCGTGGCGGACAAGTTCCAGCGGCGCTTCAGCGGCGTCCAGCTGGAGCTGACAGCCCCGGAGGAGCCGCTCTTCGTGCCCATGGACGCCATTTTGATGGAGCAGGTGCTGCTCAACCTGCTGGAAAACGCCGCCTACCACGGCAGGTGCACCGCCATCCGCCTCTCTGCGGAGCGGCAGGCGGATACCGCCGTTTTCACCGTGGAGGACAACGGCGGCGGTATCGCGGCGGATGTGCTGCCCGGCATCTTCGCCCCCGCCCTGCGCAGCAGGTCCTCTGACGACCGGCGGAATATGGGCATCGGCCTGTCGGTGTGCTGTTCCATCGTCAAAGCCCACGGCGGAACCATGTCCGCCGCCAACGCTCCCGGCGGCGGCGCGGTGTTCTGCTTCACGCTGCCTATGGAGGAGCGAGCAATGGAGGAATACGGCGATGCAGATTAAGGACCGGGTTCTCGTCATTGAGGACGAGACCAACATCAGCGGCTTTATCGCCACTGTGCTGGAGGCCAACGGCTACGATGCCCTCACCGCCCGCACCGGCAGCGAGGCCATTTCCACCATCACCTCCCACTGCCCGGATGTGATACTGCTGGACCTGGGCCTGCCGGATATGGAGGGGAGCCGCATTCTGCGGTTTGTGCGGGAGTGGTCCACCTGTCCGGTGATCGTGGTCTCCGCCCGGAACCACGAGCGGGACAAGGTGGAGGCTCTGGACGCCGGGGCGGACGATTACATCGTCAAGCCCTTCGGCACCTCGGAGCTGCTGGCCCGCATCCGCACCGCCATCCGGCACACCCGCACCCACCTGCCTGACGGCGGCATCGCCCAGTCCGGCCAGTTCCGGGCCATGGGCCTGGTCATTGACTACGACAAGCACCAGGTGCTGGTGGACGGGGAAAACGCCCGCCTGACCCAGAACGAGTATAAGCTGGTGTCCCTGCTGGGCAAGTACGCCGGCCGGGTGCTGACCTATGACTTTATCATCCGCCAGCTCTGGGGGCCCAAGGCGAAAAACGACAACCAGATCCTCCGGGTCAACATGGCCAACATCCGCCGGAAGATCGAGAAAAATCCCGCCCAGCCCCAGTACATTTTCACGGAGATCGGCGTGGGCTACCGGATGGTGGACCCGGATTAAAAGCAGAACCCCGCGGGAGCGCCTGCCTTGCGCCTCCGCGGGGGTTTTATTCGGACTAATAGGGGAGCTTGCGCCTGCCGGACAGGAAGTCCAGCACCTGCTGCTTCTCTGCCTCGTCGGTGATGGGGGCGGGCTGCCAGTTGTTGGTGTCGCCGGTGTAGACGTAGCAGGGGACCAGGGTCACCTCCTCGGATACCACGGCGCCCTGGTCAATGGTCAGGCGCATCTGGTAGATGACGGTCCGGTTCTCCGGCCTGCGGTGGCCGCCGTAGCAGAAGTTCCCCAGGGAGTAGAGGATATGGACCCCCTGATACACCTCCGTGGGCTGGAGGACGTGGGGGTGGTTGCCGATCACCAGGTCCGCCCCGGCGTCCACCAGGCGGTGGGAGGCGCGGACCTTCCAGTCCTCCGGCACATGGACGCTCTCCTTGCCGCCGTGGTAGAGGACGATCTGGTAATCGGAGGCCTGGCTGGCGGCCTCAATACGCTTGCAGATTTGGGCGGCCTGCCCCTCCACCCACAGCCCATGGCAGATAACCGCGATGGTAAAGCCGTTTTTCTCCAGGTAGAAGGTATGATCGTTGGTGCCGTAGAGGAGTCCGGCGGCCTCCACCGCCGCGATGGTGTCCCTGCGGCCCTGTGGGCCGTAATCTCCGGTGTGGTTGTTGGCCAGGGAGACCGCCTCCACGCCGCCCGCTGTCAGGATGTCGATGTTGGACGTGGGCCCCCGGAACCAGTAGGCGGGGTCCGTGCTCTTCTCCGCCTCGGCGAGAGGGCGGTCCGTCAGGACGTTCTCCAGGTTGACGATGGTGAAGTCGTCGGCGGCAAAGATGCCGCAGACCTTCTCCAAAAAATAGGACGGCTCCTGGTTGGCCGCGTACCAGTTGAAGGACCCCTTGGGACATTGCCCCTTGCTGGTGGCCAGCATACAGTCCCCCGCGAAGGAGAGGTCGATGGTAAAGGAGCTGTCCGCCCCGGCCTCCGGCTCCTCCGCGCTGGCCTCCACCGCCGGAGGGACGAAGCCGGGCTCCAGCCAGTCCGGCGGACTGTCCGCGCTGCGGACCGGCCCCGCCCAGAGGGAGACCAGCAGGGCCGCTGCCGCCGCTATAGAAACAAGGTTCATCATTTTCCACCTCTCCTGATTGCTTGCTCTATATTATGCCACGTTTGGGCAGGTAATGCAATCGGGAAAATGGCGGGCGGGGCGGATGTTACCGCGCATGGCCGCAGTGCAGGCAGCGTTCTTTGAAAAGGCACAGAATCTCCCCGCACTGGGGACAGGTCCATCGGGCGCGCTCCTTTTCCAAAAAAGCGTCCATGCCCTCTTTTTGAATGGTCTCCAGATTTTCCAGCATACTGACGTTATGCCGGATTCTGTAGCGCTGGTCCAGCTGCCGCATCAGCCGGCAGGGGAACTGTGCGCACGAAAAGCAAAATCCATCCTCGTTGCGGTCCCCTCTGGAACAATTTTTCCGGCCACAGGTGGTGCAGTGCTTTTGCCTGCGCCCGTCCTTGGCGTTGCAGCCGGAGCAATACCCCCGCTGCGTCTCTCTTTTTTGATGTGCGCTGCAAAGGGCGCAGTTGAATCCGCAGGGCGCGATCAGCTCCGGGCAAATCTTGTTACACATGTCCTCCACCTCTCCCAATGGTTTATAGCTTATATGATACCACATTTGGGCAGGCAATGCAACGGAAGCGGACCGGGGCGGCGGCCAGGATTGACAGCGGGGAGGGGAGATGGTAGAATGAAAGCCATGTCGAAAACGGTTTCAGGCCGTACCGGCGGGCCTTTTGCAGGTTGGGGCCGGGCGGGAAAAATCGTGGGCCCGGAGACTGGGCCGGGCGGCTTTCCGGCCGTCCAGAAAGGAGCGCGGCGATGCGGACATACCGGGACAGCAACGGGCTGTCTCTACTGAAAAAAGGGAAGAAGGGCCTGATCCACGCCGTGTTCAGCCGGCTGGGTCTGATCCTGGTGCTGCTCTTCCTCCAGATCCGGCTGCTGCTGAGCGCGTTTCAGTGGTTTGCGGACTTTTTGCCCCACATTTTGGGCGGCACGGTCCTCTTTACCGTCATCATGGTGCTCTACCTGCTTAACAGCGCCATGGACCCCACGGCGAAGATCACCTGGCTGATCGTCATTATGCTGCTGCCGGTTTTCGGCGCGCTGCTGTTCTGGTACACCCAGAGCGACATCGGCCACCGGGCGGTCAAGGCCCGGATCGGCCAGCTGACGGAGCAGACCAGAGACAGCATCCCCCAGTCCCAGCCGGTGCTGGACGCCCTGGAGGACAGAGATCCGGGGGCGGCGGCCCTGGCCCGGTATATCCGCCGGAGCGGCTGCTACCCGGTGTTTGACCGCACCGCCGTGACCTTCTTCCCCCTGGGGGAGGACAAGTGGGCGGAGCTGCTGCGGCAGCTGGAGCAGGCGGAGCACTTCATCTTCCTGGAGTACTTCATCGTAGACGAGGGGCTCATGTGGGGCAAGGTGCTGGAGATTCTGGCCCGGAAGGCGGAGGCGGGGGTGGACGTGCGGGTGATGTACGACGGCACCTGCGAATTTTCCACCCTGCCCCACGACTACCCCCAGCGGCTGCGCCAGCTGGGCATCCGGTGCAAGGTGTTCGCGCCGGTGGCCCCCCTGATCTCCACCCACTACAACTACCGGGACCACCGGAAGATCCTGGTCATCGACGGCCACACCGCCTTCAACGGCGGCGTGAACCTGGCGGACGAGTACATCAACCACATCCAGAAGCACGGACATTGGAAGGATACCGCCGTCATGCTCCAGGGGGAGGCGGTCAAAAGCTTCACCCTGCTGTTCCTCCAGATGTGGGGGATTGACGAGAAGGACCCGGAGTTTGAGCGGTTTCTGGCCTATCCCGCAAGACCCCGGGAGGACGCGGCGGGCTTCGTGCTCCCCTACGGGGACTGTCCCCTGGACGGCCAGCGGGTGGGAGAGCGGGTGTACATGGACATCCTCAACCGGGCCCGGCGGTATGTCCACATCATGTCCCCGTACCTGATTCTGGACGGGGAGATGGAGGCCGCGCTGAAATTCGCCGCAGAGCGGGGGGTGGAGGTGGTGCTGATTCTGCCCGGCATTCCGGACAAGACCGCCCCCTACGCCCTGGCGAAGACCCATTACGCCTCCCTGTTGGAGTCCGGGGTGCAGATCCGGGAATACAGCCCCGGGTTCGTCCACGCCAAGGTTTTTGTCAGCGATGACCGGGAGGCCGTGGTGGGGACCATCAATTTGGACTACCGCAGCCTCTACC
>ERZ779629.546-NODE-546-length-14866-cov-6.927081_pt1 | contig 14866 bp, 13 predicted proteins | sample MGYA00514192_ERZ779629 | MGnify/ENA primary metagenome ERZ779629 (study PRJEB29562, sample SAMEA4376709) | mouse gut metagenome | isolation source: Cecum | study: EMG produced TPA metagenomics assembly of the A DSS colitis mouse model was used to assess the... | reverse complement strand
TTTCCCAGCACCAGGTCCTCCGTGGTCAGCACCGGCTCCTCCTGGATGGAGAGGTCCTCCCCCTCGACTTTTGCGATGTGGTAGCGGAAGGTCTCGTCCTTGTTCCCCTTCTCCACAAAGCCCTTTTCCGCCAATTTTTTCTTGTGCTCCTCCGCGGCAAGGGCGTCGTGGCTGTCCCGGGTTCGGAACCAACCGGGGAGATCCAGAGGCTGGGAGGGCTTGAACAGAGCCTTTTTATCTCCGAAAACCGTCAGCTCCACGGCTCCGTCCCCATGCTGTGCGCCCTTGGCCTCTACAAAATTGATAGAGGGATTGCCCACAAAGTCCGCCACAAACAGGTTGTTGGGGCGGTTGTACACCGTCAGGGGCGCGTCGTACTGCTGGAGCACGCCGTTGTTGATCAGGCAGATCTGGGTGGCCAGGGTCATGGCCTCCATCTGGTCGTGGGTGACGTAGACGAAGGTGGACCCGGTCTCCACATGGAGGCGCTGGAGCTCGTAGCGCATCTCCAGCCGCAGCTTGGCATCCAGGTTGGACAGGGGCTCGTCCATGAACAGCACGGAGGGCTCGGGGGCCAGGGTGCGGGCGATGGCCACCCGCTGCTGCTGGCCGCCGGACAGCTCGGCGGGGTAGCGGTCCATAAAGGCGGTGATCTTCACCACCTGAGCCACCCGGTGGACGGTCTCGTCGATCTCCTGCTTGGTCAGCTTCCGGGGCTCCCGGATGTTGGACAGGCCGAACGCGATGTTCTGGTACACCGTCATGTTGGGCCATAGGGCGTAGTTCTGGAACAGGAAGCCCACCTTCCGCTTGTTAGCGGGGACATTGATGCCCAGGGCGCTGTCAAACACCACCTTGTCGCCGATGGTGATGCGGCCGCTGGTGGGGGTCTCCAGTCCGGCAATCATGCGCAGGGTGGTGGTCTTGCCGCAGCCGGAGGGCCCCAGCAGGGTGACAAAGGCGTTGTCCCCGATGACCAGGTCCAAATCGTCCACGGCGTAAAACTTATTCCACCGCTTGGTGATATGCTCTAATCTGATTTCAGGCATGGTTTAACCTCCTATTCCCTTGTCCAGGCTGGCGCCGGTGACCTTGTTGACCAGGGTATTGCAGACGAGAATGGTGATAATCAAAATCAGGTTGATGCCGCTGGAGAAGGCGTACAGCCCCATCTCGTCAAAGTAGTCCAGCGTGGTGGACAGGATGAAGCCCTGGGTGCACAGCAGCAGGAACAGGGACAATTCACGCAGGCAGGTCATGAAGGGCAGCAAGTAGCCGCTGATGATGGACGACTTCTGGATGGGGATGATGATGCGGGTCATGCGCTTGATCCAGGGCACGTCCTGGATGATGGCGGCCTCCTCGATCTCGCCGGACAGCTGGAGCATGGAATTCAGCGAACTGCGGCTGGCGAAGGGGATATACTTCACGGTGCCCGCGATGATGAGCAGGGTGTAGGTGTTGAACAGGTTGACGTACTGGTTGGAAAACAGGATGAAGAAGGCCACGCCCACGGCGATGGAGGGCATGAGGTAGGGCAGGAACGCCATGCTGTTGACGTAATTGGCCCATTTACTTCGCCGGTTTTTGGCCACGGCATAGCCGATGAGGGTGCCGATGGTGCCCGCCAGCAGGGCGCAGGACACGCTGACCAGCATGGTGCCCTTGAAGGCCCGCCAGATGGTCTCGTTGTGGAGGATGCCCTTCTGGCCGTACATGCCGTTCTCCGATACGTTTTCATCCGTAACCCACCACTTGGTGGTCAGGTTGCTGGGGTCCCCGGTGTACAGGAAGGAGTAGTCCCCGGGGTTGGGCAGGAAGGTTTCAAAGGCAAAGGACACGATAGGGAAAATGCTGGTGAAGAAAGTGACGATCACCAGCGCCAGGGCGATGACGTACCGCCCCACCCTGCCCAGGTTGAATTTGGAGCTCTGCCCCGCCTTGCCGGTGACGGTGGTGTAGCTCTTCCGGCTGGTCAGGGACAGCTGGTTGAGGAGCATGATGGCCACGCCGAACACCATCATGATGATGGCCAGTATGCTGGCCTCGCCGGTGAACTTGGAGTTCATGGACACGTACTTGGTGGACAGGGTGGTGAGCCCCAGGTAGTGGGGCACCGGGTAGGAGCCCATGGAGCTGCCGAACACCAGCAGGATGGTGGACAGGATGGCGGGCTTCACCATAGGCAGGGTGATTTTCAGCATGGTTTTCCACCGGGGGGTGTCCAGGATGGTGGCGGCCTCCTCCAGGTTGGCGTCCATGTTGCGGAAGATGCCGCCGATGAGGATATAGGCGAAGGGGGCGTAGTGCAGCCCCAGCACCACCAGGCTGGGGAACAGCCCCTTGCACCACCACAGGGGCATCTGTATGCCGAACATGGCGGCCAGCAGGCCGTTGGAGCCGCCGGTGACGGCGTTGGAGTTGAACATGTTCTGCCACACCACGGCCAGGGTCCACTGAGGCATGATGTAGGGGAAGATGAAAATAGAGCTGAGGTACTTCCGCCAGGCCAAATTGGTGCGGGTGACCAGGAAGGCAAACACGCCGCCGAACAGAATGGCCACCACGCAGGTGCCCACCGCCAGCCACACGGTGTTCAGCAGCGGGGTCCACAGGTTGGCCTTGGCCAGCTTGCTGGTGAACAGGTCGATGTAGTTCACCGTGGTGTAGCCCGACGCCTGGCCGGTGAGGTGGGCGTCGATGGTGCCGGGATGGATCTTGAAGGTGTCCTCCACGATGGCCACGATGGGGGCCACGGTGCTGAAGGTGAGCACCACCCCCATCAGCAGGAGGATGACGTTGTGGGGCTTGGACAGGAAGGTCTTGAACCTGTTGAACAGGATGGCGGACGGGCTCGCCTGGAGGGCGCTGGACTGGCCCATGTGATCACTCCTTTTTCAGCGGGCTGGGAGAGAGGGACGCGCCCCTGGCCTTGTGTTCCAGGCAGCCAGGGGCGCGTGAAATGCGCTGTGTGTCTACGCGAATGGTTCAAACGCCGCTTTTTTCATGGGGTCCCCGGTCCGGCGAAGGGGGCGCGGCGGGGCGCGGAATTTCCTTTGGCTCAGCCCGCGCTGTACTTGGTCAGCATCTCCACCCAGCTGCCCACGGTGAAGGACACCTCGGCGCAGTACCCCGGGTCCTCCAGCACCAGCTTGCCGTCGGTGGTCCACCAGTCGTAGCCCCGGTCGTTCTTGGCCTCGAACTCCACGGTGGTTCCGTCCTCGGCCATGCCGCCCTTGGAGTGGCCGTACTTCTCCTCGGTGCCCTTCGCCACAGTGGGGTTGGAGGAGTAGCCGCCCATGTCCTTGCCCCAGGCGGAGAAGCCGTCCACCGTCTCGGTCATGTAGGCGATGAAGGCGCAGGCAGTCCAGGGCAGGGGGCTGTTGTCGGTGACGAACAGGTAGTGGCAGTAGCCGTAGCCGCCGATGCCGGTGTAGCCGTCGTCATAGGCCGCCACGTTGATGTTGTTGACGGACACGGAGCTGGACTCCTCCACGGAGCGCAGCTTGGAGTACACCAGCAGGCCGAACTGGTCGGTGGCGGACTTGTCCACCAGGGTGTTGCAGATGGGGCCGTCGTCGGTCTGGGCGTTGTAGGACTCCACCCACAGCTTGATCCAGGCCAGGGCGTAGGCGCCGTCGGCCCCCAGGCCCAGGTCCTCGGCCTCGGACTTCATGGCGTCAATGGTGGGCTGGAAGTAGGCCTGCTCCCCGGCGTCCAGGGCCTTGAAGGCCTCCTTCAGCCAGCCGGCGTACTTGTCCTGGGTGAGCATGTACAGGAAGTTCTTGCCCACGATCTCGGAGTCAATGTCCATATACAGGCCGTGCTCGCCCTCGGCCACGAAGTCCCAGCAGTTGTCGTAGGTCTTGGAGCCGGTGTTGTTGTACATGAACACCTTGTTCAGGGTCTGGAGGGCCAGATAGCCGTCATAGCCGGCGGCGTCCACGGAGTTGGCCTCCGCCCACTCCTTGGGGATGAAGGTGTCCAGGATGCCGGTCTGCACCATTTTGGACTCGATCTGGTTGCCGTCCTGGATGAGGGTCATGGCGAAGGTGCCCTCGGGCTTCAGGGAGTCGGCGGTGAGCTGGTCGAAGATCTTGTTGTTCTTGGGCTGCTGCCACTCGAACTCCATGCTATAGCTGGAGTCGATGGACTGCAAGTACTCAATGAACAGGGGCAGGGCGCTCTTGCCGCGGCTGGAGTTGCCCACGCCGTAGAACGTCTTGCCGTTGGACTCCTCGATGGCCTTCTTGGCCAGCTCCTCCAGGGTCATGCCCTCGGCCTCTTTGATGATCTTCTGCACGTCGCTGAGGTTCTCGTCCGCAGGGGCGGGGGTGTTCTGCTCCGCGGGGGCGGATGCCTCGGGCTGCTTGGTCTCCTCGGGGGCCTTGCTGTTGTCGGCGGCGGGGGCGCCGCCGCAGGCGGCCAGACTCAGGGCCATAGCCATGGCCAGGAACAGCGCGGTCAGCTTCTTCAATTTCATTTCAAATCCTCCTTTGTCATTCCATACAATTTTCCGGGGATATTTCGCCCCTTCATTGTCATTTTTATTGTAGCTGCAATTGGAAAAAATGAACAGGGGACAAACCTGCGTTTTTTAGGAAAATTCTGCGGAAGTTGTGGAAATTTGATGAAAGGGATTTGACAGCTGTGGTATAATGTCAGCAAAACGACCGAGGAGGTGTGGCCCATGCGGCGAAAAGCCCTGTCCATCCTGCTCTCCTGCGCCCTTCTGCTGGGTCCGGCGGGCTGCGCCGCCCAGCACCCCTCCCCCGCCCCGGACTGCGCCCCCGCCGAAAAGGACCGGCTGATGGTGTACACCTCCCACAAGGAGGAGGTGTGGCGGCCTATCGTCAAAGAGTTCGAGGAGCGCACCGGCATCTGGGTGGACGTGGTGTACGGCCCCACCAGCGAGCTGCTGGAGCGGGTGGCCCAGGAGGAAAAGGCCCCCCGGGCCGACGTGATGTTCGGCGGCGGCGCGGAGAGCCTGACGGCCTACCGGCATTGCTTCACCCCCTATGTCTGCGCCGGATCGGACCACATTTTGGAGCGATTCCAGGCCCCCGACGGCCTGTGGACCCCCTTTTCCGCCCTGCCCGTGGTGCTCATCTACAACACAAAGCTGGTGGCCCCGGGCGAGATCACCCGGTGGGCCGACCTTCTGAACCCCAGGCTGAGGGGGCGGATCGCCTTCTCCGACCCGGCGGCCTCCGGCTCCTCCTACACGGCGCTGGCCACCATGCTGTCCGCCCTGGGGGGAGAGCGCGGCGAGACCGTCCGGCGCTTCGCGGACAACCTGGGCGACGCCCAGCTGGACTCCTCCGGCGGCGTGCTCACCGCCGTGGCCAACGGGGACGCCTGGGTGGGCGTCACCTTGGAGGAAAGCGCCCTCAAGCGCATCGCCGAGGAAAAAAACATCGCCATGGTGTACCCGGCGGACGGGGTGAGCTGCGTCCCCGACGGCACCGCCATTATCAAGGGCGCTCCTCACGAGGAAAACGCCCGGCTCTTTCTGGACTTCACCGTCAGCCCGGAGGTTCAATCCCTGCTGACCTCCCGATTCTGCCGCCGCTCCGTCCGGGACGGGGTGGAGCTGCTGGACGGCGTGCCCCGGCTGGACCAACTGCCCCTGGTCAGCTACGACCTGGACCGGGCGGCGGCGGACCGGGAGGCCATCCTCATGACCTGGGCCTTCTACTTCGGGGGGGCCAGGTCATGAAAAAAGCTCCCGTTCCCTCCTTCCGGGTCCGGCTGTTCGCGGCCTTCCTGCTGGCCTCCCTGGTGCCGCTGCTGATCTGCTCCGCCATGCTGCTGCAAATCTTCCGCCTGCGGATGACCGACGCCGCCGAAACCGAGGCCCAGGCCCATCTGAACAGCGCCCTCCACGCCCTGGACGAGGCCTGCGGCGGCTTTGCCCGGGCGGCGGACGCCCTGCGGGGGGACCCGCTGGTGATCTCCGCCCTGTCCGGCCGGGGCGGGGAGGACACCCAGGTGTACGCCCGCCTCTTCGATGCCACCGCCAGCGCCCGGGACTGCGCCCGGTTCGACCTCTACGACGCCCAGGGCAATTGGCGCTACTCCACCCGGAATGCCCCGGAGGTCCGGGCCATGCCCGTGGACTGGGGCCCCCTCCACCACGCCCGGAAGGGGGCGGGGCTGGCGTTCACCGCCTGCGAGGACCCGGCGGACGTCGGTTCCCCCCTCCTCCAGGGTGCGGCGGCCCTGGCCGCGGCGGACGGAACCACGGCGGGCTACGTGGTAGTGAGCCTGTACCAGTCCGACTTCCACCAGCTGCTGGAGGGCACCTACGGCGACCAGGGCACGCTGGTCCTGCTCAGCGGCTACTGGCGGCCGGTGTACTGCGCCCAGCCTTCCCTGGCCCTGTCCCTGGCCCCCCGGCTCAGAAGCCGCCTGCTGTCCGGCCAGGGGCTGGAGGAGGGGTCGGAGGGCTTTTTGTACAGCGTGGAGCGCCATCAGGGCACCGGCCTGTACCTGGTGCTCCGCCGCCCCCAGGTGTTCACCCAAGGCACCATGGGCCTGCTGTACACCGTCAGCGCCTTCAGCGCCCTGATCTGCGTGGCGGTGTCGGTGCTCATGGGGCTGAGCCTCAGCCGCCAGATGTTCCGGCCCATCGCCCAGCTCCGGGGGGCCATCGGGGAGGTGGAGCAGGGCAGCCTGGACGTACAGGTGGCCCAGCACCGGGACGACGAGCTGGGGGAACTGGCCCGCCGGTTCAACGATATGGTGGCCGCCCTCAAGCGCAACCAGGCCCAGCTGGTGGAAAACCAGCGGGAGCTGAACCAGGCCCAGATCCGGATGCTTCAGGCCCAGCTCAACCCCCACTTTCTCTGCAACACCCTGGACACCATGAAGTGGATCAGCAAGATCAACAAGGTGCCCCAAGTGGCCCTCATGTCCACCAACCTGGCGGACATCCTGCGCTTCTGCATCTCCCCGGAGGAGTTCGTCCCCCTGGGGCGGGAGGGGGAGATTTTGGAGCGCTACATTGAGATACAGCGGCTTCGGCTGTCCGGCTCCTTCACCTTTGCCCTGACCCTGCCGGAGGCGCTGGCGGACTGCCTGGTGCCCAAAATGATCCTCCAGCCCCTGGTGGAAAACGCCATTCTCCACGGGGTGGACGGCCTGGAAAATGGCGCGGTGTCCGTGGCGGCGGGACAGACCCGGGACGGCCTTCTGCGCATCGCCGTGTCCGACAACGGGAGGGGCTTTCCCCCGGATATGCTGGGCCCCTTTCGGGAGATTCCCCGCCCCCAGGGCCATTTGGGGCTTTACAACGTGGACACCATCCTGTTAAAGTATTACGGTGAGGGCTGCGGCCTGACCCTGGAAAACGCGGAGGGGAGCACCGGGGCGGTGGTAACCGCCGTTCTGCCCGTCCGCCGGGAGGAGGGAGCGGAATGTTGAAGGTTTTAGTGGTGGAGGACGAGGAGCTCATCCGCAAGGGCATTGTGCTGGCGGTGGACTGGGCCGCACTGGACTGCGTGGTGGTGGGGGAGGCCGCCAACGGCGAAGAGGCTCTGGAGGCGGTGGAGCGGTACGGCCCCACCCTCATCATCACCGACCTGAAAATGCCCAAAATGGACGGGCTGGAGCTGCTCCGCCGCCTGCGGGAGGCGGGGAACAACGTATACGTCATCATCCTCACCGCCTACGACAGCTTCGAGTACGCCCAGTCCGCCCTGCGCCTGGGGGCGGTGGACTTCCTCCTCAAGCCCTTCCACGATGGCAGCCTGGAGCAGGCGGTGCTCAGCCTGCAGCGGCGGACCGCGCCCCCCGGACGCGCTGGACGGCCCTCCGTCCCCCCCGTCCTGGGGCCGAAAAAGGGGGACAAGAGCAAATACGTGCTGGAGGCCATGGACTACATCGGAGCCCATTACAACGACCCCAGCATATCGGTGGGCTCCATCGCCCAGCACCTGGGGCTCAGCGAGGGCCACTTGAGCCACCTGTTCAAAAAGGAGACGGACTACACTCTCAACAACTACCTCACCCGATACCGGGTCCACCGGGCCATGGAGCTGCTGCGGGACTGCCGGGCCCGGGTGTACGAGGTGGCTGAGCAGGTGGGGTACAAGGATGTGGCCTACTTTTCCGCCACATTTAAAAAGCTGGTGGGCATGTCCCCGTCGGAGTACCAGGACACCAGCGGATAAAGGAGAAATTCACTATGATACGGCTCATCGCCAGCGACATCGACGGCACCCTGCTGCCCTACGGGGAGCAGGCCATTTCAGAGGAGGTTTTTCAGGAGATCCGGCGGCTGGAGCGCAGGGGAATCCTGTTCTGCCCCGCCAGCGGGCGGCAGTACACCAGCGTGAGAAAGCTCTTCGCCCCGGTGGCGGACAAGCTGCCCTGCGTGTGCGAGAACGGGGCGGCGGTGTACGGCCCGGGCGGCTCCCTGCTGGGCAAAACACCCATGGACCGGGAGCAGGCCCTGGCCCTGTGCCGGGACATCATCGCCCTGCCGGGGGCGGAGGTGCTCATATCCGGGGCGGACACCAGCTATCTGTGTCCCAAGTACGGGGACATCCTGCCTCTGATGGAGAGCAAGGGGAACAACATCGTCCTGCTGGCCCGCCCGGAGGACGTTCCGGAGGACATTGTGAAGCTGGCCGCCTTCTGCCTCCAGGGGACGGCGGGCCTGGAGGCGGCCCTTGCCCCCAAATGGGGGCGGGTATTCCACGCCGCGGTGGCCGGGGCGGAGTGGCTGGACTTCACCCTGGCGGACAAGGGGACGGGGCTCACCCAGCTGTGCGCCGCCCTGGGGGTGGAGCTGGACCAGGTGATGGCTTTCGGGGACAATTTCAACGACGCGCCCATGCTGTCCATCGTGGGAGCGCCCTACCTGATGGAGGGGGCCGCGCCGGAGCTGGGGGAACGCTTCCCCAACCGCTGCCGCCGTGTGGCTGATATCCTCCGCACGCTGTAAAAAGAGGGCGGCGCATACGCGCCGCCCTCCCCTTGCGATTTTTCAGCGCCCCAGCAGGGCCTCCACCTCTCCCCGCTCGGGCATGGAGCGGATGGCCCCTTTCCGGGTGGTGACGATGTAGGCCGCCGTGTTGGCGAATCGGAGCATATCGGTCAGATCCCCTTCGGTGAGCCCCTCCAGGCCGCGTTCCAGCACGAAATTCAGCACGCTGGCGCAGAAGGTGTCCCCAGCCCCGGTGGTCTCGATGGTCCCACCCAGCTTGCAGGCGGGGACAAACACCCGCTTGTCCTCATAGTAGGAGTAGCTGCCCTCCGCCCCGGCGGTGACGTTGAACAGCTTGATGTTGGGATGCCTCTCCCGCAGGATGGCCGCGCCCTGGTCAAAATCCGTCTTGCCGGTCATGAACTCCAGCTCGTTGTCGGCGATCTTCAGGATGTCGCACTGGCCTAAGCCGTACTCGATCTGTGCCTTGGCGTTGTCCAGGCTGTCCCACAGGGGCGGGCGCAGATTGGGGTCGAAGGAGAGCAGGGCGCCCCCCGCCTTGGCATGGCCGATGGCCTTGACGGTGGCTCTGCGCACCCCCTCGTGGGTCATGGACAGGGTTCCGAAGTGGAAAATGCGGCTGTTCCCCACAACCTCAGCCGGGACCTCCTCCTCGGTGAGCATCATATCCGCCCCGGGATTGCGGTAGAAAGAGAAATCCCGGTCCCCGTTGGGAAAGGTCTGGACAAAAGCCAGGGTGGTGCGGGCATCCCTGTCGAACACCAAGTAATCCATGCAGATGCCCGCCTGGGCGGCCGCGTCCCGGAGCAGGCGGCCGAACATGTCCTCCCCCACCTTGCCCACAAAGGCGCAGGAGCGGCCCAGCTTTTTCAGCATGGCCAGCACGTTGCAGGGCGCGCCGCCGGGGTTGGCCTCGAACAGCGTGTTCCCCTGACCGCTCCGGCCGTTTTCCGTAAAGTCGATGAGCAGCTCCCCCAAGGCGGTCACGTCGAATTTCTTGTCGGACATGGACATGATGGCACTCTCCTTCTCCAAATTTGATTTTCAAGCCCTGGCCTGGAATTGGCGGCTGCGGCACACCAGCTCTTCCACAAAGGGGGTGGCGGGGCCGTTCAAAATTTCGCTGGGCGGGGCGTACTGCTGGACCTCCCCCGCCTCCAGCACCAGGGTACGGGTGCCCAGCTTCAAGGCCTCGCCGATGTCGTGGGTGACGAACAGCACGGTGATGCCGCTGGCCTGGTGGAGACACAAAAGCTCGTCTTGGAGCTGGCCCCGGGTGATCTCGTCCACCGCCCCGAAAGGCTCGTCCATCAGCAGGATTTCCGGCCCGGCGGCCAGGGCCCGGGCGATGCCCACCCGCTGGCGCTGGCCCCCGGACAGGGACCGGGGATACCGCCCCGCCAGCGAACGGTCCAGCCCCACCCGGCGCAGAAGGGCTTCCGCCTTCTCCCGGCGGTCCCTCCCCCTCCAGCCCTCCAGGCCGGAGATGGAGGGCACATAGGCGATGTTTTTCTCCACGGTCAGGTGGGGGAACAGGCCCACGCTCTGGATGGCGTAGCCGATGCCCCGGCGCAGGGCCACCGGGTCGGTCCGAGCCACGTCCTTCCCCTGGACCAGCACCCGGCCCGCGTCCGGGGACAGCAGGCCGTTCACCAGCCGCAGGGCGGTGGTCTTGCCGCACCCCGACCGGCCGATGATGGTCAGAAACTCCCCGGGGGCCACGTCCAGGGACAGGTTTTTCAGCACCATCTGCCCCCCAAAGGACTTGGACATCCCCTCAAAGCGGATGCTGGGCTCAGCCATTCAGCAGGCCCTTCCCGGCCAGGAAGTCCCGGGCCACGTCCTTCTCGTCCAGGCCCTCCACCTCCACCTTGTAGTTCAGCTCCGCCATCTCGCTATCGGTAAGAGCCCCGTCCAGCTTCATCAAGGCCTCCTCCAGACCGGGGAATTTTTCCAGGGCGTCCTGACGCACCACGGTGGAGCAGAAATAGTTCACCTGCAAGTGCTTGTCATCCTCCAGTGCCACCACCTTATTGTTGGGGTTGGCCAGCTGGGCGTCGGTGGTGTAGGCGTTGGTCACGTCGATGTCCCCGGAGGCCAGGGCCTGATATTTCAGGCCGATGTCGATGTCCACCACCTTGCCGAACTCCAGGCCGTAGGTATCGCACACCGCCTGGAAGCCGTCCGCCCGCTCCAGGTAATCCGGGTTGCCGCCGAAAGTGAGCTCTCCCGCCACCGCCGCCAGATCGCTGGTGGTCTTGAGGCCGTACTGGTCGGCAATCTCCCCCCGGACGGCCACGGTATAGGTGTTGTTGAACCCGTACAGCCCCACCCAGGTCATGCCGAATTTCTCCTGGTACTCCTTCTGGAGCCGGGCCAGGATCTCGCCGTCCTCCACGCTCCCGGCCTCGTGGCCCAGCACCATCACCCAGCCGCTGGAGGTGTACTCCGGGTACAGGTCGAATTCACCCTTTTCCATGGCGGGCTGGATGTTGCTGGTGCCGCCGCCGATGCCCTTGGTGATCTGGACCTCATAGCCCGCGTCCTCCGCCAGCAGGCCCAGCATCTCCCCCAGAATATACTGCTCCGTCATGGGCTTGGTGGCGATGCGCACCGGGCCGGCGGCGGGGGCGGCGGACTGGGCGGACTGGGACCCCTCCGGGTCACGGATCTCACCAGTGATCACGGCTCGATGCTCCTCCCCGCACCCCGCCAGGGACAGGGCCAGCGCGGCGGCAAAGCAGGCGGCGCTCAGCTTTTTCCAAACTTTCATATCAGGGACTTCCTCTCTTTTTGAAATGGCGTTCCAGCGCGCCCAGCGCCAGATCGCACAAGAAGGCCAGCAGGGCGATGAGCACGCTGCCCGCCGCCGTCATGGCCGGGTTATAGATGGTGATGCCCCGGTAGATGGCCACACCCAGGCCCCCCGCCCCCACGAAGGAGGCGATGCCCGCCACCGAGATGGTCATGACCACCGTGTTGCGCAGACCCGCCAGGATCACCCCCGCCGCCATGGGCAGCTTGACCCGCAGCAGCATCTGGGCCCTGGTGCTGCCCATGCCCCGGGCGGCCTCCAAAATGTCCGGGTCCAGGGAGGTGAGGCCCACATAGGTGTTGCGCACCATGGGCATCACACCGTAGATGGTCAGGGCGATGACGGCGGTTTTATCTCCGATGCCGGTGAAGGGGATGAGTATGCCCAGCAGGGAGATGGCCGGGACGGTGTACAGCACGTTGCACAGCCCCATCACCGGAGGGGCCAGCCGGGGCGTCTCCGAGATGAGCACGCCCAGCAGCAGCCCCAGGGCCCCCGACATGGCGATGGCGCTGAGGGCCAGGGCGATATGGCTCAGCAGCAGTTCCCCGAACCAGTCCCAGCGCTGGGCGTACAGCGAAAATATTTCCTGAAGCAGCTCCATGGGAACGCAGACATCCTTTCCAGCCGTAACCTACGGTGTGTATTGTACCCCATCTTTCCCCTGTTGTCAAAGCGGCTTCGCCAAATTTTTCTTTTCCCTCCTGTGACGGGCCGGCGCGGACCGCGTCTTTAGGGGTGAAAGGGCCTTTCGAGGAGTGATACCATGGACGACAACCAGATCATTGAGCTGTTTTTTGCCCGGGACGAGGGGGCCATTGAGGCTGTGCAGCGGGAATATGGGGGATACTGCGTCTCCATCGCCCGGAATATCCTGGGGGACCGGGGGGCGGCGGAGGAGTGCGTCAACGACGGCTGGCTGAAATGCTGGCAGTCCATCCCGCCCCAGCGGCCCCGGTCGCTGAAGAGCTTTGCCGGGCGGATCGTCCGCAACCTGGCCCTCAGCGCCCTGCGGGCGGACACCGCCCAGAAGCGGGGCGGCGGGCAGGCGGCGCTGGCCCTGGACGAACTCAGCGAGGTGGTGTCCGGCGGCGAGACCCCCGAAGGGGCGCTGGACCGGGCGGCTTTCCAGGCGGCGCTGGACGGCTTTCTGGACGCCCTGCCCCAGAGGAACCGAAGCCTGTTCCTCCGGCGGTACTGGTACTTAGACAGCGTGGAGGCGCTGGCCAAGCGCTTTTCCATGAGCCGCACCCAGGTGACCACCACGCTCCACCGCCTGCGGCAGAGGCTGCGCGTCCATCTAGAACAGGAGGGATTCGACCTATGAAAGACTATGAGCTTTTGGATATGATCGGCGAGGTGAACGAGGACTATGTGCGGGAGGCGGACGGCAATGTGGTCCGCCCCCGGTTCCGCTGGAAAACCCTGGCGGCCTGCGCGGCCTGCGCGGCGCTGGCCCTGGGGGCCTATCCCCTCTATCAAGCCGCCAACCCGCCGCTCCACGGCTTCACCCAGATGGATAAGAACGAGGCCCTGACGGAGGAGGGGGCCGGGCTGTTCAAGGCCCCCTTCGAGGAAATACAGGACGGCCCCACCGCGGACAGCCGCGTGGACGAGGCCCCGCCGGTTTTGGGCGCTCCCACCGCCCCCGGAGACGCCTCCATCCGGAGCGACAAGGGGGGCGGGCCGGGAGCGGAAAGCGCCATTGGCGGCAGCACAGAGGCCAAAGGCTGGGCGGAGGACGTTCCGATGCAGGAGGCCGCGCTGTGGTACGACGCGCTTCTGCACACCTTCCGACTGGAGGAAAACCCCGAGTGGTACGGCGGGGCGTGGATCGCGGGCGACCAGCTTCTGGCCGTGGCCATCGTAGACGGCTTCCGCACGCCCGAGCTGGAGGCCGAGATCAAAGAGGCCGCCGGGGAAGGGGCGGTGCTCCAGTTCTCCACGGTGAAGTACTCCATGGAGTTTCTGAACGGCCTGATGGAGCCCGCCGCCCGGGCGCTGGAGGGCTCCGGCCTCGGCTTCGTCATCGGCGTGGACGTGACCGCCAACTGCCTGGGGGTGGACTTGTACAGCGGCGGAGCCGCCATTCCCGATGATATACTGGCGCGGCTGGCCCATCTGGACCCCGACGGCGACGCCATCCGGGTGCAGGTGTTCACGGAAGCGCCCATTTCCCCCGGCGGCGACGCGCCCCTCTCCACCCCCAGCCCCGGGGGCCGGCAGGAGGCCTCGGATGATCTGCCCGAAACAAAGGAGGCGGAGCAGCCCGCTTATTACGGCCCCTTCCCCGAGGACCAGTAAATTTCCCTTTCCTTTTCCCTTCAGATCGGTTATAATACTGCCGGACGGGCCCAGCCCGCCCGGCAGTATTATTTCAGGAAGCGCTGATTGAATGGGGCCCGGCGGTTTAATCAGTCCTTCCTCCCCTTTGAGGTGACCGCCATGGCCCGAAACGACTTCAACCGTCCCACCCTGAAAATCTCCTATAACGCCCCGGTATCCCTCACCTTCGCCCTGCTGTCCCTGCTGGCGCTGGCGGCCAACCATTTCACCGGCGGCTGGGCCAACTACAGCCTGTTTTCCGTCTACCAGTGCTCCCTGGCCGACCCCCTGGCCTGGGTCCGCTTCTTCGGCCACGTGCTGGGTCACAGCGGCTATGGCCACTATATCGGCAATATGGTGCTGATCCTGGTGCTGGGCCCCAACCTGGAGGACCGGTTTGGCAGCTGGAACGTGCTGTGGGCCATTTTATTCACCGCCCTGGCCTCTGGGCTGGTGCAGTTCCTCTTCTTCCCCCAGACCGCCCTGCTGGGGGCCTCCGGCATCGTGTTCATGATGATCCTGCTGTCCTCCTTCGGCGGGGTGCGCAACGGCACCATCCCCACCACCCTGATCCTGGTGGCCGTTTTCTACCTGGGCGGCGAGCTGTGGGACGCCATCTTCGTGCGGGACAACATCTCCCAGCTCACCCACATCATCGGGGGGCTGTGCGGCACCGTGCTGGGATTTGCCCTGTCCAGCAGACGGTAACCGTCCCCGCCCTCAATTTCGGCCTGTTGACAAAGTAGCGAAAAAAAGACTCAGGTAAAACAGCC
>ERZ779629.544-NODE-544-length-14869-cov-5.649386_pt1 | contig 14869 bp, 14 predicted proteins | sample MGYA00514192_ERZ779629 | MGnify/ENA primary metagenome ERZ779629 (study PRJEB29562, sample SAMEA4376709) | mouse gut metagenome | isolation source: Cecum | study: EMG produced TPA metagenomics assembly of the A DSS colitis mouse model was used to assess the... | reverse complement strand
CCGCTCCGATCCGATTGAAAAAATTTCTGAACGTATCCTGTACGCCCATCTATACTTTCGTGATCGTATATCGGGCGTCCGCGCATTCTTTCGCGCGAATCTTGAAATACTTCAAATACTTGTCGATCCAGGCGATCGCATCGTCGTACGTCGCCACGATATACGTATCGTCGTATTCGTCGTACGACGCGGACGGCTTTGTTTTTATCTGAATGCGATAGACAAATTCGGGCGCGGCGCGCATGAACATGTCATATTGCCTTTTTTCGCATGCCAATCGCTTTCGAGCGAGAGTGCGCATCTCTTGATCGGACAACAATCGCGAAGCATCTTCCAACATCGCCAGTCGGCGATCCCAAGTCGGCGCGCAGTTCAATATAATTTTCAACAAATCCTTTTCGGTGAACCGAAAATCCGCGCTTGTCTGAACGCAGCGTCTTAAATCCGCCGACGGAATGCACGCAATGACTTGATCGTAAAACTTTTGATCCATGTCTGCATTGTATCACGATTGTCGCTTGTTGGCAAGAGCGGCTTTCGACGCTCCGCCGGCACATGCAGTTGCAGACGTAAAATTCCTGTTTCCGACTATGCCCGCATGCAGTTAGAATATGCAAACGGTTGCGATGGATGCGGTTTTCGGTTATACTGACATTATAAACGGAGATCGACTTATGCAAAATACAGACAAAACCATCGTCCGCCGCTGTTGGTGGGTCAATATGAAAAATCCGCTGTACGTCGAATATCACGATCGCGAATGGGGCGTGCCCGAACACTCGGACAAAAAGCTCTACGAAATGTTGATGCTGGAATGCTTTCAAGCAGGTTTGACCTGGGAATGCGTCTTGAACAAACGGGAAAACATTCGACAGGCGTTTGACGACTTTGATGTCGAAAAAGTCAGTCGCTACGACGACGAAAAATGCGAACAATTGCTCTGCGCGCCGATCATTCGCAATCGATCCAAAATCAAAGCGTGTGTTACCAACAGTCGCGTATTTATGCAAATTCAAAAGGAATTCGGTTCGTTCGACGCGTATATTTGGGGCTTTACGGACGGTCGAACGATACGCGAAAGTTGCGATATCCGTAAGACGTCCCCGCTATCGGATACGATTTCCAAAGATTTGAAAAAGCGCGGCATGAAATTTGTCGGCTCCACGATCCTATATGCATACTTGCAGTCGATCGGCGTCTACCACGCGCACATGCAAGACTGCGATTGCTACAACGACCGACTGTGATGTTCGATCGCATCCATTATTCAAAAAATATTTTATCCCCTATAACGAGTATTTGATCGATACAAAAAAGTACGAACCGAAACGGTTCGTACTTTACATTTGGTGGGCAGAGATGGATTCGAACCATCGAAGACAGAGTCGGCAGATTTACAGTCTGCTCCCTTTGGCCACTCGGGAATCTACCCATGTTTGTCGGTGTGGAGCTGGTGATCGGAATCGAACCAACAACCTGCTGATTACAAATCAGCTGCTCTGCCAATTGAGCTACACCAGCAATTGTGGTGCCTCGGGGCGGAATCGAACCACCGACACGGGGATTTTCAGTCCCCTGCTCTACCGACTGAGCTACCGAGGCATAAATATAGCGATTCGAGATCGCTGATATTTGTGGCGATTCGGAAGGGATTCGAACCCTCGACCTCTAGCGTGACAGGCTAGCGTTCTAACCAACTGAACTACCGAACCATATTATTCTGATCTTGGTGGGCCATCAAGGACTCGAACCTTGGACCGACCGGTTATGAGCCGGTTGCTCTAACCAACTGAGCTAATGGCCCTTGTTGTCTCATGGTCGGGGTGAAGAGACTCGAACTCCCGGCCCCATGGTCCCAAACCACGTGCGCTACCACCTGCGCTACACCCCGTTATGCTCGTCCTCAACGACCTGCGATACGTCCTTGCGACTTCTAGAATATACTATATCTAACAAAGACTTGTCAAGAAATTTTCACAAGTTTTTGCAAGTTTTTTCGGGGTCGGGTGAACGACCCCGAAAAGTTGCGAATTCGAAAAATTATTCTTCGATGTCGAGCTTCAAGCCCTTGAACAGATCGCCCAGCGTAGCGGTGTTCTGTTCGCTCGTCCAAGTGGAAACTTCCTCTTCTTCCTTTCTTGCGCGAGCCTTTTTGGGAGCGGCGGGAGCGCCGGTAGCGGCTTTCTCGAATTTCTTCGCCGTGCGCGCTGCGCGCTTCTCTTTGGCTTCCTTGTAATCTTCTTCGGTCGTCTCGATCTCTACTGCGCCGTCTTCTTTGGCTTGGAGCGCCTTGACGGACAACGTGATCTTGTTGCCTTCGAACTTGATAACCTGCGCCGTCACTTCGTCGCCGACTTTGTAAACGTCCGCAGCATTCTTCGTAAAGCTGTGCGAAATCTCGGAAACCGGAACCAAACCGTCCACATCGCGCTCGATCAGCACAAACGCGCCGTACGGGAATACGCTGCGCACCGTGCCGGTCACGACGCTGCCGACCGGATATTTTTCATAAGCGATTTCGTACGGCTTTTTCTGCAACTGCTTATAGCCGAGCGAAACTCTTTGATTCTCTCTGTCCGCTTTCAAAATCACGAACTCGTACGATTTGCCCAATTCGAGCACTTCGCCCGGCTCCGCGATCTTGTAATGCGAAATATCCGAAATGTGCGCCAAGCAGTCGAATCCGTTGACGTTGACGAACGCGCCGAACGCCGCAAAACGCTTAACCTTACCGGTTACGATTGCGCCGACCTGCATGCCTGCCCACAACGCTTCTTCCTTCGCCGCTCTTTCTTCTTCCAAAATCACGCGTTGGGAAGCGATGACGGTCTTTCTGCGTTTGATGACAACGTCGCCTTCTTGATCTTCTTCCTTTTTGCCTTTGATCGCTCTCAAACGCAACGATTTGCCGACGTATTTCTGCAAATCTTCGTCCGTTACATATCCGATCCGGATCTGCGATGCCGGAACGAAAATCTTATAGCGACCGAAGTCCGCGGTCAAACCGCCCTTGACGGCTGCCTTCATCGTCAACTTGAACTCGTTGCCGCGCAGCATTTCTTCGGCTTCCTGATCTTCCTTGATCTCGCGATCGACTTCTTTTTTGGAGAAAGCGATGCAGTCGTTGTTCTTGGACTTGCCGCTCTTCTCGATGACCTTGGCGACGATCGTATCGCCGACGTTATATTGGGAAGGATCGTATGCGGCGTTGTCCATTTCTACTTCCGACTTGTCGATAAATCCGTCCTTCTTACCGCCGAAGCTGACCGTGATGCCGTCTTCGGACGCTTGAATTACCGTACAATTGTAGCGTCTGCCCGGCTTGATATCCATCGTCTTGGCAACGCTCTTGTTCAGCATTTTTTCGAATTCGCTCTCTTCGCCGACTTCCGCCTTGGACGCCGCTGCGACTTCTTTGGTTTCCTCTACGGGAACTTCCGCTGCTTGCACAGCTTGTGCCGACGCTTCTTCCGTTGCGACGGTTTTCTCAATATCTTGAACTTGAGATTCGCTCATTTTGTCACTACCTCCTTGATCAACCCCGATCGGAATTGATGCGCCGCTCTGCGCGGCAAGTTGTTATTTGCTACATTCGCCGGGACAGGTCCCGATGGTTGTCTGTGTCATATCGTCCATAATGCCGCCGTGATCTCGGATCAGCGCTTCGACGACCTGCCCGATCGTCTGCGGCGGAGTGGACGCGCCGGCTACGATGCCGACTCTCTCTATCCCGTCCCAATCGATTTGCCGCAATCGAAACGGCGTTTCGACATCATACGTGCGCTCGCAATTGCGACGGCAGATATCGTAAAGCTTGCGCGTATTGGAACTGGTTTTGCTACCGATTACCAGCATCGCGTCGCATTCGGCGCTCAACAAATCGGCTTGGTTCTGCCTGTTGATAGTAGTATAACAAATTGTATTATGAATGACAACTGTTTTACAACACTTTTCCAGCAAATTTACGATTTTTCGATAGCTTCGATCATCAAACGTCGTCTGCGATACGACGCAATACTTTTGAGACGGATCGAGCGGCGGAATACGTTCGTCGTCGAGAATCGTCGCGGTATATTCGCACCAGCCGTTGATCCCCTGCACTTCGGGGTGCGCGGGGTCTCCGATAATGACGATTCGGTATCCCGAATTGTAATGACGATAGACGATTTTGTGAATTTTTTTGACAAAACCGCACGTCGCATCGAGATAGCAAATCCCGTTATCGTCCATATAATCGTAAACGGATTTGCCGACGCCGTGCGAGCGGATCACGACTGTTTTGCCGTCTTCGATCCGATCCAAATCGTCGATTGCGACGACGCCCTGCGATTGTAGCCACGCGAGCACGCTTTCGTTGTGAATCAGTTTGCCGAGCGTATAACAGCCGCCCTTGCAAGACAGCGCAATATCGATCGCGCGCGATACGCCTTTGCAAAATCCGCTATCCGGCGCGACGCAAATGCGCATCAATCGCGCTCCTTTTGCGCGCACGCGGCGTACTTTTTGAGATTGCCGCGATACTGTTCGACGATACAGTCGATCTGCGCGCGCAATTCCAGCATCTTATGCTCGATATAATAAGTCGCGTCCTGCTTGACTTCCACCAATCTCTGTCCGTAATATGCGGAAAGATCGAACGGTTGTCCGACAATCATATAATTGCGCCGAAACGGACGCGGACGGCGGTACAACAAAATGGGAACGATTTCGGAACGCGTCTTGATCGCAAACGTCGCCGCTCCGTCCTTAAACGGAAGCATCTCTTTGATGTCCTGCGGGTTGCGCGTGCCTTCGGGAAACAACAACACCTGCTCTTCGCGATTGAGCGCGCTCACGACCTTTTTAACCGCGGCAATATCGCCTTCGCCGCGACGAACGGGAATGCCGCCGACCTGTTTGAGCACTTCGTATATGAATTGAAAACGCGTAAGCTCGGATTTGAGCACGACATTGGATTTTTTGCCGAACAATTTGCTCAAAATCGGATTGGCGTCCGCCAATCCGTAATGGTTGCAAATGACGATCGCGCGACGATCGCGAATGAAATTGTCGGGATAAAAAATCTTGGTCGGCCAAATAAAGCGCAAAACCCAACGTCCGACCTTGCCGATCGCGCGGTAGATCCATGCGGCTTGCTTTTCGTTTTCAGACGACGTACTCTGCAAAATTCACCCCTGCCGAACCTTGTCTACGATATATGCGACGACCTGCTCGATCGACATGTTTGTCGAATCCACGACATCCGCGTCTTCGGTCACGATCAACGGCGCGATCGGACGGTTCATATCGTTGCGATCCCGATCCACGATATCGCGCAGGACGGTATCGTAATCCACGTCGCTGCCTTTGGCAATCAATTCCGAATGCCGACGGCGCGCGCGTTCGGACGCGTCGGCGGTCAAATAAAACTTAAATTGCGCGTGCGGCAAAACATTGCTCGTAATATCGCGTCCGTCGAGTACGACGTCGCTTTGCGAAGCGATCTCGCGCTGCATCGCGATCAAAAAATCGCGTACGCTCTGCTGCTTGGAAATATCGGAAGCCATCTTGGAAATCCGGTGTTCGCGAATCGCAAGAGATACGTCGTTGCCGTTGACGAAAATGCGCTTATCCTGCGCGCCGCCCGCGTAAGTAATCCGAATATCGGGCAACAATCGACGTACGGATTCGGCGTCGTTGACGTCGATCCCGCGCTCGCTCACGTACAACGCCACCGCGCGATACATCGCCCCCGTATCCAGATACGTAATGTCCAACTCGCGCGCAACGAGCTTGCCGATAGTGCTTTTGCCCGCTCCGCACGGACCGTCGATGGCTATGTTCAACATATTGGCTCCTTACAGTATTCCAGTATAGCCGAAAACACGGCAAATATCAACTGTTTTTTATCGCGCACGCCGCCGCATAAGCGGTCGACAACGCGATTTGAATGTTATAACCGCCCGTCAGCGCGTCGATGTCCAAAACTTCTCCTGCGAAGTACAATCCGCTTACGAGTTTGCTCTCCATCGTCTTGGGTTGCACCTGAGATAACTCGACGCCGCCCGCGGTAATGATCCCGCATTCGATGTCGCCGAGCGCGCGCACGGAGATCGAAAACCGTTTGAGCGTACGAACCAATCGTTCGCGCTCGGACTTGGTAACCGAATGACAAAAACGATCCTGCGCCACGCCCGCCCGATCCAGCCAAAACGCGACCAGCGCTTTGGGCAAATAATCGGATACCGCATTGCGCAAACGCATATTGGCGCACTGCGCAAACGTCCGTTGCATCCGCGCATCCAAAGTCTGTTCGTCCAATGCGGTTTTGAGATCCAAAAGCAATTCGTTCTTGCCCTGCAACGCGCCGTCTTGCCAATAGCGATTGGCATATCCGGACAGCGACAGCACGACCGGACCGCTCACGCCGGTGTGCGTAAACAACAATTCGCCGAATTGCGACGCGATTTCTCGCCCGTCGTGCGTCAACGTCGCGCGGACGTTTTTGAGCGTCAGTCCCGCCAAAGTCGCGTAACCGTCCGCATACATCGGCACCAATGCGGGACGCGGCGCAACCACCGTATGTCCGCACTGCCGCGCAAACGCATAACCGTCCCCCGTGCTGCCCGTCGACGAATACGACCGTCCGCCCGTCGCAACGACGACGCGATCGCATGCGATCCGTCTACCGTCCGCAATCACGGCGCATACGCGACCGTCCGCGATCTCGATGCCGGATACGCGCGTATTCAGACGAATTTCCGCGCCGTTGTCCCGTGCGTAGCGCTCCAACAGACGTATGACGTCGCTGGACTTGTCCGACTGCGGAAAAACGCGATTGCCGCGCTCGACCTTGACCGGACAACCGTTTTGTCGAGCGAATTCCATCGTGTCCGCCGCGCCCCAGCGATGCAAAGCGGACAACAAAAACTTGTCTCCATGCAACACCTGAGACAAAATCCCGGGCACGTCGGTATCGTTGGTCAAGTTGCAACGCCCTTTGCCGGTCAAATACAATTTTTTGCCGATCTTCTCATTGCGTTCGATCAAGATGCAGGAATGTCCGAATTCGGCGATCTGTCCGGCACAAAACGTTCCTGCGACGCCGCCGCCAATCACGACTACTTGCATAACGATCGTCCTTGCAAACGCCGCAGCGCATCCCAATCGTTGCAATCCGCGGCAATCGGCGACACGGTGATATATCCGGACTGCGCGCACAGCACGTCCGATTCCGCATCGTTGCGCTCGTCTTCGATCGGCGCGCCGACGATCCGATACCCGCGCAGCCCTTCGTCCAAATAACGGTCGCTGTACTTGCGCGTACCGACTTTGACGAATCGTACGCCGGCAATCTCTTCCGCCCGATCGGACGGAATGTTGATGCTCAAAATCCGCGCGCCGTCCGCCGGCAATATGCGGCACAAATCCGACAAATTGCGCGCGATAAAATCGGCGCTGTACGCAAAATCCCGCAAACCGTCCGCCTGCGATACCGCGATCGCCGGTACGCCGAGCATCGCGGCTTCCAACGCCGCATTGACGGTGCCGGAATAAATTACGTCGCTGCCGAGATTGTACCCGTCGTTGATCCCGCTGATCACACAATCGATCTTACGATCCGCAAACAGATATTCCAGCCCGAATTTGCTGCAATCGGCGGGCGTGCCGGTAAGCGCGTAACACTGCGCGCCTTCGACCAGCTCCAAACGCGTGTAATGCAAATGTCGATGGAACGAAACCGCATGCGCCGTACCCGACATCTCGGTATGCGGCGCGACAACATAGACGCAATGCTCGCGCGACAACGCGCCGGCAAGCGTCCGAATGCCTTGCGCGTAAATTCCGTCGTCGTTGACCAATAAAAGATTCATATGTTCATTATACCCGAAATGCGTCTCTATGGCAAGTCTGCAACGCCCCGCATATGCAAAAAGCCGCCCCTTTGGGGACGGCTCTGCGTCTGTCGACGATCAAACGATCTGAATACCCTTGGACGGATCCGCGATGTCGGAATCCACGTGGTACTCGTTGGCGGCGCGATAACGGAAATAGTTGAGCGCAACCTGCGGGAACAACGCGTACGAAAGCACGTCTTCGGGCTGGCGGATATACGGTTTGAGCTCCGGATCTTCGGAATACTTTTTCAATTCCGGCTCGATCAAATCGGCGGGACGGCACGTGATGCGCTCCGCATCGCCGAGCACTTGCGCGACGATATCCGCGTTCGGCTCCGCCGGCAATTTGCCATACTCGCCGCGCAGAACGCCCTTGGTCTCCTGCGAAACCATCTTATAACGCGCGCCGCTGAGCACGTTGAATACCGCCTGCGTACCGACGATCTGACTGGTCGGCGTAACGAGCGGCGGATACCCCAAATCCGCGCGCACGCGCGGAACTTCCGCCAAAACCTGTTCGTATTTATCCAATGCGTTGGCTTTTTTGAGCTGTCCGACCAAGTTGGACAGCATGCCGCCCGGCACTTGGTAAATCAACGCGTTGACGTCGGTTTTGAGCGATTTTTCGGTCAACCATCCGTCTTCTTTGAGACGCTTGGCAACGCCGTCGAAATACGAGGAGATCTCGCTGAGTTTCTTCAAATCCAAACCGGTGTCGTATTCCGTATTCTGCAAAATCGCAACCATCGGCTCGGTCGCCGGCTGCGACGTGCCGTTGCCCATCGCGCTGAGCGCGCAGTCGATGATGTCTACGCCCGCTTCGATCGCCTTGAGATACGTCTGGTTGCCCGTGCCTGCGGTCTGGTGCGTATGCAGGTGGACTTTGGTCTCGGGTTTGAGCACCGCCTTGATGCCCTTGACCAAATCGTATGCGACGTACGGAAACAAAATACCCGCCATATGTTTGATACAGATGCTATCCGCGCCCATCTTTTCGAGCTGGTTGGCAAGCTGGATGAAATATTCGTTGGTGTGTACCGGACTCGTCGTGTACGAAATCGTCGCTTCGCAGACGCCGCCGTGCTTCTTACAGCTCTCCATCGCCTGACGCATGTTGCGCGGATCGTTGAGCGCGTCGAAAATACGAATGATCGAGATGCCGTTGCGGATGGATTGACGCACGAACTCGTCGACCACGTCGTCCGCATAGTGCTTGTAACCCAAAATGTTCTGTCCGCGCAACAACATCTGCAACGGCGTGTTGGGCATCGCCTTTTTGAGTTGACGCAGTCTTTCCCACGGGTCTTCGTTCAGAAAACGCATGCAGGAATCGAACGTCGCGCCGCCCCAGCACTCGATCGAAAAGTATCCGATCTTATCGAGTTCCGCCGCCATCGGCAGCATCTCGTCCAGTCTCATACGCGTCGCGGCTTGCGATTGGTGCGCGTCGCGCAAAATTGTCTCCGTAATATAAACCTTAGCCATATTGAATCTCCTATTCGATTACGCGCCGAAGATGGACAACAGCACGCCTGCCGCAACCGCCGAACCGATGACGCCTGCGACGTTGGGTCCCATCGCGTGCATCAGCAAATAGTTGCTGCGATCTTCTTCCTGTCCGACATTGTGCGCGATACGCGCCGCCATCGGAACCGCGCTGACGCCTGCCGCGCCGATCAACGGGTTGATCTTGCCGTGCGACGTCTTGTACATGATCTTGCCGATCACCAGACCGCCCGCCGTGCCGAACGCGAACGCAAACACGCCGATCACGATGATCAACAACGTCTGCAACGTCAGGAATACGTCCGCCGTCGCCTTGGTGCCGACCAGCAATCCGAGCAAGATCGTAATGATATTGATCAATTCGTTCTTGGCGGTGTTGGTCAAACGCGGTACGACGTCCGATTCTTTCATCAAGTTACCGAGCATCAGCATGCCGAGCAACGGAATCGCCGACGGCAAAATGATGCCGACGATGCCGGTTACGGCGATCGGGAAAATAACTTTCTCCACCTTGCTGACCGGACGCAACTGCTCCATTTTGACGCGACGTTCTTTTTGGGTCGTCAACAGCTTCATGATCGGCGGCTGAATAACCTTAATCAACGCCATGTACGAATACGCCGCAACCGCGATCGCCGGCAACAGATGCGCCGCGAGTTTGGTCGTCACGTAGATCGCCGTCGGACCGTCCGCGCCGCCGATGATACCGAGCGCCGCCGCTTCTTCGCCGGTAAAACCGATATTGATCGCGATCAGGAAGGTCACAAAAATACCCAGCTGCGCCGCCGCGCCCATGATCAAGCTCTTGGGGTTGGCGATCAACGGACCGAAGTCGGTCATCGCGCCGATGCCCAAGAAGATCAACGGCGGATAAATAACCCATTCCACGCCCTTATACAGATAGAAGAACAGCCCCTGATCCTTGACGACCTGATGTCCGAAAGACAGCGCTTTCGCCGTATTGATGTCGAGTTGCAACGCGCCGATCGACTCGGTCAAATATTGCAGAATATGTTCTTCGACCAGCTCGTAACGCGCCATGTAGCTCAAATGCGTACCGATCTGCTCCGCTTCGGGCAACGTGCTGTTGACGAGATCGACCAACTGGTTGAGCGTCATGTTGTTGCCCAACGACACGCCGTGGAACAGCAACTGCCCGTTATCGTTCATGATACCGGCGGAGATCAAAGCCTCGATCTGCGCTTGCGTACCCGTAAACGACACCGAATACCCGAGCGTGCCGTACAAGATGTTGTACGCGCCCGGAATATTGATAATAAACATGCCGAAACCGATTGCCAGCAGCAGATTGGGCTCAAACTCTTTGGCGACGGCAAGATAAATCAGCACGCCGGCAATGACCAGCATGATCAAATTCTGCCAAATCGGAGTCAGCGAGGTCATAAACCCGGTGCTGTTCCAAAGGTTTTTGAGCGAGTCTACCAGCAAATTGGAAGGCACGGTCGTAAAAAATGTAGCCATTTTGCCTCCGAATCCTTACGCGATCGTGCACAAAACGTCGCCGGTATTGACATTGGCGCCGGGCTGTACCGCATACGTGATTACGCCGTCCTGCGTCGCGGCGATCGGGGTATCCATTTTCATCGCTTCCAAGATCAAGATCGTATCGCCTTTCTTGACGCTTGCGCCGTTGGAATAAGAAAGTTTCTTGACCAAACCGGGCATTTCGCACTTGACGGGAGCGCCTTCGCCCGCAGCTGCGGGAGCCGGAGCCGCCGCAACGGGCGCGGCTGCCACGGAACTGACGACGGGCGTAACGACCGCGCCGCCCGAAACGACTTCTTCGACTTCGACCGCGTAGGCCTTACCGTTCACTTTGATATTGAATGTACGCATAATAGAGTTCTCCTTTCTTTTCCGAATGATTTATTTGATTTGTTTGATGGACCGAACTTTGAATCTCAGATTCGACGTCGGATACTGCGCGTTCTGCGCTTCGTAATAAACCTGCAACGCCGCCGTAATCGCCGCGACGACTTCGTCGTCCTCGCAAACGCCGCCCGACGGCAACGCGGGCGCCTTCTCCGCTTGCGGCAAAGCCTGCTGTTTCTGCTGCTTTTTGTTGCCGATCAGCGAAATCAGTTTGATCAACGAGACGAACAGAATCAGCGCAAACAACACGACGAAAACCGTTCCGATTCCGAGCAACGACACTTGAATGCCGATCCAAATCCGCTCGCCGAAACTTTTGTCCGCGATCCCGAGTTTATCGGTTTCCCCGTATTCGCACGCCGTCATGACAAACAACATGCACAACACGATCGCGACCAATAACACAATGCGTAATTTTTTCTTCATGCTACACCTCAGATTCCGAGCAGCATCAGCAACGCGGACGCGATATAAGGTCTGAGATTGGTCGCTTCGACGACGTTGTCCAGATAACCGTCCTGCGCCGCGATGACCGGATTGGCTTGCAACGCCGCATATTCCTTTTCCAACGTCGCGCGCATTTTGTCTACGTCTTTCGCTTTTTTAAGCTGTTCTTCCATCATCGAGTTGACCGCCGTCACGCCCGAAATCGGCGAAACGATCGCGCCGGACGTCGCCAACGTGTAGCCGAATCCGATGCCTTTGCTCATCAACGCCGTATAACCGAATCCGACCGCATTGCCGACTGCCACGCCGATCTTGGGAATGTCCGCGGACTCGATCGCCTGCATCAACGCGTTTGCCTTTTTCGCAATGCCCGCTTTCTCCTGCGCCAGCGTCGGGTTGACGCCGAGCGTGTCGACCAACGTCACGAGCGGCAAGCCGTACGCTTCCAGTTTGCCGACGAAAGACGTCGCCTTGTCCAAGCCGTCTTCGCCGATATAATCGCCTTGCGTCGCCAAAACGCCGACGGTAATGCCGTTGATCTTCGCGATCGCGCAACGCACGTCGGACGCGTAGTCGTCGCAATACGGCAACACCTGCCCCAGATCGCAGACGGACGCAATGCGTCCCGCGGCGTCCTTCGCCGATTCCAACTGCGGATCCACGCGGTTGGCGTCGTCGTCGCTTTCGTCTTCTTCGTTGGGCAAAACCATATCCATCAGCTTGCGCAACTGCGCGGACAAATCCTGCGCGTCGCTATACGAAAACTGCGCCAGATCGCTCCCCTGCTTGTATGCCGAATATCCGATCAACTTCTTGTAATCGACGGGCATCGACTTGGTCTGCGCCGCCAGATACATCGGAGCGTTGACGGACATGATCGCATCATTGGACATAAACGCAAAATCCGCGCCCGCAACGTAGGTCGCCATCATGCCGACCGCAGTCCCTTTGACCACGCAGAAATGCGGCACTTCGCGTCCCAGACGGAAACTCTCCGCCAAGATCTGCGCATAACCTTCCATCACGCTCGCGCCTTCGCCGACGCGCGCGCCGCAGCTGTCGATAATCGACAGGAACGGCGTCTCGGATTGGATCGCGCGACGCATCGCTTTGACGATCTTCGCCGCATGCGCAAGACTGAGACTGCCTTTGAGCACTTCCGAGTTCTGCGCAAACAGGTGCACCGGACGACCGCCGATCGTCGCATACCCCGTGACGACCCCTTCGCCCAACGCTTCCGCCGCACTGTCAAAACTCTTGCCGGTCAAAAAAACATCGGTCTCGACAAAACTCTCGCCGTCTACGATCGCATCGATAAACGCGCGCACTTTGGACGTCGCTTTGTCGATCGCGGACGAACTTTTCAAGAGTTCCTGATTCTTCATAGATAACCTCCGTAAGTTGATATTGAATCTAAATAAAATATTCAAAACTTATTATATAGGAACGCGAAACGATTTGCAAGGAATTCAACGTAATTGCCGACGAAATTCGTTAAAAATTTTTCGATCCGACCGCAATAAAAAAGACGCATGTCCCGCATGCGTCCGATCGCTCAAAGCGTCTTCAAATATTGTACTTCCGCGTCGTGCAAAAAGCGATAACCGCCGCGCGCCAATCCGCCCAATCGCAACTGTCCGACGGCGATGCGTTTGAGAAACACGACTTCCTTGCCGACCGCTTCGAACATCTTGCGGATCTGACGGTTGCGCCCTTCCGTAATCGTGACTTGCAACTGCGATTCCCCGTCCTGATATTTGAGCAGTTTGACTTTGCTGCGCGACGTCTTTTTGCCGTCGATCACGACGCCTTTGCGCAACGTCGCCAGATCGCTTTCGACGATTTCGCCGCGAATGCGCACCGCGTACGTCTTGGGGACTTCGTGGGACGGATGCGTCAACGCATACGCCAGATCGCCGTCGTTGGTCAGGATCAACATCCCTTCCGTATCGTAGTCCAGCCGTCCGACCGGCACCAGCCCCGGAATATTCAGATCGATATAATCGAATATCGTCTTTCTGCCCCGATCGTCGCTCACGCTCGTAATGCAACCCTTAGGCTTATAAAACAACACGTAAGAGTGACTGGCGACCGGCTTGACGACGTTGCCGTCGCACGTGACCGTGTCGATATCGGGTTTTACCGTCGCGCCGAGCCGATCGATCAACTTACCGTTGACTTTCACGCGCCCTTGCGCGATCAGTTCATCCGCGCCGCGTCGGGAAGCGATTCCGCTCGACGCTAAATATTTGTTCAATCTCTCCGCCATTGTTTTCGATGTGCAAATTGCCGCATAGGTTGGACAGCATCAGCACGACTCCCGCATCGTTTACTGCATTCATAGTAATGAGTTTCGCCGAAAAAAGCAAGCGATTTTCCCGAGATATTTCCACGCGTCCGATTTCCTGTCCCTGCGCGAGCGGCAAGCGCAAACCCTTGTGCGGACGAATCGTAAAGCGGAAGTCCAAATCTTCGTCCGTTCGCAACGGGAAGACGATGTCCGTCTCCAAGCCGACCGCCGCGGCATGTTCGCCTTCGCCGACGCGGAACAACGCTTTGCCCGCTTCGCCGAGTTTGACGTTGCGATAATTGCGGAAACCGTTTTCCAACATCTGCGCGCTCTGATTCCACATATCGTAACAGTTGAGCACGACGCCGATCAACTGCATGCCGTCCCGCTCCGCGGCGCTGACCAGACAGCGTCCCGAATGCGTCGTATAGCCCGTCTTGATGCCGTTGGCGCCGTCGAAACTTGCGAGCATCTTGTTTTTGTTGGCGAAATAATGCTCGGGATGCGTTTCGTTGGCGGCGACTTTATACACCTTTGCGCCGACGATCGCGCGAAATTCCGGATTGGACATCGCGTACGCCGACAGCTTTGCCAGCTCGTACGCCGTCGTATAATGCTCGTCATCGTGCAATCCGTGCGGATTAGTAAAATGCGTCTGTTCCAAACCGATCTTGCGCGCCGTCTCGTTCATACGCACGGCAAACGCCTCTTCGCTGCCGCAGGACGCGATCGCAAGCGCGACCGCAGCGTCGCTGCCGCTGCGCAACATCAGACCGTGCAACAGATCGCGCGCCGTCCAAATCTCGTTCTTGCGCAGATAGATCGACGATCCTTCCACGCCGATCGCCCGATCGTC